>Ga0247727_10009190_pt1 | contig 18031 bp, 10 predicted proteins | sample WisWelCaveWW1625_FD_202498 | JGI IMG/M metagenome (GOLD analysis project Ga0247727, IMG submission 202498) | Biofilm microbial communities from Wishing Well Cave, Virginia, United States - WW16-25 | ecosystem: Environmental > Aquatic > Deep subsurface > Groundwater > Cave microbial mat | place...
GAGATTTACGTGCCGTTACTCCGGAACACGATTAATGTTTACGGTCAGGTGATCAATCCCGGTTACGTTGCGTTTGCCGAAGGCATGGATCATCGCGATTACATTGAAAAGGCCGGCGGCTTCAGCACCGAAGCCGACCGCGGCAAAGTGCGCATTTTAAAACGCGACACCAATGCCTGGCTGAAACCGGGCGATACCAGGCTCGAACCGGGCGATCAAATTTTTGTGTCGCGTCTCGTGCGGCGTCCGCCCTCGGCGTATTTCAATGCTTTTCGCGACGCCATTCAAACGACGGCGAGTATCGCCACGGTGTACTTGCTCTATCTGCAGGTCACGAAATAATCATGCGGTTCCGGAGATAAATCATGACGAGAGAAGCTCTCAAGCTGGAGGAGCAACAGGTCAACGGCCAAATGCCGGAAAGCCATTTCTTTGACTATCTTTACATTTTGGTCAAACGCCGGCAGTTCATTTTCAAAATTGTGTTAGGCGTTGGCATTTTATCCGCGGCGCTCAGCCTGCTCATGCCGAACTGGTACATGGCCACCGCCTCGGTGCTGCCGCCCAAACGCCCCGGCGGTTTATTGAGTTTGTTGGAAGGCTCGGGGTTCTCTTCATTGTTGAGAAATATCCCCGGCATCAGTGGCAAGCTCAGCGGCGGGCAGGAAGCTTACAGTTATCTCGCGATTCTGCAAAGCCGCACCGTGCTCGAACGCGTCGTCCGCAAGTTCGATCTGATGACGGTTTACGACATCAGCGACAGCTCGATGGATAAGACGCTGAAGGAATTGCGCAACAACGCCGCGTTTGATTTTGCGACGGAGGGCAACATCGTCATCACCGTGCTGGATAAAAATCCCCAGCGCGCGGCGGAGATGGCGAATTATTTTGTCGAGCTGCTCAACGAACGCAGCACACAACTCGGCACGCAGGAAGCGCGCAACAATCGCGAATTTGTGGAGCGCCGCTACCAACAAAATCAGCGCGATCTTAAAAACGCCGAGGACAGTCTGAAGGTGTTTCAGCAGCGTTACGGCATTTACGCGTTGCCGGAGCAAACCGCCGGCGCCATCAAAGCCGCGAGCGTGTTGAAAGCGGAAGCCGACGCGAAGGAAATCGAGTTGGGCATCGTGCGCCGCAGCTTTGGCGACGAGAACGCCCGCGTACAGGCGCTGCGCCTCGAGTTGTCCGAGATCAACCGTAAGATGGGCGAGATGAAATTTGGCACTGCCGATTGGTACGATGATCGCTCGCTCAATTTATTCGTGCCGTTCAAAGACGTTCCCGAAATCGGCGCGGAATACCTCCGGCGCTTTCGCGATTTTGAGGTTCAGAATCGCATGATGGAATTTCTGCTGCCGTTGTACGAACAGGCCAAAATCGACGAGCAGAAAGACACGCCGGTGGTGTTGGAGCTGGATAAAGCCGTGGCGCCGGAGCGCAAATCCAAACCGCGCCGCAGCCTCATCGTGCTCACCTGCATGGCCGTCGCGCTGATGTTCGGCGCCACGTGGGTTTTCGTGCAGGAAATTTACGATCGGGAGAAAGATACGAATCCCAAAATATCCGCGATTACCGAAGAGATCAAGCGGGGAGCGCTGTATCGGAAAATTTCGCAAAGAATAAAGGCTAAGTAATTGCTGGCAAAATAATTTTGCGTTAAAGCGCTCAGATGTAACTATTTCAGTCATAAAATGAGACTGTCATTCCGTAGGAATCTTTTTTGATCTTGAGCCCGGTGCTGGATAACAAAAAAGATCGTTCCACGCCTGCCCTGCCGCAGGCCAGGGATGACATGAAAAGGTTGCGTGGTGTACTCATCCCGATAACCGGGGCAATCGTTGAATAGTTACTCCAAACCCAGAAAAAAATTTGAAATTTATGGTCATCAAAACTCCTCACCGATTGAAGAAGCCCGCGGATAAAGCCACTCATCAGAGGGATTCTTCAAGCCGCGGGAAATTTCAATCCGTTTACCGCAATCGCGTTTTGCTGTTTTTCTTTTTTTCATTTTTATCGAGTTCTGCTTTCAGCCAAACACGTGGTTTTGAGATCATCTATCTCGCCGATACCAAATATGCCACGGACTCGGTCTGGGTGAATAAAATCAAAACCGACTGGTCCGCCACCGGTATTAACCTGCGCCTCCGCTGGGCCGAAATTGAAAACGACGCCCACGCGCTCGACTGGAAAAATGTTGACGCCGCGCTGAAAATGCTGGAGCGGAAAAAAGTGGATATTTACCTCCGCGTCAGTTTTATTTTTACCCGCCCGAGCTGGTTTGCGCCGTCCGGCTATTACACGGAAGAAGATTTTCATCGCCGCTGGAATGGGGAGTATTATCTCAATCCGTATGCTTTTGAGCTCAATCAACACGGCAAACTGCTGACGTTTCTTTCATCCAATGCCCGCGTCCGCATGAAAGAATTTTATCGTCAGGTGCTGGCGCATTTGAACCAGCAACCCCTGGCGGTCAAGCGCCGCATCAAACTCATCGTGCCGGCGCTCAGTCAGGATGATGAATCGGAATATCCGTCGCACGCGTGGATTGCGGCAAAAGACTCCGCGGAAATGAGCGGCTACGCGCGCCCCGAACAGGAAGCGTTTGTCAAATTTCTGCGGACAAAATATAATAACGATCACAGCCAGCTTAATCGCGCGTGGGGCGATGGCGCCAATTTCAACGCCATCAGCGCCGCGCAGATTAAAATTGCCGATTACAACTGGCATCGCCAGCAGCCGATCACGGTGTCTTATGTTTATCCGCACGGCCGAAAAGAGTGGGTGGATTTTAAAACCGGCGCGTTGAAAGAATTTCTCGACGAGCTCGCGGGGTTGACCAAAACGGCGAAATTCAAATTCGGTTTGCAATTCGGCTCGCTATATGATAATCTCATCGTCTATCGCGGCTTTTATGATCCTACTTCGCTACTCGAAAAAAGCGATTATCTGATTATCGGTGAAATTCCGGAGTATGAACCGAATTTTAAATTTTCAGCAGACTACGCCCGGAGCTTAGGAAAATATTGGGATTGGAAAAATAGCCGAACCGCTGATCAACAGATCAAATTTGCCACGGAAACGAACTGGCCGGAGTACAACGGCCATTCTCCACTCATTTTGACCGATTACTGGAACCGGCAAGTGCGTGCGTTCTACGAGCGCGGCGGCTCGGCACTTTTTGTTTCACATTGGGGAACGACAGACACCGGTGAAGCCGCCAATGCTCCGGCCCGCGTTCAAAACGGAAAATTACGCCAGCAGTACTCGCGCTGGGCCGCAATTTTGAGAACTTTAAAAAATGCTCCTGTTCAAAATGTTTCGTCTCCTTCGGCAGCGCATTTGAGTTGTGAACAGGGTCTTTATTTCCGCTGTGATTCGGGTTGCGGCGGCGCCACGGATTATTTTTACAATAACGGCGTGCAGGTCGCAACGAATCCGCCGCGTTATGAATTTCCTTTCCATCGCTTCCTCAAGTCAGACGCAACCGGCGGACAAAATCCTGTGCGAGAACAAAAAAGGCGCGATATCGTCACCAATTTTATGTTGATCAATTCACCCGTGTATTTGACGAGCAATTATCGCGATTTCCGTCTCAACGTTACCAGCTATATCATGCCGGAAGCGGCTTTGCGAACTTTGCAGCGAAATGAGATGAGGAGCCTGCTGATGACCAACACGCCTCAGGTTCTCACCAGGGCGCGCGTTGAATGATTTTTCTTGAACAAGCTTTGTGTCAACATGTATCCACCACCGGAGTTGTTAGCCAGTCTCGGGCTTATGGGCGTGATAATGGGACGCCTGCTGTTTCATCGCTGGTTCAATCACGTCTCGCTTTATTCCTTCATCTGGGGAACGGGATTGACTTTATATGAAATGCGACTGATTGACTACAGCCGCATGACGGAAGAAGTGTGGATGTTGCTGGGTTATGCCTGGCTTGCCTTCATCATGGGCGCTGCGACGTTGGTCTTCGCGAAAATCGCGATTGGCATCAATGATCAACCTCGTCAAGCAACAACCCCAAATATCATGAGTGAACGCCGGGCGTTCACTGTTGCCATCATGATACTTTCGGCGATCGCGCTTATTTCCACGTTGCGGCGCTGGGCGATTTTGATCGACATGTTTGGCGATATTCCGAGCGTTCTTTTCAACGGCTACAAGATTTACCGATTGCGCATCGACGGCAAACTTCCCGGCGTCATTCCTTATTTAAATTCGTTTGCTTTAGCCGCGGTTTGTCTTGGCGGCGTTTATAGTGCGCGCGCCGGCAAGATCAAGCTCATCACCTTGTTGCCTCTGCTCATTATCATTCTGGATGATGTCGCCCAGGCCGGAAGAGCTAAAATGTTGATGAGTGCCATACTCTTCAGTAGCGCTTACTTTCTCGCCAAACTTACTGCGGCTCGGGAGGCAACTTTCAATATGACTAATAGGATGAAAAAAATTTTCGCCGGGGGTTTGCTGCTGGCGGTTTTGCTCATTACGGCTGACTTTGTCCGCAGTTACCGTGGCAGCGAGGAGCGTTTTTATGGGACTTCAAAAGAATTGCGCCAATTCGAAGGCACGGCGATTTTGACGCCGTCGATTTATCTGTATCTAAGCTCGCATCCCGGCGTTTTCAATGCCTACTGGCAAGCCGAAAGTGAGCATCCTTTTCCCGGCTCAAATACTTTCGCTCCAATTTTTAGAATTCTGGCGCGACTCAATTTGGCAGAAAGCGTACCGCATTTTTCAAAATTTTATAACATGCCGATTTACTCCAATACCGGCACCTATTTGCGGGAGCTGCATGCCGATTTTGGTATCGCAGGTATATTGGTAGCGCCCTATTTGATCGGTTTTGTGTGCTCGGTTGTTTGGTTTCGCATTAAACAACGCTCAAAGTTGACTTCAACAGTTTTGCTGGCGCATCTATATTTGATCGTCGCTTTCTCGTATTTGTACCAGGTCACGCGTGTTGGAGAATGGACGGTGAGCTTGCTCGTCTCGCTTGCTGGCGGCTACTTTATTGATCGTTATTGCCGAGTTCCCATAACCGCAAAAGCAAAGTCTCAACTTGATAACTTTAAAAATGCCGTTTAATCAGGGCAGCGTTCGATTAAAGAGTGGAAAAAAGATTTTATGGAACTGGCCGCGCGCATTCGCCGGAATTCGGTTTTCTCGCTGCTTTCTTCCGGCATTCGGCTTTTGACCAATATTTTTTTGTTTTTGGGGATCGCGCGTTTTTATGGTCCGGAAATCTTTGGGCAATTTACGACGGCGCACACCTTTTCAACGCTGTTTTTGCTGTTGGCGGATTTCGGCCTCGACTTGTTGTTTACAACCGAAGTCGCTAAACAACGAACCAATGTCCAGCGCTTGTTTCGCAGTTTTGCGGCGCTGAAAATGTTGTTTTCCAGTATTGCCGTCATCGGAATGTGTCTCATTCCTCTGGCGCACAATGCCAGCGCCGCCACGCGCGAGTTGATTTATATTTTCAGCCTGAGTGTCGCCTTCAATGCGCTGATGAATTTTTTCTTCGCGTTGTTTAAAGGCTTGGAGCAGCTTCAGCATGAAACCAGAATTTCCTTTATTACAAATGTGGTTCTGTTGGGTTTGATGATTCTACTCGGAATTTTGCGCGCGCCCATTTGGTTATTTGCGACGCTGTTTACGAGTACGCGCGCGTTGGGACTTATTTTTGCAATCGTCACTGCCAAACGTTTTGTGCGGCTGCAAATGACAGGTTTTAATGTGGCGGAATGGAAAGAAGTGATGCGGCAGGGCTGGGTCTTTGGGGTGTATTTATTATGTGGGACGCTTTTTTTTCAAGTGGATACCTTATTTCTGGCCCTGTGGCTGGGAGATCATGCGGTGGGAATTTATCAAGCCGTGATGAAACTGGTGGCACTGACGCTTGCGTTGCCGGAAGTTGTCAATAGCGCACTGCTGCCGTTGTTCGCGCGTTTTTATCATGAAGATGAGCAACGCTGGAGCCGATTGGGAAAACTGCTCAATAAAACCCTGTGGCTGCTCGGACTTCCCATCGCGCTGATTCTCTTTGTCTACGCGGAAAACGTGATTGCAATACTTTATGGCTTGAAAGATTTTGCGCCGGCGGTTCCCATCTTGCGCATAGCGGCCTTGATTATCCTTATTCGTTTTGCCTGGGAATCTTACGGCCTCATGCTGACCACTTCCGGACGCCAGTTTGAAAAGATGATTATTGTCGTCATTGCAACCGTCATCACGATCGCGCTCAACTGGTATGTCATTCCGCGCTATGGCGCCTATGGCGCGGTGATCGTCTCGCTTCTGGCTAATTTTTTTGTGGCGGCAGGATTTGTTATTGCGACGCGAACGTTTTTTATGCAGTGGACCCTTGACGCCCGCTATCTTTTGCCCGGAATCTTAACCGTGTTTTTGGGTCTCATACTCTGGAACGTTCAGCCGCTGAACTTTTGGTATGGTGTGCCCGTGGTTCTCGTTTGCTATGGGTTTATTTTTTATTTAATCGGATATACAAAAGATGAACGCCGCGTCGTGTTTGTCTGGCGCCAGGAACAGACCGTGCTCGATAAAGCGCTTTAGCAACTTTTTTGAACGCAATGGCTACTGAAAGACTTGTTTTAGAAAGTGAAAAAAATACCGAGTTGAGCCGCCTGCACCTGGCGCGATACGAATTCGCCAGAGAATTTGTGCGCGGCAAGAAAGTGCTGGACGTCGCCTGTGGCTCTGGATATGGTTCTGCCATGTTAAAAGAAGCCGGAGCCGTAAAAGTCCTCGGTATTGATATTTCCAGTGAAACCATTGCCTATGCGAGGGCTAATTTTCAAAATGAAGGAATCGATTTCGTTGTTGGGGATGCCGAAGATCTATCATCATATCGCGATTTCGATGTCGTCGTTTCCTTTGAAACGATTGAGCATCTCCAGCATCCGGAAAAATTCCTTCAGGAAATCGCCCGCGCGTCGGCGCCTGAGGGCAGCTTGATTATTTCCACGCCCCGGCGCGAGCGCGAAGGAAGTCCCGGCAATCCGTTTCATGTCAAAGAATGGACGGAAGATGAATTTGCCGTCCTGCTGTCGCAGCATTTTCACTTGGTAAATAATTGTGGGCAATATAGTCTTAAAAAAAAATCGTTCCCATTTAGCCGGACCTTGCAGCGCGTCATTTTTCGGCTTCTTTTTCCGGCACAATTCGCGACCTATGACAACTTCCCCGTGCTCTCTCAGCCTCCGCGGTATAAAGGCTTTCAATGCGGTTTGACTTATATGGTTGTTGTGTGCGCGAATAAAAAAAATACTGGAAAATTTTAACCGAAAAAATTTGAGATTTTTTAAAGTGAACTGATTATGCCCTCACAACAACTCGAATCGCAACTCGGCGAAATTGCCTTTCGCAAAAAGCTCGTTCAACAGCAGGTTGACGGCGCGCAGCTTTTTGCTGATGAGTTTGATCGCCAAGGCATCGAAGACATTCTCCAACAGCGTATGCGGAAAACATTTGAGCAAATGACCGCGCTGAAACAAAAAGGCATTGCCGTCTCACCGTATCTCGAAATTGGAGCGGAACGCGGACAACGCGCGCTCATGATGGAAAACGACGTCGGCGCCAGCGGCGCGGCGGCCGATCTGTCATTCGACATGCTCAAAAGCTGCGACTATTACCAGAAAGCCTTCAACAAAAAGAATATGCCGGCGCGCGTTTGTTGCGACGCTAACTTCCTGCCGTTTGCGAGCAACACCATGCCGTTCATCTTTTGCTATGAAACGCTGCACCATTTTCCCGAGCCGGCGCCGATTGTCAAAGAGATTCACCGCGTGCTCGCGCCTGGCGGTTATTTTTTCTTTGATGAAGAGCCGTACAAACGCGTTCTGCACCTCGATCTATACGAGAGCAAAAAAATCTATTCTGCCGAATACAAAAACGCCGGCCTGTTGCAAAAACTCCTGGATTTCTTTTTTGCCAAACGCCGTTGCAATGAAACCGAGCATGGCATCATCGAGAACGATGAGATTCCGCTGCGCACCTGGAAAAAAGCCTTAAGCGTGTTCGCTGGCAAAGAGGTTAAGCTGGAATCGCTAAAAAATCATTTGCACGCGGAATTGTTTGCGCCATCGTATGGCGTCAAATATTTTCTGAGCTATTTATTGGGCGGCAGCATCAGCGGCGTGTGCCGCAAAACCGGCGGCAACGCCAGCGCGGCCGCAAACGTGCGTGAGGCCTTCATTTGCCCGTCCTGTCTGCCGGATGGCCTGGAATCTGCGCTGGCGACGAATGCTTCCGGTTTCCTGTGCCGGCGCTGCAATAAAAAATTCCCGACAGTCGACGGCGTGATTTTTCTGCTGCCTTACGAAAAATTTGCCAAACTTTATCCCGAAGTTTTCGAGAGAATTTGTTGAGCATGCCGGTTGACGTTTCCATCATTATTGTCAGTTACAACACCCGCGCGGTATTGCTGGACTGCCTTGATTCCATCTATCAGTGGGCCTCTTCGCGCGCTGGCGAAATCATCGTCATCGATAACGCTTCCACCGACGGCAGCGCCGAAGCGATCGCGCAGCGTTTTTCCAATGTGCTGTTGTTGCGCAACGCCGCGAATCTCGGTTTTGCCAAAGCGAACAATCAAGGCATTCAAAAAGCGTCCGGCAAATATCTGCTGTTGTTGAATCCGGACACGTTGTTTATCGAAGATGCGATCACGTCCCTTTTGGCATTTATAGAGCAACGCCCGGAAGCCGGAATCGCCGGCTGCAAAATTCTCAATCGCGACGGCTCGTTGCAGCCGTCATATTTTCTCTTGCCAAATCTTTTGAGTGTCTTGTGGACGGCGCTTTTCCTTGATCGCCTCGCGCCATTAAATCAAGTGAACGGAAAATGGATTTTAGGGCGCCAACCAGCGGATTCGCCTTCTCGCGTGCAAAGGTTGCTCGGCGCTTTTTTATTTGCGCGGCGCGAGGCGCTGCAACAAATCGGCGGGTTTGACGAGGGCTTTTTCCTATTTTCGGAAGAAGAAGATTTGTGCTATCGCGTGCTGCAACAGGGTTGGGCGATTTATTATTTTCCGCAAACCCAAATCATCCATTTGGGCGGGCAAAGCGCGCCGAAAACCGATCCCCGCGCCATCGTGTATGCGAACGAGAGCAAAGTGCGTTTTTTCCGCAAACATCATGGCGCGGCGACTCAACTGTTGTTCAGGATAATTTGGTTCGTGGCAATCATCATTCGAACGCCCTCCGTGCTTTTGTTGGCGGCCGCGGAGCGGCGCGAGATGCTCAAGGCGTATCAAAGGTCGCTTGCCGCGCTTTTTCAACCGCTGACCGCCATTCCGGCGCCGGAGAGATGACGATGAGCCTCTTGCCAACGGCGCAAAAAATTCTTTTGCACTTTGATACGCGGCGCAAATTTTTTCGCAGCTTGCGCGGCGCCAATCGCATTCTCGATTTGGGCTGCGGCCCCGGCAAAAATTGCCTCGAGCTGCGCGAGCTGTTGCCCAATCTCGAATTTCACGGCGTCGATCTGCTGGAAAAGTACGCCGTGCCGGAGTTCATCCACTACCACACGCTCGATCTGAACGCCCCGGTTTTGCCATACCCGGATGATTTCTTCGAGGCGATTATTTTTATTCACGTCATCGAGCATCTGGAGCAGCCGCTGCCTCTTGGCCGTGAAATCAAACGCGTGCTGAAGCCCGGCGGCAAAATTTATATCGAAACGCCGAACTGGACGACGATGTTCGTGCCGTCTTTCGGCTACAAAAGAGCGCAGGGATATCCGTTCAATTTTTTTGACGATCACACGCATGTCAAACCCTGGAGCAAACACGGGTTGTATGTTTATCTCAGCCAAACCTGCGAGCTGCGCGTTGAAAAAGTAGGAACGCGGCGTAATTGGCTCCGCTTTCTTCTCGACCCGATCATCATGATCGTGGCGCTGCTGAAAGGCGATCGCGCGTATCTGGTTTCATCGTTTTGGAATCTTTACGGGTGGTGCATCTTTGCGATCGGCAGGAAAGAATGAGTGTCTATGAAAATTCTTCTTGATGACGGCTTATCCACGACCGTTGAGCTGACAGGCATCGGGCATCAATGTTTGGGTTTATTCCAACATCTCGCGAAACTGGCGGACGTGCGACTGGCTGATTATCGATACTTGCGCTATCTGCCGAAACCGGCGCGACGGGGAGCTTATCTCGCCGTCGCCAACACGTGGCGAGGTCTGGCGAGAAGCGACGTTATACATTTTACCAACTACTACACGCCGGCGATACCGGCGCGCGGCGCGAAAGTCGCGACGGTTCATGATCTGTCGATGTTTCGTTTTCCGGAGCTGCTGTCGCGGCGCTACCGGCGTTACATTCAACCGGCGGTGATGAAGGCGTTGCAGCGGGCCGCTCTGATTGTCGTTCCTTCGTATGCGACGAAAAAAGAAATTCTGGCGCTCTTTCCCAAAACGCCGGCGGAAAAAATCGAGGTTTGTTTTAACGGCCTGCGCGATATTTTCTGGAACAAACCGGTTCCGGAGGAAACGGATCAATTCGGGCTGCGGGATAAAAATTTTTTTCTTTATGTCGGCACGCTGGAAACCCGCAAGAAAGTCGACTTTTTGCTGGATTGCTTTCATGAAGCGCGAAAAACCGGCGCGATTTCTGCCGCCACTTTGCTGGTACTCGTTGGCCGCAAAGGCCCCGGTTACGAACAGATCGAGCGCCGCATTCCCGCGGACGGCTCGGTGAAACTGCCGGGACACATTTCAGATCAGGAGTTGTTCCAATTATATCATCGCGCCCGCGCTTTTATTTATCCGTCGCTTTACGAAGGCTTCGGCATCCCATTGCTCGAAGCGATGAGCTGCGGCCTACCGATCATCCGTTCCGACATCGCCACCAGTATCGAGCTTGACGCGCGGCATCGTTCGCAGATGTTTTCGTTCTCCTTCGATTCGCCGCGCTCATTGATTGAGAAGCTGGCGGAACTTGATCGAACCGGGGAAAAAATGCGTGGAAAATTGAATTATGGCGATCTCACCATTTATCATTTTGCGAATGTCGCCAAACAGCATCTCCGAATCTATGAAGCCGCGCTCGCGCGCTCAAAGAAAGTTTCGCCGTAAATAGCGTAGCGCAGACTTCCAGTCTGCAAAACACGCAGGCAGGATGCCTGCGCTACAACGTCTTCGCAGGAGTGATAGTTTTTTGCGTGGTAATACTATAATTTTGTTATTGGAGTTGAAAGAAAAATTTGTTTTATTTAATCATGTTTTGAAACGGCCTCTACTGAAAATAGATAACGGTAATGAAAATACTTTTGCTGACTCCCCGTCTGCCTTATCCGCCGTTTCGGGGAGACAAATTAAAAATTTTTAATTTGCTGAAGCGGCTGGCGCAGGAGCATTCCATTCATTTAGTCTCTTTTATTGAGAAAAAAAGTGAATTGGAGTATTTACAATATCTCACTCCTTATTGCGCGGCGATTGACGTGGTGCCGCTCCGGCGCTGGCAATCTTATTGCAAATGTTTTCTCGGGCTCTTCTCGCGATTGCCATTGCAAGTGCATTACTTCAAATCGCGACGCATGCGGCGTTTGCTGTCGGAGATTTGCCAGCAGCGTCATTTCGACGTCATTCATACGCATTTGATCCGCATGGCGCCGTACACCGCGGCATTACGGCACACGGCCAAAGTGCTGGATCTAACGGACGCCGTTTCGCTTTACTTGCAACGCTATCTGGCGCGTGAAAAAAATCCGGTGATGAAGTTTTTGTTGAAACTCGAATTGCGCCGCGTCAGCCGCTACGAAAGCGTGATCGAGCAATTTAACGCGTGTTTTGTTTGCTCGGAACCGGATCGCGAGCAGCTCCGCCAAGCCGCGCCGGAGGCGGATATTCGCCTCATTCCCAATGGCGTTGATTTGGCGTATTTCTCCGGCAACGAGCCTGTGGCCTATGAGCCGAACCGCATTGTGTTTACCGGCAATCTCACCTATCATCCGAATATCGACGGCATCTTTTATTTCGTCAACGAAATCTTGCCGTTGATCAAAAAAGAAATTCCCGCGGCAAAATTCTATATCGTCGGACAATCACCGTCCGCGAAAATACGCGCCCTGGCCGGCGACGACGTGATCGTGACGGGCTTCGTTGAAGACATCAAACAATACTATTTGAGCAGCGCGGTGGCGGTGTCGCCGATTCGTTTTGGCGCCGGCACGTTGAACAAGATTCTTGAACCGTTGGCGCTCGGCGTGCCGGTGGTCGCCACCTCGATGGGCATCGAAGGCCTGGATTTGACGATTGGCAAAGACATTCTCGTCGCCGATCGCCCTCATGCTTTTGCCAAACACGTCGTGCATCTTTTGAAAGATGCGGAATTTCGCGACCGCCTGGGCAATGCCGGCATGGCGATGGTCCGGCGCTTGTATAATTGGGATACGATCGTGAGTTTGCTCGACAAGATTTATCGGGAATTATCCAGCGAAACGGCGGCGATACGCTATTCGAAACAATGGACCTCGGTTGAATAGCCGTTGCCGATATGGTGGGTGGTCTCTCCACAACCCGGACTTCGGAACCAAACAGGTTTAAAAAAATTACCCCAACGGATGGAAAAACGGCCAACGGATAAAAGCAATTGATCGTAACACAAAGGGCAGATCGTAATAACCACTCGACCTGCCCTTTTGTTTCTTTGTCCCGCAGGGACGATGCGACATCGCTCCCGGCGGATGGCGCAGAGGGCAAAGAGCATAGAGCACGCTTTTCGCTTTGCGCTAAGCCCTCTGCGCTATGCTCTCTGCTACTTCGCCAGCACCATCCGCTTCGTTTGCGTTGTCTCGCCCGCTTTCATCACGGCGTAGTACACGCCGCTCGGCAGTTTCCGGCCGTTGAACGTCACGCGATGAATGCCGCGCTCCTGATAGCCGTCCACCAGCGACGCGACTTCCTGGCCGGCGACGTTGATCACTTTCAGCGTCACGTGCATGCCTTCCGGCAAGCCGAAGGAAATCGTCGTCGACGGGTTAAACGGGTTCGGATAGTTTTGCTCCAGCACAAGAGTCTCAGGGATAATCGCCTCGCTCGTTGCCGACGCCGCATCACCCGCTGTTTTGGCCACGGTCGCGCCGTAAACTTCAAACTCGGCGATGCGATAGTTCGACTTGTTGTTCTTCTTCGTCTGAATACGAACATATTTGGCCGGCGTCGCCGTAAAGGGGATATCCTGCGTGCCGGTGACCACCGATAGAGCCGAATGCACGGTTGTCCAGTTGCTCGCATCATTCGACGCCTGAATATCATATTCGTTGGCGTAATACGTCTGATACCATTTAATCACCACCCGGCCAACCGTAATCGACAGGCTCGGATGCAATTGCACCTGATACGTGACCACTGCGCTCGAGGCATTGACAAAGCCGCTGCGCCAGAACGTGACCGCATCGCCGTCGGTGCCGCGGCTCACCGCGCTGGCGCTGTCGGAACTCGAAGCTTCCGCCGGCTTGTTCAGCGCGAAGTTGGTGCCGCTCGACGGAATCGCGCTCGCCTCGTTGGAGTAAGCCGAATTGCCGCCGATATTGAACGCGCGCACGCGATAAAAATACGTCACGCCTTCCGTCAAACCCGTGCTCTCATAATTTGTCACATTCGGCCCGACCGTCGCAATCTGCGCGTAAGCGCCGTCCGCGCCGAGCTTGCTCTCGACTTTGAAGCCGTCTTCGTCATTCGAATTATCCTGCCATGCAATGGTCACTTGATCGCCGCCCGCCACCGTCGCCGCCAGTGTGGTCGGCGCCGCCGGTGCATTCGGGAAGGTTTTCGCGTTCGCTTCATTTGAATAACCCGAATTGCCGCCGGTGTTGAACGCGCGCACGCGATAGAAATACTGCGTGCCGCCGATCAGACTGGTGTCGGCATAGATCTTGATATTCGCGACGAGCGAGGCCACCTGCGCATACGTTCCCGCCGCGCCGGTTTTGCGCTCGATTCTAAAACCGGTTTCATCATTGGAGCTATCCGCCCACGCGAGATTGATTCTCGTTTTGCTCACCGCCGTGGCCGTCAACTTCGCCGGCGCTTTCGGCGGATTGGGCAGCGTCGTCGCCGTCGCTTCATTCGAGTAGAGCGAATTGCCGCCGGTGTTGAACGCCCGCACGCGATACGTGTACGCCGTGTTTGCCGTCAGCGTCGAGTCAACATACGTCTTCACATTCGCATTGACCTGCCCAATTTGCGCGTAAGTTCCGGCCGCGCCTTTTTTGCGTTCGATGCGGAAGCCGTTTTCATTCGTCGAGCTATCGGCCCACGCGAGATTGATGCGCTTGTTGCTCACCGCGGTCGCCGTCAGATTCGCCGGCTTCTTCGGTGGATTCGGCAGCGTCGTCGCATTCGTTTCAAGTGAATAACCCGAGTTGCCGCCGATGTTGAACGCGCGCACGCGATAGAAATACGGCGTCGCTGCCGCCAGCGTCGTGTCGGCATACGTCTTCACATTCGCCGCCACCGAGGCAATTTGCGCATACGTACCCGCCGCGCCTTTCTTGCGCTCAACTTTAAAACCGGCCTCGTTTTTGGAGCTGTCGGCCCACGCCAGATTGATGCGCTTATTGCTCACCGGCGTCGCCGTCAAATTAACCGGCGATTTCGGCGGATTCGGCAACGTGATGGCAATCACTTCGTTGGAATAACCCGAATTGCCGCCGGCGTTGAACGCGCGCACGCGATAAACATACTCGATGTCCTGACTCAGGCCATTGTCCTGATAAACTTTCACATTCGCGGCCATCGAGGCAATTTCCGTGAACTCGCCGCCGGAAACTTTGCGCTCGATCTTGAAGCCATCTTCGTTGTTGGAATTATCCGACCACGCGAGATTGATCTGCGTCTGGCCGGCCGTCGTTCCCGTCAGATTGCCCGGCGCCAGCGGCGGGCTGACCAGCGTCGTTGCCGCGGCTTCATTGGTATACGCCGAGTTGCCGCCGAGATTCATCGCGCGCACGCGATAAACATACGAGGTCACCGGATTCAAACCGGCGCCATCCGTGTAACTCGTCACGTTTTTGGGCAACGTCGCGATCAGCGCGAACGTGCCCGCCGCGCCCAGCTTGCGCTCGATTCTGAAACTGTCTTCATTGGCCGATTTATCCTGCCACGCCAAACTGATTTGCAAATTGATCACAGGACTCGCCGTCAAACCGGTTGGCGCCGCTGGCGGCAAAGGAAACGTTTTCGCGGTCGCTTCATTCGTATAAGCGGAGTTCGCCGTCACGTTGTATGAACGCACGCGATAAAAATATTCCGTGTTCGCCACCAGACCGGTATCGGCAAAGCTCGTCGCGTTCGCGCCGACCGTTCCAACCTGTGCAAACGCTCCGGCGCCAGTTTTGCGCTCGATCTTGAAACCGGCTTCGTTCGTCGAATTATCCGTCCACACCAGCGCAATGCGCGTCTGATTTACCGGCGTCGCCGTCAACCCCGACGGAGCATTCGGCGGCCCAGGGTTCGTGATCGCATTCGCTTCGTTGGAATATAGCGACTGGCCGCCGGTGTTGGCGGCGCGGACGCGATAGAAATGCTGCGTGCTCGCGCTCAAGCCGGTGTCGGCAAAAGCTGTCGTGTTGGCCGGCAGTTTCGCAATTTCTGCAAACGTTCCGGCTGCGCCCAGCTTGCGCTCGACCATAAAACTGTCTTCGTTCGCCGATTTATCCTGCCATGCGAGATTGAGGTGCGAGAAACTCACCACCGTCACGTTCAGATTGGCCGGCGCCACCGGCGCTTTCGGCAAGGTCGTCGCTTCCACCGTGTTGGAGTAAGCCGAATTGCCGCCGGAATTGTAGGCGCGAATGCGATAAAAATATTTCGTGTTCGCATTCAAATTGCCGTTGGAAAAACTCAACACGTTCGCGCTGGCCGTCGCGACCTGCGTGAATGTGCCGTTGATGCCGAGCTTGCGCTCGATCTTGAAACCCGCTTCGTTGGCCGATTTATCCTGCCACGAGAGGTCGATCTGCGAGCTGGTCATCACTTTGGCAGCTAACACCGCCGGTGGCGCCGGCGGATTGGGCAGCGTGGTGGCTTCCACAGTCGATGAATAAGGCGTGTGCCCGCCGGTGTTGAAGGCGCGAATACGATAAGCATATTTCGTGCTCACGCCGAGGCCCGTGTCGGCAAAAGCCGCCACATTCGCAGGGAGAACCGCGATTTGCGTGAAAGTTGTCGCTGTGCTCAGCCGGCGCTCAATTTTAAAACCGTCTTCGTTGTCGGCATTATCCGACCACGCCAGATCGATTCGTTTTTTGCCCGGCGTTGCCGCGAGATTGCTCGGCGCGCCCGGTGTATTGGGCAGGGTCTTGGCTTTCGCTTCATTCGTATAACCCGAATTGCCGCCGGCGTTAAAAGCGCGGACGCGATAGAAAAATTCCGTGTTTGCATTCAGGCTCGTATCCGTCAACGTTTTCACGCTCGCGCTGACCGTCGCGATTTCGGCGAAAACGCCCGCCGCGCCGGTTTTGCGCTCGATTTTAAAACCGTCTTCGTTGTTCGCGCTATCAAGCCAATCGAGCTTGATTTGCGTATTGCTCAACGCCGTCGCCGTCAGGTTGCTCGGCGGGTTCGGCAAAGTGACGTTCTCAGTTTCGTTGGAATAAGCCGAATGGCCGCCGGCATTGTGCGCGCGCACGCGATACACATATTTGACATTCACCGCCAAACCGGTATCGGCATAAGCTTTCACATTCGCCGCCACCGTCGTGACTTGCGCAAAAGTCGTTGCCGTGCCCGACCGGCGCTCGATTTTGAAGCCGGTTTCGTTATTGGAATTATCCGTCCACGCTAAATTGATTTGTTTCGCGCTGACGGCCGTCGCCGTTAAATTGCCCGGCGCATTTGGCGGATTGGGCAGCGTTTTGGCTTTGGCTTCATTCGAATAAGCCGATTGGCCGCCCGCGTTAAACGCGCGCACGCGATAGAAATATTCCGTCACCGCGCTCAAGCTCGAATCCGTAAAAGTTTTCACATTTGTCGCGACGGTCCCAACCTCGGCAAAGAGGCCCGTCGCGCCGGTTTTGCGCTCGACTTTAAAGCCGTCTTCGTTGCTCGCGTTGTCCGCCCAATCCAGCTTGATTTTCTTATTGCTCAACGCTTTCGCCGTCAAATTGCCCGGCGTGCCCGGCAAGGTGACGCCCTCAACCGCGGTGGAATAAGCCGAATGGCCGCCGGTGTTGTGAGCGCGAATGCGGTACAGATATTTAACATTCGCGGCCAAACCGGTGTCGGCAAAAGCAGTCACGTTGGCCCCGAGCGCCGCAACTTGCGTAAAAGTCGTCGCCGTGCTCGGCCGGCGCTCGATCTTAAATCCGTCTTCATTATCGGAATTATCCGACCACTCTAAATTAATTTGTTTCGGACTCACCGCCGTCGCCGTCAGGTTGCTCGGCGCGTTCGGCGGATTCGGCAGCGTTTTCGCATTGGCTTCATTTGAAAAAGCCGAATGGCCGCCGGCATTGAACGCCCGCACGCGATAGAAAAATTCCGTGACCGCGCTCAGGCTCGTGTCGGTAAAAGTTTTCACGTTCGCCGCAACTGTTCCCACTTCAGCAAAGAGGCCGGCAGCGCCCGTCTTGCGCTCGATCTTAAAGCCATCTTCATTGCTCGCATTATCCGTCCACGCCAGCTTGATCTGCGTGTTGCTCAACGCCGTCGCCGTCAAATTGCCCGGCGCGCCCGGCGGATTCGGAAACGTCTTCGCGTTCGCCTCATTCGAATAACCCGATTGGCCGTCCGCGTTGAAACCGACCACGCGATAGAAATACGTCGCGAGCGCCGTCAAACCGGTATCGGCAAAAGTCGTCACATTCGGTCCCACCGTGGCATGTTGCGCAAACGTGCTGCCGACCGCGTCGGTTTTGCGCTCGATTTTGTAACCGTCTTCGTTGTCGGCATTGTCCTGCCACGCGAGATCGATGCGCTTATTGCTCGCCGTCGTCGCGATCAAATTGCCCGGCGTATCCGGCGGATCCAGCAGCGTCGTCGCATTCGCTTCATTCGAAGTGGC
>Ga0247727_10009191_pt1 | contig 18030 bp, 15 predicted proteins | sample WisWelCaveWW1625_FD_202498 | JGI IMG/M metagenome (GOLD analysis project Ga0247727, IMG submission 202498) | Biofilm microbial communities from Wishing Well Cave, Virginia, United States - WW16-25 | ecosystem: Environmental > Aquatic > Deep subsurface > Groundwater > Cave microbial mat | place...
ACACGAATGCCGGGAACGCAATCACCAGCAGTACCTGCGTCTGGTGGCTCGTCAGCCCCACACCCCACAGCAACGCCGCGACGTACAGCCGCCACCGGCGGCCGGGCTCGAAACTCCACCGGTATAGAAACAACAACGTCGCCAGCAGGAAAAATGCGTTCAGCCCGTACACTTCCGTGATCACCGCCTGCGACCACATCACCGGCGAAAACGCCAGCATCAGCGCCGCCGACACGGAACTGGCCAGCACGATCCATTCGACGAGCTTCTCGTTGTCGAGCGACCGGAAAAATTCCACCTTCCGGCACATCTGATGGCCACTCTTCGAAATCAACAAGCCGGTCAGCCCGACCGCCAGCGCGCTGAAAAACGCCGACATTAAGTTGCCGCGCCATGCGATGTTTCCGAACGGAATCACCCATTGCCACAGCCACGCCAGAATCGCCCAACTCGGATACCCCGGCGGATGAGGCACCCCGAATTGATGCATGGCCGTGAGGAATTCGCCGGAATCCTCCAGCGTCACGCTCGGCGCCAGCGTCGCCACGTACCCGACAAACGCCACAAGCCCGGCTATCCCGCCGGCCAGCCAATCGCGCGGGCCGAAAAATCTTCCCGGCGACGATGCTGGCGCGTCAATGGTTGTGGGCACTTCTGCCGGTGCTGGGGATTCACTCATCGCTTGGCATCGTGGTCTGACAGCGTCGCGGCCGGCCGCCTACCCGCTCACCGCGGTCGGTTTCGGCGGCGACCGGCGGAACCCGTGCGCGCCGGCCAGCATCCACACCACCGCCAACGCTTCCCGCACAATCCCGCCGGACATCTTCGATTGACCCGCATAGCGGTCGGTGAAGGTAATCGGAATCTCGCGGACCCGGTAGCCCTTCATCCAAGCTTTGTAGGTCATTTCGATTTGAAAAGCATACCCATTGCTCTGAACGCTGTCGAGGTCAATTGCCTCCAGTGTCGCGCGTCGGAAGCACTTGAACCCACCGGTCGGATCGGCCACGGGCAACCCCGTGACGAACCGCACGTAGTACGACGCGCCCTTGCTCAGCACCAGCCGCGACAACGGCCAGTTCACCACGCGGATGCCGTCTTTGTAGCGTGACCCCAACACGACATCGGCCTCCTGGATTGCCTTCAAGAACTGCGGAATCGAATTCGGATCGTGCGAGAAATCACAGTCCATCTCCATCAGGAAATCGTACCCGCGCGGCAATCCCCATTTGAATCCCGCGATGTACGCCGTCCCGAGTCCTTGCTTGCCGGCGCGCCGCAGCAAATGCACGCGCGGCTCGGTCTTTGCAATCTCCGCCACGATCTCGCCGGTGCCATCCGGCGACCCGTCGTCCACAACCAAGATCTCGAGTCCCGGCGCCTGCGGCAGCACCTGCGCGATCATGGCGCGCACGTTCTCCTTCTCGTCATACGTCGGGATGATCACGAGCGTCTTGTTCAATTCGCACCTTTCATGAATTGCGGATTCGCCATCACCAAATACTCACCGCCCACCACGACCGGCCACCGTTTCCCCTGCCCCACGTCCGCCAACGCCACTTGATGCCCACCGGAAAATACGACCGGCCACTTCTCTTGGATCATTCCATCCATCACTTCCTGCACGCCCTTCAACCCGCGCGCGTAAATCAAATCAATCCCGCGGGGTTGACCACTCGCCGTCACACCGGAAGCCAGCACGAGATATTTAGCGTTTTGCCACCGGCAGTCAAACCAGTACGCGTCGTGACGCTCCAGCACCGCCGTCGGCATATCGTTCACGATCCCTTCGTACCGGGGCGAAAACGTCAACATGCTCTTCTTCGCGTTCTTCACCAGCCAGTAAATCTGTTTCGGCACCATCACAAAATCATCGCTGGTCGTGTTCGCGTTCACAAACGCCATCGCCGCCTCGGCCTCGGCCGGCGACTGCTGCGACCACATATCAATCTTGCTCTCGAAACGATCCAGCGCGCCGTTTAAGGAAGCCCAACCGAAATACGCACACGCGAGAATTCCCGGTAGGGCGCGACCACCGGGCGCGCCGAGCCGTTTCACCGCTTCCCCCGCCCACGTCATCACACCGGCAAATCCAATCGCCAACAGCGGTAGAAACATCGTCGCCGGGTAAAAGAACAGCGGCACATTGTTGAGTTTCTTGAACACGCCATACATCAACACCAGCGCCCACACCGGCAACGCCAGCCGCAACCACTTGTTCCGCGTCACCGGCAACCACAACATCCCGGACGTCGCGATCCACAACCACCAATCCCGGCCCTGCCAGCCGCGCGGCCCCATCTGCGTCGGCGTCTTGAATCCCAGCGTCCACACGTTCTTCGCGAAGCGCATCACCTCGCCCCACGCCGTCGGCGCCATCTCGTTGCCGGCCACGCTCGTCAACAACTGCACCTGCGACATCAGATGACCCCACCCGCGTGTCGCACTGTACCACGCCACGAACAACACCCCATAGCTCCCGGCCACCGCGCACGCCGCCACCGCGTGCCACCACTGACGCCGGTTGGCCACCAACGCCGTCACACCAACTGCTCCGATCAACGGATACGCGAAATAATTCGTCGCCGTCGCCAACGAACACATCGCCCCGGCCAGCAACGCATCCCGGAGTCTCTTCTCCTGCACGTACCGCACGAGAAAGCCACACGATGCCAACGCCAGCGTCCCGGCCATTGGATGCGACCGCACCCACCGGAAATTCATCACGCTCTCCGCGTACACCAGAAACGCGGCCGCGCACAGCACGCCAAACGTCCTGTCGCGCAGCCGGCAGCCCATCCAAAACAGAATCCCGGCCGCCGCCAACGCCGTCACCGCACCCAACGCGCGTCCGACCACGATGTCATTGCCAAACACCCGCAGCAGGACGCCGTTGACTACCATGTACAGAGGCGGATACGGATACGGAAACACGAAGTCGTCCGTCACCGGCCCGACCCGCGGCGTGCCGTGGATGAACGTCCAACTCTTCTCCATCCACTCGCCCTCGTCGCCGTACCAATTCGGACTCGTCCGCAAGCCGGGCAGATACAACAACGCCCACAGCGCGATCAGTCCGCCGGCAATCCATTTCTCCGTCTTCGTCATTGCTTCACGAAGTAAAGTTTGATCGGTCCAAAGTTCGTGTCCGGCTTTTGCGCCGGCATCGCTGCCGCCCGGTTCCCATCCAACAGCACGACCGTTCCCAACTCACCGGCTCCTACAGGCTGCTGCGTGATCAACCACGGCCATTCCAACTGCGGCAACTCCGGTTTTCCTTCGTGATTCAACTCCACGAGCGCCGGCGACTGCACGTTCGGCTTGCCGGCCAACTGTGCATCGGAATCCGCTCGCAGCTTCACACCGCCCCGCTCCGCCAAAAACTTCGCCGCCTCGATCTTGTGTCCCAGCGCCGTCCCAAACGTCCCTTGCGCCCCGCCACTCGCCCCGACAAAGCGGTAGTAGTCGAGCATGTACCACACGTTCGCCGCCGCCAGCACGCCGGCAACCGCCAGCACAACGACCGGCTTCTTGATGTTCTGCGTCGCCGCACCGCACGCAAGGAAATGTACCGGGAACAAAATCGCAAAATACGTCAGATACGTCCACAACCCGGTCACAAAGAACACGGCCACCGGCACCACCAACCACAAAACTAAAATCGCTTCCGCCGAGCGCATCCGTGATTTCACCGCCAACACCGTCAACCACACCAACGCCGCGACGAACGCGACCCGCTGCGCTAACAAAATCCAATCCGCCGGACTCTCAAAATACTTCCTTCCGTGCGCCGCCCATACATTCGCCCGGTCGAATTCCTTACCGGCCGCGATGCCCAGCACGTCCTCAATCCGACCGGCATTCATGATGGCCAACGCGTACGACAAGTACTCCCGGCTCGGCAACCGGTAACCCGTAATCGGGTGCGTCGTGACGCCGTTCAACTGTTCCCACTGCTGGTTTCCGCCCATCGCTTGCCGGGCTTGCTTGAAGTCCGCCCAGCCGGTCGCGTTCTGCAACTGCAAGTACGGCAGCATCACGACCGTCACCGCCGCCAAGCCGGCCACCGCAAATCGCCAATCCATCTTCGGCCGCAGCCACGCCAGAATCGCCATCACCGCCGCGGTCAGCGCCAGACCGGAAAAATGAATCTGCACCACGCATAACGGCAACAACACGCACCAAAACACTGCCTTTGGCTTCTTGCCGAACACCACCGCGTGCACCGCCCATATCGTCGCCGTCGCAAACACCGGCACGAAATCCTGCGCCCAAATCTTCCGTGAATAGATCACCGCCCACGGTGACACCGCGAAGAACGCCGCCGCCACAAGCCCGGCCATCGTGCCGTAGTATTTCCGCCCGATGTGCCACGTCATCGCCACGGCCGACAATCCGAGCAACGCGATGCAGCCCGACACAAATACCGGACTGCTGTTGATGGCAAACATCGGGATGAGCAAGTAGATGAACAGCGGTGGATTCGTCACGCCCACGCTCGACATCAACCCCGCCGTCGGCAGCTTGCCGTGTTTCACGAAGTCGAGCGCCAGGTTTGCCGCGTACGCTTCGTCGCCTTGAAACTCCAGCAAATCGAGATGCGAGAATCGTAGCCGCGCGCCGACCGCGAGGATCAACGCCAGCAGCACCCACTCGATGCGCTTGCTCACGCCTTCACCTTCAACGGCCGGCCCACGCGCTGCGCCCGGCGAATCCGAAACAGCTCACCCCAAATCTTCAGCGCGCGCCGCAAGTTGTACGGAATGCGCGTGTCGGGATCGTGAACCCACTGCACCGGCAACTCTGCGACCCGGCAACCTTCGCGCGTGGCGACGACCAGCATTTCGATGTCGAAGATGGCGGTATTGCTCGTCACTTGGGAAAAGACCTTCTGGGCCACGTCGCGCGTCATCGCTTTGAATCCACACTGCGTGTCGTAGATGCCGGAGATGCAAAACAGTTTCGTCGCCACGCCGAACAGCTTGCCGGCCAGCGCCCGATACCACACCTGCGGTTCCTTCACTTCCGTCCCCGGAATCGACCGCGACCCGATTGCCATGTCGTAGCCGGCTTCGAGCTTCGCCAACAGTTTGTCCACTTCCTGAATCGGCGTGCTCTGGTCGGCGTCCGTGAACAACACATACCGGCCACGCGCGGCGAGCATACCGGCCTTCACCGCGCCGCCTTTGCCGCGATTCGGATTCAAATCAATCAGCTGCACCGGCAACTCGCGCGCCACGGTCGCCGTCCGGTCTTTGCTGCCGTCGTTGACGACGATGATCTCGAACGGCCAGTTCTTCGCCCGGAGGAATTCGACGATGCCGGGCACGAACTTTCGCAGCCGTTCTTCCTCGTTGTAGGCGGGTATGACGACGGAGAGATAGATGTCCTCGCCCATCAACCCGCCTTTCGCAGCGCGCCCATCTCGCGCAGCTTGGCGAGGGCCTCGGCGGCATAGTCCCTGTCGAGCTTCTGCTGCCGAATCCACTCCACGTAATCGCGCACGCTGTCGCGCGGCGTCTTCGTCGGCTCCCAGCCGAGTTGCCGGAGTTTCGTGATGTCGGAGACGCTGTGGCGCGTGTCGCCGACGCGATACTCGCCGGTCACCTGCGGCGACGGCTTGAACCCCAGCACGTCCGCCACGATACCGGCAAACTCCAGCACCGTGTAACCTTTGCCGCCACCGACGTTGAACACTTGATAGTTCGCTTCGTCTCGCTCCAACACGAGCCGGTTGGCGCGGGCGACGTCGCCGACGTTCACATAGTCGCGCAATTGCCGGCCATCTTCGAATACCGGCGCGGGCCGCCCCGCCAAATTCGAGAGCGTGAACACGCGCAACACACCCGAGTACGCGTTGCGGAAGGATTGCCGGGGACCTTGCGCGATGGAATACCGGAGCGCGACGCTGGGGATGCCATAGTTCTGCCCGAGCGCGACCGCCATCAACTCTTGCGAGTACTTCGCGATGGAATATTGATTGCGCGGGTTGGCGTGCGTCTCCAGCAACGGCAACGCGGTGATCGCGCCGCCGCACTTCGGGCAGACCGGCTCCCATTGCGCTTTGGTGAGACGACCGGGCTCGCGTCCGACCGGGAAAACTTCGCCGTCCTTCGCGCACTGATACCGGCCTTCACCGTATACGAACTGCGAACTGGCAACGACAACCTTCCGCACCGGCAGTTTCTCGGCGACGATGACTTCGTAGAGCAACGCCGTGCCGACGGAGTTGACGTGGAAGAATTCCGCGAAGTTCGGCAACAAATCCTGATACGCGGCAAGATGAATGACCACGTCCACGCCGGCCAGAGCTTTACGCCAGTCGTCCCGGTTACGCACGTCGCCGGCAACGCGCTCGACATCTTTCGACAGCCATTCAGGCCATTCGCCGGTATGAATCGGTGGCGTGAGATTATCGAGGATGCGGACTTCGTAGCCCGCGCGCAGCAGTTCCTCGGCGGTGTGCGAGCCGATAAACCCAGCGCCGCCGGTAACGAGAGCCTTGCCGGTGCTCATGGCTTGGCGTGTGACGCCTTCAACTTCTCGTAGAGATAACTCGTGATGATGTGATCGAGAATCATATGCACGTCCTCGACCGGGCCGTAGTCGCTCGAAGGCACGGTGAAACAAGCGTTGGCCATCTGCGCGAGCTTGCCGCCGGTGAATCCGGCCAGGCCGGCGACTTTCAGGCCGAGTTTCTTCGCGGCCTCGACCGCGGCGAGGATGTTCGGAGAGTTGCCGGAAGCGGAGATCGCGAGGAGCAGGTCGCCGGGCTGTGCAAGGTTCTTGAGTGGTTCGCTGAAGATGTGATGGAAGTCCGTGTCGTTGGCCCACGCGGTCATGAGCGGGATGTTATCGGTAAGGGCGACGACACGGAACCGCTTCCACGTCGCGTCACCTTTGTAACCGATGGTGCCTTTGTTGAGGTCGCACATCATGTGCGAGGCGGTCGCGGCGCTGCCGCCGTTGCCGACGATGAAGATCTGCTGGCCGGCGGCGTGGGCCGCTTCGATCAACGCCACGACGCGATCAAGGGCCTCAAACGGCAGCCGGTCGAGAATGCTCTTGAGGCTGGTCACGTAGTTGCGGGCGTGCTCGCTCGGTTGGTTCATCGCGATCAATACCTTTGCATGTTGAGAATCACGCGGCTGCCGCCGCGTTCAAGGTGAAATGGCATTTCCCGCAGATTGCTGAGTGCGTGCCGGACGGCCTGCCGCTTGTCGCTCGGCACGCACAGCAGAAAAAAACCGCCGCCGCCCGCGCCGGCAATCTTGCCGCCGAGGCAACCGGCTTTGACCGCGCGCTCGTACATCTCGTCGAGTTCGCTGTTGCTGGTCGCGCCATCGGTCATCCGCCGCTTCGCTTCCCAACCGCGATGCAGCAGCGGCCCGAGCGCGTTCACGTCGCCGGTTTCGAGGAGTTGCCGGACCTCGTCCGCTTGCCGGACCATTTCCCGGAGCGTATCGGCCTTCGCCACGAGGTTCGCCTTTTGTTTGGCGAGAATGCCGTCGGCTTGGCGCGTCTTGCCTGTAAAAAACAACATCAGGATGTTGTCGAGGTCTTCGAGTGCGCCGCGTGAAACGTTCACCGGCACCGTCTTGATTTCCTTGCCGGGGCCGAACTGGAAATGGCGGAGTCCACCCAGCGCGGCGATGTACTGGTCCTGGACGCCGATGGGTTTGCCGAGCCGGTGGATCTCGATGTCGCACGCTTCGCGGGCCAACTGCTCCGCGGTTGGCGTTTCACCCAGATAGACATACAACGCGTGCAACACGCCGACCGTGACCGTGCTCGACGAGCCGAGGCCCGAGCCTTCCGATGGAATGTCGGAAAGAAATGAAATCTCGACGCCCTTCGACACGCCGACCTTGCGCATGGCCTCCCGCACCAGGTCGTGCTCGATCTGATCGACCGAATCGACAATCTCCTTCTTCGACCAGTTGATGTAGATGCGGTCGTCGAAGCGCTCCTTGACGATGCAGTACACGAACTTGTCGATGGCCGAACTGCACACCGCTCCGCCGTGAAGCTCGAAGAAAGCCGGCAAATCCGTCCCGCCGCCCGCAAAGGAAATGCGCAGGGGTGTCTGCGTGATGATCATCGCCGCGTCAGCCCTCTCTCGAAGTCTGCCTGCGCCTTGGCGAGTCGCTCCGGCGTGCCGACATCCTGAATGTATGCATCGGGTTTCATCGCGTACAAGGCCCGTCCCTCCGCGAGCATTCTCGGGAACACATCCTTCCCAAAATCGTAGAACTGACCCGCAGGAATCAATTCCAGCACGCCGGGCTCGAGCACGAGAATACCAGCGCTGATCAAATTTGTCGAAATCTCTTTGCGGTCCGGCTTCTCGAGAAATTTCGTCACGCGCCCGGTCGCGTCCGTCTCGACGACGCCGCCCGTCCACGGTTCCGGCGACGCAAACAACGCGACCGTTGCCTCCGCTTTCCGTTGCCGGTGAAACGCCAGCAGTGGCGCGAACTCGACGCTCACGAGATTGTCGCCGTACAACACGACGAACGTCTCGTCGCACAACATGGCCTCCATCTTCTTCACCGCGCCGGCCGTGCCGAGCAATTCCGGTTCGATCGAGTATGTGATGCGCACGCCGAACTTCGAGCCGTCGCCAAAGTAGCCGGTGATCTTCTCGGGCAGGAAATGGATATTAACGATGAACTCGCGGATGCCCTGCGACCGGAATAGTTCAATGTGATGCTCCAGTAGCGGTTTGCCGCCGACCGGCGCCATCACCTTCGGCACGTCCAATCCCAACGACCGGAGTCGCGTGCCGAGTCCTGCCGCAAGGATGAACGCTTTCATCCGCCGCGCTCGCGCTGATACCGGCTCAGCACCGCCCACGCCTTTTGCAGCGCCTTGCCGCGATGGCCGATGCGATTCTTTACCTCCGCGATCATCTCGCCGAACGTCTTCACCTGTCCGTCCGGAATGAACAACGGGTCGTAGCCGAATCCGTTGCAGCCGCGTTCTTCCTCCAAAATCACGCCGTTGCAGATGCCCTCGACCACATCGTACAGCCCTTTCTCATCCGCAATCGCAATCACGCACCGAAAACTCGCCGACCGCTTGTCCATCGGCACGCCCTCCAGCAAGCCGAGCAACTTCTTATTGTTCTCGTGATCCGTGACGTCCCCGCCGGCAAACCGCGCCGACCGGACGCCCGGCTCGCCCTTCAACGCATCCACCTCGAGCCCGGTATCGTCGGCCAGCGTCAACTTCTTCGCGATCTTCGCCGTCTCGACCGCCTTCTTGATGGCGTTGTCGCGGATCGTCGGCCCGGTCTCCTCGACGTCCGGCAACCCCGGCACCTCCGTCGCGCCGACGATGTCGAGGTTGAGTTCCGCCAACACCTCCCGGATTTCTTTCAGCTTATGTCGGTTGCGAGTCGCGACGAGTAATTGCATGGCCGCGCATTATACTTGTCGCCCGCCAAAAATGAAGCTCCACGTGCAACGCACGTTTTTGCTAAGAAAACTCAGCCTCGCGCGTTATCCTTAGTGAGACCACATGCCACGCGACAACCAACCCACGCGCCGCCAATGGCTCCACTCCGTCCTCGATGAGTACGAAGGTCCCCTGCTCCGCTACGCTGTCCAACTGACCGGCAACCTCGACCGCGCCCGCGACGTAGTGCAGGACACATTCCTGCGCCTCTGCCGAGAACGACCCGAACGTCTCAACGGCCACCTGCCGGCCTGGCTCTTCTCCGTTTGCCGGAACCGCGCGTTCGACATTCACCGCAAAGAACGCCGCCTTACCGCGCTCACCGACATCGATCTCGCCACGCGCCCCAGCGATGAACCCACGCCATCCGCCGCCGCGGTGGCGCGAGAGACGGAGAGCGACGTACAACACGCCCTCGCCGACTTGCCGGCCAATCAGCGCGAAGTCATTCGCCTCAAATTTCAAAACGGACTCAGTTACCGGGAAATCAGCCGCGTCACCAAGCTCTCCGAGAGCAACGTCGGTTTCCTCATCCACACCGGCATCAAAACCCTCCGGCAACGAGTCCGTGCCCTTGAAGGAGCACCGCATGAAGATTGACGCCAACGATCCACGCCTCACCGCCTACGCCCTCGACGAACTCAGCGACGCTGAGCGCGCCGAAATTGAAGTCCTGCTTGCCGGCAACGAAGCGGCCCGCCAAGAAGTTGAAGCCATCCGCCGCGTTGCCGGCAACCTCAGCGCCGACCTGCAAGACGAACCGTGCCCGGCTCTCGCGCCCGAACAACTCGCCGAGATCAAAGCCCAACTGCCGGCAGTCGAAGATACCGGCACTTCTGCGTGGCGCTGGCTTTGGCTTACCGGCGGCGCGCTCGCCGTAAGCGTGATCGTTGCATCGCTGTTTCTTCCCGCGCTCAGTTCCACCCGCGAAAGAGCGCGACGCGTTCAACTGGTCAAGCCGGCCCCGCAGCCCGAATTCAAGGAAGTTGCTCCCACCGTAAATGCCGGCACCATCGCTTTCAGCGGCGGTGCTCTTTCTGTCAACTCGCGGACGCCCACGAGCGCGGAGCCGGCACCAACTGCGCCCAGCTCCGACGCTTACATGAACAGGAGCTACGCCTTCAACAACGGTGACCTAGTAAACCGAGGCCCGCTCTCGGCTGTTCGCCAAGATGCCGGTGGAAACGTCGTTGTTGGTGACAGCGCGGTCAAATTCAAGCAAGCCGCTTCTGGATTGGGGACCGGTCGGGCGAGTGATCAATTGCGAAAACTTGAATTCAGCAAAGCTCCAATGTTGGCTGACTCGTCGCAAATCCGCATCGTGCGCGGTTCTCAAGACACAGCCGCCGACATAACCCTCGGCGAAACCAAGTACTACTCCCCTGATGCGCCAAGCACAGGGTCTTCGGATGAATCGTATGCACGCACGGTGGAAAGCTCGTTTGCGGAAACAGGCGACCACCCGGTATCCACATTCTCGCTCGATGTGGATACGGCGTCGTACGCGAACATTCGCCGGTTTCTTACGCAAGGACAGTTGCCGCCGCGCGATGCGGTGCGCATCGAGGAGATGCTGAACTATTTCACTTACGATTACGAAGCGCCAACCGGTAACGAGCCGTTTGCGCTTCACGTCGAGGCGGCTCAATGTCCGTGGAATCCGGCGCATCGCCTCGCGTTGGTCGGACTGCGGGCCAAAGACGTCGCCCCGCGTAAGGCGTCCCCAATGAATCTCGTGTTTCTCATTGATGTCTCCGGCTCGATGCAGCCTGACAACAAGCTCCCGCTCATCAAACGTGCCCTGCGGTTGCTCGTCCAACAACTCACCGCGCGCGACCGCGTCGCCATCGTCGTGTACGCCGGTGAGTCGCGGGTTGCGTTGACCTCGACCCGGGGTGATGACCGCGAAGCGATTCTCGACGCCATCGAGAGTCTGCGGGCCGACGGTTCGACCAACGGCGGGGCCGGCATCCAATCCGCCTACGATCAGGCTTCTGCCAATTTTATCGACGGCGGCGTCAACCGCGTGATTCTTTGCACCGATGGCGACTTCAACGTCGGCCTCACCGATCAAAGCGAACTTGTCCAGCTCATCCAACGCAAAGCCAAGAGCGGCGTGTTCCTCAGCGTGCTCGGTTTCGGCATGGGCAATCTCAAGGACGCAACGATGGAGAAACTCGCCGACAAAGGGAACGGCAACTACAACTACATCGACGACCTCGAAGAAGCGCGCAAAGTCCTCGTCGACCAAATCCGCAGCACACTCGTCACCGTCGCGAAGGATGTGAAGGTTCAAATCGAATTCAACGCCGCGCTCGTCAAGTCGTACCGGCTTGTCGGCTACGACAATCGGCTGCTGGCCGCGCGCGATTTCAACAACGACCGCAAGGATGCCGGTGACATCGGGGCCGGTCACACGGTCACGGCGCTCTACGAGATCGTCCCGACCGGCGAGCGTGCCGGTCGCGGTGATGACTTGATGACCGTCAAACTCCGGTACAAAGAGCCGGACGCCACCACCAGCAAGCTTCTCACCGCGAACGTCAAAGATAGCGATGTCCGGTGGGGCCGCGCGTCCAACGATTTCCGGTTCGCGGCGGCGGTCGCGGAATTCGGGATGTTGCTGCGCGAGTCGTCCTACCGGGGTCAGGCCTCGTTTGACGACGTGCTCGCGCTGGCGCAAGGCGCTCTCGGCCGGGATGCAAATGGATACCGGGCTGAGTTCGCTGATCTCGTACGTCGTGCGAAGGCGTTGGCGCGACCGGACGTGAACGCCGATCCGTAGCCGCGTTTCTTCTTGTGCGAGCGTCGCGCGTGCGGTTATGCCTTGACGCTTCCATGCTGACCCAACACGCCATCCTCTATTTCTGCGCGTTTCTGACGGACTTGGCGGTGGCGATTTGGTCGTTTGCGCTGACGCGCCGGGCGGCGGAACTCGGGGCGTCACCGTCGGAGATCGGTGTCTTGGCCGCGGCGTGGATCGGCGCGTACGGCGCTTGCGCGCTGGTTTCTGGTCGGGTGTCCGACCGGCTGGGGCGACGCGGCGTGGCGATGACCGGCTGTTTGATTGTGGCCGGAGTCGCGGCGGCGTGCGCGATGACGACGCGAGTCGGGTGGCTGGTCACGATGGGATTGGCGTTCGGTGCCGGGTTATCGGGCTTCTGGCCATCGGTGATTGCGTGGCTGGGCGAGGGTGTGACCGGACCTGCTTTGGCGGCGCGACTGACGAAGTTTAGCGTGGCGTGGAATTGCGGGTTGCTGGTGGGATTCGGTGTGGCCGGGGTGATCTACGAGTGGTCGCACACGGCGGCGTTTGTGGTGCCGGCTGGTGTGTTTGTGGTGATTGCTGGGTTGATGATGGTGCGGTTGCCGGAGACGACGGAGGCGGCGCGCCCGGCGATTGCGCCCTACCAGCAGCCGCCGGTGGGACGCGGGTTTCGGAAGACGGCGTGGTTGGCGAATTTCGCGGTGAGCGCGGCGCTGGGCGGGGCGGGCACGATGTTTTACGATTTGGCGGCGCAACTGGGAATCGGCGCGGACGTGAACGGCGCGATGTTGGCGGTGGGTCGCGGGGCGGCGATGGTGGCGTTTGTGGGGCTGCAAATGGCCGGGTTTTGGCGCGTGCGGCTGTGGCCGTTGTGGGTGGCGCAGGCGGTGGCGGCGGGCGCGGTGTTGTGGCTCGGATTCGCGGAGCGGACGTGGATGTTCGTGGTGGTGTTCGCGGTGACGGGGTTGGTGTCTGGCTACGCGTATCAGGCGAGCGTGTTTTTTTCGCTGGAGGAAACGAGCGAGAAAGGCAAAGGCGGCGGGTTTCACGAAGCGATTCTGGGGATGGCGATGTGCGCGGGGCCGATCGCGGCCGGTCTGGTCGGGGGCCGTTGGGGATTGCGAGGCGCGTACGTGTTCTGCGCGGCGGGGCTGGGCGTGTTCGTGGTGGCCCAAATGATTTTGGTGTTTGTGCGCCGGCAGGCGTCGGGTAAAGTGCCGGCATGAATGTTCCCGGTCTTCGCAGTCCCTACGATCAGGTGGGCGGTCTCTTTCACTTCGCGCGGATGCTCGACAAGATCCGGCTGCATGCGGCGGGCAAGTTACCGGCGGATTACTCCGAGAATCTCGGCATCGGCTACGATGCCCGGTGCTGCAAACTTCTCCATGTGAAATACGAAGATGTCGTCGCGCGGGTCAAATCGGGCGGGACGGACGACGAGATTCTGCAATGGTGTTTCGCGCAAGGCCACCGGCCGAACGCCGAAGAGTCGGAGGTCTGGAACGGTTTCATGAGCAAACGCGGCTGGCGCGACTCCGCCAGCGAGATCCTTGTCAACCGACTGAAGGAAAGCGGCCTCGCGCACCGCACCGACATCCAGACGATGTTCGATTACATCGACGCCGACGAAGGCCGGCCGCCGCGCGCGAAGGGTTAACCTTCCTTCTCTTTCGGCACGAACTGTATCAAGACGTTCGCGGCGGTGACGAGCGCGCCGCCAATCCAGAGGTTCATGGTCAACTGCTCATCCGGGTACGCGATGCCCATCCACCGCGACAACCAGGCCGGCAGGAACAGCGCGTAGATGCTCGCAAAGACCGGTTCGGCGCAGTACACGAGCCCGGCATGGGTGGGATGAATGCGCGGCTGCCACACGTTCATGATGTAAAATGCCGCAACCGCGCTAATCGTCACCAGCGCCACGATCAGACCGGCCACCGGCCATGAAGCGTTCACGGCGATCAGATCGCGTGGCGATTGGGCCGTGAGCAACGCCATCGGTACAAACCCCAGCGACATCGTCGCAAGCATCACGAATGTCGCCAGCCCTTTTTCGGCACCGGCAAACTCGGGCCGGTCGAGCCACAGAATCTGCCCCATGAACAGCGCCGAGGAGAGCAGCGTCATCCATTCGCCCTTGCCCAGCCGGAATGCGCGCCAGTCCACGCCGCATAATGTTCCCATGCCGGCAATCACCAGCCCGCAACTCACCCAGACCAGCAGCGACGGCCAGCGCCGGTGCCACACCGCCAGCGTTACCGGAATGAGCAACACATAAAACGCGGTCAGGAATGCCGACGTGCTGGCCAGCGTGTAGTTCAGCCCGGCCACCTGCACGAGCGTGGCCACGCCGGCAAACAAACCCAGTCCCACACCGAGCTTCACGTCGAGCCGCGTCAGCCGACGCAGCGACCGGCCACAAATCGCCAACATCACCACCGCCGCCAATCCGAATCTGACAACCATCGTTTGCGAAACCAGAAACCATTCCGTAGCGTGCGGGGCGCGCGCGGCTTGCGCCATCAGCAACGCCTTCATTCCCGGAAAGCTGAAGCCCCAGCACGCCGTGGCCAGCAGCAGCCACAGCACCGGTTTGATTGGATCGCGCGCGGAGGACATTGCGCAGTTGTAGCCGCGCTTGCCAAGGCCGGCAAGCCCGGTTAGAGTCACCGCCCAACCCATGAAAGTACTCTTCGTCGCGTCCGAATGCGCGCCGTTTGCGAAGACCGGCGGCCTCGGCGACATGGTGGCCGGTTTGGCGAAGGCGCTGCGGCGATTGGGACACGACGCCCGCGTGTTGATCCCGTTGTACTCGTTCATCGACCGCAAGAAATTCGGCCTCAAACCCGCCGGCGCGGTGTGCACGCACATGGGCGCAAACGTCGAGCACTGGTGCGGCCTGCATACCGGCCTGCTCGACGACGAAGTGCCGGTGTGGTTCCTCGAATACGACTCGTACTTCGGCCGCCCCGGCATCTACGACGGCCCGGCGGGGCATTACGTGGACAACGCCTACCGGTTTGGGCTGCTCTCGAAAGCCGCGCTGCAAGTCTGCAAGGACAACGCCTGGATTCCCGACGCGATGCACGCGCATGATTGGCCGAGCGCGCTGCTGCCGGTCTTCCTCAAGACGTGGGACCGGATTCTCTCGCCGCTATCGAACACGGCCAGCGTGTTGACCATACATAATATCGGCTATCAAGGCGTCTATCCCGGCAGCGTCTTCCAATACATCGGTGTCGGCACGGAACATTTCACGCCCGACAAATTCGAGGATCACGGCAAACTCAACCTGCTCAAGGGCGGCCTCGCGTTCGCCGATGCGATTACCACCGTCTCCCCGACGCACGCGCAGGAAATCCTCACGCCCTCCGGCGGGATGGGACTCGCGCCGTACTTGAACAATCGCATCGCCGATTTCACCGGCATCCTCAACGGCGTGGACTACGAACACTGGAACCCGGCCACCGACCCGCACTTGCCGGCGCAGTTCACGCCGCGCAACATGGCCGGCAAAGCGAAATGCAAGGCCGCGCTGCAAAAGCGGATGGGCTTGGAAGTGCGCGCCGACGTACCGCTGTTCGGCATTGTGTCGCGGTTCGCTCCGCAAAAGGGCTTCAGCCTCGTGCAAGTTGCGTTGCCGGCTGCGATGAGCACAATGAGCATGCAGGTCGCGGTGCTGGGCAGCGGCGATCCGGTCACGGAAGATTTCTTCCGCATGCTGTCGTATTCGTTTCCAACTCGCGCGTCCGCGCAGATTGGATTCGATGTCGCGCTGAGCCATCTCATCGAGGCCGGCAGCGATTTCTTTCTGATGCCATCGCTCTACGAGCCGTGCGGCCTCAACCAGATCTATTCGCTCAAGTACGGCACGTTGCCGGTCGTGCGCGCCACCGGCGGCCTCGAAGATACCGTGATCAATTACAACGAGGCGACCGGCGACGGCACCGGCTTCAAGTTTCTCCAGCCGGCCCCGCTCGCGTTGCAGAACACGATCGGCTGGGCGGTCTCCACGTGGTTCGACCGGCCCCAGCACATCACGAAGCTCCGGCAACAAGCGATGGCGCAGGATTTCTCGTGGGCGAAATCCGCGCAGCAGTACGTCGAGGTTTACCAGCGCGCTCTGGACAAGAAACGCAGCACGCCCTTATAGTCCGCGCGTCATGCCGGAACTCCGCAAGAAGTACCCGTTCGACAAGATCGAGCCGAAGTGGCAGCGCCACTGGCTCGAACAGAAGACGTTTGCCGCCCGGGAAGACGCCGGCCAGCAGAAGCTCTACGTCCTCGACATGTTCCCCTACCCGAGCGGCGCGGGATTGCACGTCGGCCATCCAGAAGGTTACACCGCGACGGACATCTATTGCCGATTCAAACGGATGCGCGGCTTCAACGTCCTGCATCCGATGGGCTGGGACGCATTCGGCTTGCCGGCCGAGCAGTACGCCATCGACACCGGCACGCATCCGGCCACCACCACGAAGAAGAACGTCGACACCTTCCGCCGGCAAATCCAAGTGCTCGGCTTGAGCTACGACTGGGACCGGGAAGTGGACACGACCGACCCCGAGTATTTCAAATGGACGCAATGGATTTTTCTGCAACTCTTCAAAGCCGGTCTCGCCTACGAAGCGGAAGTTGCGGTCTGGTGGTGTGAAGGCTGCAAAGCCGTCCTCGCCAACGAAGAAGTCAACGCCGACGGCACGTGTGACCGGAAGGGCCACAAGGAAGTGTACCGGCGTCCGCTCCGGCAATGGATTCTGCGTATCACGAAATATGCCGAGCGTTTGCTCGACGATTTGAAGCTGGTCAAATGGCCGGAATCCATCAAGGAACAACAACGCAACTGGATCGGCCGCAGCGAAGGCGCGGAAGTGGATTTCAAGACCGAGACCGGCGACGTGCTCCGCATTTTCACGACGCGTCCCGACACGCTCTTCGGCGCAACGTACATAGTGCTCGCGCCGGAACACCCGCTCGTCGAGAAGTTCAAGACACCGGAAGTTGTGGCTTACCGGAATGCCGCGGCAAAGAAGAGCGAGTTGGAACGAACGCAGTTGGAGAAGGAGAAGTCCGGCGTGTTTACCGGCGGTTACGCCCTCAACCCGGTCAACAACGAGAAGATTCCGATTTGGGTCGCCGACTACGTCATGATGGGCTACGGCACCGGCGCGATCATGGCAGTGCCGGCGCACGACACGCGTGACTTTGAGTTTGCGAAGAAGTTCGGCTTGGAGATCCGGGAAGTTGTTCGCGGCGGCGAGTTGCCGTTCGTCGGCGACGGCGTGTCAGTGAACTCCGGCATAATCACCGGCCTGCCGACGCCGGAAGCGAAGAAGAAGATTACCGGCTGGCTCGAAGAGAAGACACTCGGCAAGGCGACGGTGAACTACAAGTTGCGCGATTGGTTGTTTTCCCGGCAACGCTACTGGGGCGAGCCGATCCCGATTGTGCATTGCGCGAAGTGCGGCACGGTGCCGGTACCCGAAAGCGAATTGCCACTCGAGTTGCCGGAGATGAAGGACTACACGCCGACCGGCAACGCCGAGCCGCCGTTGGCGAAGGCGACGGATTGGGTGAACACGAAGTGCCCGCAATGCGGCGGTCCGGCCAAGCGCGAGACGAACACGATGCCGCAGTGGGCCGGTAGCTGTTGGTATTATCTCCGGTACATCGACCCGAAGAATGCCGGCGCGTTTGTCGCGAAGGACAAAGAGAAGTATTGGATGCCGGTTGACCTGTACGTTGGCGGCGCGGAGCATGCCGTGTTGCACCTGCTCTACTCGCGCTTCTGGCACAAGGTGCTG
>Ga0247727_10009192_pt1 | contig 18027 bp, 13 predicted proteins | sample WisWelCaveWW1625_FD_202498 | JGI IMG/M metagenome (GOLD analysis project Ga0247727, IMG submission 202498) | Biofilm microbial communities from Wishing Well Cave, Virginia, United States - WW16-25 | ecosystem: Environmental > Aquatic > Deep subsurface > Groundwater > Cave microbial mat | place...
TAGTGGACAAAAGAATCATTCTGCGTAAGTTCTAATAAAAATCCCCGCGAGTTGAACCTCGCGGGGATTTTTTTGTCAGACCTGACAGTCAATTAGCCAAGCACGACGACGTTCGCGGCTTGCGGACCCTTCGGTCCCTGCTCGACGGTGAACTCGACCTTCTGACCCTCTTGCAGGTTCTTGAAGCCTTCACCCTGAATGGCAGAGAAGTGGACGAACACATCCGCTCCGCCTTCGCGCTCGAGAAAGCCGTAACCCTTCGTCCCATTGAACCACTTGACTGTACCGTTGATACGTTCCGACATGTTTGCCTCCTGTGGCAAATTAAAAATATGGAGGTAACCATTGGGTATTGCATCGGAGTCGCCGCAACGGCAGAAAACAAATCGGCTCACGGATGATCCGTGAGCCGTTCTGGTACTTCCAAAGCAAACTACTGGTATCCTACGCCCGCAAGCATATCATGCGAGGGGGGATGTGTCAATGAAATCACTTCGCTTTTGTCAAACTAAATTTCTCTTTCCCGATTCGATAGTTCCCATTGTGCTTCAGAACCTGTTCGACCAAATCCTCCGGGACATCCACGAACGTGACCTTGTCCTCGATACGGATTTTGCCAATGGTGTAGCCCGGTATGTTTGCATGAAATGCGATTGTGCCGACGATGTCATTCGGGCGGATTCCCTGCATTTTGCCTTTATTCATCTTCAAACGGATCATCCCCTCCTCATGCGATATTATGCCCGTAGGGTACGCATCACCGCGTGATTTCTGCCTGCTTCCCCTCCCCGGCTCTTCGCGCCGCCCAAACGCTCCCCTCTTTCCTCTTTCTTCTTTCTTAGAGAAGTCGGCTTTCACCTCGCCAATATCCGCAATCGGGCGTTGCTTCTCATCCGCGCGCGCGATCTTGATCGCCGCCGCGGCAATGTTCAACGGGTCATGCCCCGCTTCGATCAATTCCTGCACCATTTCGAGTTCGCGTTTGTAACGCCCGCGCCCCAGCCAGATCTTCAACGTGTCTACCACCTGTTGTTCACGATGACGATGAATATCGCCCGCCGAAGGGATTTCCATTTTGGTCACCTGCTGTTTGGTGAGCGCTTCTACTTCGCGCAGGCGGCGTTTCTCGCGCGGCGCAAGCAGCGTGATGGCAACGCCAGATTTCCCGGCGCGCCCCGTCCGCCCGATGCGATGGATGTATACCTCGGCATCGTCCGGCAGGTGATAGTTGAACACATGTGAGATGTCGTCAATATCCAATCCGCGCGCCGCAACGTCGGTTGCCACCAACACTTTCAATTGATTCGCCCTAAATCTTCCAAGCACGCGTTCGCGCGCGTTCTGGTCGAGGTCGCCGTGAATGGCTTCGGCGGGGATGCCGCGCACGACGAGTTCATTGGCAAGGGTTGCAGTCTCAGCGCGCGTGCGGGCAAAGATCAACGCGCTCTTGATCGGCTCGATCTCGAAGAGACGCGTGAGCGCGTTCGTCTTGTCCGATTCATGGACAAGGTAATAACGCTGTTCAATGGCTAAGGCGGTGTGGGCGCTTCGTTTTATGGTTACCGGCTGAGGGTCCCGCATGAAGCGGTTGGCAAGGGTGCGGATACGCGGGGGCAGGGTCGCGCTGAAGAGGGCGGTCTGTCGCTCGGCGGGAGTCGTCGAGAGAATTTTTTCCACATCTTCGATGAAACCCATGTTGAGCATTTCATCGGCTTCGTCGAGCACGACAGTTTTGATGCCGCTCAAATCGAGTACTTTTCGTTCGAGCAGATCATTCAACCGCCCCGGCGTGCCGACCACAACATCCACGCCGCGCTTGAGATTGCCGATCTGCGGACCGTACGGCTGCCCGCCATAGACGGCAAGCACGCGCACGTGAAGTTGTTTGCCATACTCGGTCATCGAGTCAGCAACTTGCAATGCGAGTTCGCGCGTCGGCGCGAGTATCAATGCCTGAGGCTGGCGTTGCGGTTGAAAATTTTGGAGGATGGGGAGTGCGAACGCGGCGGTCTTGCCGGTGCCGGTCTGCGCCTGCCCGATCACATCAGCCCCCGTGAGCATGATCGGTATCAGCGCGGCTTGAATGGGCGTCGGCTCGGCGTAGCCGAGTTGAGTGATCGCCTGCATGATCTCGTCACGCAGATTTAAAGAAGTAAATTCGGTTGTCATCGTTTTCCTTTTTCTGTCACTGACGTTTACCGTTGGTTGAGTAGGCGGCGTGATTTCGATATGCGCTTCGGGCTACTCAATCACCGCCGCCGTATCGAAACCAACAGTTCAATGGCAGTATGTTGCGGAACGTTCCGACGACTCCGGTTTCACTTCCTTCTTGCAAACCAAGCCTCACTTTTCAGTTCGGCTCGCCCAACAAAAAAGCCCGATCAACGTTCATCGGGCGTCCGTTCACATCGTCCCGATTTCCTTCGGGAGAGTGGGTCAAAACTATTCCGAGATTGTTACAGCGGCGGGAGTATAACACGGATGTGTCATCCTGTCGTTTATAATTTCCCACAGCATGAAATTGACCGCTATCCGCTTTTTCGACAAACTCAAACTTCTCGCATCATCAAATCTGTTGATCGCCATCGGCGCGTTCTTGTTGTTCATGGCAACCGCCGCGTACTACAACTTTCCAACACCGGAATTTCTCAACACCAAATTCGGCTGGGAATATGGCAACATCGCCGAAGCGCTCGTGCAAGGCAAGGGATTTTCCAACGCGTTCACGCCGGAGAGCGGTCCCACCGCATGGATGCCACCTTTGTTTGTGTTCCTGCTCGCGGGGGTTTTTCAACTGTTTGGGATCAAGACCATCGCTTCGATGTGGGTGGTATTCATCGTCAAATACATCGCGCTTGCCGCGTCGGTGTATTTTCTTCTTTCGGTTGCCAGACTGGCGGGATACGAACGCTTCAAATTACTCCTGGGGTTGTTGTATGTCCTGTTGATCTATTTCAACCGGGATGCATCGTTTCGTTCCCTGCATGATGAGTGGTTGAATCTATCCCTTGCCTGCTGGATGCTATATGCCTTTTCCGTGCAGTCATCCGACCATGCAAATAAAGCCCTTCAGCATTTGGTTATTCTGGCAATCCTGCTCCCGCTGACAAACCCGGCATTGACGCTGGCATTTGCAGTAACCGAGACTTGGGTTTTCCTCCGCACCCGCGCCAGCACGCCGCATCGTCGGTGGGTTTCTTTCGGAATGGCATTCACACTGTTGGCGGCATCCACGTTCGTGTGGACATTCAGGAATTATCAGGTATTCGGCAGGCTGATTCCGATCAAATCCAACTTCTGGTACGACTTTTATCAGGCAAATGCCCTCGACGATGACGGGCTGACCACCAACGAAACCTTCGCCAAATACCACCTGATAAACAGGAATGAGACTCAAGAAAAATATTTGATCGAGGGAGAAACCCGGTTTACAGAGTCGTATCAAGCGCTATCCGAAGAATGGATAAGCGGTCATCAACCTCAACTGCTGGCAAACGTCAGCAGGCGCGCAGTGAGTTCGTTTGTCTATTCACATTATGTGGAGGATATTCCTCATGCAACCCCGGAGGTGATCTCGCCCCAGGATATAAACATCCTTCAACGCGAAGGGCTTGTTTTTATGGACGAATCATCTGTGGTGTACTGGGTATCCATCACTCTTTCCCAACGTGAGTTTGAAGATCGAATAAGCCGCTTGAATCTCAGTGATCAATCCGCCGTCCTCCAGGACTGGTTGAATCAACGGGCGGCGCTTGAGGCGCACAAACGGAGTTGGAAAATCGTATTGAAGTCGCTCTTCCTGACGCTGATTCCCTCGCTCTGCATTCTGACTGGATCGATGATCGAAAAAATTCGCAAAAATCCCGTTTTTATCATCGCCATCACGATGTACCTGACATCCCTCGCCCCGTATATTCTGGTGTCGTTTTATCGCCGCTATCAAGTGCCGCTCATCGGTTTGCAATCCGTTTTTATTTTTTTTGTTGCCTGCATAATATTGGATAAATTGACGCTGTGGCTATTCCCGAAAAACTGATGCACAAAAAGCGGACGAATTCGTCCGCTTTTTGTTTGCTCCATTGTTATAATTCCCCCCGCAATGGACTCTAAAACCCTGCGTGTGCTTGAATACGACAAGATCCGCGAACGGCTCAAAGCCTTTTGCGATTTTTCCGCGTCGATAGAACTGGCGTTCGCGCTGGAGCCAACGGATTCATACGACCTTGCCCTCGCCCGCCTCGCCGAGACGACCGAAGCACGCACTTTATTCGCCACGAGCGACATCGGCATCGGCGGCGCGCACGACATCCGCGCGGCGGTTGACCTCGCGGCGCGCGGCGGCGTGCTAGACCCACAACAACTGCTGGACATCAAATCCACATTGATCTCTTGCCGCGAACTGAAAAAATCGCTCGAACGTAAAACAGATGAGTGCCCGCGTCTTTCCCAGATTGCGGCTGGTTTGCCCGACTCCCACGGAATCGTGGACGCCATCACGCGCATCCTCTCAGACCGCGGCGAAGTGCTGGATTCTGCGTCCGTAAAACTCGCATCACTCCGAAGAGAAATCAAGATCGCACATGGACGGTTAATGTCGCGATTGCAACGTTATCTCATCGAGTCAGCGAATAAATTGCAAGAGCCGATTATCACCCAACGCGACGGGCGTTATGTGATTCCACTCCGAGCAGAGTTCAAAGGAAGTATCAAAGCGGTCGTTCATGACCAATCCTCCAGCGGCGCGACGTTGTTCGTCGAACCATTGCCCGTGGTTGAACTCAACAACGAACTGCGCGAACTCGAATTGCAGGCGCGCGACGAGGAACGAAGAATTCTCGCTGAACTTTCTTCACAAGTGGGCGAACATGCGACAGAGTTCAAATACGGTGTCGAAAATCTCGCCATGCTCGATCTTATCTTTGCCAAGGCGAGGTATGCAGAGGAACTCCAGGCTTCAGAACCTGTATTGCACAAAATGGAAAATGGATCATGGAGAAAAAATGAAGACACAACCATTAACCATGCTCCATCCTCCATCCATTTGATACGCGCGCGCCATCCCCTCCTCGATTCCACCACAGTCGTTCCTATTGACATTGATCTCAAGCCTGGCACACGCGCCATCGTCATCACGGGTCCGAACACGGGCGGGAAAACGGTTTCGCTGAAAACAGTCGGCTTGCTCGCGCTCATGGCGCAAAGCGGACTGCACATCCCCGCGCAAAGCGGCTCGGAGATTCCGTTTTTCCACAGCGTCTTCGCAGACATCGGCGATGAACAATCCATCGAACAATCGCTCAGCACGTTCAGCGGACACATCACGAACATCATCCGCATTCTCAAGCACATTGACCATCGTTCGCTCGTCATCCTCGATGAACTCGGCGCGGGGACCGATCCACAGGAAGGAGCCGCGCTCGCTCGCGCGATTCTGAATCATCTCCTCGAAACGGGATGCACAACCCTTGTCGCGACGCATTATCCCGAACTTAAAAATTTCGCGCACTCCACCGAAGGCGTGGTCAACGCGTCGCTGGAATTCGACATCAAGACCCTGCGCCCGACATATCACCTCACAATTGGACTCCCCGGACGCTCCAACGCGTTACTCATCGCCCAGCAACTCGGACTTCCTCAGGCGATCATTGATTCCGCCAGGGAGGAAATCCATCCCGAATCCCTGCGCGCTGATAAACTATTGGATGACATCCGCAGGGAACGCAACCGTACCTCGCGCGAACGCCAGAAACTGGAAAAAGCGCGTGACAGACTCGAAGCACAAAACGTCGAACTGCAAAAGCGACTCGAAAGAATCGAAGACGAACGCCGCGAGGTCCTCGCCAAAGCCCGCGCGGAGGGAGAACTGGAAGTGGCGGTGCTGAAAAGCAACATTGATTCGCTCAAATCACAGTTGAAGAAGGCAAAGCAACCGCTCGAGGCGTTGAAGAGCATCGAAGAGAAGATAGAAAAGATTGAGGAAAAAGTTGAAGCCCCAGTCGAACGTCGAAAGTCGAACGTCGAAGACCAATCGTCAATCGGCAATCGGCAATCGGCAATCCAATTGGGTGAGCGAGTCCTCGTCGGCGCGTTGAATGCCGAAGGTGTGGTGACAGCCTTGGGTGAGTCCGATGCGGAAGTGCAGATCGGGACTCTGCGCGTGAGGGCAAGGCGATCTGAGTTGGTGAGGAAATCCAGTGAAGAAGTAATCAGTGAACAGTCGTCCGTTTCAAGTTTCAAGTCTCAAGTTTCAGGTTCAAAATCTCCCGGTCTTGAATTGAATCTGCGCGGCAGGCTTGTTGATGAAGGACTCGATGAGTTGGAGAAATATCTGGAGCGCGCGTATTCGGCGGGTTTGTTGTTCGTGCGAATCGTGCACGGCAAAGGGACGGGTAAATTGCGCGACGCGGTGCGCAACGCGTTGAAGTCGAGCGCGTACATTTCTTCGTTCGAGGAGCCGAAGGACAGCGAAGGCGGCGCGGGTGTGACCGTTGCGAAGATGGCGAAGTAATGTCATTGCGAGGGCTGGTGGTTGAGTAGGGCGAGTGGTTGTCTCGCCCGTATCGAAACCACAGCCCGAAGCAATCTCCTCATGCAAGCAATCATCTGATAACAGGAGATTGCTTCGCCACTTTGTGGCTCGCAATGACATAAACATTTTGAGTTGGTATAATTTGAGGGAGCAACACATGTCTCTTGATGATGCCATCAAACAAATGACCGACAAGATCAAAGCCGCGTGCGCGAGTGCGGAGGTCAAAACGGCGAAGATGTCCGACGAAGAAGCGCGGTTGAGTGTATACGCGCCTGCGGGTGACATGCAGAAGATCAAGGACGCGACGTTTCAACCCGCGATTGATTTACTGAACAAAGAAGGAATGGACATTCAAGTGTTTGTCTATGATAAGGACGCGCCGCCGTTGAAAGGATAAACTCGTGAATAGCAATCTATTATCAGTCCGTGAAAAGCAGGCGGTAGACGCCTTGTTGCAGGGGAAAAGCAACAAACAGATCGCGCTCTCCCTTGGGATTTCAGAACGCACGGTTGAATTTCACTTGAACAACGTATATTCCAAATTGAACGTCGCTTCACGAGTGGAGTTGATTCTCAATCTTGGGAAAGCAAAAGGCGATATTTCTGCCAACCCCGTGGAATCCACAGTTGAAGCGGATGGGGCAAATGGTGATAATGGCAATCAGTCCGTTCGACCGCGAGCGGCACACTCCCTGAGAAACACAGTTTCCCTTATCAAGAAAGAGGTTGCCATGACGATACAAATTTCATTCGAGGATTTGGAAAATTACCTGAGAAGCCACACGTGGCTGTCCAATTTGCTCGTCTTTCTCGCCGCCAGCCTGTCAGTTCGCTATGTTGTCTTTGACGTTGGTTTATATTTCTGGGCATCGTATATCTTGCTGGGAATCTTACTGGGCTGGGGCAGTATGCGCTTCGGCAGGATGACACACGAGGACAAGCAATTCAGCCCATTGATGATATTGATTCTCTCAGCGCTATTACCGTTGTTTGTCACTGGGTTCGATCAGTTGTATTTGAATACCGTCTTGCGATACACAGACGCCGTTTCGATTTCCATTGCCAATATCTCTGCCACCGCGCAATGGTTGGCTTCTGCCGATGGGATGCTGTACCGCTCCACCCAGTTAAGTGTGACATCTGACATTTTGTGGTTCATCGCGATCGCGTACATGCTGGCGTTGTTTTTATTGAGCAAGTTGACAGGGAAACGATCCGGCGAGAATCATCTGGCAACAGTGTAAATAAGACTGAAAGAGAAAAAGGCTCCCGCGTGGGAGTCGTTTCATTTCCCTGCCGCGACTCGCCACACCACATTCAACGCTTCCAGCCCCGTCAGGCGATGAATTCGTGCGGCTTCATCGGTGAGATAAATATCACCCTGCAGGGGACGGTCATCGCGGGTGTACAGTCCGCGATTTGGTAAATCAGATAACGCCGCCCAAAAATTCCAGAGTGGAAGATCATATTCGGAGGCGAGCAGAGCCATATCGTGGTTGACGCGTTCATCCACTTCGCGGTTATCGGCTTTGGTGGCAAGGATGGGGACAACACCCGCGTCGAGCAATTGCTCGATGATCCTTCGCAGATATTCCGTGTTGCGCGATTCGAAGTGCGTGCCGATCTGAATGATGACGAACGATGGGCGATGAATCCGCAGTTCACACTCGATGGGTGTTTCGGCAAAGGTGCAGGTAAATTTTCCCTGATGCCATTGCTTCCATAAAAGCGCGCCAGGTGTGGTGCCATCTTGAGCCGTCGGACTTTCGCGATTGAACGAGCCGCGAAAATTGTCAACAACTTCTTGCAAATCGGGCGAAAGACTTTCGAATAAATCATCGTCGGTTTCAAACACGCCGAAAAATTCTTCGGGGCGCGCCTGGCAATCGCCAAAGAGTGAAAACGCGTGCGGGTCGTTGCCAAGTTCCAAGCCGCGTTCGTAGACGTTGCGTAACGATCTATCTATGTTTGTCGGAATGACCGGCAAGTCTTTCCAATTGAGAATTGGAGGAGTGGGAGAATTAGAGATTAGAGATTGGAGACTGGGTGTTGGGGATTGGTAATTGGTAAATGGTAATTGAGGAGTTGGGGAATTGGGTGGTTGAATTGCTGCCGGTGCAGGTAAGGTTTCGGTGGGAGAATCAAATTGAAACGTGGAAAGAGGCGTTACAGTTGACGTCGTACACGCCACAAGAATTACGCAATACGAAGTACGCAATATCCATCTCATCGCATTAGAGTATACCCTTGCGGGCACTCGTACAAAACTTATATTAAACTTTCGACATGACTTATCGTGGACTCATCCACAAATACGGACATCTTCTCAACCTCCCGCCTCACGCTTACGCGCGGACAGTCAGCCTGCTCGAAGGCAACACGCCTTTAATCAAAGCTGACAATTTGTCGCGCCAACTTGGCGGTGGATTCGACCTCTTCATCAAATACGAGGGACTCAACCCAACAGGTTCATTCAAAGACCGCGGCATGACGGCGGCTGTAAGTGAGGCACTTGGAAGGGGCGCAACAACGGTGATCTGCGCTTCGACAGGCAACACCGCCGCATCCGCCGCGGCATACGCAGCGCGGGCTGGGATGAAATCCATTGTGTTGATCCCGCAGGGCAAGGTCGCGGCGGGGAAGCTTGCAGGCTCGGTTGCTTACGGCGCGCAAGTGATTCAAATTGACGGCTCATTCGATGATGCGCTCACGATGGTCATTGAGATCACAAACAAGCATCCGATTTGTCTGGTGAATTCGATCAATCCATTTCGAATCGAAGGACAGAAGACTGCGGCATTTGAAATTTGTGACGCATTGGAGTCCGCGCCTGATTGGTTGTGTTTGCCAGTAGGTAACGCGGGGAACATTACATCCTATTGGGCGGGCTTCAAACAATATAACGAAATGAAATCCACTGGCGTTCCACAAATTTTGGGAGTGCAGGCGGCAGGCGCGGCTCCGCTTGTATTGGGGCATCCTGTCGAGAATCCTGAAACCGTCGCGACCGCGATCCGCATCGGCAAGCCCGCGCGCGGCGAACAAGCCTTGCAAGCCGCGGAAGAATCGCATGGAAAAATTATTGCGGTAAGCGATGGGCAAATCCTTGACATGCAAAAGTTATTGGCAAAACTGGAAGGGATTTGGGTCGAGCCTGCCTCAGCGACGGGACTCGCGGGTCTGGCGCAAGAGGTTGCAGGTGGCAGGTTGAAGGTTGAAGGTAAACGCGTGGTGGCGGTTTGCACGGGTCATGGATTGAAAGACCCAGACGTTATCACGAAGGATATGCAGAAGCCGCTGGTCGTGCCGCCAAAGTTGGAGGCGTTGGAAGAAATCATATTATCGTAGGGGCAGGGCTTGTCCCTGCCCTTTCACATGTATATAAGGGCGACCACAAGGGTCGCCCCTACAAATTCATTTTATGAAAATCAATATTCGTATCCCCGCCACATCTGCCAACCTCGGACCTGGGTTCGATGCCCTCGGTCTCGCGTTGGATTTGTGGAATGAGACCACAATCACACCCGCGAAGGAATTTTCGGTGCAGGTAACAGGCGAAGGCGCGGACAAACTGGCTTCAGGGAAAAGTAACCTCGTCGTCCGCGCAGCGCAGAGACTGGCAGAACGCGCGGGGAAATCGCTCCCGCCGTTTCATGCGGAATGTGTCAATGCGATTCCGTTATCGTCAGGGATGGGGTCATCTTCCGCGGCGATATTGACGGGGTTGCTGGCGGGGAACGCGTTGTTGGAGAAACGCTTCGCGATGGAAGAGATTTTGAATCTCGCCTGCGAAATGGAGGGACACCCTGACAACGTCGCGGCGGCGTTGATGGGCGGGCTGGTCGTTTCGACGGTACACGAGGGAAAAGTTCTCGCACATAAAATCGTAAGGGCGGATCGCGATCCGCCCTTACACATAACAATCGTATTACCCGATTTTTACCTCTCTACCAAACAGGCACGCGCGGCATTGCCGAAAAAAATATCCATGAAGAACGCGGTGCATAATATCTCTCGAACTGCTTTGGTTGTTGAGGCGTTCCGCACAGGGGATTTGGATCTGCTCGGCAAAGCAATGACGGACAAATTACATCAGCCGTATCGGTTGAAGTTAATCCCTGGCGCGGGACAGGCGATGAGAGCGGCGAAAGAGGCTGGGGCAAGCGCGGTCGCGCTTTCGGGGGCGGGTCCCAGTTTGATCGCGTTCTCCTCGAAAGCCGAAGCAGGGATCGGCGAGTCCGTGAGGCGTGCGTTCGAGGCGGCAGGACTCGAGGCGCGGATATTCCATCTAGAGGTATCGAGTCGAGGGGCTGAAATTCAAATCCGTTAATTCGCATCCGCGGATGACGCAGATTTCACAGATTTTAAAAATCGGCGCAATCTGCGAAATCTGCAGATTACTTTTTCCCATTCCATTCTTTCGCAAATTTCAAAATGCGCGGACGGATATAAAACGCAAACGGATTCGCAACCGACCTGCGCGCGGCGATCAACTCCATCGCGGTGAGCGGATCGTATCCCTGCGCGATGAGGATGCACGCGCCCATCGCCACGCCACGGTGACGCCCGTAGGCGCAATGAGCGTAGACTTTGCCGCCGTCGCGAATCGTTTCGAGCGCGCTCTGCGCGCCTTGAATCAATTTTGGAATGGAGATCGGGAAGAAGGGGCTGTCAATCGAACGCAGCCAGAGGGTTTTAATGGGCTTGTGGTGAGAGTCAAACCGAGGTCCGAAGGTGAAGCGCATGTTGATGATGAGTCGAATGCCGAGGTCGCGCAGTCGGTTGTAGTCGTCGAGGGAGGGCATCGTGCCGACGAAGAGATCGTCGGTGATGTGCGAAAAATTCATCAGCCAATCGTAACATAATGAACGTGCGGACGGTGTATACTTAACGCACAAAAGCATGACCATACACAGCATTTCCCAAATCGGCGGCGTCCTTCGGAACGCGGTCACATTCAATTTCAAGAATCCAACTGAGGTCATTATGAACTCCGACTCTCTCTTGACTCAGGTTGAGCAGTTATTTAATTTGCTCGACTCCCGCAAAGCGGACTACGTTCTGGTCGGCGGCATCGCCCTGCTCACCTACGTGGAAGGGCGCAACACACAGGATATTGATCTCATCATGGCATTGCCCTCGCTGGCGAAAATCCCTGAAATCAAGATCGAAAGCCAGGATATGTATTTTGCGCGCGGCAAATTCGGCGAACTGCAAATTGACATCCTGCTGACGAAAAATCCATTGTTCGCCGCCGTTGAAAAGAACTACACGACGACCAAACAGTTCATGGATCGAACCATCCGTTGCGCGACAGTGGATGGGCTGATTTTATTGAAATTGTTCGCCCTGCCATCACTTTACAGACAGGGAAGTTTCGAACGGGTGGGAATTTACGAGAACGACATTGCCACGTTGATGTACGCGTTCAAGCCCGATATGAAGTCGCTTCTTGCGGAGTTGGGCAAGCACCTCAACGAAACCGACATGACCGAAGCGTACAAAATCGTTGCCGATGTTGAGGCAAGGATTCAACGGTTCAGGCAAGCGAAGGAATAGATTCAGAGCAAGTCAACAAGGGCAGGGTGACATGGCAGATAACGCTTTCGTCAAAATATTGACCGCACTGCTCAAACATCACGTGAAAAAGGTGATGGGGGATGAAGCGCTGGGCGTACTTGGGCAGGAAATTACCGCGCTGGGAGGGGATAAAGTTGACGACCAGATAAAATCCTGGCTCGGCGAAAAGACAAACGCGGAACAACTTGATAAAGCCGCGCAATCTGCTCAAACGTGCTTTCGCGAAAAAGTGGCGGACAATGAAATTCAACAATGGATGGTTTCGCTCCCGCTTGGGGATCTCCCGAAAGTGGTTGAAGCGCTCAACGAACTTCCAACATCTCCCGATGAAAACAAATTAGAAAATGCCCTGCGCGAATCTGTGCAACAGAATTGGCGAAAACTTTCTCCTAAGCAAATAGAACATGCTGTCAATTCATTTTTATCCTGTTTACGAAGCGCGCTCCTGCCTATCGAAAAACAGACTTTGATGGTCATCGGTCGTTCCGTGTTGCGGACGGAAGACAAAGTAGATGATGTGAAATCCACTGTGAATCGCAGTGAAGAGAAAATTGACCTATTAATTCAAATTGCTGAAAAGCGCTTTATCACAGAAAAACCAGTCACAATTGAATCGCTCAGACCTGAACCCGCCAAATCGTGGAATCTCAAACATCCCTACGGCATGCCCGCGCATTTTACGGGACGCGTGGCGGAGCGCAAAGCGCTCAACGACTGGCTGGAGAATAATCACGAACAGCCGTTGTTCGTCCTGCGCGCGCTGGGCGGGTTCGGCAAGAGCGCGCTGACGTGGTATTGGCTTTTGCGCGACGTGGATAAATCCAAATGGACGCGCGTTGTGTGGTGGAGTTTCTACGAAGGCGACGCGAGTTTCGATTCGTTTTTGCAGGAGACGCTGGAGTATCTGGTAGGGCGGGATAATATCTCGCCCAACGCGCGCTTGCAAACAGAACAACTGTTGAAGGAGTTGGAGAAGCCGAACGTTCTGCTCGTGATGGACGGGTTCGAGCGCGCCTTGCGCGCGTTTGGCAGTATGGGCGCGGTATATCAGGCGGATGATATTGCTCAAGCCGCCATCCTCGGCGGCGGGGACGCCGCCGAGAGCAAACAGAGCCCTCACCCCCCAGCCCCCTCTCCCGTGAGGAGAGGGGGAGATGATGGTAGAGACCGCGATTGCGTCTCGCAAGCGGCGGAGGAATTCCTAAAGGGGCTGGGAAGTTTGGGGAGCGTGATCAGGTCGAAGGTCGTGATGACGACGCGCTTGACGCCGCGTATCCTGTTTGCGGGCGCGGGTCACGATTCTCCGCTGGAGGGCATGATTGAAGCGGAACTCCTGCAAATGCAGTCCGCCGAGGCGGTGGAATTCTTCCAAAGGCAGGGAATTCGCGGCACGCATACCGAAATCGAAACCCAGTGCGCCTCGTACGGCTATCATCCGTTGAGCCTGCGCCTGCTGGCGGGACTGGTGCTCAAGGACAATCGTCAGGCGGGCGATATTGCCTGCGCCAGCCATTATGCGGATAAGGTGAGCGCCGACCTCAGGCAGCGCCAGCGTCATGTGTTGGAACAAGCGTACGAGGCGCTGACGCCCGCGCTGAAAACCCTGCTCGGCAGGCTGGCTTGTTTTCGCTCGTCCATGACGTACGAAGCCATCGAAGCGATTAACCGCGCGGGCGAGAATCCAGTTGCCGCGAACCTTGATGAATCTCTGGATGAATTAACGACTCGCGGCTTGCTCCATCGCTCCAACGCCCCGACTGGTCAGCTAGTCTCTAGTCGTCTAGTCTCTTCCTTTGACCTCCACCCCATCGTGCGGCGCTACGCGTACGACCGCCTGACCGCGCCCGAACGAACCCGCGCCCATGAAGGACTGGTCAATTACTTTGAGGCTGCTCCCACACCCGCAAAGATTGAAAAACTGGAAGACCTGGCGCCCGTGATTGAACTGTATCATCATACGCTCAGGGCGGGGAAGTTGGATGAGGCAAGAGTTTTATTCCGTGACCGCCTTTCACCAAATCCTCTTTACTTTCAATTTGGCGCCTATCAATTAATTGCTGAATTACTTTTAGCACTTTTTATTGAAGGTGAAGATAAACCACCACGCTTGAAAGATGAAAGCGCACAAGCATGGACACTCAACGAACTCGCCAACGCCTACTCCCTGAACGGACAGCCGCGCCGCGCTGTGCCGCCATTTACAACTGCAATTACATTGTGGGAAAAAGCAGGCGACAAGAAAAATCTTGCCATCGGGCTGGGGAACGTGGCGGGACAGCAACTGGTCATCGGCGCGCTGAGGGAGGCGGAGCGCAACCTGCGCCGACAAATTGAATTATGCGTTGAAATTGGCAACAATCTTCATGAAAGCAATGGACATCATGAATTGTCTCGCGTTTTAGCATATTGTGGAAATTGGCAAAAATCTGAGCAGGAACAAGATATTGCCCAACAAATGTTTGAAAAAGAAAACCATGTGCAAGGGCAAGGTATGGTTTGGGCATACCGCGCTCTACGTTTTCTGCTCATGGCGAGGGGAGAAGTGAGCAGTAATCAGTTGTCAGTGAACAGTAGTCAGTCGTCAGTGAACAGCGCTATCGAATGTGCGCGGTGCGCGCTTGAATTGGCATCCATGCATGGATTGGGCTATCCTGTTCCACGCGATTACATTGACGCATATCGGTTTCTCGGTGCGGCGTATCGCGCAAGTGTGGTCTCGATACGCCCCTCTAAAAGCATTCGGGGCTACTCGACCACCGAATTGGAGAAATTGAATAAAGCGGATGAAAACTTATCCAAAGCCATCAGTATTTGTCGGCAAATCAATTTGGTTGATGTAGAAGCCGATATTTTGCTTGAACTTGCGAAACTCCGTCACGCGCAAAATGATAGCGGCGAGTCGGTTCGCCTGGCGCGGGAGGCGCTGGTCATTGCGGAGAGGAGCGGGTATGTGTTGCAGGGGGCGGATGCGCATTTGTGGCTGGGGGAACTTGCGATGAAGGGGTACAAGTTACAAGGTACGAGTTACGCAAGCGATAAAGAGGCGGCGATGTTCCATGCGCGCGAGGCGTTGAGGCTGGCGACGTGTGATGGGGAGGAGTATCGGTACAAGGTGGCGTATGAGGAGGCGGAGAGGATGTTGGAGCAACTCGGTGGTTGAGGCAATCTCGCTGGTCGAGTAGCCCGAACAAAGTGAGGGCATATCGAGACCAGAGGCTACATGAATACGATTGTTGTGGTCTCGATACACCGCCTTCGGCGGCACTCGACCACCGTTTGAAAACATTCTTTCTCTGTGTGCTCTGTGTCTCTGTGGCAGATATTGTGCTACACTCGCCACATGGAAACCCTCTCTACCTCCATCGACTCCTCCTCCCCTGAATTCAAACAAAACGCCGAACACCATCGCGCTCTTGCAAATGAATTGAAACAACGCCTCGCGCGCATCCGTGAAGGCGGAGGAGCGAAATATCGCAAGCGACAGGAAGAGCAGGGCAAGCTCTTCGTCCGCGAACGCATCGAACGTCTGCTCGACCCCAATTCTCCATTCCTCGAATTCTCTCCTCTCGCGGCTACAGATCTTTACGATAACGAATCTCCCTCCGCGGGCATCGTCACGGGCATCGGACGCGTCAGCAATCGCGAAGTCCTCATCGTCGCCAACGATGCCACCGTCAAAGGTGGGTCGTATTTCCCGATGACGGTCAAGAAGCATCTGCGCGCCCAGCAGATCGCCGAGGAGAATCATCTGCCCTGCCTGTATCTCGTCGATTCGGGCGGGGCGTTTTTGCCGCTTCAAGATGAGGTCTTCCCCGACGCTACGCATTTCGGTCGCATCTTCTACAACCAGGCAAGAATGTCCGCGAAAAAGATTCCGCAGATCGCGGCGGTGATGGGCAGCTGCACGGCGGGCGGCGCGTACGTCCCTGCGATGAGCGACGAAGCCATCATCGTCAAAGGGACTGGCACGATTTTCCTCGGCGGACCTCCGCTCGTCAAAGCCGCGACGGGTGAAGATGTCACTGCGGAGGATCTCGGCGGCGCAGACGTACACACGCGACTCTCGGGTGTTGCGGATCATTTTGCGGAGGATGACGACCACGCGATTCAACTCCTGCGGGACATCGTCGAAACGTTACAACCTTCCAACTTTCAAACGCATCTCTCCAAGCTGGAAGTTGCTTCACCCGAAGAACCTTTATTCCCCACTGACGATTTGTACGGCATCCTCCCGACGACCTTCCGCGCGACCTACGATATTCACGAGATCATTGCGCGACTAGTAGATGGCAGCAAATTCCGCGAGTTTAAAGCGCGTTATGGCACGACTCTCATCTGCGGTTTTGCGCGCATTCACGGATACCCAGTCGGTATCATTGCCAATAATGGAGTCTTGTTTAGCGAGTCCGCGCTCAAAGCGACTCACTTCATCGAGTTATGCGACCAGCGCGGCATCCCGCTCGTGTTTCTGCAAAACATCACCGGCTTCATGGTGGGACGCGAAGCGGAAGTCGGCGGCATCGCCAAGGATGGCGCGAAGATGGTCCACGCCGTTGCCACAACCCGCGTCCCCAAACTGACCGTCGTCATCGGAGGCTCATTCGGCGCGGGCAACTATGCCATGTCTGGTCGCGCCTACGGCTCACGCTTCCTCTGGATGTGGCCCAACGCGCGCATCTCCGTCATGGGCGGGGAACAAGCCGCGAATGTCTTACTCACCATCAAACAAGATCAACTCGCGCGTGAAGGAAAGCCTGCGATGTCTCCAGAAGAAGCCGACGAATTCAAACGTCCCATCTTGGAGAAATACGAAAACGAAGGCAATCCCTACCATTCGACAGCAAGATTATGGGATGACGGCGTGATCGACCCCGTGGATACAAGGCAAGTATTGGGTCTTGCATTATCCATCGTATTGAATTCGCCAGTGGAAGAAAATAATTTTGGCGTCTTCAGAATGTAATTTATTTGTGTGCAAAAGAGGATCTTATGTTGACTGTTATTGAAGGACTTGGTGAAAATCGACAAGCACAAACAAATTTTGCTAGAATATTTCAAACTAAAGCTAGCAGATCTGATAACCTTTTCATAGGATGGCAAGGCGGCTCAAGACAAGTACAAATCTATTGGTCAGATGAGTTAAAAATCTGGTGGTCATTTCGTGACAATCAAGATGGAGTTAACAAATATTGGCGTGCTTTTGGAACAAATGAGCCTCATTGGACAGGTTCGTATTCACATACAATCCAAAGCGAAATAAACTCTCCGTTCAAAGGAATGAGCCGCAGGGTTGCCGCAGGGTTTGTCAAAGATGAAGAAGGTCGCATTTTTCTAGTTCATCGTGGAAACATTGGTGGGGGCAAAAAAGGGGTAGGCAAGTTATTATTTTTTGAACATACACATAGTAGGCCTTGTATAGTTCGTGATTCAGCTGGAGATACAGATGCTGTCCTTGTAGGAGAACTTTATAGTCCGAGATTTTGTTGGCAGGTAGCTGAATTTGTTCATGATATTGAAAGAATCAAAAAATTAACCAGTGTCCCAAGAATAAGTTCTATAGGAAATCAATATTATAGAGAATATAGTGGAAAAAAAGAATATGAGGTTAGCCAAAACATTGTAGCCGATTGTGATCATGGTTTGGTTGTTGATACTATGAGACGTGAATTGGAAAGCAAGGGTTATCATGTGGCTAATGACCGTTCTCGTGATTTGTACATTCTTAACAACGAGAAAACTGAAATCAAAATCTTGTTTGAATTTAAAACTGACAGTACCCCACAGAATGTATATTCAGCAATTGGGCAACTTTTGTTCAATTCACCTGTAAAACAGAAACCAAAACTCATTGCAGTTTTTCCCGACTCTATTTCCAGGCAAACCCTCAACCGAATGATAGAACTCAATATTCAATG
>Ga0247727_10009193_pt1 | contig 18027 bp, 17 predicted proteins | sample WisWelCaveWW1625_FD_202498 | JGI IMG/M metagenome (GOLD analysis project Ga0247727, IMG submission 202498) | Biofilm microbial communities from Wishing Well Cave, Virginia, United States - WW16-25 | ecosystem: Environmental > Aquatic > Deep subsurface > Groundwater > Cave microbial mat | place...
AGCGGGAGCGGCTACGGCCCTCCTCGTGGGCCGGCTACGGGGCGCAGCCGAGCGCGGCTTCGGCGCCGCGCCCGGGCGCTGACCTCGTCCTCTCGACCGGCGACACCGTCCGTCACGGCTCGCTCGGGGAGGGGATCGTGACCGCTGTCGAGCCGGGTGGGGTCGTCACGATCCGCTTCGCCGAGGACGGCACGGAGCGGCGGCTGATGGTCGAGTACGCCCCTCTCGAGAAGATCGCGTAGGGGCGAGGCTCGCCTCGCCCTCGCCACTAGGATCAACCGCAATGGCGTATCGCGTTCGACCGTGCCGCTCGCACGAGGAGCTCGCCCAGGCATGGGGCGCGATCGGCCACTACTTCGGCTGGGTGCCCAAGCCGGAGGAGGTCGAGCGCTTCACGAAGCTTCTCCCGGCCGAGCGGACACACGCGGCGTTCGACGGCAAGGAGCTCGTCGCGGGGGCGGGCGCGTTCACGTTCGATCTCACGATCCCGGGCCCGGTCGCCGTGCCGTGCGCCGGCGTCACCGTCGTCGGCACGCTGCCCACCCATCGGCGCCGCGGGCTCCTCACCCGGATGATGCGCGCGCAACTCGACGACGTGCGCGAACGCGGAGAGCCGATCGCAGCGCTGTTCGCCTCCGAGGAGACGATCTACGGGCGTTACGGCTACGGGCTCGCCTCGCTGCGGCAGGAGATGCGGTTGCCGCGGGGTCGAGCCGCTCTGCGCGCGGGAACGCCCCCACGCAGCGGCTCCGTGCGGCTCGTCGACAACGACGAGGCTCTCCGCGCCTTCCCGCGGCTGTACGAGCGAGTGCGGAGGACCACTCCCGGCTTTCTCTCACGCTCCCGGGACTGGTGGGAGCTGCGTCGCCTGAGGGACGACCCCGAACGGCGGTCTCCCGGGGCCGGGCCGCTCAACTACGCCCTCTTCGAGCTCGGCGGACGCCCGGCCGGCTACACGCTCTATCGGATTGCACAGCAGGAGGAAGGCGGTCACTGGCAACGACGCCTTCGGGTCATCGAAGCCCTCGGACTGAGCTTCCCGGCGACGCGGGAGGTGTGGCGGTTCCTGCTCGAGATCGACCAGGTGGACGAGATCCTCGCCTGGCTCCTCCCGACGGACCACCCGCTCATGCACATGGTCGCGCGGCCCGACAGCCTGGCTCTGCGAACGGAGACCGGACTGTGGGTGCGGCTCGTTGACCTCGGCGCTGCGCTCTCCGCCCGTGGCTATGCGGGTGACGGGCGCGTCACGTTTGAGCTCCAGGACTCCTTCTGCTCCTGGAACACAGGGACCTGGACGCTCGCGGACGGCGTCGCGAAGCGTTCGCGCCGCCGGCCGGACGTTCGGCTCGACGCGACCGCGCTCGGCGCGACCTACCTCGGTGGCTTCTCGTTCGCGCAGCTCGCGCGGGCAGGGCTCGTCGAGGAGTCGCGGCGGGGAGGGCTTGCGCGGGCGGACGCGCTGTTTCGCACGGACCGCGCCCCGTGGTGCCCTGAGATCTTCTGAGCGCCGCCGCCCCGCGGCAGCTCAGCTGGCCGCGATGTCGAGCTCTCGAACGATCCAGCGCGCGAGCTCGTCGACCAGCGCCTCGAAGATCGCCTCCCCAACCTCTGCGCTCGATCCGGCCGGGTCTCCGAGGACTCCGGTCGGCGTGAGCGCGTCGATCCCCTCCGCCATCATCCGCTCCTCCCAGCCGGGCTCACCGCCCGTGTAGCCCTCCACGCCGGCGAAGTCGCGGACGAGGCCCGGGTCGAAGCGCGCGAGCGCAAAGCTGGTCTCGAGGACACCCGCGTGACCGTCCGCCTCGCTCACCGAAGCGCCTGCCCCGCGGGCGGCGTCGGACATCACGCGGACGAACCTGAAGACGTCGTCGTACGCGACGACGTGAACCGCGCTTCCTCGAGCCCGGTACTCGGCCGCGAGCTCGCCGATGCACGCGAAGTTCCCTCCGTGGCCGCTGAAGACCGCGACGCGTCGGACGCCGATCCGCTCGAGCGCGGCGATGTGCGCGTAGATCCAGCTCCGAAACGCGTCCTCGGGCAGGGTGACGGTTCCCGGGAACGCGAGGTGGTGCTCCGAGAGGCCGGCCGTCAGCACCGGTGTCACGACGACCGGGACGGGGAGGCGCTCAGCCACTGCGTCCGCGAGCGCTTCCGCGGCCAGGAAGTCGGTGCCGAGCGGGAGGTGCGGCCCATGCTGCTCGAGCGACCCGGTCGGGATGAGCCCGACGACGTCGTCCCGTGCGCGAAGAGCCTCGGCCTCGGGCCAGGTGAGGTGGGCGAGATGGACCGCCGACACCCGAGGGAGCCTAGATGGTTGATCGGCAATTCCTCGCCGCGCGGCTGGTGGCTGAGACACAGCGCCGGATGGCGCCGCCCGCCCTCGCCCGTATGCCCGATACGCGCTCGGACGGGCGGCGTCCCCGGCTTGGTCTCAGCCATCCCCGCATCGACGGCAATTGCCGATCAACCATCTACTAGTGGCGAGCCGTGCGGGACGCTCCCGGCATCGGACGCTACAATCCGCCGTCCGGGGCGGTTAGCTCAGTTGGGAGAGCACCAGCTCGACAAGCTGGGGGTCACTGGTTCGAGCCCAGTACCGCCCACTCACAGAACCCGCTGGAAACGGCGGGTTTCTCTTATCCGCAGCCTCTTGGCAAGAGCGCCGAAAGGGACAATTGGAAAGCGGATGGAAAGTGGAACCTCCGTCGGGTACCACATTTCAGCCAATGAACCCTCTTGGGGAAGACGCGGCACGTTGAGCCGCATCGTTGGCGAGGCACGAATCCGCATCCTCCGGTCGGCGACCCCAGGCTAACGTCGTCGACTTGGCCGGGCGATCCGCCCAAAGGCCCGGCGGCCTCCGTCCTGGCTTCTGAACGCGGACAGCTGGATCAGCTCCCCTTCGAGCTCGAGCCCCGAGCCGATCACTCTCTGGCCTCGCAGGCGCACGTCCTGCCCGAGCCCGGCCGACGGCTGCCAGCTCATTTCGGCTCGCCCCACATCGGCGAGCAAGCGCTCGATCTCGCTCTTCGGCGTCGGCTTGCCGTCGATGCGCTCGAGCGCGTCGATGAGGTAGCCAGCGCGGAGCTTCGGCCACAAGCGCGCGAAGATCCCGAGGAGTGCACCACACTGGCCCGCCTGTGCCGGGAAGGCGTCCTCGAGCACACGCAGGCCGCGCTCGTAGTGGCGATAGAGATCCGAGCTCGCGCCGGTGGGGGAGGAGACCTGCATTCGCACCGACTTCTCGTGCACCGCCTCCCACACCTCACTCTGGGAGACGCCGCGCGCGAGCGGACGCGCCGCCTGCATTGCGCCGTCGGAGCTCCGCGTGCGAGATGTGGCTCCCCGAGCTGAAGGCCATCGAGACGTCCCGCCAACGCCCCTGCTCGACGCAGGACACGGGAATCGTGACCGCCGTCTTCGCCTCGACGAGGACGCTGACGTTGAGGATGCGATTCTGCCTTGCGCCGACGAGCTCCTCGCCGTCGTGCAGGAGGACGCGCTCGGCGAGGGGCTCGACGAGAAGCTCGGGGACGCTCCCCGACGCACTTGTCTCCCGAATGCGAAGGCCGATCGTGAGCGCCTCGTCGAGGGTGAGGTACGCCGCCACGGGATCCTGGCGCGGGAAGAGCGGGGCGATCACGATCCCGCGGTGTTCTACGGCATCGTCAATCTGGAGGCTCTTGATCATCTGCGACTCCTTTCGTGTTCGAAAGGGAGTCACGCCCACGCAGCGCGCGTCTTACGGCACGATCGCGCCCTGGTGTCAGACCCACGGGTTCTGACCCCTCCATGAGTCCGGGTTGACCGCGGCTCTGACGCCGAGTGTGCCGTCAGGCTGCGTTCTCGGCTTCGCGCTCGGCCTTGACCTGCTCGATCCAGTAGCCGAGACCGCGGTAGTTCGGATCCTTCGCGAGCATCTCAGCCTCGATCCGCTCGATCCGGTCTCGGATCATCCGGTCCATTGCCTCCGAGCGAATCTCCCACTCCTCGCGCTCTTCAGGCGTCTCGAAAGTCTTCCTCTTCTTGCGCTTCATCGTCTCGTCCTTTCAGCCGGCCGGCCGTGTACCGGAGCGATCCGGGAGCGCGACCAGTTCCAGCGACTCATCACGCACTGTCTCCGCAATCGCCGGGTCGGCGGTCGCCACGGAGGCCCCGAGTCTCGATGCCGTTGCGAGCAGGAAGCAATCGGCGAGCGAGAGCCCGCGCGTCGAGCGGTCGTAGTACCGCGTCCTCAGTCGTGCTACGACCCAGGCGTCATCATCTGCGGGCGCCTCGATCCGGACGGCGTCTTCGGCAAGCAGCGGACCGACAAGGCCCCGGAGGTCGTCCTCGCCGATGCCGTGAATGCGGCCGAGCACATCGAGCGATTCCGCGAGATTCACCGTTGACATCACGCACGAATCCCGAAGGATCTCCGCAACTTCGGGTCGCGCAGGTTCGTCGGCCAGAAAGGCCACAAGGGCATAGGCGTCGAGTGCGACTGCGTTCATCGCTCGCGGCGCTCGATCGCGTGCCGCTCGTCCTCACGAGCCCGAGCCCGAAGGTCCTCGCTCGACCCGATTCGACCTTTCAAGGCGCCGGCCGCAGCCTCGATGGGGTCGTCGGGCATCGGCCGAAGCACGACGCTGTCGCCGTGATCCTCGATCGTCACGCGCTGCGTCCCCCATCGACGCCGAATGCGAGCAGGGAGTGAGAGCTGACCTGCTCTTGTAACCTTGATCATGTCCATATGAATATCAATTCTACATTGTGGGAACGCGTCTCACAATGGCTATTCGAGACAGGGCTTTGAAGAGTGGTTCGACACTCCCTCGTAAGATCGGGGCGTGGCCGGCCTGACTACGTCCTCGATGCACGATGCGAGAGACGCGGACGACCAGAGACTTCTCGACGCCGGCGGCCGTCCCCGCCCGCGCGACGAGCGAGGAGGAGATCGTCCTCGTGCAGGCCCGGCTGGAACAGCAGCCTCCGATCCTTCTCCTGCGCCTCCGCAGGAAGCTCAGTCGCGAGGCGGTCGTGGACGCCCTCATGGGGCAGCTTCGCCTCGATCCGGGGAAGAGCGACAAGATCGGCGGCTACTACCACGACCTCGAGGTCGGGAACCTCGATCCGGAGCTCGTCGACCGACGGGTGTGGGACGTTCTCGCGGACGTCCTGAAGGCGAACGTCCGCGCGCTCGCCGGCTACCGGCCTGAGGCTCCTCCGCCGGCTGCCGCGTACCTGCGTGAGCCGTCGGGAATGCAGGCGAAGCTCTCGGCGCGAACTGCCGCTCCCGCCGCCCCGGCCGACGACGGCCCGGACGAGATAGACAGGCTCTTTACAGGCTCGGTCGAACGGTGAGCCCCTACGCCGCCGGAGCGGGACGAAGGGTCGCGGGATCGATCTCGATGCGCACGTCCTCGTCGTCGTCCCAGATCTCGAGGTCGTCTGCAGCTTCCGGCGCGTGCGCAAGGAAGCGAGCAAGCGTCTCCTTGGCTTCTGCAAGTGTGTCGAACTCTCCAAGCTGGTTCATCGACGCCTGGTCGAGAAGGATGTATCGGCCGCTACTCATGCTCGTCACATTGAACCACGGCTCGGAGGAGGAGCTCAGGCGGCGCCCAGACGGTGAGGTGGCCACGAGCTCCCGAGCGCGTCCACGCAATCGGCGCACCCCGGAGGCTGAGCGTCGCAACCGCTCTTCCGCGGCGGAACCTTCGTGCGACCGCCTCCGACCGCTTGCGGGAGACGTGCATGGATACGCCGGTGCCTCTGAAGAAGTCGCGACGGTCATACGGAATGCCGAGCACCTCGTAGGAGCGGAAGTCGTCCAGGACCGGCGGGCAACGCTTGACGATCCGATAGAGAAGACCTTCGAGCGCGGCGCCGTCGAACACGAGATAGAGCGGAGCCGGCTCGTGTGGCACCAGGTCAGTTCAGCAGCCCGCCAGTCGTTGCGCCAGATGGCTTCTCGAGCCATGACCGCTTCCGATACAGGCTCGGGCAAGCGATGAGCAACTACGCCGCCGGAGCGGGGCGGAGCGTCTCGAGGGTCGAGCTCGATCCGAACGCCCTTCTTGTCGTCCCAGATCTCGAGATCGTCGGCAGCCTGTGAGCCGCTGCCACCCAGCGGGCGCGCGCCTCTTCGGCTTCGGCGAGCGTGTCGAACCAATCGAGCCAGTTCCCTGACGCCCGGTCGAACAGCGTGTACTGGTTCTTACTCATGCTCGTCACATTGAACCACGGGGTCTGGCTTCAGCCAGACCCCAGAACGTGTCTGACCCTGCGCTCCCGTCCGAGCCTGTCATCGGCGCGTGAAGCGCCGTGACCTCGAGCGCCACTTGGCGCGCCCACGGCGCGCGACTCTTGCGCGAGGGCGGCAACCACAGCTTTTGGGGCTTCGACGCCGAGCGCTCGGCTGTCGTGCCCCGCCATCGTGAGGTCGACGTCAGGCTCGCGCGCAAGATCTGCACCGACCTCGACATCCCGCCTCCGAGCGGGCCGCGCTGAGACGCGCGGTACGGCGCTCCGGAACACCGATCGAGTAGCGCGAGAGGGTTCGAGGGGTCCACTCAAGACCGTCTGAATCCGCCCTCTCCGCTGTGGGACTTCCCCAAATCCTTCCCCACAGCGCTTTGGAGGAGGAGCCCGGATCCTGCAGGCGAGCTCTCTCAGGCGCGTTGCTCGGCGGGCTCGAAAGCTAGGCGGACGCTCGGGCTGCGCATGCCGAGGAGAGCGATGAGGCCGGCGAGGACGAGGAAGATGGAGGCGCCGAGGATCACCGCGTTCGAGGCGAGCAGGTCGTTGGCGACAGGAGCTAGAGCGATGGCGGCGACCATTGTCGTCGTGAAGAAGGCTGAGGCAAACCCAAAGACGGACCCGTAGAAGTCGGGATCGGCCTCCCGCTGTACAACCGTGTCGAAGAGGATGTCGGTTGTCCCGTCGACGAAGCCGATCGCGGCGAGGAGTAGGAGGGCCGTCGGGGCGTGTTCTACGAGCGCGAGCGCGGCGAAGAGACCGGACATGACGACGAGCGCTGCGCCGATCCAGCGGCCGGCAGAGGGGCCGACGCGGGTCAAGCCGACGAGTAACCCTCCTAGCGCGAGACCTACCCCGAGAGCCGCGATGCCAAAGCCATAGCCGCCTGCGCCGAGACCCACGTCGTCGAGGTAGCGGGGCAACGTGGCGTTGGCGAGGCCGGTGGCCACAGTTGCCGAGGCGAACGAGAAGACGAGGACCAGCAGGCGGCGGTGGCGAAGGAGGTACCGGAGGCCGACGAGTGGGTTGTCTTGGCGACGCTGGGTTGTGAGTCGGACGCCGGATACCGAGAGGCCCCGGTAGAGCGCAGCGGCCACAGCGAACGTCGCGATGTCGGCAAGCAGCGCTGCCGGGGCGCCGATCAGGGCGAGCGCGGTGCCCGCGCCGAGGGCGCCGAGCGCCCGGGAGGCGTCGGCGGACAACCCGAGCTCTGCGTTCGCCGCCGGAAGTTGTTCGGCCGGCAACATGCTCGGCAGAAGGGCAGGGATGGCGGCCGTGGAGAGGGCGGCGAGACCGCCGGAGATGGCAACTGCCACGAAGATCCCGACCTGCTGGTGGGTCAGTACGCTGACGAGCGCGCCCGCGACCGCGACGGCCCGAGCGACCTCGACCGCTACGAGTAGGCGCTCCTTCGGCAGTCGGTCGACGACGACGGCGGCAATTCCACCGCCAAGGATGGAGGGGGCAAGCCTGACGAGGAGCAGTCCGGCAACTGCCCCGGTGGAACGCGTGTCGGTGTAAATCCAGCCGATGAGCGCCCCCATCGTGAACCAGTCGCCAACCATCGAGACGAGCCTCCCTGCAGCGAGCCGTCGGTAGGCCGGCATGCGCAAGGGCTGCAGCAGCCGCGGCAGGCTAAGGATCCGTTCGCCGTCGTCTTCCATGGAGGCGACGACCAGGAAGACCGCCATCCCGAAGCCGATGAGCAGGTCGCCGACCGAGAAGACGTTCGCCAGCGGAACGGCTGAGGGCATGCTGAAGACGTCACCGAGGAACCACAGTCGATCGGCGTTCTCCGAGATGTTCGAGTGGAGTGCAGGGTCGAGCCCAGCTGCCTTTGCAGCCTCCGGCCAGACTGGCATTCGCCCGCCGTTGGCCGCGACCGCGATCGCGTTCAGGAGGAGCCCGAGGAGAACAGGAGCGAACGCGCGAATTCGGTAGTTGGCTGCGGCGAAGGCTAGGAGCAGCGCATAGCTGGCCACGTGAATCGAGCCCGCGAGCGCTGTCGGAACACCTTCGCCAAGCGGCGAGAAGAGTCCGATCTGAACCACCAGCGCCAGTGGCACCGTCCAGCTGATGCGGAAGCGGACGTCGGCCAGGCGTGCCGGCTTGCCACCGAGTAGAACGGCAAAGATGAGGCCGAGAAGGAGGCTCGGGAGCAGGAACATCTACGACGCCACCGCCAGCGTGCGCCGAGCGGGAGCCGAGGCGGCAAGCCTGCCGGCGAGAGCGTCATGACACGCGCGGATGCCGAGCTCCACGTGGCCTGGCAGCGAGCGCTCGAAGCCGAGGACGAGATAGTTGGTGACGACGCCGCCGCTTCCCAGGCGTAGGGCGAGGTAGCGGCCCCGTCTGCCGAGCTCCGCTCCATTCGCGACGATGCAGTCCCCTTTGGCCTCGGCCTCGCGTGCAAGCCAGCTCGTGAGCGCGACGAGCGTGGGCGCTTGCCCCGTGTTGCGCTCGAACGAGAGTGAGCCCGCGAGACGGTCTTGCCGCCAAGAGAGGACGCCAGCCCACGTCAGATCGCAAACCGTGGAGAGGTGTTCAACCACCTGCTGGAAGAGCGCTTCCGGACTCCCGCTTCCGTCGGCGAGGCTCTCGAGGGAGGAAGCGAGCCGCCGCGCACGGATCGTATCCGCCCACCGCCACGCGAGTCCCAGAGCGAGCGGGGCCAGCCCGACGAGCGTGAGCCACGGCCGACCGGCGCCGATCAGCCCGAGGGACGCGAGCAGGCCTCCGAAGACGTAGACCTCGGGGCACTGCCAGAAGGCGGCCGAGAGTACAGGCAGGGTCAGCTTGCGCGGCGCCGCGAGCCTTCCGAGCTGTCGCTGCTCCTCTCGCGACAGCACCGAGAGCGGATCGAGCCCGCGCTGGACAGCGATGAACGCCTTCCCTACCACCGGGTGAAACTGCGAACCGAGCCGAGCCTCGATCTCCGGGAGTGCCTGCTCGGGAGTCAGCGCAGCCCGATAAGGGCGGTTGGTCGTCATCGCGTCGTAACTGTCGGCGACGATCAGGAAGTGAGCAGCGAGTGGGATCTCGAGCGGATCAATCCGGTAATAGCCGCCGCCGTCGAAGCGCTCATGGTGGTACTCAACCGCTCGTGCCTCCTCAGCGGCGAACCGAAACGGGCGCAGCAGCCGCGCGGAGAGGCGCGGATGCCGAAGCATGGCCCCCCGCTCTTCGTCGTTCAGCCTGCCGGGCTTCCTCAGCACGCTCGCGTCGACTGTGATCTTCCCAAGGTCGTGGAGACGCCCGGCCCAGCTCAGGCGCTCAACGACGGACGGCGGCAGGCCGAGCTTGTCGGCTAGTACACGGACGTACTCGGACACGCGGGCCGAGTGCCGGAACGTGTACGGGTCGCGTTCGTCAACGATATTCGCGAACGTCTCGAGCGCTCGCGCGGTTTCACGCCGCATCTGGGCGAGCCGCGCGTGGCTCAGGTAGACGGCGAAGATGAGCGGGACAAGTGCGACGATGCCCCAGGGATTGGTGAGCGCGAAGAAGGCCAGCGCCATTCCCAGTCCGGCCTCGGCCGAGGCGACCGAGAGCTCCGCCCGCGCCGCGTCTCCAAGCACGGGCGCGAACGGCATCGATCGGGTGAATGCGACGATGGCGACCACAAGCACGGTGTTAACGCCCGTGTACATCAGGACGAGGCCGAGGATCGCCACGAGCTCGCTCGGCAGCTCGAGCGCCCCAGGCGATCCGCCAAGCACCTCGAACGTAAGTCCGCCCGCGAGCGTCGCCAGCGCAAAGACGCTCGCGTTGTACGCGTTCCGAGTCAACGGTACGCCGCGCAGCGTGTCGACGACGAGTACGCCGAAGGCCGCGACGAGGGCAGCCGCCCACGGGCCGATCACCAGCACGGCGGCGATGTGGATGCCCGACGAGAAGCTAAACCCGTGCGCGTCGACGGGGTCCGTAGCGTTTTCGTTGCCCTGTACCTGAATGAGCTCGGTGAGAACGACAGCCGCACCGAACAGGGCGAGAGTCCTGAGGCTCAATGGTGCCTCGAGGACAGCCACGACCAGCGATCCGAAGCCGGCCACGAGCGTGCCGACAACGAGCGCTTGCGCTCTGCGGGGTATGGACGTCAAGGCAGGTAGCCTTGAAAGACGACGGTTCTGGGCCTTTGCAGGCGATCAGGCTGAGGGCGCATGCCGCAGACCCGTTGGGGAGAGACACCGCGTCAGGGCTCTCGCTGCCGGTCGTGAGCCTAGGTGCCCCACTTGTAGCCGGCGCCTGCTGCCAGCACGAATGCGGCCAGGAGCGCAAACCGGTAGATCCAGGAAAGCCGCAGCCTCATCTCGAACCTCCTTTTTCGCCTCTGAACACCTTGTCGGTGCACCGGGCCTCTCCGACCACCCCCGAATGGGTTACATCCGCCCCCGAAACGGGTTACATCCGCGTGCTTAGTGCTTCCCGCCGTAAATACGGTCGTGATTCGCCGGCGAGAAGCGAGCAGGCCTAGGACGCAGGGAGGGCCAATATCGAGAATATTGGCCCGACCGAGGACGACGGCATGCGATGTGTTCGCAGCCGCGCGAAGCGTGAACGTATTTACGGCGGGGAGCACTTAGGCCGACAGGAGCTCGGCCGCAAACGCTGTGAGGGCGAACGGACACGATCGAAGCCACCGTCGACCCGTCCTTAGGGCGTTGTCCCGCCGCTACAGGCACGCTCGAGACGGGTGAGGGTCTCCACGTCACGTCCGGCTTATGAGGTCTTGACGCCGGGCGGTGGCGACACGTAGCCTGGCGGCCAGTCGCGTGCGCCCGCTGACGTCTCCCTGCCTCCTTGGAGCGATTGCCGTCGCTGTCGTTGCCCTGCCGACGATCGCGTCCGGCGCCGTCCCGTCCGGAACGGCCGCGCCCACGCTGGTCGCGGCGAACAGCACGACCTACACGGACTCGAGCGGTGAGAACCCGGCCGCGCCGGACATCACCACGCTCGTCGTGTCGAACACCGACGCAGGCGTGATCTCGTTCAGGATCAACATCCCGAACCGGCCGACGCTCGGGCAGGACATGCTCATTCTGGTGTTCGTGGATACCGACGCGAACGCAGCTACGGGAGACCCCACGTTTCTCGGCGCCGATTACGTGATCCAGCTCTTCGGCGGAGAAGCAGCTCTCTTCCGGTGGGACGGGACCGACTTCACGCGCCGTCCCGGCGACCCCGCGTCGACGTCGTTGATCTTCGCGTACGAGGGCGGTGTCACGATCACGATCAGCGCCGCGGAGCTCGGTAACACGCAGCGCTTCGGGTTCGCCACGATCGTCATCTCCGGCATTGTCATCGACCCGATAACGGGCGATACCGACTTCACGAACACCATGAGTGACGTGGCGCCCGCTGCAGGGTCGGGGCTCTACCTCTACGAGGTCAAGATCACGCCGCCGTCGCTCGTCGTCCGCAAGCTGACGACCACTCCCAAGAAGGCGCCGGTCGCCGGGAAGCTCTTCACGATGCGGCTCGTCGCAGCGCGATCGGACACCGGTGCGGTCGTCCAGAACGGCCGTGTCACCTGTGTGGGGCGGATCGGGACGGCACGTCTCAAGGCCCAGTCTGCACAGGTGACGGGTGGAGCCGCGGTCTGCACGTGGCAGATCCCCGTCAAGGCTAAGGGGAAGACCTTCCGAGGGTCGGTCAAGGTCGTGTTCGAGGGCCTCGCGGCATCACAGAGCATCTCGCGGAGGATCGCCTAGCCGCTTCTCGTGCGCCGCCTCGCGCTCCTCGCCTGTCTCGCAGCCGTCGTCGCATTCACCGGAACAGCGTCCGGTGCGCTCCAGCGCACGCCGCGGAGCGTCGTCGAGCAGGCGCTCTCGAAGGTCCGGCACGGCCCGGAGCATTCGGCTCAGACGCTGAGCGCCACCGGCACGCGGACCCGCGTGATCGTGACACTCGAGGACCCGCCGCTGGCCGCCGCCGCGTTCGCTCGCCGGCTCGCCGGGTTCGGCCCGAGGCAGAAGCTGAACGTCTCGAGCGCCATCTCGCGCTCCTATCTCGCCCGCATCGACGCGGCCCAGCTACGAGCAATCGCGGCCCTTCGTGCGGAGATACCCGAAGCCGTCGTATCCCGCCGCTTCCGGATCCTCCTCAACGGGTTCACGGTAAGCGTGCCGTACCAGCGCCTCCCGGAGCTCCTTCGCCTCGGCTTCGCGCGGAACGTCTATCCGAGCCTCAGCTACACGCCCTCTTTGAACAAGGGGCCTGCCGTCATCGGCGCACCGCAGTTCTCGGCGCTGACCGGAGCATCGGGGGACGGCGTCAAGGTTGCGGTCGTCGACGACGGCGTCGACCACGAGCACGCGTTCCTCAGCCCGACCGGCTTCTCGTACCCGGCCGGCTTCCCGAAGGGACCCGGTGGATCCACGACGCCGAAGGTGATCGTCGCGCGAGGTTTTGCCGGTCCGGGTGCCAACAGCGCGCCTCTCGACCGCGACCGGTCGTTCCACGGCACTTTCGTCGCCGGTGTCATCGCCGGCGTCGAGACGGACGTGCCCGCCGGCGTACCCGGCTTCTGCGTCGAGGCCCAGGGCGGTTGTCACCCTGCGGTCCAGGACTTGCGCGGCGTCGCGCCACGCGCGTACATCGGGAACTACCGAGTCTTCAACGTCCCACTCCCGCTCGGCGGCTGCTGCTCCGGAAACACGCCCGAGATCGTCGCGGCGTTCGAGGCCGCGGTCCGTGACGGCATGGACGTCATCAACTTCTCCGGTGGCGGCCCGCAGGCCGATCCGCGTACCGACGGGCTCATGGAATCCGTCAGGAACATCGTCCGAGCGGGTGTCGTGCCCGTGATCTCGGCCGGGAACGACCGCGACTTCTTCGGACTCGGCACGGCGGGATCACCCGCCACGTCTCCGGATGCCATCAGCGTCGGAGCGGTCGCGAACGGGCACGTTTTCGGCGCCTCGATCTCGGTCGTGTCGCCGTCGGGCCTCGCCAGGATTCCGTTCGTCCCCACTGACAACGTCCCGCCGTCGTGGATCGCGACGAACCAGCGACTCGTCGACGTGGGCACGATCGGAGGAGTCAGCCGTCTTCTCTGCGGAGACGGGCCGGCGCTCCCGCCGGCGTCACTGCGGGGAGCGATCGCCCTCGTCAGCCGCGGCGGATGCCCGTACAAGGCGAAGGCCGACCGCGCCGCCGAAGCTGGTGCGACGGGACTCGTCATCGCCGAGAATCGAGCGGGGGATCCGACGTTCGCCTTGTTCTCGCGGCTCTCGGGCGGCGTGATCTCCGATCTCGACGGTGCCCGGCTGCGCGCGGCGATGGCCGCGTCGGGTGGGGCCTCGACGGTGCGCTTCAGCCGTGACACGCTCGAGGTCGAAACGACGTGGGCGGGCGTCCCGTCGAGCTTCAGCGCCGCCGGTCTGACTCCGTTCGGCAAAGCTCTCAAGCCCGACGTCACTGCGCCGGGGTCGCAGGTCCTCTCGTCGACCCTGCCGGAGTTCGCAGGCGACCAGTTCGCGGTCCTCGACGGAACGAGCTTCTCGGCGCCTCATGTCTCGGGTGCGGCGGCGCTCCTCCTCCAGCGTCACCCGAGCTGGACGGCGGAGCAGGTGAAATCCGCGCTCATGTCCACAGCCGGACCTGCCTTCGGCGACTCGGCGCGGACCCGGGAGGCGTCGGTCCTCGTCCAGGGAGCCGGGCTTCCGCAGGTCGCCGCGGCTGACAAGCCCCTCATCTTCACCCACCCGCAGTCCCTCTCCTTCGGCTACCTGAGCGCCAACACGGGCGCGTCGAGCCGACCGATCTCGGTCATGGTCTCCGACGCCGGTGACGGCGCCGGCACATGGACCGCCGAGATCCAGGCCCAGGTCGCGTCACCCGGTGCGACGGTGGAGGCAGCCCCGGTCACGATTGCTCCCGGTGGAACGGCCGTCGTTCAGGTCGTCGCCCGTGCCGCAGCGGGCGCCGCGGCCGGAGATAACTTCGGCTTCGTTGTGTTTCGCCGCGGGGGCGTCGGCCGCCGGGTGCCGTATGCGTTCTCGGTGTCGAGCTCGTCGCTGACCGGGGCCAGCGTCATTCCTCTCCGCCCGAGCCAGACCGGCGACACCCGGTCCGGCGAAAGCCGGGCCAGCGCCTACCGCTGGCCGACGTCACCGTTCGCAATCCTCGGGATCTTCGGCGTCGACCCGTCGGTGGACGACGACGGCAAGGAGAAGATCTACGCGCTCGACATACCGCGCCAGGCGGTGAACGCCGGCGTGGTGGTCGTCAAGCCGGCGCTGAAGATCGCGACCTCGATCGAGTCGCTCCTGAGCTCGAACGCCCCGATCCATCCCTGGTTCCTCGGCTCGCTCGACGAGAATGACGTGCTCGGTTACGCGGGGATCCCAGTGAACGTAAACGGGCTCACGCCCGACTTCCTCTTCAGCATCGGGGCGTCGGGAGGCGTCTTCCTTCCACCGGGCCGCTATTACGTCTCCGTGGACTCCGGTCGCGATCCGTTCACCGGTCGTTCTCTTGCGGGTCCGTACACGCTTCGTTCGTGGGTCAACGACGTGAAGCCGCCGGTCGTACGCCTCCTCACGAGCAAGCTGTCCGCGGGTAGGCCGACGATCGTCGCCCGGGTGACCGATGCGAAGTCGGGTGTGGATCCGCTGTCGCTCCAGCTCTTCTTCGGAAGGGAGCTCGGGTCGTCCGTCCCCGCGGCGTCGTTCGACCCGGCCACCGGGATCGCGATCTTCTCGATCCCGCGGGAGTCGAACCCGCTCCAGCCCGGGCCGGAGTTCATGCGCATCGTCGCGTCGGACTGGCAGGAAGCGAAGAACATCAACACTGAGAGCATGAGCCCGATGCCCAACACGAGATTTCACGGCATCCGGACGGACGTCGCGGAGCGACCATTCGTGACGTGGATCGCGCCGAATAAAGGGGCGTGTCTCGCCGCTCGCCAGAGTCTCCGCGTCGTAGCGAATGACAACGTGCCCATCTCGTCCGTCGGCTTCTTCGACGGGAATCGACAGATCGGGAGAGTGCGGAAGAACGTCGCGGGTGTTTACGAGCTGAACTGGCGAACGACCGGCAAGAGGCCCGGAGCCCACGTTCTCACCGCCGTCGCCTCCGACATCCGCGGTCGTGAAGCCGAGGCCGCCCGCCCCGTCCGGATCTGCCGCTGATCTCCGCGACGCGCTTCGGCAAGCCGCTGCCCGGCGGAGGGACGATCGGCGTCGCTGCGCCCGCGAGTCCGTACGACAGCCGGTCGGAAGTCCTTCGGGGCGTCGAGTGGTGGGAGTCGCAGGGGTACAAGGTGAAGCTCGCGCAAGGGATCTGGGAGCGCGACGATTACGTCGCGGGCGACGCGCGGAAGCGGGCCGAGGACCTGAGTGCGCTCTTCTCCGACCCCGAGGTCGACGTGGTCCAGGCACTGCAGGGCGGCTTCGGGTCTGCACAGGCGATCCCGTTCCTCGACTTCGACCTGATCGCGGACAACCCAAAGCCGCTCGTCGGCTTCTCGGACATCACGGCGCTGCACGTCGCGCTTCGCCAGAAGGCAGGGCTCGCCACCATCTACGGCAACGGCCTGGTCGGAGTCGGCAGTACCGAGGTCACGCCGTTCTCGAAAGACCGGCTGCTCGAGGTGCTCCGCGGAGGCGGCGCAGGCGCCGTACCGCCCAAGCCGGACGACCCTTGGGCGCGCACGATCCGCGGCGGGAAGGTCACGGCGCCCCTCGTCGGTGGCTGCCTGTGGCTCCTCATGCAGACGATGGGGACGCCGTGGGAAATCGAGCTCGACCGCGCGATTCTCTTCTTCGAGGACACCCACTCGCCGCCGTACTACATCGACGGGAACCTCGTCCAGCTCACGCACGCGGGCAAGCTCGACAATGTCGCGGGCGTCGTCGTCGGAGACATGGACAAGTGCGACTGGGGCGATCTGCGGCCCGTGTCCGACTGGGCGCGCTCGCGCTCGATCGAGGACGTGCTCGAGGAGCGGCTCGAGCCGCTCGGCGTTCCAGTCCTCTACGGGCTCCCGCTCGGACACGGCAAGCACCTCGCCGCGCTGCCGCTCGGCGTCGCCTGCACGCTCGACGCCGACGCTAGAACGCTCACGGTCGACGAGCCGGCGCTTCGCTGACGCCGGTCTCCGGCTCCTCCTCTGGGTGGACGAACAGCCCACGGAAGAAGCCCGCCAAGCGGGCGCCTACAGGCGGCCCGGGCGGGCCCGGCGGCTGTGACCACGCATGCGCGAACTCCGCGCCCAGAAGCAGGATCAGCGCGACGATATAGACGAAGAAGAGGAACGTCATCACGCCGGCGAGTGACCCGTAGATGAGGTTGTAGCGCGAGAAGTCGCTGAAGAGGATGGCGAGGACCTTCGACGCTCCCCACGTGCCGATGGCTGTGAGGGTCGCCCCCGCTAGCGCCCCCCTCGTGTGCAGCTTCCGTGCGGGGACGAACCGGTAGAGCAGCAACGCCATCACCGCGACGACCACGATCTGAAGGCCGTCTCGCACGAGAACCCAGGAGGGATCGACGGAGATCTCGATCTGAATGCGATCGACCACCCGTCCGAAGAAGGCGGCGAACGCCGACAGGCCGACAACGACGAGCACGAGGAGCCCGGTCGAGGCGACGAGGACGAAGTCGACGAGCTTTGCGTGCGCCGCGGGCCGTCCGCGGTCGACCTTGAGCGCGGCCTCGAGCCCGACGCGGATCGACGCCATCATCCCGGACGCGCCCCAGAGGAGGGCGATCAGCGAGACGAAGCCGATGGCGGACAGCGGTGTGGCGATCCCCTCGATCGACTTCGCGATGTCGGCCTGACCCGACTCGGAGACCGGGAGGACGTCGACGATCTCGGCGATCACGTCCTGCCGGAGCTCGTCGTCCTGGAGGACGAGCCCGAAGATCGAGACGAGGACGATCGTCAGCGGGAAGAGCGAGAAGAGCACGTGGAACGAGATGGAGGCCGCGTATTGGGGGCAGCGGTCGCGGAAGAGATCCTCGACTGCGCGCGGGAGCGCGTGTGCGACGCCACGTCCCATGGCTCCGAGCCACTCCAGCGGCCGGCGCGCGAGGCGCGCGACTCGCCGCTGTGACTCCATCGCCCGGGTATCCGCCATCGCTCTGAGTCTACGGAGGCGGTGAGCTCTCCCTCGGTCGGGACCTGCGATCTATCCTCCGCCGCGATGAAGATCGTTCTTCCCGACGCCTCCGAGCTCGAGCTTCCCGATGGCGCGACCGGGCTCGACGCGGCGCGCGCGATTGGGCCCAAGCTCGCGGAGCAGGCCGTGCTCGTGCGAGTGAACGGTGCGACGCGCGACCTTCGTCTTCCTCTCGGAGACGGCGAGCGGATCCAGATCCTGACGACGCGCGATACGCAGGATCCGGACGCGCTCTTACTGCTGCGCCACTCGACGGCCCACCTGCTCGCCGAGGCGGTGCTGCGGCTCCATCCCGGCGTCAAGATCGCGATCGGCCCGCCGATCGCCGACGGCTTCTACTACGACTTCGAGTTCCCGGAGCCAATCTCCGAAGACGATTTGACGGCCATCGAGGTCGAGATGCGCAGAGGGATCGAGGAGGGGAGAAGCTGGACCCGCGAGGAGGTGTCGCGTGACGAGGCCGTCGAGCGCTTCGAAGCGGAATCACAGCCATACAAGGTCGAGCTCGCACGGGAGGCCGAGGGCGCGATCTCGCTGTACACGCAGGGCGACTTCACGGATCTCTGTCGCGGCCCACATCTCCAGGACTCCTCACCGATCAAGGCGCTCAAGCTGACGAGCCTCGCCGGCGCGTACTGGCGCGGTGACGAGAAGAACACTCAGC
>Ga0247727_10009194_pt1 | contig 18025 bp, 16 predicted proteins | sample WisWelCaveWW1625_FD_202498 | JGI IMG/M metagenome (GOLD analysis project Ga0247727, IMG submission 202498) | Biofilm microbial communities from Wishing Well Cave, Virginia, United States - WW16-25 | ecosystem: Environmental > Aquatic > Deep subsurface > Groundwater > Cave microbial mat | place...
GCGGCGGCAGCGACGGCCGCCGGAGCGGCGAACGAGATCTTTCGCGTCCCCGCGGGTGGAGGCGCGCCGGTTTTCGGCGCCGTCAACCTTTCTGCGGGCGCGGCTGTATCGGGTCAACTCGCCGTGGCTCGCGGTGGCACTGGCGCGGATCTGTCGGCTACTGGGGGTGCGAATCAGTTTGTGAAGCAGTCCTCCGCGGGAGGAGCTTTCTCGGTTGGCGCTATCGCGGATGCCGACGTGCCGGATTCCATCACGCTGGCCAACCTCACACAGATAACCAACCGTGCGATTAGCGACACGACGGGAACGCTGGACCTCGGCCGGGGCGGCACGAATCAGGCATCCTGGACTGCGTCGCGTTGCGTGCAGGTAAATTCCGCGGGCACAACGCTGGAATCAGCTGCGACGGCGTGCGGCGCGGGAGGCGCGGACACCGTCGCCCTCAGTTTTTCCACAGACGCCAGCACCTCCAACAACCCCGCTGATAACGGCGTCAGCTACCAGGGCTCCTACCGCACGTTCCAGACCAGCGACGCGGACAACCAGCAGCGTGCCCTCTGCCCATTCACAGGGACCCTTACTCATGTGTATCTCGTCGTGCAGGTGGACGGCACACTGGGGAGCGCGGAAAACGTCACGGTGACGCTGCGCAAGAACGGCGCGGACACCAGCATTACGGGGACCATGCTGTGGAACGTGAAAAACGTCGCCGTGCTGGAAATGACTGGCAGCGCCAGCGTCACGAAAGGGGACATGCTCAGCTTGAAGACTGCCTATCCGTCCTGGGCCACCAATCCGACGACCGTCCGCGTCACCGGTTGGGGAATCCGGGCCACGGTTCCGTAGCCAGGATCCCGGCAGCAACCAGGAAGGCCACAAGGCGGCCATCCCTTGTTGCCGCCTCTCTGAGTCGCTGCTCGCCTTACAGGATGACCTCGCTCCACTCTTCGAGCACGGTGCGCACTCTATGCAGGAACTGGTGCGAGACCGCGCCATCCACGACGCGGTGGTCGTAGCTCAGCGTGATGTACACCATCGAGCGTATGGCAATGGCGTCCTCAATCACCACGGGCCGCTTCTGGATCGCGCCCAGGCCCAGGATGGCCACGTTGGGCTGATTGATCACCGGGAGACCCATCAGCCCCCCAAAAACTCCGGGGTTGGTGATCGAGAATGTGCCTTCCTGAACTTCTTCCGGCTTGAGCTTCTTGGCGCGCGCTCGCTCTGCCAGGTCATTGACGGCGCGAGCCAGGCCCAGGAAATTCTTCTCATCGGCACTCTTGATCACCGGGACGATGAGTCCCCAGTCGAGCGCCACCGCCATTCCCACGTTGATGTCCTTGTGATAGATCACGCTGGTGCCGTCCACCGATGCATTCACGGTGGGAAACGCGCGCAATCCCTCCACTACGGCGCGGATAAAAAACGGCATGAACGTCAGTTTGGTTCCGTGCCGCTTCTCAAAGTCATCCTTGGATTTTCCCCGGATTTGTGAAATCCGGGTCATATCCACTTCATCCATCGAGTAGACGTGTGGCGAGACCCGTTTGGACGCCACCATGTGCTCGGCGATGCGCTGCCGCATCACCGACATCGGCTCGACCTCGTACCGTCCAAAGTACATCCGCTCGCGCGGGACCGCATTTTCCAGCGCCACGGATACCTTGACGCCTGCCGCGGCCGGCATCCCCGCAGGTGCGGTCGCCGGAGCGGCTCCGCGGCCGGCGCCACCCTGGATCGCCGCCTGAATATCGCGTTTGCTAATTCTCCCTCCCGCACCGCTCCCCGCCAGCTGCGTCAGATCAACGCCATGTTCGCGCGCCATCTTGCGCACCAGCGGGGAGCTGCGGATTTTCTCGCCCGCTTTCCGGAGCGGTGCAGGGGCGGCCCCGCCGGCGGCTGCCGCAGCCGCGGCAGGTTTGGGTGGTGCAGCCGCGGGGGGTGCGGGCTTTGCTGCGGCAGGGGAAGGCGGTGCTGCGGCACCCGCTGCGGGAGCTGGCGCTGCGCCCGCGGTTGCAATCACGGCCACAACGGTCTGGATGGGGACCGTCTTGCCTTCGGCCACCTTGATTTCTTGCAGCACTCCCGAGGCCGGGGCCGGGATTTCGGCATCCACCTTGTCCGTGGAAATCTCAAACAGCGGTTCATCTCGCTCCACTTTTTCCCCGGGCTTCTTCAGCCACTTGGTGATGGTGCCCTCGAAAATGCTCTCTCCCATCTGCGGCATGATGACGTCGGCCGCCTTGCCTGCGGCGGCGCTGGGGGCGGGCGCAGTAGCAGCCGGTGCTGCGACAGGAGCAGGTTTTGCCGCCGTCGCTGCCGCAGCCTTTGAAGCAGGAGTAGCTGGGGCAGCGGCAGGTGCTGGTGCCGCGGCCGCCGCGCCTGCAGCGTCAATCACGGCCACAATCGTCTGGATGGGGACGGTCTGGCCTTCCTTGACCTTAATCTCTTTCAGCACGCCCGCGGTTGGGGCGGGGATTTCTGCGTCCACTTTGTCCGTGGAGATTTCAAACAGAGGCTCATCGCGCTCCACTCGCTCACCCGGCTTTTTGAGCCACTTGGTGATCGTCCCCTCGAAAATGCTTTCGCCCATCTGGGGCATCAAGACGTCAACAGCCATGGCAGTCTCCTCAGTCTCCTAGTACTTGGCCAGTTCCCGCGCTGCGTGCTTGATCTTTTCAACATTGGGCAGGAAGCGCTCCTCAAGCGGAGGCGCAAGCGGCACAGGCGTGTCCAGCGATGTGACGCGCAGAATGGGCCCGTCCAGGTCCTCAAACGCCTCTTCGCAGATGATGGCTGCAATCTCGCCGGCAATGCCGCCCGTGCGGGTGTCTTCGTGGACCACCAGCAGCTTGTTCGTCTTCCTCACCGACGCCAGGATGGTCTCGCGGTCCAGCGGCAGCAGGGTGCGCAGGTCAATCACTTCCGCATCAATCCCCTCCGCTGCGAGTTGTCCTGCGGCGTCCAGCGAATGGTGCATCATTGCGGCGTAACTCAGGATCGTGAGGTCGCGGCCTTCGCGGCGCACGGCAGCTTTGCCGATGGGCACCAGGATCTCTTCCTTCGGCAGTGTTTCCTTGATTCGCCGGTAGAGCCATTTGTGCTCGAAAAAGAGCACCGGGTTGTTGTCCCGGATCGCGGACTTCATTAAACCCTTGGCATCGTAGGCCGTGGACGGATAAACGACTTTGAGCCCCGGCGTGTGCACAAAATACATTTCGGGGTTTTGCGAGTGGAACGGCCCGCCATGCACGTTGCCGCCGGAAGGCCCGCGCACCACGATGGGCACCGGCGCACCCCACCGGTAGTGCGATTTGGCTACGTAGTTGGTGAGCTGGTTGAAGCAACAGGCGATGAAATCGATGAACTGCATCTCCGCGACCGGTCGCAGGCCCAGGTAGCTCATCCCCGCCGCAGCGCCGATAATCGCTGTTTCGCTTATGGGCGTGTCGATCACCCGCTCCCACCCGAACTTTTCGAGCAAACCCGCCGTCACTTTGAAAGCGCCGCCATAAACGCCTACGTCCTCGCCCAGCAGGACCACTGACGGATCGCGCTCCATCTCCTCAAAGAGAGCCTGGCGGATGGCTTCCAGAAACGTGGTTTGCCCCGCGGCCTGTGCCTCAGCCGCAGCCAGCGCTTCTGCCTGTGTCGCGATGGCGCTTCTGCCCATTGCTTATCGTTTCCCCTTCGCCGCTGCTGTCCGCGCCGGCTTGTTCTTCCGCACAGCCTTCGTTGTTGAAGTTGTCCGTGGCCTTCCGTTACCTGAGCCGGGCGTTGCGACCCCCACCGCTGCTTCCACTTCAGCCTGCCAGTCCCCAAAACTTTCGATCTGCCATTCCGCCTTGACGCTGGTTCGCGGGGGCGTGACTTCGGCCAGCGGACGTTTCCATTTTGGCTGCACATTGTGGCAGCCGTCGCAGTAGACGCCCTCCTCCGCCAGCTCCGCTGGCGGAAACGCAGAGCTCTCCACGTACTCCAGGTCTTCCTTGATTTCCCGCGCGATGCGGGTCTCGATGGCAGTTTTTTCCTTGGCAGTCCACAACTTGTTCTCTGTCAGATACTTTTCGTGGCGCTCCACGGGATCGCGTTTCTTCCAGAACGCCATCATCTGCGAGGGAACGTATTCCTGCGCATCGTGCTGCGCATGGCCCTTCATCCGGTGAGTCTTGGCCTCGATGAGCACGGGGCCATCTCCGGCCCGCGCCCGCTCCACGGCCTCCTTCGCAGTCTGATACACAGCCACAACATCGTTGCCGTCCACAATGTAGCTGGAGATACCATAGGCAGCAGCGCGGTCCGCCAGGTTCTTGAGGGGCACCTGATTTTTCACCGGCGTTGAATACGCCCACTGGTTGTTCTCAATCACGCACACGAACGGCGCGCGTTGCGCCGCAGCGAAGTTCATTCCCTCGTGGAAGGCGCCAGTCGAGGTGCCGCCATCTCCAATCCAGGTCATGGTCACGGACTTATGGCCCAGGTACCGCGCTCCCATGGCCACTCCGGTCATCACCGGGATAAGGTCGCCCAGCATCGAGATGGGCGCAACCATTTTGAAATGGTGTAAGTCTCCGCAGTGACTCGTGCCGTCCTTGCCCCGCGTCATGGAGACCTCGCGGGCCATGTGCTGCGCGAATATGTGCCGTGGCCGCAATCCGCGCGTCAGCTGCGAGCCAATGTTGCGGATCATCGGGGCGAACCAATCGTTCTTACCCAGGGCGTAGGCGGTGCCGACTGCGGTGGCTTCCTGCCCCAGGCTGGAATACAGCCCGCTCACCATTTTGTTCTGCCGGATGAGCTTTACCATCTGGTCTTCCACCTGCCGGGTCAGACGCATCAGGTAGTAGAGTTCGAGGTTCTGTTCGTTTGTGAGGGAGTACTTCATTCCTTGCTCCACAATCAGTGTCCGGCCCGGGTGAATCTATACAGCAGCTTCCGCAGTCGTCAAAAGTTCTTTCAGTGCTTCCCGCCCGGCGTATTCGATTCGCCGAACAAATACTTCTCCAAAATGGTTCAGCACCCTGCCAGAAAACTCGTCCCGGCTTACGCGGCGGTCAAGCTGGCGCTCCAGCGACGTTGCCCGGCAGCCCGCAATCCCGCACGGGATGATCAGGTCAAAAAACCGCAAGTCCGTGGAGACGTTATACGCGAATCCGTGAGACGTCACCCACCGGCTGATATGCACGCCGATTGCCGCCAGTTTCTCGTCCCCGCGGGGCGTATCCACCCACACGCCTGTTTTTCCTGCCGCGCGCCGGGCTGCTATTCCGTATTCAGCGCTCGCCCGGAGCATCACTTCTTCCAGTTGCCGGACGTACCAGACCACGTCGCGATGCATTTCGTCCAGTTTGAGTATCGGATATCCGACGAGCTGGCCCGGGCCGTGGTAGGTGATGTCGCCTCCGCGGTCGGTGGCGCAAAATTCCACGTTCATTTGCCGCAGAACACTCTCGGTAGCCAGCAGGTGCTCCCTCCGGCCGTTGCGGCCCTGGGTAATCACGTGGGGATGCTCACACAGCAGCAACACGTCCGGGATCATCCCGCTCTTGCGCAGCGCCACAATCTGCCGCTGCAGTTCCCATGCTTCCGCAAATGGCGTGAGTCCAAGATCCAGAACCAGGCACTGCTTATCTGCTTGCATGGCTCCGAGCACGTCTTCAGACATTGATCGACATACCCCGCACCGCGGCGAATGCATCGCCCATCGCTTCCCAGACCGTGGGATGCGCGTGGCACATCCACATCATATCGTCCACGGTGGCCTCCAACTGGATGGCGGTCACGGCCTCGGCGATGATCTCTGTCGCTTGCGTGCCGATGATGTGCACCCCGAGCACTTCGCCGTATTTTTCCTCTGCCACAACTTTAATGAAGCCCTCGTGCGTGCCCACAATCGAGGACTTGCTGTTGCCCGCAAAGGGGAATTTGCCAGTCTTCACCGTGTAGCCGGCATCGCGCGCCTGCTTTTCCGTGAGCCCTACAGAGCCGATGAGTGGCTCGCAGTACGTGGCAGCAGGGATGCGGTTACGGTCCATTTCCGGCACCTGCTTGCCGGCCATCCGCCCTACGGCAATGATGCCTTCCAGCGATGCCGCATGGGCCAGCTGCGGCAGGCCCGCGACGATATCCCCGATGGCATAGAGGCGCGGCTCGTCGGTTTCCAGATACTTGTTGGCGTGTATAAAACCGCGTTCGACTTTGGCCCTGGTTTTTTCCAGCCCTATATTCTCCGTGCACGGGCGGCGCCCCACGGCAATCAAAATCTTCTCCGCTGCCAGGGTTTGTGCCTTGCCAGCTTTGTCCTGATAGCTGACCGTGACGCCTTTGGCGTCCTTCTTTACACTCTGCACCTTCGCCTCTGTGTGGATGCTGATGCCGCGCTTCTTGAAGGATTTCTCCAGCTCCGTGGAAATATCTTCGTCTTCGAGCGGCACGACCCGCGGCAGCATTTCCAGCACCGTAACTTCTGTCCCGAAGGTCCGATAGATGGACGCAAATTCCACACCTACGGCGCCCGCTCCGACCACGATCAGGGACTTGGGCAAGTCCGGGATAGAAAGGATTTCGCGGTTGCTGAGAATCGCCTTCCCGTCAAATTCGATCCCTGGCAGCGAGCGGGCTTCGGAGCCTGTGGCCAGCAGAATGTTCGTAGTTTCGACTTCCGTGGTCTTGCCGTCTCTTTCCACGCTCGCGCGGCCGGGCCCCAGAATGCGCGCCCATCCAGTTACGGTGTCAATTTTGTGCTTTTTGAAGAGCCCCTCAATGCCCTTGGCGTGTTTCTTTACAATCTTGTCTTTCCGCGACAACCCGGCAGCCCAGTTGACACTGACGTCCTTGATTTCGAAGCCATACTCGGCCGCGTGCTTGAAGTGTTCATACACTTCGGCGTGGTGCAGAAGGACTTTGGTAGGAATACAGCCGACATGGAGGCACGTGCCGCCGAGAAAACCGTCCTTCTCGATGACCACCGTCTTCAGGCCCCACTGCGCAGCGCGGATGGCGGCAACGTAACCCCCGGGGCCGCTGCCGATTACGGCGAGATCGTATTTGGCCAAGCGGAGCCTCCGCTCCAGACAGACCCCGCTGCGTGCTCCTCCGGCGAGTCTGGCTGTTTGGTATTTCTACCGGACAAGGCAGCGATTCTATCAGCCCGCTCAATGCTGCCGCAACCCTGCCCCGGTGCGCTGCATCCAAATTTTTTTGCGGCGCAGTTTCTTGACTTCACCCCGGCATCTCCGTAGAATCGTGCGTTTAACTGAGGGGGAGAATTGCCGACAGTAGGGTCAACGATGGAAAAAAAGCGCAACGAATACTACAAAAAGAAGCTTGAAGCCAAGCGCGAGGATCTCCTGATAATGATCGCGCGCACCGAGCAGGAAGGCCGGGCAGCCGACGAAGACCCCACGGTGGACCTGGCCGACAAGGCTGCCAATTCTTACACCAAAGAATTTCTGTTCGGCCAGACCAACCACGAACGAGCCCTGTTGCAACTGGTCGAGGAGGCCCTTAAGCGGCTCCGGACAAGCAGCTTTGGCCTTTGTGTGAACTGCCAGGACGAAGTGCAGCAGAAGCGCCTTGAGGCTGTGCCGTGGGCCCGCCATTGCCTTTCCTGCCAGGAAAAACAGGAACAGGGCCGCCTTTAGTCAATCTCGGCTGCCAGCCGGGGCTTCTAGAATCAGCGCCTCCGGTGTAGTGTTTCCGCGTGCCTGGCGTTCGCTCCAGACCGTCTCTGCTTTTTCACGCACTTCGGGATGCCCTGGGTGCTCTCTCCTCGCTGCTCTTCCCGGCTCCCTGCCGCATCTGTCAATCGCCTCTTCTGCAAGCCTCGCGCATCCCGGTCTGCCACGGGTGTCTGGGGAAAATTCAGCGGCTAAGCGGGACCTGCTGTTCCTGTTGTGGTCGCCCATTCCTTTCGGCTGTGGCCAGCGCCGGCGCCCGCCCCCTGTGCCATCTTTGCCGGCGCGGCCTCTACGCCTTTGACCGCGCATGGAGCTATGCGGCCTATGATGACACGCTGGCGCGCGCCATTGTGCTCCTGAAATATCACGCCGTGACCCCTCTGGCGGGCTGGTTTGCGGCGCGCATGGCGGAACAGTTCGCTGCCGATCCCGCAGGATTCACCGCAGACGTTGTGGTGCCTGTTCCTTTGGACGCGGCGCGCCGGCGTGAGCGTGGCTACAACCAGGCAGAGCTGCTGGCCCGGCCGCTGGCCAAACATTTGCACCAACCCTTTCGTCCCCTTCTCCTGGTGCGTACGCGACCTCGTCCAGACAAGCTGCGCCTGACCCGCCGCGAGCGCTGGACCACTGTGCGTGGCGCTTACGTGGTACGAACTGACGCTGCGGTTGACAACCTTCGGGTTTTACTGGTAGATGATGTTTTTACCACTGGGGCGACGCTGGATGCTTGTGCCAGGGCCCTCAAGAAGGCGGGCGCGACCGCGGTTGGTGGCATCACCGTGGGCCGCGTGCTTCCCGGCTGGTGGAACCCCGCGGCTGCGGACAACAGGGCCGGCAGCGGGAGCATCTTATCGAGGGCGGAGGGAGCCGTCGGGGATCCGACACGATGACCATCAAGCACAAATTCGCACTGCGGCCACGCCCGAACATCCACGTGGAGCCTGCGGCCGATCCCCGGCTGGTGCCGCCCCGTGTTTCGCGAGTCTCGGTCTTGCAGGAACCTGTCCTGGTCCTAAACGCTACGTATGAGCCCATCAATGTGACCGCCGTTCGCCGCGCCGTGACCCTGGTTCTGAAGGGCGTCGCCCAGGCCGAGGAGCACAACCATCGGGAAATCCACTCTGCGCGGGAGGCGATGCCTGTCCCCTCAGTCATCCGCCTGCTGGCGTACCGCCACATTCCGCAGCAGACGCGGGCATTGTCGCGCAAAAACATTCTTCTCCGCGATCGCAACACCTGCCAGTTTTGCGGGGACGTATTTCCGGCCTCGGAGCTCACGCTGGACCACGTCGTGCCGAGGTCCCGCGGCGGGCATTCCTCCTGGGAAAACCTTGTGGCCTGCTGCTACCAGTGCAACAACCGCAAGGGCGACCGCACTCCAGAAGAAGCGGGGCTTCGCCTCGCCCGGCGCCCGCGCCCTTTCACGCTCCACACTTCGCGTCAACTGATGCGCCTCCTGGGCCGTCAGGACGAGAAGTGGAGGAAATACCTCTTCGATTAGGCTTCCGGGCAATGTTTCAATCTCGCCCGGGTGCTGCCTCTTGCCGTCCTTCCTGAGTTAGTCCAGCTTGAGGGTAAGCCCTTCGCGCGCGGCAAGCGTGTTCTTGAATTTTCGCCTTGCCTGCCGCAGGATGGAATTTACCATTTTGTCGTCGTGGTCCGGGTCGTGGTGAAAGAGGACCAGCTTTCTTACGCGTGCCTCTCGCGCGATGCGCACCGCTTCCTCCCACGTGGAATGTCCCCAGCTCTTCTTTTCTGTCTTGTACTCGTGGGGTGTGTATTGGGAGTCATAGATCAGCACGTCCGCACCTTCCGCCAAGGCGCGCACATTCTGGTCCCCTGAGGGGTCGCCCGGCTCGTTGTCTGTGGCATAGACCACCGTCTTTCCCTGGTGCTCAATTCGAAAGCCCATGCACCCCTGAGGGTGGTTCAAGCGTTTCGACGTAACCGTCAGACTGTCGTAGGACGTGCGTTCCTCCCCGATTTCGTAAAAATGCCGGTGGGCCAGCATCGCCTTCATGTCCACCGGGAAATACGGGTTCACCATCTGGTCTTGCAGCGCCTTTCTTACCGTCGTATCAATCGAGCGGAAAGAATGGAACACAAAATAGTTGGAGCGGCCATACAGGGGTGCGAAAAAAGGAATTCCCTGGATATGGTCCCAGTGGTAATGGCTCAGAAACACGCGGGCTTGAATGGGGCGCCTGCCGAACTCCTTCTGCAGGGCATTCCCCAGCAGACGGAGTCCCGTGCCGCAATCAAAGATGAAGATTCCGTCGCGCGTGCGGATTTCAACGCAGGAGGTGTTTCCACCGTATTGCAGGTTTTCCCGCTGGGGTGTCGGTGTGGATCCCCGCACGCCCCAGAACCGCACGTACATGCTTCCCCCCGACCCGGGGCCTCGGCAGTCCGGTTCCCGGTGCGGGGTATCATCTCACGAGTCAAGGGCTTGTCAACGACCCAGTACTCCCGGCGCTGACTCCATCGGCAAAGCATCCTCCCCTAGGGTGTCCGCATCCAATCCCGCTAAGACCACTCTAGGACACACCCCGGGAAGCAGCCGAGGCTCTGCCGCGGCTGCTTCTCATTTTGGGCATCCATCTTCCTGTTTTACTGGCGAAATACGACTTTCGGCCCCGATCTCCAGTTCTCGTTCAGCCCGATCCGAGTGACTTCAACTCGGGGATCAAAATATTTCAAGATTACCTCTGCGGAAGCATGGAACCGGAATCCCGGGGCCACCAGGAAAAGAAGCGGCGGCGCCTGTTGCAATTCGATGCCGGGGAAATAGCCGTAGCGGTGAAAGCTTCCAGTCTTCAAGTGCTCGTTCACCCGCAACCAGTAATCCAGCCCCTGCAACGGCAGGTGGATATCCTCGGTTGCTTTCAGCTCTATCACCGCCAGCCGGCCGTCTCGCGTTACCCCAAGCAGATCCAGCACACCTCTGTCAGCCTCTCCCGAGGAGGGGACCTGGCAGTAGAGATGCTGAGGGTTCAGCCGGGCATCCAACCGGCTCACCTCGGCCCGGACCAGCGTCTCCAGCCAGCGCTCCGGCTGCGCTCGATAGAGTGGGTGGCTCGTTTCCGCGGACTTGGGGTGGCGCATCAGGATCAATTCCCCCAAGGCTTGATTAATGGCTGTAGCATGGTCCGCAGCCTCCGGTGTGTCGAAGCTGCACGAAAGCTGTCCATCAGCCCATCGGGCAAATTCCAGACCTCGGAATCGGATGGAAACCACCCCCCTCCGGCCAGGCACAGTCGCCAGGTCGATGGCATCCGGCGCCAGGCTGAGCATCCACTCAACGCCGGCGCGTGCTTTCGCCAGTGTTTCTTCGATATCCCGCCGCTGGCTCAGCCAGCTATCGCGATTGCCCGTATCCTGTTCATCGGCGCGCTGCACTCGCCTCTGCCGCTCGTCCAGCTCATACAGTTCGATTCGCGTTTCTGAATTCAGCCCGCGCATTCTGCGCGCGGTTTCGTCTGTGGCCCCCGGAGGCAGGAAGAGACGAAGCCCCGAAAAGTGCTCCTTCCTGGCCCGGTACCGCTGCCAGTCCAGCCACAGTATGGCAACGCTCAATGCTTCATCGCGCGCGGCTGAACCCTGCGTCTCGCTGGCGCCCAGGATGGCCCACCGAACCGCCCGCGCCCCTCGCCGCACCTGCACGCCGCGCACGTAGCAGCTGGAAAACGAATGCTCCAGGTCCGGCGACGTGGTCAGGCTCTCGATGGAATCATCAGGGAACTCGCCGGCCAGGATCTCTTCAAACCGCGCGCGGAATCGCTCGCGCTCATTCCTACCCTCCGCAGGAGGAGCATCTCGGGCCGACAGCTCCAGTCGCGCAGGCTTGGTCCTTCCGAACAGTTCCACTTCCAGAAGCAACCGGCCTTTGGATTCCTCTGCAATCCGCAAGACGCGTCGCACCAACGTCCGTTCTCCCGACCAGAGATGCAGGAGCGTACGGCTGCCGGACCGCCGCACTTCGAACTGGAATCCGGCGAGCTCCGGCATTCGCTTCCCGCCCTCGCGGACCTCAACATTTGGAGACCTCATCAGCTCCCGAAGCAGCCCCTCCAGCTTTTCAGGGCCTGGATCGGGCGTCTTCGCGGATGGAGAATGCACGGTGGTCTGGCCTCTATTCGAGCAGTAGTCCAGTGACGCGGATGGTCGGGTACTTTCGGTTCCAATCAGGGGGGACGCTTTCGAGATTCAGGTGAAATTCCCGGCCGCGCCCTGCTTGGAGTGGAGTTCTGGCCGGGCCGGATGGCCCAAACGGCCGCAGCGTCTCGCGCAGCACAACCTGGTTCATCAGGTCCCTAAATTCAATGGTGATTTCGATGTCGCGGATCACCCGCGCGCCCCTGTTCTCCAGCACCCCATGAACGAAGGTAATCTCCTGGTCCAGGAGGTTGGATGCACGGGACATCTTGATATCGCTGAACGCGATGCGTTCCGCATAGGCCTTCTCCGGTTCGCCGAATGGGAGCTGCTGCTGCACCTCCGGCCCGGAGGACCTGCCGCCCGGGAACAGCACGAGGCCCCCGACAATCAAAACCGTGGCGATTCCTCCCGCCACAAAATGCCAGGGAAACTCGCGTTTCTCTTCCGCATCCATGCTTGATCCACAGACAAACGGAAAACCTTAGCGGCCGAAGGAGAGCCTCACGGCCAGCGGCTCTGGCAGGGACGCCATCAGCATCCTGCGCTGCACCGCTTCGATGTCATAGGGCACTCGCAGGAATTCCACCACGCCCTTGCCCAGGTCGGCAATGGCAAATCCCGCCCGCGGGTCGCCGTCGCGCGGCTGCCCCGTCGAGCCGGGGTTCAACAGATACCGCGTGTCCGCTCGCAACTCCAGGGTCGCCTTGCTCACGCTATTCGCCTGCGGCGCCGCCTTGATGGCCAGCACTTCGATCTCGTTGTTCCGGAACGAGTATCCGCCTTGTAGATGTGTGTGGCCGAAAAAGCTGACTTGCGTCGGAGCTCCTAGCAATCCGTCCAGCGCCTGCGTCGGCGCAAACACGTACTCGTCTTCATCTCGCAGCGACCCGTGGATCAGCGTGAATCCCTCCGCTTCCACCGGCCCCTGCGCGAGTTCCCGCAGGTAAGTCAAATTCTCCGGTGTCAGTTGATCGCGCGTCCATAGCGCCGCCTGCCGCGCCACGGGATTGAAATCCTCCGCATTGGTCAGTCCCGTGCACGCTTTGTCGTGGTTGCCGCGAATCACCGACACAACCAGTGGCCGGATCCGATCCGATGCCTCGTTAGGGTCCGGGCCGTAGCCTACGATATCCCCAAGGCACACCGCGCGATCCCACTGCCCCTCCGCTGCCTGCAGTGAGGCCTCGAGTCCTGTGATGTTCGCGTGGATGTCGCTCAGGATTAGGATGCGCATGCTTCGGTCGCGGCCCCGCTCTCCGTCGCCCGCGGCCTCGGGCCGCCTTGCAGGCAGGCGGGCAGTGTAACACGCCTTCCTTTTTCTACCGCTTCAGCTCGAGGACCGCCGCAGGCACGGGTGAGCCGGGGATTCGCCGGCAGCCCCGGTCCCCCTGTGCAGGGAAGGTTCCAAAGCTACAACCTCAGCCGGAAAACACCGGGAGGATCAGCATGCAGTCGCCGTAGCTGTAGAACCGGTACCCGGCTTCGATTGCATGGCGATAGGCGCGGAGAACTCGCTCTCGTCCCGCAAAGGCAGACACCAGGATCAGCAGGCTCGATTTTGGCAGATGAAAGTTGGTCAGCAGTTGATCCGTCACTCGGAACTGAAATCCGGGGTAAATGAACAGGTCGGCCTCTGCGGCAAAGCTGTTCATCGTCTCCGCCCCTGCGTCCAGCATTCCCTTCGCCGCCGCATCTTCCAACGCGCGGACCACGGTCGTCCCAACGGCGAGCAGGGGCCTTCCAATCTTTTGGCATTCGTGGATTTTTCGAACCACGTTCCCGGGGATTTCGTAGCCCTCGCTGTGCATCCGGTGGTCTTCGACACGGCTCGCGTGGATGGGTTGAAACGTCCCTAATCCAACCCGCAATGTAATCTCACATACCTCTGCTCCCCGCGCCCGAACCTGCTCCACAATCCGGGGCGTGAAATGCAGACCCGCCGTCGGCGCGGCCACGGCCCCGGTGCGGCGTGCAAAGATCGTCTGGTAGCGCTCACGATCGCTTTCCTCGTCTGCGCGGTCAATGTAGGGCGGCAGGGGAACGTGGCCCACGCGCTCAAGCAGTTCAGGGACAGTTTGTTCCCGCCTCTGGCTGACAAACCGCAGCAATCGCAGCCCAAATTCTCCGCGGCCGGCCACTTCCGCTTCCAATTCACCGTCGCCAAAGCGAACCCGTTCACCCACGCGCAGCTTTCGCCCCGGCCGGACCAGCCCCTCCCACTCGTCCGGCCCCGTCTGGCGAGTGAGTAGCACCTCGATGCATGCGGAGAGGTGCTCCGGTCGGGCTGAGCCGCTCTTCTCCGCGTGAACTCCAACCCTCTTCCCAAAAAGCCGCGCGGGGATCACCCGCGCATTGTTGACGATGACCAGCTCCCGCCCCGACAAAAGCCTGGGCAGTTCAGAAAACTTGTGATCGGAGATGCTCTCCATGGGTCCGCTGCGCCCCAGCACCAGTATCCGCGACGCCCCGCGCTCTGCGGGCGGGTATTGCGCAATCCGGTCTGCCGGCAGGTCATAGTCAAATTCGGCGAGGTTCATATTGAGTCCGGAGCGTGTGTAGCGGCAGGGTGGCACAACTCGGTGCCCCGCAGAGTGGCAACCCGCCGGCTTTTGTGATATGAGAACGATAGAAAGCCGGTCGCTCCGCCGTTCTGGCGTCCCCACCCAGGCGCTGGTTGCCGGCTTGATTCTAGCGGACTGTGGCCCAATTGTTTTCTCGCGAGGCGCCCATGACCAGCGTCGCCCCTGCCCTCGACACTTCCTCCCAAGCAGTGGTTAGCTCCCGCGGCGCAGACCGCATCTACGCCGGCCATGTCTGGGTTTATCGCAGCGATATCCGCGGCGCAGACGCATCCCCCGGCGATGCAGTACGCGTTCTGGATGACCGCGGCCGCTTCCTCGGAACCGCTTTCTATAGCGACCGCTCTCAGATCGCCTTGCGCCTGTTGTCCCGCGAAGATGTCTCAGTAGATCGCGCGTTCCTGGCCGGGCGCATCCGGGCTGCCGCAGCGTTTCGCCAGAAAGTTGTCGCCGATTCGGAAGTCTTCCGCCTCGTCTACGCCGAGGCCGACCAACTCCCATCACTGATTGTAGATCGCTACGGGGATTACCTGGCGATTCAGACCCTCAGCCAGGCCACGGAACGCCGCAAGGCAGACCTCGTGGATATCCTCGTCGAGCAGTTCGCTCCCCGTGGCATCGTCGAGCGCAATGACCCCAAGGTGCGTCTCCTGGAGGGCCTCGACCAGAAGGTGTCCCTGCTTTACGGCGAGGTTCCCTCCGAAGTCGTCGCCTCCCAAAACGGCATTCGCTTTCACTTTGATCTCTTTCACGGGCAGAAAACCGGCGGATTCCTCGACCAGAGAGAAAACCACCGCGCAGCTTCTGCCTTCGGCTTCGGCGAAGCCTTGGACTGCTTCACCTACAACGGCGCTTTTGCCCTTCAGCTCGCACGCCGCTGCGCCAGTGTCGAAGCGCTGGATCTGTCACCTCTCGCCGTCGAAGTCGGCCGCCGCAATCAGCAACTCAACGGAATCGAAAATGTCACCTTCCGAGAGGCTAACGCCTTCGACGTGCTGAAAGCCTACGACGAATCAGGCCGGCACTTCGATACTATCGTCCTTGATCCCCCTGCCTTCGCCAAGAACAAAGCCAGCGTGGATGCCGCGCGCCGGGGCTATAAGGAGATTAACCTCCGCGCGTTGAAGCTCCTTCGCCGAGGAGGTTACCTCATTACCTGCTCGTGCTCTCACCACGTTCCCGAATATCTGTTTTTCCAGATTGTTGCCGAGGCGGCCATCGACGCACGTCGGAATGTGGCCGTCGTCGAGCGCAGAACGCAAGCCCTGGATCATCCAATCCTCCTTACAGTTCCAGAGACCCACTACATCAAGTGTTTGATTTTAAGGGTATTATAAGAAAAATGTATAATTTATACCCAATCGCTAGTAGGCTCGAAAAATACTTGACAATAGTACGCGCATATTTTATTATCACAGCGTACTAACTATACAGAGGTGTTCTATGTGCCCGCTTGCACGTTGGGAACGCTTTCCAAACTTCTTGGCTCTTCACGACCAGCTCGGTCGCATCCTCGAGGAAGGGTTTTTCCGCAGCCGGTCAGGCGAATCTGCGCTGACGGCCTGGTCTCCGGCTGTGGACATCTTCGAGACCGAGGACGAACTGGTGGCGAAGGCCGATCTTCCGGAGATCGACGAGAAAGCTCTCGATATCCGGGTGGAGAACAACACCCTGAGTATCCGGGGTGAGCGCAAGTTGGAAAAAGCCTTGTCGGAGGACAACTTTCTGCGCGTGGAACGCGCTTTTGGCTCCTTCAGCCGCAGCTTCTCACTGCCGAACACCGTCAACGCGGAGGCCATTCGCGCCGAATACCGCAACGGCGTGGTGACAGTGACTCTGCCCAAGCGCGAGGAATCCAAGCCGCGGCAGATCAAGGTGAGCCTCAACTCGCACAACTAATGGCATGACAGAAGGGGTTGCTAAGCATCCGGGGTGGCCCCTTCGTCCTTTGATCGACCGGCAATAGCCGCCGCTGCTACCTCGGCCGGGCAGCATTCGCGGCGGCGATCACATCCAACGACGTGCGACTCAAGGCCGCCGGGCGGGGCATTCGGAAAAGTGCAGGCCGTGAGCCGCTCCCTGTCACAAGTTGACGGGAAGCGACTTGCAACCTACACTGGTTGCGGGGGGAGGAAAATCAGGAACTCGATGAATACTTTTAAGACCGCGACGCTGTTAACCGGTCTGACTTTGATCTTGCTGTTCGCCGGCCAGTTGATTGCCGGAGAGCGGGGTGTCACCATCGCCCTGGGAATGGCCGTGGTGATGAATTTGATGGGCTATTTCATGTCCGACAAGATTGCCCTGGCAATGAGCGGTGCCCAGCCGGTCTCCCGCGAGCAGGCGCCTCGACTATATGCCATCACGGAGCGCCTCTGCCAGCGCGCGGGGATTCCCCTGCCGCGGCTCTACGTCATTCCGCAGCCGGCGCCAAACGCGTTCGCCACTGGCCGCAGTCCGCGACACGCCGCCGTCGCCGTTACGGCGGGTTTGCTGGAGCTGATGAATGAAGACGAAGTCGAAGGTGTAATCGCGCACGAGCTCGCCCATGTGCGCAATTACGACATCCTGACCGCTTCTGTAGCCGCGACCCTGGCGGGTGCTATCACCTATCTCGCTCAATTCGGCCACTTCGCCATGATTTTCGGCGGCGGTCACAGCCGCGACGACCGCGATGACCGTGGCGGGAACGCGTTTGTCGCCCTGCTGATGATCATCCTGGCCCCGATCGCCGCTACGCTTGTGCAGCTCGCCATCTCCCGCTCGCGCGAGTACGCCGCCGATGCCACTGCGGCGCGCATGGTCGGGCATCCGAACGGTCTGATTCGAGCGCTGGAAAAGCTGGGCTACTACAACAAGCGCATCCCCATGGACGTTTCGCCTGCTAGCGCCTCGATGTACATCGTCGCGCCGTTCACTGGCGGCGGCTGGACCAGACTGTTCAGCACGCACCCGCCGCTCGAACAGCGCATTGTCGCTCTGCGGGAGATGGTGGTGCTGGGCTGATCTCTCCGGCGGTAAAGCAGAACGCCCTGGGATGCCCTCCCAGGGCGTTTCCAATTAGAAGGCGGTTTCCTCGCTCTTCGGCGCCCGCTTTGGGGCTAAACCTTTAGCCAGCAAAACTCCTTGGTCAGCGGCGTCTGGTTCATGATTTCGCCGCGGTCCTTCCCCACCCGAACGCAGTTCGAGTGGTTATAGCCGTATCCGCCTTCCAGGTTGTAGAGTCCCGGCTCATTGGAAAACGTCATGTTTTCTACGAGCAGGGTCTCGTCCCCCAGCGAGAGATACGGCGCCTGGTGCCCTTCCATCCCCTGCCCGTGCGCTGGCCGATGGTAGACATACTTTTCCAGCTCCGCGTTTTTTGCCAGCGCCAGCACAGCTTCAGCCACGGCATTGCATCTTGTTCCTGCTTTGCAGAGTTCCGCCTGCCTCACAGTCATTTCCGTGTGCACTTCCCACATTTTCTTTTGCAGGTCATTCATCGGCGCGATGTGCAACGCACGGTATCCTTCGCCGCCGTATCCCCCGATCAGGATCACTGCAGCAATTTGCACCGCCTGGCCTCGCGCAATTTGTGTGTAGAAGAACTGGTTGGGATGAGGATACGCG
>Ga0247727_10009195_pt1 | contig 18024 bp, 14 predicted proteins | sample WisWelCaveWW1625_FD_202498 | JGI IMG/M metagenome (GOLD analysis project Ga0247727, IMG submission 202498) | Biofilm microbial communities from Wishing Well Cave, Virginia, United States - WW16-25 | ecosystem: Environmental > Aquatic > Deep subsurface > Groundwater > Cave microbial mat | place...
CGGAATCCACTCGCTGCGGTTCCAGCGATATTGCCAACCCGAGCGCGTCAAATTCAGCTGAAACGGAATCGCCGTTTCATAAAAAATGATCAGTACGCACAGGCCGAACAAAACGCCCGCCAGTGTTCGCCGCGCCGCCAATTGCCGCTCGTCGCTTGTCGCCAATCCGCCGAGCGGTGCCGGTTTGAAAAGCTCTCTTGCCACCTGCTCCTTGCCTCTTTCGTCCCTGCTCGATCCGGATTTCATCTCTGCATAAATGACCTCGGACTTCGGACCGCCGACCTCGGACCTCGGACCCTATTTCACCAACGCAATTTTCCGCGTCGCGACTTGTTGCTGCCCGTTGGAAAAAACGGCTTTCAGCGACAGGAGATAAATTCCATTGGGCAGCGCCGCCTCGCGATCATCCTTGCCGTTCCAGGTTAAAAGATAATTTCCGGCGGACATTTTTTCTTTTTGCAACAGGCGCACGCTGCGGCCGAGAAGATCGTAAATCGACGCGGTTACAAAAGCGTCGGCTGGCAAAGCGTAGTGTAATGTCGTCATTGCCCCCGCCGCCGTAACGCGCAATGGATTGGGATAATTCGACGACAAAGCAAAACTTTTAACGACTTCGGACCTCGGACTTTGGACCTCCACAGGCAACGAGCCATCGCGAACGACGTGGCGAGCCAGGATGCCGCCAAATTCACCGACCAGTTCCAACCGCACAGAGTCGGCGCCGAAAACATTGATGCGGCCGTAAGCATCGTTGAAATCCGAGCTCATCAGCGTTTGGCCGCCGCGATTCCAAATCCGAATGCCTAAAAATTCCAGCAGCGCCACGATTCTTGAATTGGTGATGTCAAGCCCGCCGGCCATGATCTCAGGCAACCCGGCGTTGGCCCCGTCGTCAATCGCCGCCGTGTGCAAATCGCCGCTGAGCACGATCACATTTTTAATCTTATTTTGCCGAATAAACTGCAAAAGCAATTCCTGCTCTTTTTCAAATCCCACCCATTTGTCGATCAACTCGACGGCCACAAACAAGCCGGTCACCTGGCCGAAACCCGGAACAAAAACCGCGGTGTCTTGCAAAGCCAGCGTCAGATCGAGCGCCTGTCGGAAGTTGCGGTTGAAAGGCACCGAGGTCATGATGAATTTCCAATCCGCATCCGACGCGCGCAATTCTCGCAACAGCCAATCGCGCTGATTTCCGCCGATCAAGGTGGAATCTCCGGCCAAAATCGAATGGCGCTGATTATTGCGCACGAATTCAAATTTGCCGCGTGCATTGCGCCGCAAGGCATTCATATTCGGACTGCGCTGCGAGCGGGTATCGAGCATAAAGAAATCGGCGTTGCCGCAAGTAAATTTGTGCCAGATACCGCCGTTGGAATTGGCAAGCGGATAGCCGGGAAAGAGCTGCTGATATCCGCGAATGCTGTTCAAACGCGCCTGCGGCGACGCCGGAATCTCGCGGGCGCGCATCGCATCATTGGCGGTAAAAGCCGAGGCGTTGTTGTTTAAATAATCGTGATCATCATAAACGTAATTCACCGGCGCGATGCGAAAAACCTGCTGGGCTTTATAAAGCGAATCGAATTTGGCCCGATAACTCGCCTGCACGCGGCTCATCTCCAGGCTGAAAAATCGCGTCGAATCTCTCGCCGTATCCGTGGTGTCGGGATAACCCCAATCGCCGATCTGCAAAAAGAAGCGCGGCTGATCTTTCGCCATCACCGTGAACGTACGTCCGGCATTCGGCGCGTTGCGCCACGGCTGATTTTGCTGGCACGAGCCGAACGTAAACAAAAACGGCTCGCGGCTGCCTTTGGTTGGGAACGTACGAAACTGCCGAATGTCATTCAGCGCCACGCCGTTGACCGCAACGCGATAATAGTACAACGTATTCGCCGTCAGACCGCTGGCCGGAACGATGACCGCGAAATCATTCGCCGCGGTCGCCCCCTGCGGCGTGCCGACGCTCCACGATGCAAAATCTTTGGTGGTGGAAATTCGAATATTGACCGTCGCCGCATTATCGACGCGAACATAAAATCGCGCCGCATTCGAAGTCACCCCACCCGCAATCGGGCCGTGCGTGAGGTTCTGCGCGAGCCCGGAGTGAACCAGAAGCAAAGCCGGAACGAACGCGAGTTTGATTGATCGGCTTGAGATGAAATCTGACAAAAAATTTGAAAACATAAAACCTCCACATCAGGTTACGGTGCAGTGCGAAAGCCTCTTGAGCTTGCAGCTCTTTTTCGTTGCAAGCTTTGTTTTACAATTGCTGATAATTGCTTTGCAGCAGTTCGCGAATTTTTTCCGCTTTGTTGCGGCCGATGCCGGGCACTTCCTGCAAATCCTCCGGCGTGGCATTGAACACCGCCTGTAAGCTGCCGAATTGCTTGAGCAGCGTCCGCGCGAGCTGCGGCCCGATGCCGGGAATAGTTTCGAGAATATAGCGTTGCGTGGTCGCCGGTGAAGGCGAACGGCGCTTGGCGTGCAATGAAAACGCGTGCTCCCTCTCGCGGTGTGCCAGTTGCGCCATCGCGTGGATCATTTCTATTGTATCCGCAGAGCTTTCGGTTTGAAGAATCGGAATTCGATTTAACACAGAGACATACAGCATCGCCCCGCGTAGCGCGTTCGGATGAATGCGCTCGGTCGCCGTCTCCAAATTTGCAGTGTCGCTCTTTTCCAGCAATAACACCGGCGAGTGAAAATGCAGCCGCAAGGCCCCAACCTGCGCAAACAGCCGTTTGTCAAAAATCGACTGAATAAAATCGGCCGTGGTCTTGCGTTCAATCGCGATTTTCGGCGGGATGAGGTAATCCCCGACGACCAAACGCTTGAGCCGCACCTCCAACCCTTTTTCACTCAGCGCGCGCGGAATGCCGGAGGCGCGCTCGCGCAGGTCGGCGGTGATTGAGATATGAGGTTTCGTTTCATCCATACAGCGCCCGTTTTCTTATTCACAGTACGAATCACAAAATAAGGGGCGCGAAATTTTAAAGCAAGAGAAATAGTATTTTGGACATTTCATTTCTGCGGGCAACAAACTTTCAGAACTTTTCTGAATTTGACGGTGCTAATGCCTAAAAACATTATCCGCGTTTTCATCGGGCAAATCAACCACACTGTGGCGCAAATTCACATCTAAGGCCGGCACAAACATTTGCCGTAATTTCATAAGAACTAACCACAGACTTTCTTACAAAATCCTTGCAGCACATTGGCATAACGATTGAAATAAGTACAATTGACTGGGCGCTTAAATTTATGACGCACGCGAAAACCAGCGAGATACCGCGACCGGTCAATGATTTTTACGAGGCGGAAGCATCACAAAAATTTTTACAAACCCAACGGAGATTTTTATGAAACGCAACAAAATGTACCATTTACTTGCATCGCTGTTGATCGGAGCATTCGCGCTCATCAGTTGCGACAAAAATCCGGCGAGCCCGAATCAATCAACGCCAAGCAGTTCAAATGCAAAAGTCGCGGCGAGCAGCGCGGTCAACGTTTATCGCAATGTCCAAACGTTCGCGCAGATCGAGCAGGCGATGGACGGACCGGCGGCGCTCGGCAAAATGAGTTTGCCGGCGGTCGGCAGCCTGCAACAGAGCAACGCGACGATCCAACGCGCGCTTCTTCCTTTTTATCAGCAAGCACAAACGCTCGCGGGACAACTGCAAAAAACGAACGGCGATTCGACGCTGCTCGATCGGCGCTGGACCGATGACAAAACCGGCATCAAATATCATTTGTGGATCATTTATAACACGACGAACGGCAAAGCGGTCGTTTACACGGTCGCCACGAATCATCCGGGCAATAACCCGATTGGCCGCGACTCGACGCGCATCATCGTCAATACGAATCGCACCATTGCCAACGACAAAGACGACGTCGTCGAGTTGTTGGAAAATGCGAAAGATTATCGCAGCGGCTATCGCCTGCGTTATGAAGAAGGGCGCCTCACGCCCGACAAATATCAGCCGGGCAGCGAGCCGAAAGGCGGCGTCATCGAAGGCAAGCGTCTGTATGCTTCCGGGCAGGATACCGCGCAAGTGCAGGAACGCCTCGAATATCACGAAACCGCCACCCCCATCGGCAGTTGGACGAAAACCGTGAGCTTCAACAATGGCACGCGCTACAGCGAAGACATCACTTTTAGCAAAAATAATATCATCTTCAATATCGTCTATCGCGACGGCACGCGCGAGCAAGGGCAATTCAATGTGCAGGATGAAAACCATCTTTCATTCGAGAAGCGTGTGACGTATCCGGCCGGCGCCGATCCGCGCTCGCTTTTTGAGAAGGGAAATTTTTCACACAACCCCGGCAACAAATCCGGCGAAGTCAATTTCACGCGTGAAGAGTTTTTTGCCGACGGCTCATCGAAGAAGCGCGCGGTCAATATCAAGGCTTCGGAGCAAAACGGTTTTGGCCGCCTCGAAGTGACGGAGACGAACAGCGACGGCACCGGCGGCAGTTGGACGCTGCAAGACGGCCCGACCAAAGCGGATTTGAAAGGCAATTGGACCAACGAGCAAAAGCAATATATTTTGCTCACCGGTTCTTTCTATAAAGACAACAGCGGCGATTTGCACGTCGAAGTATACGCTTCCAAAGCGGCGTATGATCGCGGCGACAAGCCCATTTTCACGGCCGACATTCATTTCAATCCGGACGGCTCCGGCAACGGCACGATTACGAGCAAAGACGGAAATTCGACTTTCTCTTTTAACGCCGCGGGAACGCCGCGAGGCTGAGTTTCATGTTGTAAACCGTACCGCAACATTTATGTTGCGGAAAAAACGATGTGAAATTTTATTGACCGGTCGCTTTGAGCGACCGGTCAATTTTTTGTAAATGGAGAAAATGATGCATAGAAATTATTATAGCACTCTGGAAAAACCATCAAGCCGGAAAACTTTTTTACACCACAACGGCACGAAGTTCACAAAGAAAAACAAAAAAACTTTGTGTTCTTTGTGCCTTTGTGGTGCATTGGGATTGCAGCCCATTTCATGTGGCGTTTTATTTATCTTGATATTGCTTACACTGCGCCCCGCCTCCGCGCAGCAGCCGACCGGGAGTCTCAGCGGTTTTGTGTTTGATGCGGCGAACGGCGAAGGCCTGATCGGCGCGAATGTCTTTTTGCCGGGCACCACGCTCGGCAGCACAACGAACGTGAACGGTTATTATGTAATTCCACGCGTGCCGGTTGGGTCGCATGTTTTGCAAGTACGCTATCTCGGTTACAAACCTTTTTCCAAAGGCGGCTTTGGCGCGGAATATGACGGCCGGTTGTCTTCGGTGCTCAACATCACGCATCTCGACGGCAACCGCGAGGAGTTTGAGGGAACCAGCTCGTTGAGTTTACTTTCCGCCAAGACCACGCTGCAAATGCCCCTCGGCAATATCGGTTCGCTCTCCGGCTCGATTCGCCGGACATATTTTGACCAGACAATGGGCAAAGCGCTGGATGACATGCCCGATTATTATTTTTATGACGGCAACGTCAAAGCGTTTTTCGATTTCAACGCCGCAAACAAGCTCGCACTCAGCGGTTATGGCGGTCGCGATTTTCTCAACCTCACGTTCAACAACAAGGCCGCGGATAAATCCGGCTTGAAATACAACTGGGGCAATCGCACCGGCAGCGCGCGCTGGACGCATGTTTTTTCACCGGCGCTGTTTGCCAATTTCTGGCTCACGGGCAGCGAGTTTACCTCGGACTTTCATTTGCAGGACGGCAACATCACCGAGAAAAATAACATCACGGATTTGACGGCGAAAGGCAATTTGGAGTATCATCTCTCACAGCATTGGATCACGCGCTTCGGCTTTGAGCAAAAAAATTGGGACGTGGTTTTTCGCCAAACCGCACCGGGCGTCGAAGTGGAAATTAAAAACCGGCCCAAGCTTTACAGCGGCTATTCCGTTGCGATCTGGCGGCCGACGCCGTTGTGGGAAATCGAAGGCGGTCTGCGTTATAATATATTAAAATCGGACACGACGTATCGGAATTTCGCGCCGCGCTTTTCCGCCAAGTATCGGCTCTCGGATAAAAACAGCGTGAAAGCCGCGTTCGGAATTTATCACCAATACTTGCAGCGCATACCTGGATTTTTTGTCGCGGATATTTGGATGATCGCGGATCGTAATTATAATGAGCCGGTGTACACCGAGACGAAAAATTTGTTCAATCGTGGCGACGGCTCCACCATCGGCTTTGAGGCGATGCTGAAAAAAGACGTCGGCGTCGTAACCGGCTGGCTCGGATATTCGTTCTCGCGCACGCAATATGATTTTGCGGCGATCAATCAGGGGCGGGAATTTTATCCGCGTCACGATCGCAGCCACACGGTGAATCTGGCGAGCACGATGGACTTGGGCAATGCGTGGCGCGCCTTGTGGGGACGCGAGACGAGCGGCGGCCGAGGCAAGTGGAGTCTTGGCGTCAATTTTGTTTATTACACCGGCCAGCCCTATACGGAACCGGGTTCCGGTTATCTTATCGGCGCCGATCCCGAAGCGCGTGAACGCTTCGTACAATTGTCGCCGACCAAGATCAATAACATTCGCTTTCCATATTACTCACGTTTGGATTTGAGCTTGACGTGGCTCAAGCAATATAAAGGCTGGTCGATGTCGCCCTACGCGCAGATTTTTAACGTCGGCAATCGCCAGAATGTGTGGTTTGTCAATTACGATTATACCAACGGTGTGCCGGATTTAAAAGAGCAATACATGTTTCCGTTTCTGCCGACGCTGGGCGTGAATTTTAAATTTTAATCGAGGAAATCTAATGAAGAAAATATTTTCACTCTTTATTTTATTGCTGCCGCTTTTTTTAACCGCCTGCGGCAAAGGGATTGTCGAAGCCACCAACGAAAGTTATGAGCCGCGTCTCGTGATCGAAGGATTGTTGATCGCCGGAGAGAAAGTCGATCAGGTTCGCGTCTCGCGCAATTTTCGCCTCGACGCCGATTTGAGCGAGACGGCGGTGGTGATCAACAATGCCGAGGTGAAAATTCTCGACGTCAGCGCCAGAAAAATTTATTCGCTCACTTTTTGCGCCGAATTGCCGAGATTGACCGGTCGCTGTGAGCGCCCGGTCAATTTTATTGCGTCATTTTCTTCAAGCCGCGTTCAATCGCCGCAACCTTTTTCTCGTCCATGATATGCTTTCTCACAACGGCTACGGTCTTGGCGATGATCCGATCACGGCTGCTCTCCGCCAGATCACGGCGCAAACCCTCGCCGATATAAAGCTTCAACAAGGATTGATAGCCCAATTCCTTTTGCAGGGCGATCAACTTCAAGTGTTCAAGCGTGTCTTTCGGAACACGGATTGATACCATCTTGGAAGGGCGGCGGCGCAATGTGATATTAGCCTTGTTCATAGAGTTCTTTACTCTGCGTCAATTTAATTGGATAAAATCGGAGTGCAAACTTTAGTTTGCGAAACAAAAGCTTGATACTTCGCTTCGTATCAATGTAGCAGTGCGAAATCGGGTTGCAAACTAAAGTTTGCACTCCACTTCCTGTCGCCAATTCTTGCCTCTTTCTTGATCTTTGTAAGATAAATATTGTATATACAAAGTCAATACAAAAACTATTATGATCGTCCTAAACTCGAATTGCGTAAATGTCATCCCGAAGAGAACTTGTTCAATATCAAACACTGTGCTGGCGATAAACAACATGCTTCCAGCATGACATTTGGTTAGCCAATCGAGATAATATACAAAATTCATTTGCGCCATTCCAAAATTTTTCTATTTTATAAAAACTCATGACAGCCTTTTTAAGAAAAAACTTCGCCTACCTGCTGGTCTCGCTCGCCGCACTGGCAATGCAACCGGCTCACGCGCAGGAAGGCCAGCTCATTGTCGAGCAGGTCAAAATTCTCGGCTTGCGCAAGACGAACGAGCAGGTCGTGCAGCGCTATCTCAGTTTTCGCGCGGGCGATGCGCTGACGCCGGAGTTGATCGAGCAAAATCAGCAAACGCTGCAGGCGACCAATTTTTTCAAGCAGGTGAGTTTTCGTGCGGAGCCAGGTTCGGCGCGCGGCAAAGTGGTTGTCGTGTGCGAAGTCACCGAGCGGCAGTGGCCGACGTTTGAATTTGCCGGCGGCTACAGCGAATTGGATGGCTGGTATTTTTCGCCGCTGGGCGTGCGGTTCGACAACCTTTTGGGCACCGGTCATTTTCTCGGCTTGCGTGTTTTAATCGGCGACCGCGTCGGCGGCGCGAATTTACGTTTTTATCAACCCCACATTTTCAATCGCAACATAAATTTCCAATTTGACGCCGATATTCTGGGGCGGCAGCTTATTCATTATTTCGAGCAACGCCCAAGCATTCAAAATTTCGATCAACGCCAAAGCATTCAAAACGTCAACAGCGCGGGAGTGCGTTTTTCTTTAAGTGGCTCGCGCGGCCTCGGAAAATATCTCTCCGGCGGCTTGCAGTTCAGCAAAACACGGCCCGACACTTTTGCGACGGTGGCCAATAAAAAAGACACGCTCTATACTTTTCCAAATATCATTGCCAAAGATTTGGACAAGAAACGTCTCAGCAGTGCGTGGCTGCGCTTGCAGGCCGATACGCGCGACAACGCGCTCTTTCCAACCAAAGGCATTTGGGGCGCGCTTTCATTGGAAGCCGTCGGCGGCGATGCCAAATTTAATCGCACCATTTTTGATGGCCGCGTCTATCAGAAGCTTGGCATCGGCGTTCTCGCGTGGCGGCTGAAGCTGGGAAAGATTTCCGAAGCGACACCGTTTTACGAACGTTTTTATCTCGGCGGCGTCAATTCATTGCGCAGTTTTGACGAGCGCCGCTTGACGCCGGTCGGATACGGCACGAAACTTTTTCTGAGCAATCTCGAATATCGCATCCCGCTGGAGTGGGACAAACAGGGCAAGCCGCGCTTCACCGGCGTGCTCTTTTTCGACGCCGGGCGCATCAACGGTTTGAAAGAAATTATCGGCGAGGACATTGTGAGGTCGCTGGGCTTCGGCGTGCGCGTGAAAGTGCCGGTGCTCGGCTTGCTGCGAATGGATTTTGCCTATCCCGAAAAACATCCGGACGATTTTCATTTTTATTTGACGTTGGGACATCTCTTTTAAGTAATCATGCGCCGTCTCAAAAAATTTTATTTTCTCTTCTCGCTGCTGCTGGCCGCAGCAGCAACGGCACAAACGCCGCGCGTGATTTCCATTCTCGCCCAGCCTGCCGGCGACAGCCTCATCGTGTCCGTGCAGCTCGCCGATATTTTTTCTCAAAAAATCGTCAACACGATTCGCAGCGGTTTGCCGGCGGTGATTCGGTTTGATTTTCGTTTGGTTGAAGCGCCCGAGCGCGAGCTGCAGCAGATGGCGCATTCGCTGCGCGTGCTCTACGATTTGTGGAGCGACCGCTATCGTTTACAGTCCAATCAGCGCGCGAGTATTGCGGCGAGCTTTGCAGAAATGGAAAAACTCTGCACGAAGATCGACACGTTGACACTGAAGCCGCGGCGCCGTTTGGTTCTGGAAAAAACGTATCAACTGCGTTTGCAAGTGACGGTCATTCCCATCAGCGCGAAGCAGGATCAGCAACTGCGCGATTGGCTGGAGGTTGCCGGCGCCGCCGAAGAATCGGCCCCGGGCGAAGAGGGCGCCGCCGGATTCCGGCTGAATCTCAACCGGCTGTTTTCGTTTTTAGGCGGGAAAAAAGAAAAGCCGTTTGGCGCTTCGGAATGGGCCGTCTCGCCACCGTTTCGCGTGCAGTAGTTGCAAATGCACTTAAACGCAGAACAAAATTCTGAAAGTTTTGCCGGCCCAACGGATGGAAAAACGACCAGCGGATTTAAGGATTTTTTTTATTTTTGAAGCTTTAGCAAATCACCATTCTTTGTATCCGTTGGTCGTTGTTTAATCGGTTGGGAAATTTTGCTTCTCAAGCGTCGCTCCGCATTTACGGAGTTGTTTATCTGAAAATCTGGCGTAGTTCCTTGAAGGTGAAACCCTTGTAGATGAAAACGCTGCGTTCCAAATTCATTCTCGTTTTTCTGGCGCTCACGCTCCTGCCGATGATTCCGCTCGTCTTTCTCGCGGAATCCTTTTTAAAAAGAACGATGGGTATCACGCTGCAAAAGCCGATGGCCGCAGGCCTCAACAGCGCCGTTGAATTGGTCAGCCTGCAAATGAACACGGAAATTCGCAAGCTCGCGTTGCGGTTGAATTGGATCAAAAGCCTCAATCAAAATTCATCGCTAAAAGAGTGGGATTGGGGCCGGCAAAGTCCCGCCTCGATGAGGAGTCTGGAAGATTCGGTTTTGTTGGTCTTGGCGGATCCTACTGGTAAGCCGCTCAAACAGTGGCCGGAAAATATCACGCCCGAATTTAATCGCGCGCTTTTGAGTGCCAATGTCAAAGCGGATTCGCTTGTCAATCTCGGCGTGGATAGCGCCGCGGTTCGTTTGGCGTTACGGCTGCCGGAACAGGCGGCGTGGTTGATCGGTGTACGCCCGATTCCGCGGGCGATGGGTGAGCGTTTCAAAAACATCGTGCTGGCCGCGCAGATGCGCCAAACGCTGGATTTGCATGAAACGGAATATCGGCAGGCGATCTTGCGCGCATTTCTCACTTCCTATGCGCCAATGCTGCTGATCAGCCTCATCGCGGGCTGGTATTTTTCATTGCGCATTACCGCACCGCTCGAGGAGCTGGCTATCGGCGCACGCAAATTGTCGGCCGGAAAATGGGAGCATCGCGTGCAAATCAACTCGCGTGATGAAATCGGCCAAGTCGGCAGCGCGTTCAATCAAATGGTGGATGATTTAAAACGCCAACAGGAGCAGGTGATCGGCTTGGAGAAAATGGCGGCGTGGCGCGAGATCGCGCGCGTGCTCGCGCATGAAATCAAAAATCCGCTCACGCCGATGCAGTTGATGGTCAGGCAGATTGAAGATGAATACCATGGGCACGATGAAACGTATCGCCAAACGCTCAGCGAAGGCTGCAAAATTATTGATGAAGAAATTGAAAAGCTGCGCCAGCTCGTGCGCGAGTTTTCCGATTTTGCGCGCATGCCGGAGCTGCATCCGGCTTTCGGCTCGTTAAATGAATTGGCCACGGAAGTCGCACGGCTTTATGCACAACGGCCAATTGAGTTGCAATTGGAAGCGAATTTGCCTAAATTAAATTTCGATTGGGACGCGATGCGCCGCGTTTTGATCAATCTGATTGAAAATGCGATGCAAGCTTCTCCAACGGCGAAAATCACCGTCCGAACTTTTCACGAGCAGCCGGAAAATTTAATCGCGATCGCCGTGGAAGACGCCGGGCCGGGCATTCCGCCGGAGAATCTCGCCCGCATATTCGAGCCGTATTTCTCGACGAAAAAATCGGGCATGGGATTGGGGCTGGCGATCGTGAAACGGATTATTGAAGAGCATGGCGGGATGATTGTGGTTGTTAGTGAAGTCGGGCGCGGTAGCAGTTTTATTAGTAAATTTGTGCACAACTTGGCGGATGGCGGCGCGATTCGAACGGCATGATCCGCCGAAACTTATCGCCAGTTCCACGATTCGAAATAAGCCGGCCATTCGCAGGCCGGCGGGCGAAAAAAATATGCGCGCGCGGCGCATTAATGATGAGAGATTTTTTAGTTTTTGGGTGTCTATTATTAATAATGAGGATATCAATAAATGAAAGGACTGTTTGATCGGACCAATTTGTGATAATCTCCCGGAGTAAGCCGTATGCCCGCCCTCAAAAAAATTAAACTGGTTTCGCCGCGGCGAACTGCAAAATCGCTGTGGACGTTTGATACCCTCAACGTGAAACCCGGCGATACCGTGCGCTGGGAAACCGATGGTCATGCCAAGACGCTTTTCTTTCCTGAACGTAATCTTTTTGACGGCCTTGCCGAAATGTCGGACAAACGGATTATTGAAATCAACGCCGAGCAAACGGCGCTGCAGGCGCAAGTGAAGCCCGAAGCGTGGGAAGCGGGAAAGAAGCGCCGGCTGGCTTATGCGGTTTTTCATTGGCCTCGAAGAAATAGCGTCTCGCCGGAAACGCGTGGCAAAATCATTATCAAGCGCGCTATAAAACTCGCGCGCAGGCGTTAATGCAGGAGATCACATGACGGCTATCAAATATTTAAATTTTGATTTGCGCTTCGAGCGGCTTACGGCGCAAACATACCGCGCGCAAGCGGTGCAGCCGCCGGCCGGCGAAGGCGCGGCGGCGGAGTTCGCTTATCCGTTTTCGCCGGACGAGCAGACGCGTTATTTTTCGACGCTGCTGCAATTTGAACGCAAGCCGGCGCGTGCAGAGAGTTCGCGATTGGCCGCCGGCAAAGATTTTGGCCAGCGCCTTTTTGGCGCCGTTTTTCAAAATGAAATGCTCGCCAGTTACCGCGGCAGCTTGGAAAAAGCGCGCGCGCAAGGCATTGGTTTGCGGCTGCGCCTCAATTTACAAAACGTTCCGGAATTGGCCGCGATGCCATGGGAGTATTTGTATGACGAAAAAAACGATCGGTTCCTGGCGAATTCGACGCGCACGCCGGTCGTGCGTTATTTCGAGCTGCCCGAATCCGTCTCGACGTTTGCAGTGACGCCGCCTTTGAATATTTTGGTGGCGACGGCACAGCCGCTGGATAAAGCCGCGCTCAACGGCGACGAGGAAATGGTGAAATTGCAAGAAGCGTTTCAAAAGCTGCACGCCACCGGCCTCGTCAACATCGATCATCTGCCGAAAGCCACGATCGCGGCGCTGCACAAAAAATTAAACGACGGGCCTTACCATATTTTTCATTTTATCGGCCACGGCAAATTCGACGAAAACAAACAAGAGGGCCAGCTCATCTTTGAGGATGAAAGCAACCTCGGCGAGGGAAAATGCGGCGCGCAGGTGGGAACGATTTTGCGCGATCACGAGTCGTTGCGGCTGGTGATGTTGAATGCGTGCGAAGGCGCGAGCGCGGCGGTGGGCAATGCGTTTGCCGGCTGCGCGCAACGTTTGGTGCAGCACGGCTTGCCCGCAGTGATCGCCATGCAATGCCCGATGCCAGACGCCAGCGCCATTCTTTTGGCCGAAACGTTTTATGGTTTTTTGGCGCTGGGCTATCCGGTGGATGGCGCGCTTTCCGAAGCTCGCAAAGCGCTGTTCAACCAAAATAAAGAGGCGGCGTGGGCGGCGCCGGTGCTCTTTATGCGCTCGACCGACGGCCGGATTTTTCAGTTGGCGCGGGAAAAATCCAGACCGGCAATAGGGCCGAGTATGAACACTAACCAAGATTCGAAACCGTCAGAGCCTGAGCCGAATAAAAAATATCGCCGGGTGAGAATGATGGCAATGTCCGCGGCGCTCATTTTCATTTTTTGGTTTAGTGCGCGCAACGGACGAATTGATTTTTTTTCAGCCATTCCCACGCAAAAACATTTGGCGGTTCTGCCGTTGACCAACGTTGGAAACGACCCGCTGAACCAAGCTTTTTGCGATGGCTTGTTCGAAACGCTGACCAGCCGGCTTTCCCAAATCGAGCCTTATGCCGCGCCGCAAAGTTATTGGGTGGTGCCGGCGGCGGAAGTGCGCGAACGCCAAATCAAAAGCCCGAGCGAAGCCAAACAAAAACTCGGCGCCAATCTTGTGATCACCGGCAGCGTACAGCGCGATAGCGATAAAGTCATTTTAACCCTCAACCTTTGCGACGCGACCGGGCTGCGCCAGCTTGAAACGTTGAGGATGTCGGAGCACTCCTGGGGTATCGCGGATTTGCAAGATAAGGCGGCGTTGCGGCTGGCGCAAATGCTGAAAGTGGATCTGCAAAACCGCGATCGGCAAACCGTCACCGCCGGCGGCACGGCGAACGCCGAGGCCAACGCGCTTTATTTGCGCGGGCACGGTTATTTTTCGCCGCGCTCCAAACAAGCGCAGCAGCTTGATTCGGCGCGCGCGCTTTTGCAACGCGCCACCGCGCTCGATCCGCGTTTTGTGCTGGCGTATGCCGGATTGGGCGAAGTCTTTTGGAAAAAATATGAAATCACCCTGGAGCCGCATTGGATTGTCTTAGCGGAGCAAAATTGCCAACGCGCGCTGGAGCTGAATGTGCAAGCGCTGCCGGCGCGCGTGACGCTGGCGCAAATTTATAATGGCACCGGCCGCTATGAGCAGGCGCTCGCCGAAGTGGAAAAAATTTTTGCGCAAGATCCCGTCAACGCCGGGGCGTATCGGCTGCAGGCCTTTGTTTATGAAAATTTGGGCCGGCTGCCGGCGGCCGAAGCCACATACAAAAGAGCCATCGCTTTGCGGCCCGAGTATTACGACGGTTATAATCAATTGGGTGTTTTTTATTTTAACCAGGGGCGTTACGCAGAGGCGATGCAGCAATTCCAAAGCGTCGTCGGCTTGACGCCGGAAAATACCGACGGCCACAACAATCTGGGCGGCATTTATTATTTTCTGGAGCGTTACGACGACGCGCGGGCGCAGTTCAATCGTTCGCTGCAGATCGCGCCCAATTATGAAGCCTACAGCAATCTCGCGGAAATCGATTTTATGGCGGGAGATTACGCCGTGTCGGCGCAGGGACATTGGCAGGCGTTACAGTTGGACAGCGCCGATTATCAAGTGTGGGGCAATCTCGCCTCGGCTTATTATTGGATACCCGCGTCGCAAGCGCCGGCGCAACGATATTTTCGCCGCGCGGTTGAGTTAGCCGAAACCCAAAAGGCGATCAATCCTCGCAATCCCGTCGTTTGGGCGGATCTCGCGGAATATTACGCGCATCTCGACGAGCGCCTAAAAGCGCGGGAGCATATTCGCCGCGCGTTAGAAGAGGGGCGCAACAACGTCAACGTCATGGCGACCGCAGCGCTGGTTTATGAAACCATCGGCGCGCGCTCGGAAGCGCTGCAGTGGGTGAAAGCGGCGTTGGCAAACGGCTATACGCGCGCAGAAATTAGCCGCGAGCCGGGTTTAAAAAAGCTGCGCGAAGACGAACGGTTTAAAAGCCTATTGCCGCCTCCAAAAAACTAAACGACAGATCGGATTGTCGCCAAAAACTTAAGGCATTTTCCTTTGTTCTACTTTTTTTCACATGAGCATTATGCCAAAAGCGAAAATCCTCATCATCGACGACGAGCGCAACATCCGGCGCTCGGTGGAAATGATTTTGCAAGGCGCCGGTTACGAGGTGATCGAGGCGGCGTCATCAAGCGAAGCGACGAACAAACTCAACGAACAAAATTTCGATCTTGTTCTGCTTGACATCGTGATGCCGGGCAGCGAATTGGATGGCTTGCAATTTTTGCCGACATTGAAACAACTTTCCCATCGCCCGACGGCGATCATCATCTCCGGCAATGCGACGATTCAAAACGCGGTGACGGCGACGCGCGAAGGGGCGTACGATTTTATTGAGAAGCCGATCTCCAAAGACAAGTTGCTCATCGCGGTTAAAAATGCATTGGCGCAGCGGCAATTGACGGAAGAGAATGCGCGCCTGCGGCGAGAGATGACCGGGCAGTTTGCGATGATCGGCGCGAGCGCGGCGCTGCAAAAAATTCGCGAGCAAATTTCCCGCGTGGCGCCGACCCATACGCGCGTGCTCATTCTCGGCGAGAGCGGCACCGGCAAAGAGCTGGTAGCGCGCGCGATTCACGACGCGAGTGAGCGCAAGCCGAACGCTTTCATCAAAGTCAACTGCGCGGCGATTCCGGAAGATTTGATCGAGAGTGAACTGTTCGGCCACGAGAAGGGCGCTTTCACCGGCGCGAGCACAACGCGAGATGGAAAATTTTTGCAAGCGGATAACGGCACGCTTTTTCTCGATGAAATCGGCGACATGAGCTTGCGCGTGCAGGCGAAAGTTTTGCGCGCGTTGCAGGAAGGCGAGTTCGAGCGCGTGGGCGGCACGCAAACGCTGCGCGTCAATGTGCGCGTTGTGGCGGCGACGAATAAAAATCTTGAAGAGGAAGTTCGGCGCGGCCGCTTTCGGGAAGATTTATGGTTTCGCTTGAATGTCGTGCCGATTTACATGCCGCCGCTGCGCGAGCGTAAAGATGATATTCCGACGCTGGTGCAACATTTTTGCGAGTTGTATTGCCGGGAAAATGGCTTTCGCCCAAAACAGCTTGCGCCCGAAGCGATGGCGCGCTTGCAAAATCATGATTGGCCGGGCAACATTCGCGAATTGCGCAATGCCATCGAGCGGCTGGTGATTATGACGGCCGCGGATACGATCACCGCGGCGGATTTGCCGCTGAATTTGCAAGTTTCGCAGCCCATGCTCAAAAGCTCCTTTCAGCCGGGACAAACGTTGCGCGAGGTACGCGATCAAGTCGAGCGCGATTATATTCTCGCCTGTCTCGAATCCACCGGCGGCAACATCACGCAGGCGGCGCAGATTCTCGGCATCGAGCGCAGCAATCTGCACAAAAAGATGAGAGCGTTGGGGGTGCAATACAAGAATGGAAGTTGATCGATAAGATGCTTCGCGATTCGCGCCGGTGGGACAGCATAAAGAGTGTTATCATTTATTCAATCTGCCTTCCCTATCCCCAAAAGCAATTCACCAGGCTTCGTTTTTCTGCTTGGTTTTGTGCGTAAAGTTTAGCACCTTTTAGACGAACCCAATCTCGGTGAGAACCGATTTCGACGCACATTACTTTTTTCTCTTCTTTTAGTCGGCTCTCAGGAATTTTCGCCGTTTCTCATCTCCGAAATCACATTGAATAGGGCAGTAAAATGACCGGCCAAACTATTTCTCATTACAAAATTTTGGAAAAGCTCGGCCAGGGCGGCATGGGCGTGGTGTACAAAGCCCAGGACACCACGCTCAACCGCGTGGTGGCGCTTAAATTTCTGCCACAGGATTTAACCCGCGATCAGGAAACCATCGACCGCTTCATCAATGAGGCGCAGACTGCTTCGGCGCTCGATCATACGAATATCTGCACCATCTACGAAATCGGCGAAACTTAGGAAGGGCAGATGTTCATTGCCATGGCCTACTATGCCGGTGAAACACTGCAAAAGAAAGTGGCCAGTGGTCAGTTGTCAGTGGACAGTGCGATCGACATTGCCACGCAAGCGGCACAAGGATTGGAGAGAGCGCACGAGGCCGGCATCACCCATCGCGATATCAAGCTTTCCAACCTCATTATCACTCCCCGTGGCGAAGTTAAGATCATCGATTTCGGTTTGGCCAAATTAGCCGGACAAACTCGGCTCACCAAAACCGGCTCGACTCTTGGCACGGTGGCTTATATGTCGCCGGAGCAAATTCAGCTTTTGGAGATGGATCATCGCAGCGATATCTGGGCGTTGGGGGTCGTGCTCCATGAAATGCTCACTGGAAAATTGCCGTTTCGAGGCGACTACGAAGCGGCCATGATCCATTCGATTATCAGTGAAAAGCCGGAGTCCGTGCGGAAGTATCGCCCGGAGTTGGCGCCGGGATTTCTGCACGTGCTCACTCGCGCGCTGGAGAAAAATCCGGCGGACCGTTATCAGTCGGTGAGTGACCTGCGCATCGATTTGCGCCGGTTGCAGGAGATTCAAAATCAAAGCGAATTGCCGCAGCGTGAATTGAGCCACGGCAAATTGAAGAACATTGGCGCGCCGCTGAATGTTTATCGCCTGGCGGCAATGCTTGGTAGTATGGCGGCCCTCCTGTTGGCGGCCTATTTTTTGTGGGGAGAAAAACCGGAAACGCCGGCTCCGAACCTGCACCGGATTGCCGTCCTGCCTCTCGCCAACATCAGCTCCGATCCGCAGAACGAATACTTTGCCGAGGGGATGACCGAAGAGTTGATCGCCACACTCTCGAAAATCAGCCATTTTCGGGTGATCGCCCGCACTTCGGTTATGCGTTATAAACACAGCGAAAAGAGCATCGCCGAAATTGGGCAAGAGCTGCAAGTGGGAACGATACTCACCGGCAGCGTGCGCAAAGAGAACAACGCGCTGCGCATCGCCGTGCAGCTTGTGGAGGTGCAGCGCCAGGAATCTCTTTGGTTGCAGGA
>Ga0247727_10009196_pt1 | contig 18023 bp, 19 predicted proteins | sample WisWelCaveWW1625_FD_202498 | JGI IMG/M metagenome (GOLD analysis project Ga0247727, IMG submission 202498) | Biofilm microbial communities from Wishing Well Cave, Virginia, United States - WW16-25 | ecosystem: Environmental > Aquatic > Deep subsurface > Groundwater > Cave microbial mat | place...
GCGACCTTGAATTTGAATTCGGCGCTATGGCGGCGACGTAATTTTGACATTCGATTTCCTCCGCAGGTAGGTGATTGTACTCGTTTTTCCACCTTAACCTGTGGTCTGGTTTTCGGGGTCAATTATATCAAGCGCTACCTGCGTTTCCACAAATTGCGTCCGCCACGAGAAATGGGACAAGCAAAAGTCGAATCTCCCAGAGACGTTTCACCGAAACGTCTCTACGGCACGCGGATCCTCAATCACCCCCGCCACCGCGCTCGCCGCGACGACGGCGGGACTCGCCAAATAAATTTCCGCATCGCGCGTGCCCATGCGTCCGCGAAAATTGCGGTTCGCGCTGGAAATTGTCACCTCGTTCGGCGCGGGGATGCCCATGTGATTGCCCATGCACGGGCCACAACCAGGGACCCCAATCACCGCGCCCGCGTCGGTCAGCGTTTCCAAATAACCATGACGCATTGCGTCACGCAACACTTGCGACGATGCGGGAATCACCAACAGCCGCGTGCCCTTGGCAATTTTTTTCCCGCGCACAATTTCCGCCGCCGCCGCAATATCTTCCAAGCGTCCATTCGTGCATGTGCCAATGAACGCCTGCTGCACGCGCGTCCCGCGAATTTCCGAAAGCGGTTTTACATTGTCAACACTGTGCGGACAGGAAATCATCGGTTCGAGCGTGGAGCAATCGAAGGTGTACGAGGCGGAGTAGGAAGCGTCGGAGTCGGGATACAAGGCGTCATTTTCGATTTTCGATCCCTCATATTCATTCGGGACAAGTTTTCGATCCTTCATATTCATTCGGGACAAGTTTTCGATCCCTCCCTTCGCTCCCCGCTCCCCGCTCCCCGCTCCCCGTCTTGCCGCGAGATATTCAAACACCATTTCATCCGGCGCAAGATACGCGTTCTTTACCCCAAACTCTGCCATCATATTCGGAATCACCATGCGCGATTCGAGCGACATGTTTTTGAGCGCGTCGCCATGAAATTCAACGGAATAGTACAACCCACCATCCGCGCCCAAGTCGCCAATAATTTTCAAACACAAATCTTTACTCGTCACCCAATCACCTAATCGCCCAATCACCTCGATCTTTATACTTTCCGGTACGCGCAGCCACAATTCCCCCGTCGCCCACAATGCCGCCACTTCACTGCGCCCCACGCCCGCGCCGAACGCGCCGAGCCAACCGAAATGCGGCGTGTGTGAATCCGCGCCGAGAATCGTTTGTCCTGGCAACACAATCGCCTCTTCGCTCAAGACTTGATGGCATACCCCGCGTCCGACTTCAAAAAAATTCTTGACGCCCATCTCATCCACAAACTTTCGCACCTCCGCGTGATTCTGCGCGTGTTGTGTGGTGGGCGCGGGAACGGCGTGATCGAGCGTGATGGCGAGGCGTTCAGGGTTTTTGACGCGTTCAACGCCGAGCGCGCGAAAAATTTTCCAAATCGCAGCTGTGTTGTCATGCGACAAAATCACGTCAGGCGACGCGTCCACGATTTGTCCCGCGACGACAGACGCTTGACCCGACGCGCGGGCGAGGGCTTTTTCGGCAAATGTTTTTGGCATAGAGCAGATGGCTGATGGCGGATAGCCGATGGCAGATAGCAAGAAATTCTTTACGATATGCCATCGGCTATCCGCCATTTGCTACAAGGGTTGTTTCACTAACTGTTTTTCATTTCGCGCCGCTTCATTTTGCGCGGCGCGATTGGCGATACGCGATATACCATCAGCTATACGCGCTTCGCCATTCGCCATCTGCCATTCGCCATCAGCTTCCCCAGCCCACCGATGCAACAACTCGTCCACGTCCTCTAAATCGAGCTGCTTGATGTCCGCCAACGCTTTGACTTCTTGCGTGACGAGTTTGATTTGCGCGTCCGTGAGAGGCAAGCCGAGTTGTTCCGCGCGGTCTTTGATGGCGTTCCAGCCCGTGAGTTTGTGCGCGATGGAAATGTAGCGCGTCAGCCCGAAATCTTGCGGGTCAAGAATTTCGTACGTTTCAGGTTTGTTCAAAATCGCTTTCGAGTGAATCCCTGCCTTGTGTGTGAACGCCGTGACGCCCGTAATGTAATTGTTGAATGGCACCGCGACACCGACAATTTCCGCGACGAGCTGATCCACTTTGCGGAGTTTTTTCAATTTGTATTTCTTTTTTGTCGCCGCTTTGTTGTGCGCGTACATGCGCGCGACGAGTCCGCCCAACGGTGTGATGCCGTTGCGTTCACCGATGCCCAACACGCTCGTGTCAATGTGCGTCGCGCCCGCGTCGAGCGCGCTGAATGAATTGGCAATCGCGCAGCCCGTATCATCATGTCCGTGAAATTCAATGTCTGCGTGCGTCAAGCGGCGCAGGGAACTAATCAATTCCCACACACGGCGCGGTGTCGCAATCCCAACCGTGTCCGCAATGCCCAGCCGATTCACCACGCCCAATTTGTCCACCGCGAGATACACGCTCATCAAATCTTTTTCTTCGCTGCGAAACGAATCTTCGGTGCTAAAGCGCAATTCAATGTCCGGCGCTTGCGAACGAATCCACGTCAACACTTCACCCGCCAGCGCAATGATTTCGTCAATGCTCTTGCCGTGCGAAAATTCGCGCAGCATCGAAGACGTGCCGATGACGACATCGAGTCCGACAACGCCCGTATCCAGCGCAATCGCCGCGTCGTCCTTGTGGCAGCGAATGTGCGTGAGAATTTTTGCTTTCAGTCCGCGCCGCGCAATCGTTTCGCAATCATCGCGGCTTGCGGGCGACGCGAGCGGCGAGGTGAGTTCGAGATACTCGACGCCGAAATCATCCAACGCGTCCGCGATTTTCAATTTCTGATCCGTCGTAAAATTCGCGCCGACAAATTGTTCGCCTTCGCGTAACGTGGACTCGATGATGTTGAATTTTTCCAAGGACATGGCTTGTCTAGTCGTCAGTCATCAGTGATCAGTTATCAGTGAAACAGTAATCAGTTGAATACTGAATACTGACCTACTGAATACTGACCTACTGATTACTGTTCAACTTCTCCTGTTCCGCCAACACTTGCTCCACCGTATCAATCGCCGTATCCAAATCACTTTTTTCAATCACCAACGGCGGCAGCATTCGCAGCACATTCGGACCTGCGGGCAAGGCAAGCACGCCGCGTTCCATCAATGCCTGTAATACAGGCGTCACTTTGATTTTCAATTCCACGCCGAGCATCAAACCCAAACCGCGCACATCGCGAATCAACGGCGACTCGATGCGCTTCAATCTGTCCAACGCGTATTCACCAAATTCCGCCGCGCGCTGCGGTAAATTTTCCGCCAGCATCGCCTCAATCGTCGCGTTCGCCGCCGCGCAGATTAGCGGATTGCCGCCGAATGTCGAGCCGTGGACTTGCGGTTCCAGTTTGCGGATGCGTTCGGAAATCAAAACCGCGCCCATCGGCAAACCGCCCGCGATGGATTTGGCGACGCTGATAAGGTCAGGTTCGATGTCGTAATGTTCCGCCGCAAACATTTTGCCCGTGCGTCCAAAGCCCGTTTGAATTTCATCAAGAATCACCAACGCGCCGCGTTCGTGCGCGATTCTCGCAACACCCTCAATAAATTCGCGCGAGCCAGGTCTCACGCCTCCTTCGCCCTGCACAATTTCCAAAATCACCGCGGCTGTATTTTCGTCAATCGTTTGCGCGGCTTTTTCTAAATTGTCATACGGAATAAATTTAAATCCCGAAACGAGCGGCTCGAACGGCTCGCGATATTTTGGTTCCCACGTCGCGCTTAATGCGCCGAACGTGCGTCCGTGAAACCCGCGCATCGTGGAAACAATTTCCGCGCGTCCCGTATGATAGCGCGCGAATTTCAGCGAACCCTCATTCGCCTCCGCGCCGCTATTCGCCAAAAAGACGCGATTGATTTTGGCTTGCGGTGGCGCGATGCTCACCAATTTTTCTTCCAGCATCGCGCGTTGGTCATTGTAAAAAATTTCTGTCGCCACACTCAAGCGCGCGGCTTGTTCCGCAATCGCCTTGACCACCGCAGGATGCGCGTGTCCGATATTCGCGCTGCCCTGTCCGCCGACGCAATCAATATATTCCTTGCCGTCACTATCCCACAAACGCGCGCCCCTGCCGCGCACCATCGCGGCGGGCCGTTTGGAATAAACGCCGCTGGTATATTTTGATTCGGTTTCGATAATTTGTTGTGTGTTCATGTTTGAGAGCCGATAGCCGATAGCGCTTGACCCTCTGCTATCTGCCATTCGCTATCTGCCATTTGTATTGTCTGCGTGTGATATAATAAAGCAAGACGGAAGCTCGCAAGGGCATCCAGAAATAAAACGGGCAAACCGTTTTACCCGCCCCCACCGACACGGTCGCCCTCTGCTGGCAACCTGTAACGCAAGTTGCAGGATAACCATATTGGCGGCTTTCCTACATGTAGTTCGTAGGATAGGTGGGGGTGTTTTGTTTTGGCGGATAGATCCATAAATCCACAATTTTGGCATCCACATAGTCGTCAAACGGCGATTCCCCATGCTCGACGCGTTCCGCTAACGCCCCTGCAACCATATCTGCAAATTGCAAACCATCTTCGTTTCTGGAATTGCGCGCCACCAACTTTCTGAACGCGCGCACGCGTTTTCGCTCCGCGTATAACAGCGTGAGATGTCTGCGAATCCCATTCAGCGTTTTTTCTGTCGTCTCACCACCTTCGCCATCCATTACCAAAATCGCGTCGTGCAAATCTTGGGGGGATGCTCTGGCGACAAGTTCACCCAATGCAAAGCCGTACAACGCGGCATCAAAGGCGGCAAAATTTTTGGGCAAGTTTGTTTTATCAATCACCGCCGCGCGAATTTTCAGATCCAGCGCGCGCATCAAGACAAAGAATGCTGCGCGACGTTCTAGCGAACGCGTATCGTGAAAGCGAAACTCAAACACGGCAGAAAGATTTAGCGCAGCCCGCAAACGTTTTAATTCTTGGCGCAAAGTATCTGGTTCGGTTGTTTCTACTAAAACAAGAATGAAATGTGTTGACGCGCTTTTACGCGCGCGACTACCAGGGTCGCCACTCTCATCCATAAACGCATAAACCGTCGGCGCGCGTTTGCTCATGTATGATACAATTAAACCAAGATGGAGACTCGAGAGGGTCACCAGAAATAAAACGGGCAAACCGTTTTACCCGCCCCCACCGACACGGTCGCCCTCTGGGCGGCTTTCCTACACAGGATGTAGGATAGGTGGGGGTGTTTCATAGAACGGGCGCGTGTTTGTCCATGTGTGATACAATAAAGCCAAGACGGAAGCTCGAAAGGGCATCCCGAAACAAAACGGCTTGACCGTTTTACCCCCTTGCTGAACTGTCGCCCTCTGCTGGCGCTCGCAAGAGTGACCATATCGGCGGCTTTCCTGCCCATCGTGGTAGGATAGGCAAGGGGGTCCTTTTTTTTCACGGCAGCATCAAGAGAATCGCAAGTTTTTCGGCAATCGCAACATCATACGGCGATTCGCCATGTTTGACCCCTTCTGCAAGCGCGCCCGCAATCATATCTGCGTACTGCAAACCATCCTCGCGCTTTGACTCTTTCAGGACAATGGATTTAAAGATGCGTCCGCGATGCTGCGTTTCACCAATTGCAGTCATCGCTTGGCGTAAGCCGCGCAGAAACGGTTCGTTGCTGCTTTGACGTTCCCCATCAATTATCAGAATCGCGTCGCGTAGTTCCGTCGGCGTTGAACGCTTGACGAGTTCGCCAAGCACGTATTCGTACATTTGAAGTTTGCGCCAACGCGCAGCTTCTTTGGGCAAGCGCGTTTTGTCCAACACCGCCGCGCGCACGCGTAAATCCAATGAACGTAACAATGCAAAGAAACCCGCGCGCGCCCATGGCATTTTTGTATCGTGATAGCGAAACTCAAAATCTTGCGCGAGATTCAGTTTGGTTCGCAGTTGCTGCAAGGATTCGCGCAAGCGCTCTGGTTCCGTTGTTTCCACCAAAACCAGAATAAAATGCGCGGATGCGCCTTTGCGAACATTAGCGCCCGCATCGCCACTCTCATCCATGAACGCATAAACCGTCGGCGCGCGTTTAGTCAATCACCGTCCCCTTCCCCTCCAACGCATTTTGAATCGGATGCTCTACGCGTCCGTCCGCAAACACCACTTGCGCGACGCCCAAATTCAATGCTTCACTCGCGCCCAACACTTTTTTCTTCATGCGCCCTTCCGCGAAATCAAGCGACGCTTCCACTTTATTTTTATCAATGTGCGTGATGAGCGATGCTTCATCGGGAAAATTTTTCATAAGCCCAACAACGTTTGTGAGAATAATCAATTTTTCCGCGTTCACCGCGCCCGCAATCATCGCCGCCGCGCGGTCGCCGTCCACGTTCATCGCATCGCCTTGATACGAAATCGCAAGGGGCGCAATGACGGGCATGTAATCAGTATTCAGTAACAAAGTAATCAGTGAGGAGTTCACTTTTTCGACGCGTCCCGTGTAATCGTCGCGCAAGATGCGCTGCTTGCCGCCTTCGATGATTCGCACCGCGTCTTTGCGCGTGCCTTCCATCACGCGCCCACTAACGCCGCTCAAACCAAGCGCGTTGACGCCGCGCTTTTGCAATGCTTCGACGAGAAAGGTATTGATCTTGCCCACCGCCGCCATTGTATAAATTTCGAGCGTTTGCCGATCCGTGTAACGCCACGAAAATCCTTGCGGCGACGTGACGTGTTTAGCTGGATAGCCCATTTTTTCACCGAGCTCGTTCGCCTCGTTCCCCGCGCCGTGAACGAGGATTATTTTTTGTCCCGCCTGAAATAATTGCGCCGCGTCGTCACAAACATAATCCATGTTGATGCCGCGCGAGCCGCCGATTTTGATGACGATCATGGTTGGAGGTTCGAGATTAGAGATTGGAGATTGGCATTGTCTTTTCTCATGGTGTGCGTGTGGTGACTGGGAAAGGGGACCCTAGAAACGGTTGTCCCGAATTTGGCAGATACACAAGAAAATACCACATCACACCATAAAGACAGATAAAACAAAATCCACCGACAAGAAGCAATTCCAAAAGTGCGAATGCTAAATTATTTTTTGCGCGTATCGCGGCAACAATAAAAAAGATTGCGCCACCCACTGCGGCAATCCAAAACAGCAAACCGATTACCACAGGCACTCTAACCAGTGGCATCAAACCGATAAGAAACGCAAGCCCGCTGACTCCCGAAATAAACAGCCCCAACGCTTCACGCGACACTCCGCGCATAATTCAATCTCCAATCTCCAACCTCTAAATCGGATGAAGCCCTGAAAAATCCAGCGCGATCTTTTCGTCGAATCCACACATTACATTCATGGATTGAACAGCACTCCCCGCCGCGCCCTTCATCAAATTATCAATCGCGCAGATGGAAACGACGCGCCCTGTTTTTTCATCTAATTCAAAACCAACATCGGCGTAATTCGAGCCAGCCAAAATTTTTGGTTCGGGGACGCGATAGACGCCCGTTTTGTCTTTGACGATGCGAATGAAGGGTTCGTCGCGGAACGCGCTGCGGTATGCTTTCCACAAATCTTTTTCTGTGATCGCTTTGTTGACGAAAACGTGCGCCGCCGCGAGCGCGCCGCGCACGAGATCAACCGAAGTGATCGTGATATGAACATTGTTCAATTTCAATTCTTGTTCCACTTCAGCGGTGTGACGATGGCGCGTGGGCGCGTAAGTGCGAATGACCGAGGAACGTTCGGGATGATGCGAACCTGCGTTGGGCGAATTGCCGCCTTCGCTCGAACCGACTTTGACATCAATAATGATCGGTTTCGATTCGTCAATCAAACCCGCTTTCAATAACGGTAGCAGCGCGAGATTACTGCATGTCGCGTTACATCCAACACCACTAATATACGACGCCGTTTTCATTTCCTCACGGTGCAGTTCGGGCAAACCGTACACAAATTTTGTCAGCCACGCCGCGTCCGCGTGTTCGCCGTACCATTCCGCATATTTCGCCGCGTCGCGCAAACGAAAGTCCGCTGACAAGTCAATAATTTTTGGCGCGAGCGACGCGTAATGTTTTATATTTTTTTGCGCTTCGCCGTGCGGCAATGCGAGAAATAATAAATCGCATGCTTGCAATTCCGAACGCGCGGTGTACTGCAGCATCGTTTGCGCGCGCAGATTTGGATGCGTCTGATACACATATTCGCCCACGCGCGATTCGGAAGTGACTTGAGAAATTTCGACGTGCGGATGTTTCAGTAACAGGCGCATCAATTCGCCGCCCGTATAGCCCGATGCGCCGACGATGGAGACATTCATCATTTTTGATTTTTGATTTGGGATTTATGATTTCTTGGGATACCGCTGGGAATGTGATTTTGTTGTGATCGATGTGGCGGTAAGGATGGCGACAAGCTCATTCGCCTCTTTGAGTAGATCGGTCATATGTTCTGGTTTCATGATTTCGCAATCCACAAGCAATTCCATCCAATATTCGGATTCATCCGCTTCTTCGGTCGTAATGGCGATTTTGGAAATGAAATCGGCTTGGGAACGCGCGCGTAAAGCGGAACGATAATTTGCGCCAACGGAAGTGGACGAACGAATCAATTGATTCGCGATAATGTTTGCCGCGCGTTTTTCCGGCAGCGTCTCTGTCATTTTGATGACGCGCACAGCAAATTTTTTAGTTCGATTTTTCATCTCTTGGGGTGTCATTGCTTTGTCTCCTTTTGGCTGAATTATCTTTCGGAAATGGCAAATCACAAATCCCAAATCATAAATCCCAAATCATAAATCATAAATTTATTTCTCCCCGTCCTACCGCGAGTACGTAGTCAATTATTTTATTCGGAATATCCACGCCCGTCGTCGCGATACTGTTGCGAAACTCGATGGTGTGATTCACTTCGTTGACGAGATAGCCGCGTTCCGCGTCCTCCAAAATATCCACGCCCGTAATGCCCCCACCCACCGCGTTCGATGCGGCAACACAAATCGCATTGAGTTCGGGCGTGATGGGGCAATTAGTCGCTTCGCCGCCGCGCGCGGTGTTGGTGATCCAATGCGCGGACTTGCGATAAATCGCGGCGATGGTTTCACCGCCGACGACGAACGCGCGAATATCGCGCTCGGGTTTTTTGATGTATTCCTGAATGTAAAAAATGGAATGTTGATACGAGCCGAGAATTTCCTTGTGCTCGAGAATCGCTTCCGCCGCGTCGCGGTCATTGATTTTGGAAAGTAGGCGACCCCATGAACCGACAACGGGTTTGAGAATCACGGGATAGCCCATCTCGTCCATGGTCTTTAGCGCCGCTTCCATCGTGAACGCCACTTTAACCGTTGGCGAAGGGATGCCCGCGCGAAACAAGAGTGACGACGTGACCAATTTATCGCCGCAATTTTCGGTAACGCGCGCGGTATTCACGGTGGGAATGTTCCAATCGTTCAAAATTTTCAGCGTGTACAACGCGCGTGAAAAATTGATGCTGCGATCCAACACGACATCATATTGCCGCCACGCTTCGGGATGCCCCAAATCGAACGCAATGTCGCGATCATCAATGCGCTCATACGCAATGCCGCGCGTGTCAAACATTTCAAACAAAGTTTTTTCTTCGACGCGGGCGCGGGAATATAAAACAGCAATTGTCATTTTCGATTTTCAAATTTCGATTTTCGATCGATTTTCTAATATGCGATTCGCGTAAATCGAAAATCACAAATCGAAAATCGAAAATTCCCTATTCTCCCCAATCCTCTTCTTCTTTCGGCGCGAGCGCAAGTTGCAACGGATTCTCGCTCACGACTTCGAGCTCTGCGCCGCAATCGGGGCAGACGAGAATTTCGCCGCGTAAGGGTTTTTGCAGCGTGATGGTGGCTTCACATTCAGGACAGGTGGCGGACATGGTTCACCTCAAGTGATTCGGTGCGACAAATTTGTAATTTGTCTTGGTCCGACAAATTTGTAATTTGTCTCGATTGACTAGAGCGGACAAATTACAAATTTGTCCTACCGTTTTCGGCAACAAAAAATCAGCCCCCGCCAAACCGTCATTGGTGAGGGCTGATAAATTTTACGTGTGTGCTGGTCTGTGCAGCAGAGTCAGGTAAATCGGATTGCATCGCGGCATGCGTTCCTCTACGGAACGCCACACGCAGGGAGGAAAATTTTGTGACGAGTGGGTGTCACGGCGTTGCGTGTGAAATTTGTTGCGTACTATAGCACACTAATTTCGCATGTCAATTATTTTGCGCCTTAAAATTTTTGCGCGCGTCATTTGTCACGCGCGCGTTGTCATTGCGAGGAGCGCCCTCTGCGACGAAGCAATCTCGCTCATGGCACACGCGCGTTTGCGTACTCCCGCGCGCTGAGATTGCGGCGATGTAGTGCATCGCATCCCTCGCAATGACAAATCCGCGCGTTTTATTTCTCCACCATCTTCGCCAGCTTCTCCAATGCGCCGCGCCAATACATTTTCATTTTTTCCACCTCGTCTGCCCCCGCGAGTTTGTTGTGCTGGACGACGATTTGGCTTTTTGATTTTCCCTTTGTGTATAAATTCAAATCTACGCGCGACACGTTGTCTTTGCCCCAACCGAGACGTAATGATTTATTGGGCGTCGCTTTGCGCACAGTGTACCGTTTGCGTCCCATCCATTGCGCGCGCGTGGTTTCCTCCGCGCACGCGTGATACAACGCGCGTAATGGCGCATTGAGCGTTTTGCTAATGTTCGCGCTAAAACCATCCAATTTTTGATGCACCGCGCGCAAGCCGCGCGCTTGTTCGTAACCGACAGTGAGCATTTGGCACCACCAATCGGGAACGGCATATTTTGTGTAAAGCAATTCTGCAATTTGTTTGTGCGGCAACGTTTGCGCGTTTTCGGAATCGAGCAGCGCGAGCCACTCGTTCCAATCTTTGCCTGTTTTGGCGCGCACGGTGTCGCTGCTGATACCACCATATTTTTGTTCGATTTTTGGCATGATAGGTACGTAATGAAAAATTGTCATTCTGAATCCTTCATGCTTCAGGATAAACTCTGTGAAGAATCTCGATCTTGCATGTAGAGATTCTTCGCTCCGCTCAGAATGACATGTACTATTCCGCTTGCAGCGCGGTCGAGAGTTGGAGAATCGCGGTGTTGAGCTGGCGGAGTTCGTGATTTTGCATCACGCTTGCCCATTGATACAACGCGTGGAGATTGTCGAGGGTGAGTTGCGCGGCGTGTTTGTCAAAATCGGGGGAGGCGAGAATTTGGGCGGTAGCTTGATCCAATTGTTCAAGTGCGACGCGCCAACGTCCGGGTTTGGTCATTTCCGCGCCCGCCGCGCGGATACGAGTTTCGAGTACGGTATTCATTGCGCGAAATTATATGCGCGTGGAATAACGTTGACAAGTGGAAATAAAAAATGCGCGCTGCCAGTTCGCCGCGCGCGTTTTGGGATCCAGACCTGACACAGTAGATCACAGATTGAGGTTGTCATTGCGAGGAGCGCCCTCTGCGACGTGATGGGCGATGTAGGGCATCGTATTCATCGCCGAAATCTCGGTTTGAGTCGCGCGAAGATTGCTTCGCACAGGCGGCTCGCAATGACAAATCTGATGTACTGTGTCAGGTCTAGCAGGTTACGTCGAAATCACCGAATCGTGCGTGCCGAAAATGTTTGGCACCAAGCTGTCGGGATTCGGATCGTTTTCCCAGCGTTCGCTGTCCAGATAATACTTGTAGCGATATGCTTTGCCGCTTTCGAGCGTGAGCGCGGCGCTGAAACTGCCGTCTTTTTTCCGCTTCATCGGGGTCGCGGAAGGATCCCAGTTGTTGAATTCGCCGACGAGGACGGCTTGTTTTGCCTCGACAGCGGGTGGCAATTCAAAGGTGACTTTGACGACGCCTTTTTTGGTTTTGAGATAGGATTTGTTCATGGGGTTCTGCTCCTGTTGAAAATGTAACGCATGACATTTGGATAACAATTGTCAAGCGCCGTGTTTGTGCCGTTACGACTTACTTACCTCATCGTAAGCAGAACTGGCGAGGCGGATTATAGAGCAAGTGCGCGCGGGGTCAAAATTATTTTGAGGAACGAATAAATTCGTGATTACAATGGAAATTTAACATTTTCTTTGACAAGCTCTAGTGGATATGCTAAGATGCGCGCAATTTGTCGCGGAACATTTATTCCCGCGCCGCACGCATTTATTCCACAGGGTTATCCTGGTTTCTTCTTGTCGTGTATTGTGTTCGTGGTTCTCTACGGAGTTGCACACCTTTGATCGGTTCCTTTTCTCACCCGCTTATTTTGGAACCGATACCCCCTTTGCAGAGCAAGTGAGGAGCAGAGACGCTTGATCTCTTGCGCGTGAGGGGCTTGTCCGTCATTGGGCGGATTCAAGTGTGCCATTGGGGTACACTTTTTTTTTCCTTGCTGCGCTGCGCGCAGCCAATTCTTTCGCTCCGTTCATCCTGCGTGTGATCGGCATCATGCCTACGCGAGGGGCAAATTTTTTTAGCGGCACTTGTGTGTCGTAGCTCGCACCGCATCACGCGACGGATAGGAGGTTGTATGTCAATCGAATTTCTCTTTCGTCTGATTGGCATGGTCGTGTTTGCGATTCTGGGTTGGCGCATCGGCGAAGCGCTCTCCACGCAGCCCGACCGTGACATTCGTTTCATCCTCGTTTTGCTACTCGCCGGCGCCGCGCTCGGTTTGCTGATTACACCGTGGATTACACTGCGTCCGTACCGGTGGTTTCGGCGGCAGATGCGCCGCGTCCCCGCGCAACAATTGCTTGCCGCGACGATTGGACTCATCGTCGGTTTGCTGATTGCCGCGCTCACCGCATTTCCGCTTTCCCTTCTCCCCCAACCCTTTAACAATATCCTGCCCTTTGTCTCACTCCTCTTTTTCGGTTATATCGGGGCGTGGGTCATGATCATGCGCGAGCGCGATATTTTTAGCTTGTTCGGCGGGCGTCTGAATCGCGAGGGGAAAACTGCAAAACCATCGCTGTCCGAAGACCTTTCCGAACGCACGATTCTGCTCGATACAAGTGTGATTATTGATGGGCGCATCGCCGATGTTTCGCGCACAGGTTTTCTCGACGGCGTTCTCACCATTCCGCGCTTTGTGTTGAATGAATTGCAGCACATTGCCGATTCGTCCGACGCGCTGCGGCGCAATCGCGGGCGGCGCGGGCTCGACATGCTCAACAAATTGCAAAAAGATTCCGTCGTGCCGATCAAAATAACGGACATGGATGTGGAAGAGGTGCGCGAGGTGGATGACAAACTCGTGCGCCTCGCTAAACAACTGCACGCGCCCGTTCTCACCAACGATTTCAATTTGAACAAAGTCGCGGAAATTCAAGGCGTGCGCGTGTTGAATGTGAACGAACTTGCGAACGCGTTGCGTGCGATCGTGCTACCCGGCGAAAACATGCACGTCAAATTGGTGCAAGAAGGCAAAGAGTTGGGACAAGGGGTTGCGTATCTGGATGATGGCACAATGGTCGTTGTCGAAAACGGCAAAAAATATATGGGCAACAGCATTGACGTGACGGTGACGCGCATGTTGCAAACGAATCAGGGGCGAATGATTTTTGCGACGCCGGCGAATGGGAAATAAGGGATGAAGGATGAAGGATGAAGGATGAATTCATCCTTCATCCTTCATCCTTCTTTTTCATGTCTCTCTCTCTCTACAACACTCTCTCGCGCCAAAAAGAAAAATTCCAACCGCGCGTTCCGAATCATGTGGCGATGTATGTCTGCGGTCCGAATTTGTATGGACCCGCGCACATTGGGCATGCCTTGTCATTCATTACATTTGACACGTTGAAACGCTATTTGAAATTTCGCGGCTATGGCGTCAAGCATGTGCAAAATTTTACAGACATTGAAGATCGGATCATTGAAACGGCGCGCAAACAAAATACGACGATTGAAGCATTGGCGGAAAAATATATCGCGCGTTTTTTGAACGAAATGGATTCGTTGAACATTCAGCGCGCGGACGCGTACCCGCGCGCGACGGAGGCGATTCCGACGATTATCAAAATGACGCAAGGGCTGATTGAAAAAGGGATGGCGTACGAAATGGACGGCGATGTCTATTTTCGCGTGCGCGCGGATGAAGATTACGGCAAGTTGTCCCATCGTTCGCTGGACGAAATGGAAGCGGGGGCGCGTGTAGCTGTGGATGAACGCAAAATGGATCCGATGGACTTTGCGCTGTGGAAAGCGAGCAAGGACGGCGAACCCGCGTGGGATTCGCCGTGGGGGCTTGGACGTCCGGGCTGGCATATCGAATGTTCCGCGATGAATTTGGAACAACACGGTCCCGAAATTGATTTGCACGGCGGCGGCTTTGATGTGCTGTTTCCGCATCACGAAAATGAAATCGCGCAATCGGAATCGTACACGGGCAAACCTTTTGCGCGTCACTGGGTTCACAACGCGCTGCTGCATTTGCCCGGTCAAGAAAAAATGACGCGGCATCTGGGGGGCTTGGTGTTGATTCCCGATGCGTTGACGCGCCACAGCAGCGATGCGATTCGCGCGTTTATTTTGGGAACGCATTATCGTTCGCCCTTGCCGTGGACGGAAGAGGGTGTGGAGGCGGCGGAACGCGGACTTGAACGTTTGCGCGCGGCGGTGCGCCTCACCCCCGACCCCTCTCCTGAAAATTTTGCCCGCAAAATTTTCAGGAGAGGGGAGGCAACAGATTCCCCTCTCCCTTCGGGAGAGGGGTTAGGGGTGAGGGGTGATGAGGCGCGCGAAAGATTTGTCGTTTTGATGGACGATGATTTGAATACGGCGGGCGCGCTCGGCGTGTTGTACGATTTGGCGCGTGAAATCAATCGCGCGCGCGGGGAAGGCGCAATCGCCCAAGACCTCGCGCCCGCGCAAGCAACGTTATTGGAACTCGCGGGCGTGTTGGGCTTGACGCTACAAGAACAAAAGCGCGTGGTGAGTGACGATGACGCAGAAAAAATTAACGCGCTCGTCGCCGAACGCAACGCGTTACGCGCGGCGAAAAAATACGCGGACGCGGATAAGGTGCGCGCGCAGTTGACCGAGATGGGAATTGAAATTACCGATAGCGCGCAGGGGACGACGTGGAGGAAAGTGCGAGAGTGAGTCAGTAATCAGTTGTCAGTATTCAGTAATCAGTGTTTGGCAAGAGGCGATTTGCGATACGCGATTGGCTATCTGCCATCTGCCATTCGCCATCCCCATGAGCGATTTCATTTTTGGACGTAACGCGGTTCTTCAAGCACTGCGCGCGGGAACAGATATTTCGCGTATCTTGCTCGCGCGGGGAACGAAACGCGATGGGATGTTGGGCGAGGCGTTGGAAATTGCGCGACGCGAGAATATTCCGATTGTGGAAGTGGAACGCGACGCGTTGGATAAATTGCTGAAACGCGGCTCTCTCCATCAAGGCATCGTCGCCGAAACGGGAGAGTTCGAGTACGTTGACATGCGGGATATTTTGACGGCGGCGCGTGCAAAAAACGAGCCGCCGTTTTTGTTGCTGCTCGACAATATCCAGTATGTGACTAACTTTGGCGCGCTGCTGCGGACGGCGGAAATAATTGGGGTCCATGGCGTCATAATCCCCGAACATCGGCAGGCGGGTGTGACGGGACAAGTGCGCAAAGCATCGGCGGGCGCGGTAGATTTTCTCAAGATCGCGCAAGTGACGAATCTGGCGCAAACGATTGAGGAATTGAAAAAGCGAAATATCTGGGTTGTGGGCATCGAAGAAGCGCCAAACGCGATTCCGTACAACAAGGGGGATTACACCATTCCGATTGCGTTCGTCGTTGGCAGTGAAGTGGATGGTCTGCGAAGATTGACGCGCGAGAAATGTGATTACTTGGTGCAGCTGCCAATGTGGGGCAAAACGCCATCGCTGAATGTTTCGGTGGCGGGTTCGATTGTGTTGTACGAGGCGCGGATGCAGCGGGTGGGGAAGAAAGTAAAGAGTGAAAAGTAAAAAGTAATCAGTGATCAGTAAATTGGTGACGAGCATGATTGAAAATATTGAATCGCGCATTGACCAGCTCCATTCCATCGGCATCGTGGATATGCACTTTGATTTGTTGATGGACTTGTACGAAAAACGAAAACGCGTAAATGTGCTGCGCGATGATTTTGAAGCGCAGTTTGACGCGGGCGGGATTGGGGTGATTGGCGCGGCGATTTATATTGATGAACCGTATCTGCCTGAACAGGCGCTGCGGGTTGGATTGGATCAAATCGCGCGCTTGTACGTCGAGTGTGAATCGAATCCGCGTTTTGTGATTTGTAAAACGTACGCGGATATTTTGAACGCGCGGCGCGAAAATAAATTTGCCATGTTGATTACGATGGAAGGGGTTGAACCGCTCGGCACGGACATTAATTTATTGCGCGTGTTTTATGAATTGGGTTTGCGTTCCGTTGGACTGACACACGCGCGGCGGAACATGGCGGCGGATGGGGGCATGTTTGCGGCGAATGCTTCTTCGCGGCATGGGCTTGCGCCGTTTGGAAAAGTGTTGGTGCAAGAGATGGACAAGTTAAACATCCTCATTGATTTGGCGCATCTGAATGCGGCGGGCGTGGAGGATGTGTTGCAGTTGTCGAAACAGCCGCTGATTTTTTCGCACACCAATCCGCGCAAGTTTTTTGATATTGATCGCAATGCGAGTGATGATCACATTCGCGCAGTCGGCGCGCGCGGCGGGGTGATTGGCGTGAATGGGGTTTTGGTGGGCGCGAAAAAGGAGCAGGCGACGATTGATATGTTGATTGACAATATCGAATACATTGTCGAGTTGACGAGTATTGATTCCGTCGCTATCGGTTTCGATTTTTTCAAGTTTATTTGGGACCAATGGACGCCCACCAAGCAAGGCGAAATCGTTTCGTATTTGATGGAAGTGGAGTTTGTGCCAGATTTGCAGCATCACGGTCATGCGCGCAATTTGACGCGGCGTTTGATCGAACGGGGCTGGAAGGATGAGGATATTGGGAAAGTGTTGGGGGGGAATTGGATGCGGGTGTTGGAGCAGGGGTTGGGCGATTGAAATCGCAGCAACAAAAGCACAAAGTCTGCCTACACAGACTCGGGAGAGGCGAAAATAGGCGTAAAAATTTGACGCGAGATGCTGACGCGCATATAATCGCCGCTTGCTGTGGGCGGGTAAGTATTTTGCGCGTGGTGAACTCTAATACGCCGGCGTAACTCAGTTGGTAGAGTACGCGATTTGTAATCGCGCTGTCATCGGTCCGATTCCGATCGCCGGCTCTGAAAAATACAAATCGCCCCGGGGAGGCGGCGGAGATGGCGAGCCGCGTGTGACTGTAAATCACATTCCGTACGGATGAGGGGGTTCGAATCCCTCCCTCCCCACTCTGATCCTTCACGCGCGTTCAGGACAAGTTTTTGATTGTTGATTTCAGTTTGCAGATTTTGGAATGGGTGCGCGATGGCAAAGGTGCAGCGGATTTGTCAGCTGTGTGGGAATGAGTTTTTGGTTTTAGAGAGCTGGTTGGCGAGAGATACAACGCGCGGAAAATTCTGCTCAAAGGAATGTGCCAAGCAGAATCAAAAGCAAAAGAGCGAGCGTGTTGTAGGTTGTTTAGAATGTGGCAAAGAATTCACGACGCAACAGGGCCTGATAAATCGCGGCCAAGGCAAATTTTGTTCGCACTCTTGTTCTGCAAGTCATAGCAATCGTGTTCGATCAGAACATCCAAGTCAAGAACGACTTGAACAATTGTACGTTCAAGAAAAACGTTCGATGCAAGAGATTGCGGATGTGTTTGGATGTTCACCCAACAAAGTTGTTTATTGGATGGATCAATATGGGATCGCGCGTCGCGATCAGAGTGAGGCAACTTAGTGCCTATCCGAATAACCTGTGATATAAAGTGAGGTATGAAAAAACGCACCAAGAAAAAAACCAGTCTTCCACCAACCCCCAAGCCCAAGCGCACGCGCGCACGCACGCCGAATAACAAAAC
>Ga0247727_10009197_pt1 | contig 18023 bp, 16 predicted proteins | sample WisWelCaveWW1625_FD_202498 | JGI IMG/M metagenome (GOLD analysis project Ga0247727, IMG submission 202498) | Biofilm microbial communities from Wishing Well Cave, Virginia, United States - WW16-25 | ecosystem: Environmental > Aquatic > Deep subsurface > Groundwater > Cave microbial mat | place...
CGGGCGCGGTGATCATCGGCAAGACGAACCTGAGCGAGTGGGCCAATTTCCGCTCGACGCGCTCGTCGAGCGGCTGGAGCGGGCGCGGCGGCCTGTGTCGCAATCCGTACGCGCTCGACCGCAGCGCCTGCGGGTCGAGCTCGGGCACGGGCGCGGCGATCTCCGCGAATCTCGCGGCGATCGGTGTCGGCACGGAGACCGACGGCTCGATCGTCTGCCCCGCCACGGCCTGCTCGCTCGTCGGGCTCAAGCCGACGCTGGGCCTCGTCAGCCGCTCGGGGATCATCCCAATCGCCCACAGCCAGGACACCGCGGGACCCATGACCCGCAGCGTGACGGACGCCGCCATCCTGCTCGGGGCGCTCGCCGGGGCCGACGCGACGGATGCGGCGACGCGCGCCCGGCCGGCGGGGTCGGCGACCGACTCCACGCGCTCCCTGGACCCGAATGGGCTCCGCGGCGCGCGGATCGGCGTGGCGCGCGCGAAGTTCTTCGGCTACAGCCCGGCGGCCGACCGGCTGGTCGAGGCGGCCATCGAGACGATGCGCCGCCTCGGCGCCGTGATCGTGGATCCCGCCGACATCCCCCACGCCGGCGAGTACGACGACGCCGAGTACACGGTGCTGCTGTACGAGTTCAAGGCCGACCTGAACGCCTATCTCGCCGGGCTGGGGCCCGGCGCGCCGGCGCGCACGCTCGCCGATCTCATCGCGTACAACAGCGGGCACCGTGACCGGGAGATGCCCTATTTCGGGCAGGAGATCTTCGCACTGGCCCACGAAAAGGGCCCGCTGACCGACGACGCGTACATCGAGGCGCTGGCCCGATGCCGCCGTCTCTCGCGCGCGGAGGGGCTGGACGCCGTGTTCACGCAGCACACGCTGGACGCGATCGTCGCGCCGACGGGAAGCCCGCCGTGGACGATCGATCTCGTCAACGGCGATCATTTCCTCGGCGCCAGCTCGACGCCGGCGGCGGTGGCGGGATACCCCAGCATCTCGGTGCCGGCGGGCTATCACTTCGGGTTGCCGGTCGGGATCACGTTCATCGGACGGGCGTGGAGCGAGTCCACGTTGCTCCGGCTGGCCTACGCCTACGAGCAGGCGACCAAGCTGCGGCGGCCACCGCGGTTTCTAGCGACGGCCGAGCTCACGGCAGCGCCCTGAGCGCGTTACCTCTCAGCCCCCAGCCGCTCCAGGGCCGCGGCCCTGATCCATTCCCGCTAGGGCATACGCAGTCGTCCTGCGGATAACGCTGAGCGAGACTAAGTTGCAGGCGACGCCCCGGCTGCTCACGCAACCCATGCTCGGGGGATTCGTGTCCAGACCACTCGCCCTCTGTGCAATCCTCTTGTCCGCATGCGTGTCCCTCGGGTGTGCGCAAGACCAGCACCAGCGAGAGCCGGTTGGGGTCCTGCAGCAGTTCTGGCTCCAGTTTCGTCGTGCGGCACTCGCCGGTGACAAGGAGGAGTTGGCGGCCTTGACGAGGTTTCCCTTCCGCACACGCGGGACGCTCGACACGGACTCCATCGTCGTGTATGATCGGCTGGCCTTCCTCGACATCGTTGACCGCCTGCTCGCGCAGGACCCCGGGCTGCGTCCTGAGCCTGAGACGATGCGCGACCTCATCGACCGAACGGACAGTGTTACGACTCGGCACCTTGGCGACGGCGGGCGCACGGCTCGCATTGGCGTCTTCGTGTTCGAGCGAGGTCCCGATGGCTGGCGCTTCGCCCGGGCGTACATCGACGAATAGCAACCGAGATGGCTGCGATTCTCCTGAAGCTTGGTGACCGAGGACCGCAGGTCCTACGACTCCAACTCCTTCTGTCAGCGCGCGTGGCGGGCCTGCCGCTGAGAGCGAACGCTGACTTCGGCCCGGCCACTCGCGAAGCCATCGTTGCCTTCCAGAGAGCGCGCGGGCTACCGCCGACCGGCTTCGTCGATCCGAGGATGTGGGCCGCCCTGGGTCAGCGGGTGTGGCGCTGGCTTCCCAGAGTTCTCGCAACTAGCGGGACGAACTGGTTGGCGATCGCTGAGGAAGAGCTTGGGATCCACGAGGACTCTCTCCCGGATCAACACAATCGCCGCATTCTCGAATACCACCAAACGACGGGCCTCAAAGCCACAACAGACGAGACGCCGTGGTGCTCGGCATTCGTGAACTGGGTTGTGATCAAAGCCGGCTATAGCGGTACTAGGAGCGCTGCAGCGAAGAGTTGGCTGGAGTGGGGCCATCACCTCACCGAGCCGCGGGCCGGGGCAGTCGCCGTCATCAAGCGGGTCTCTGCGAGCGCCGATGCCGGCTTTCACGTTGGCTTCACGGTCTCGTGCAGCACGACTGCCCTTCGGTTGCTTGGTGGCAATCAGTCCGATCAGGTCAAGTATTCGAACTTTCCACTCAAGTCCTACGAAGTGAAGGGCTACCGCTGGCCCAGGTAGACCCCGCGGCGGCCGGCGGCGCCCGGGCCAGGGGCGCGCCCGAGTGGGCGGGCCAAAGGGGTGCGAGAGCCTTGCAGGAGCGCCGTCCACCGCATGAGGCTGCGGCCCGCCCGCGGCCGTATCTGGAAGCCCGAATTGGTCTTGCCGCCGGCCGCCGCAGGTCGCAGCTTGTGCGCCATCCGAAGGAGCCTGTGATGGCCAAGCCCGAGCGGAACGAGAGCCGATCATCCGTGCGCGACGGCGGCCTGCCCGTGCCCCACCCCGGGTCCAGTTCCAGACGATGGACCAATCGCTCGCAAAGATCCTCTCCGTGCACAAGGCGGCGCTGCGCAAGTCCACGCGGCGGCCGATTCCGGCGCCGAAGAGCCTGGAGGAATGCGTACAGGCGTTCGGGCGATTCCTCACGGTGGCGTTCGCCTAGCGCTCACCGAAGGGGAGGGCAATGCCCAGCATCTACGACCTGAAGCCCGCCTTCCAACGTCTGCTGCGGCCCTTGGTGCGCGGCCTGGCCCGCGCGGGCGCCACCCCCAACCATGTGACGATGGCCGCGCTCGCGCTCTCGTTCGCGGTCGGCGGGCTCATCGCCTGGTACCCGACAGCGCGCTGGCCCCTGTTGCTCCTGCCCGCCGCGCTGCTCCTCCGCATGGCCCTGAACGCGCTGGACGGGATGATGGCGCGGGAGCTGGGTATGGCGAGCCGGCTGGGCGCGGTGCTCAACGAGCTGGGCGACGTCCTGTCCGACGCCGCGCTCTACCTGCCGCTGGCGCTCGTGCCGGGAATCGCAGCCGCGCCGGTCGTTGTCGCGGTCGTGCTCGCGGTGATCACGGAGATGGCGGGGGTCGTAGCGGTCCAGATCGGCGCCCCGCGGCGATACGACGGGCCCATGGGCAAGAGCGACCGGGCGTTCGTCGTCGGCGCCCTCGCCCTGGTGCTCGGCCTCGGGGCGCGCGCCGGTCGCTGGGTCGCGGTGCTGCTCTGGCTGGTGGTGGCGCTGCTGCTCCTCACGATCTGGAACCGCGCGCGCCGCGCGCTCCGGGAGGGACGCGCATGAAGGACCGCCTGCACCCGCCCGTGCTCGCCGCCCTGGTCGGGATCTTCGGAATCCTGGTCCTCGCCACAATACTCGTGTGGCTGGTGGGGCGCGTGCGGCCGCAGCTCGACCTGGGCGAGATGCGGGCCCGCATCCGCAGCTGGTGGGTCATGGCGGCGGCGTTCGCCGTCGCGCTGGTCCTGACCCGCAAGATCTCGCTGGTGTTCTTCGCGTTCGTGAGCTTCCTGGCCCTGAAGGAGTACCTCTCGCTCATCCCCACGCGCCGCGCCGACCGCAGCGTACTGCTGATCGCCTACCTCAGCATCCCGATACAGTACTTGTGGATCGGGATGGAGTGGTACGGCATGTTCATCGTGTTCATCCCGGTGTACGTCTTCCTGCTCCTGCCGATGCGGATGGTGCTGATCGGCGAGACCGCGGGCTTCCTGCGCTCGGTCGGCACGCTGCACTGGGGCCTGATGGTCACCGTGTTCAGCATCAGTCACGTGGCCTATCTGCTGGTCCTGCCGCAGGCGGTCAACCCGCTGGGCGGCGGCGCGGCACTCGTGCTGTACCTCGTGTTCCTGACGCAGGCGAACGACGTCGCGCAGTTCATCTGGGGCAAGAGCCTCGGCCGCCACCGCGTGGTCCCGACGGTGAGCCCCAACAAGACCTGGGAGGGGTTGCTGGGCGGCGTTGCCACGACGGTCGTGCTCGGGATGGTACTGGCCCGATGGCTCACGCCGTTCGACCTGCGCGAGGCCGCCGCGGCGACGCTGCTCATCGGGTTCGGCGGGTTCATCGGCGACATCGTGATCTCGGCCCTGAAGCGCGACCTGGGCATCAAGGACTCGGGCACGCTGCTGCCCGGCCACGGGGGGATCCTGGACCGGATCGACAGCCTCACCTACACGGCGCCGCTGTTCTTTCACTACACGTACTACCTCCACGCCTGACGGTGAGCCGCATCCTCCAGTTGCTGTTCTTCTGGCTCGTGGTCCGCCCGATCGTGCTGGTGGTGATCGGCCTCAACGTGCGCCATCGCGAGCGGCTGCCGTCGGGCGGAGCGGGCGCGGGCGGGCCCGCGATCGTGGTGGCGAACCATAACAGCCACCTCGACACGGTCGTGCTGATGACGCTCCTGCCCTCCCGGCTGCTGCACCGCGTCCGCCCGGTGGCGGCGGCGGACTACTTCCTGCGGAACCGGGTCGTGGCCTGGTTCGCCCGCGCTATCATGGGGATCATCCCGATCGAGCGGCGCGGGCGCGAGCCGGGCGCCGACCCGCTCGCCGCGGTCTCCCAGGCGCTCGACCGCGGCGAGATCGTGATCCTGTTCCCCGAGGGCACGCGGGGCGAGCCCGAACGGCTCGCGGCGTTCAAGAGCGGCGTGGCGCATCTCGCCCGCCGGAATCCGCACGTGCCCGTGATCCCGGTGTTCATGCATGGGCTGGGCAAGACCTTGCCGCGGGGCTCGCGCGTGCCGGTGCCGTTTTTTTGCGACGTGTTCGTCGGCGAGCCACTGTTCGGGCTGGACGACCACCGGATCTTCCTGGAGCATCTCACGGAGCGCATGCAGGCGCTGGCTGGAGAGGGGACGTTCCCGGTGTGGCAATGACGGCGTGATGGACCGGTGCCGGGCAGGCGGCGTAGATGCCCACGCCCGACCCCGCGACCACCTGTGCTTCAGGTACGGTGACTCGGTGCCTTCGCCAGCAGCCCCGTCCTCGGAGGATTTGCATTGGTGGCCCCGCGGGCTCTATCGTAGTCTCACCGTGAGCGGGGCCGGCCGGTTGTCGGCGCCACCGCTGATGCGAGGCCATGGAAGAGCCTCATGATGACCCAACCCTCGTGAACGTGATCAGAGTACGGGCGCAGTGAACCATAGCGAGATCGTCAGCTTCATCTGGGGCGTTGCGGATCTCATTCGCGACACCTTCAAGCGCGGCAAGTACCAGGACGTGATCCTCCCGCTCACGGTGCTCCGCCGCCTCGATTGCGTGCTTGCCGACACGAAGGAGCGCGTCCTGAAACGGCAGGCCGAACTGAAGGGCAAGGGGCTCGAAGATCTCGACGCACAGCTCAGGCGGGTATCGGGATTCGCGTTCTACAATACGTCTCGCTACGACTTCGAGAAGCTGCTCGCCGACGCTCCGCACGTCGCGGCCAACCTGCGCAATTACATCGCGGGCTTCAGCCCGAACATGCGAGAGGTTCTGGAGAAGTTTGATTTCGACAACACCCTCAGCAAGCTCAACGAGGCCGGGCTGTTGTTCCAGGTGCTCGAGCGTTTCAAGAGCGTGGACCTGCACCCGGAGAGGATCGACAACCCGACAATGGGGACGATCTTCGAGGAGTTGATCCGCAAGTTCAACGAAGCGCTAAACGAGAACCCTGGCGAGCACTTCACCCCGCGCGACGTGGTCCACCTGATGGTGGACCTGATGCTGGCCGGGGACGAAGACCGGATCCGCCGCAAAGGCGTCGTCTGCACGGTCTACGACCCCTGTTGCGGCTCGGGCGGCATGTTGATGATCACCAAGGAGCATATCACGATCGGCCTGCGCAAGAACAGAGCCCTGCTTCGACTTGCGATTAGCCCCGGCGCCGAGATCCACCTTTTCGGCCAGGAAGTGAACCCCGAAACTTGGGCGGTGTCCAAGTCCGACCTGTTCATGAAGGACCCGACCGGTCGCGATGCGGACAACATCACGTTCGGGAGCACGCTGTCCAATGACCGTCACGCGGGGAGGACGTTCGATTACCTGATCGCGAATCCCCCGTACGGCAAGGACTGGAAGCGCGACGAAGACTCTGTGCGAGCCGAGCACGAGCGTGGCGCCGCCGGGCGCTTCGGCCCGGGCCTTCCGCGGATCAGCGACGGCCAGCTCCTGTTCCTCCTGCACATGCTGGCGCACGCCAAGGAGCCGAAGGAGGGCGGCTCGCGCATCGCGATCATCATGAACGGCTCTCCGCTCTTCACCGGCGACGCGGGCAGCGGCGAGAGCGAGATTCGCCGGTTCATTCTGGAGAACGACCTGCTGGAGGCGCTGATCGCCCTGCCGGAGCAGCTCTTCTATAACACCGGCATCGCCACCTACGTCTGGATCGTGACGAATCGCAAGGCGGCCGGGCGCAAGGGCAAGGTGCAGCTCATTGACGCGAGCGCATTCTGGACGCCGATGCGCAAGAGCCTGGGCGACAAGCGGCGCGAGATCCCGCCGGATCGGGCGCAGGATCTCCTGAAGCTCCTTGCCGATTTCAAGGATGGAGACACCCGCAGATTCGAGAAAGATGGCAAGGAAGACGAGGTAGTCGTCAGCCGCATCTTCCCGACCACGCAGTTTGGCTTTCGCAAGGTCACCGTCGAACGGCCCCTTCGGCTCAATTTCCAGGCGAATCCCGATCGCATCGCTCGGCTGGAGGAGGAGAAAGGTTTTCAAGCGCTCGCGCAGTCGAAGAAGAAGGGCGCCGCAGGTGCGAAGGAGCAGGCCGAGGGACGGGCCCTGCAGGAGGCGATCCGGACGCTCGTGGGGGGGCTTCCAGGAACGCTCTTCAAGGATCGCGACGAGTTCGAGCGCCTGCTCGACGCCGCCGCGACGAAGGGCGGTGTTAAGCTGCCGGTACCCGCCCGAAGGGCCATCCTCTCGGCCCTGTCGGAGCGGGACGAGTCGGCCGCGATCTGCAGCGACAATGACGGCGGCCCCGAGCCCGATCCGGAGCTGCGCGACACGGAGAGCGTCCCGCTTCACGCTGGCGACGATCCGGTGGATGCCGAGGGCGTGCCGGCCAGCGTTCGCGCCTTCTTCGAGCGTGAGATCAAGCCCCACGTGGCGGATGCCTGGATCGACACGAGCAAGCGCGACCCGAGGGACGGCCGCGTCGGCCTCGTGGGCTACGAGATCAACTTCAACCGCTACTTCTACCGCTACACGCCGCCGCGTCCGCTGGAGCAGATAGAGGCCGACATCCGCGCCATCGAGGGAGACATCGTGCGCATGCTGGGGGAAGTGACGGGAACGACCCCGAAGTAGGTGGCACCCAGCGTCGGCAGGCACGCGTAAGCGCCGACGTTGGCTCCCGCTTCAGGTTCGCCCCAGGACGGGGTGCAAACGTCGGCACTTGCGTATAAGTGCCGACGTTCATTACCATAAGCCGATGCACACCTCGCTCAGCCGCGCGCGTCTCGAGGCGGCGGGAATCGGAGCCTTCTTCCGACCACGCGACGTCGAGCCCCTCGGGACAACTTTCAGGCAGCTGCAGCGCATGGTCGCCCTAGGGGTCGTCGAAAGGATCGGCAGCGGCCTGTACAGGCTGTCCGAAGTCGAGCCGACGGAGCGCGAGACGATCGCCATGGTTGCCACGGCCGTACCCAAGGCGATCGTGTGCCTGCTGTCGGCGCTGAGCGTGCACGAGATCGGCACCCAACTGCCGCATGAGGTCTGGATCGCTCTCGACCGCAAGGCCCGGAAGCCGAGGCGCGTGCCGACCAGGCTGCGAATCGTCCGATTCTCGGGCGTGATGCTGACCTACGGTGTGACCACGATGCCTATGCAGGGCGTCAGAGTGTCCATCACGTCGCCGGCACGTACCGTGGTTGACTGCTTTCGCTACCGTCGCAAGATCGGACTCGATGTCGCGATGGAGGCTCTGCGGGACGCTGTCCGCGCGCGTAAGGCGACTGTGGACGAGATCTGGCGCGCGGCCGAGGTGTGTCGCATCCAGACAGTCATGGGTCCCTACATGGATGCGTTGTCGGCGTGAGTGCCGGTTCCGATCGAGCGGAGTCGATCCGCCAACGCTTGCGCAACGTCCTGCGCCGCCGGGGGGAGGACGCGCAGTTCGGCCTGCAGCGGTACGCCGCGGAGCGGTTTCTCTACCGACTCGGCGAGTCCTCGCACCGCGAGAAGCTCGTGCTGAAGGGCGCCGCGCTGTTCTCCCTCTGGGGCGCCGCCGTCTACCGTGCAACGCGCGACCTCGACTTCACCGGCCTCGGGAGCCCCGATGCCGACCGCCTCCTTTCGATGCTGTCCGATGTCTGCCAGGTGCCGAGTCCTGGCGACGGCTTGACATTCGACTCCCAGACGCTGAGCGCCGAACCCATTCGCGATGACAGCGAATACAGCGGGCTTCGCGTCCGGCTCGAAGCGCGGCTCGGCGAATCCCGCATTCTTGTGCAGATCGACATCGGGTTTGGAAACGCGATAGTGCCGGCGCCAAGCCAGGTGTCCTACCCTACGTTGCTTGGCGATCCGACGCCGCGCATCCTCGCATACCCCTTGGAGGCCGTCATTGCCGAGAAGCTGCATGCGATGGTCGTGCTGGGTGAGCGAAACAGCCGCTTCAAGGACTTCTACGATCTCTATGTGCTCGCAGGGCAGTTTGAGTTCGACGGCGGAAACCTGACGGCGGCGATTACCGCGACGTTCGCACGGCGGCGAACCACCGCCGGCGGCCCGCTCCCGGCATCGCTGAGGCCGGCCTTCTTCGCTGAGGCAGCGCGTGGGGTCCAATGGCGGGCCTACCTGACACGAAATGGCCTTCCCGGCGCGCCTGGGAGCTTCGAGGACCTCGGCGAAGTCCTGATCGCATTCATCGGAGCACCCTGGGCCGAAGGGATCACCTTCGATCGTGTGTGGCCCGCCGGGGGACCCTGGATGTCCCGCGAAAAGGAGGCAGTCGGATGACCGGCGCCAGCTTCGACAGCACGAAAACCCCCCTCCACGACCTGCTGGGACGCGCCGACAACGGCAAGCTCCAGCTACCCGACTTCCAGCGCGAGTGGGTCTGGGACGACGAGCGCATCCGCAGCCTCCTCGCCAGCGTGTCCGTCTCGTTTCCGATTGGTGCAGTCATGCTGCTCGAAACCGGCGGCCGGCACGTCCGCTTCAAGCCCCGGCCGCTCGCCGGCATGCACGAACGGCTCCGCGATGTCGCGCCCGAGACCCTGATTCTCGACGGCCAGCAGCGCCTGACCTCGCTCTACCGGGCACTCATGGGCGCGGGATTGGTGGAAACCAAGGACGCCAAAGGCAAGCCGATCCGCCGCTGGTACTACATCGACATGAAGAAGGCCGTCACCAACGAGGACGACCGGGAAGATGCGCTGCTCAGCGTCCCGGAGGATCGTCAGGTCAAGACGTTCGGTGGTGCGATCACTCTGGACGTGACGACGTCCGAGCGGGAGTACGGAGCCGACATGTTTCCCGTAAACCGGATCTTCCAGAGCGCGGAGTGGCGTCAAGCATTCAACAAGCACTGGAACTACGCCCCGGAGAGGATCCAGCTCTACGACGAGTTCGAGCGCGAAGTCATCAAGCGCTTCGAGCAGTACCAGGTCCCGGTCATCCAGCTGAAGAAGGAGACGCCCAAGGAAGCCGTCTGCTTGGTTTTCGAGCGCGTGAACACTGGGGGCGTGGCGCTCAACGTGTTCGAGCTACTCACCGCCTCGTTCGCAGCCGACGACTTCCAGCTCCGTGACGACTGGACCGCTCGCGAGCAGCGCCTTAAGGGTCAGCACCCGGTGCTGCGCCATTTGCAGAACGACGACTTCCTCCAGGCCATCTCGCTGCTCGTGACGCAGGCACGCCGGCGCGAGGCGTTGGCGGGAGGAACGTCCGCCGAGAAGGCGCCCGGTATCAGCTGCAAGCGCAAGGACATTCTCAAGCTCGAGGTCAGCGACTGGCAGACCTGGGCAGATCGGGTGGAGGCCGGTTTCGTGCGCGCCGCCCGGTTCCTCTACGGACAGAAGATCTTCAAGGCTCGCGATCTGCCGTATCGAACGCAGCTGGTACCGCTCGCCGCCTCCTTCGTGGACCTCGGGAAGGATGGGGAGACCGAGGGCGCTCGTCAGAAGATTGCGCGGTGGTACTGGTGCGGCGTGCTGGGCGAGCTGTACGGCGGCGCCATCGAGAGTCGCTTCGCGCGGGACCTGCCGGAGGTTGTCGCGCTGGTGCGCGGCGAGGCAGTGGAGCCGATCGCGATCCAGGAATCGAGCTTCCAGGCCAACCGGCTGCTCACCCTGCGCACCCGCAACAGCTCGGCGTACAAGGGGCTGTACGCGCTACTCATGCGCGACGGCGGGCGCGACTTCCTTACCGGCGAGCCGATCGAGGCTCAGTCCTTCTTCGACGACAAGGTAGATATCCATCACATCTTCCCCGAGAAGTGGTGCAAGACCGCCGGTATCGAGCCGGGCACGTACAACAGCGTGATCAACAAGACGGCGCTTGCCGCCCGGACCAACCGCAAGATCGGCGGCAAGGCGCCGTCGAAGTACCTGCCTGCGATCGAGCGGGACGCCGGTGTCGGTGCCGACGGCATGGACGAGATCCTGCGCTCGCACTGCATCGCGCCCGAGCACCTGCGCCCCGACCGGTTCTGGGAGTTCTACGCCGCGCGCGCCGACGCATTGCTCCAGCGCATCGAAGCCGCGACGGGCAAGACGATCGCGCGCCAGCCGGAGCTCTTCGGCGCCGGCGTGACGGCCGAGGCGTACGACGAGGGGCCGGAGGAGTGGGACGCCGAGGAGCCGCTGGAGGAGGCGGTCTCGTGAGTCAGGCGCAGAAGGTCGAGATGCCTACAGCGCAGCGACGGTACAAACCATACGTGGCCTGCAAGGACTCCGGCGTCGAGTGGCTGGGGGAGATTCCGGCGCATTGGGAGGTGAAGCGGCTGAAGCACATCGCTCGGCTCAATCCCGAGACGGTCCGCGAGGACCATGATCCAGGGATGGAGATCGTATACGTCGACATCGGTGGCGTTGACAATCTCGGCCGAATCATCGAGCGCGAGTCACTCACCTTTGGGGCGGCACCTTCGCGAGCCCGCCGGATCGTGCGCGATGGTGACGTGATCGTGTCCACTGTGCGGACCTACCTACGCGCCATCGCCGCCATTCGGGAGCCGGAGCTAGGTACCATCGTTTCCACAGGCTTCGCCGTCATTCGGCCTGCTGGCGAGCTCACAACGGACTTCGCGGCGTATGCGCTTCGAGCGTCATACTTTGTGGAGCGAGTCGTCGCCAACTCGAAGGGCGTGAGCTTTCCGGCCATCAATGAAAGCGAGATGGCCACGTATGAGATCGCGAGGCCCCCCGAGCCCGAGCAACGCGTCATCGCCGCCTTCCTCGACCGCGAGACGGCGCGGATCGATGCTTTGGTGGCCAAGAAGGAACGGCTGATTGAGCTGCTCCAGGAGAAGCGCACGGCCCTCATTACCCGCGCCGTCACCAAGGGCCTTGACCCAAATGTCCCCATGAAGGACTCCGGCGTCGAGTGGCTGGGGGAGATTCCGGCGCATTGGGAGGTCTTGAACGCCGGTCGAGTCATCAATCGCATCGAGCAGGGCTGGAGTCCCGTCGCAGAGGATCGCCAGGCGGAGGATGGGGAGTGGGGGGTCATCAAACTCAGTGCAGTAGTCAAAGGCTCATTCGTGCCGAGCGAACACAAGGCTATGCCGGCGGACCTTTCGCCTGACACGCGGTACGAGATTCGTGACGGCGACTTTCTACTTACGCGCGCCAATACACCTGACCTTGTCGGAGATGTGTGCGTTGTCCGCAGCACGCCTCCAAGGCTCATGCTCTGCGATCTCGTGTATCGGCTCGACCTGCGGTCTGACCGCGTAGTTCCGGCGTTTCTGACCTACTGGTTCCTGAGCCCGAGCGGTCGCTACCAGATCGAAGTTGAGGCTCGGGGCTCAAGTCAGTCGATGGTGAAGGTTTCTCAGGGGCTGATCCGCGCATGGACGGTTGTGCTGCCTCCAGCTGCAGAGCAGCGCGCCATCGCCACCTTCCTCGAGCGTGAGAGGACGAGGATCGACGCCCTCATCGCCACGGTCCGCCAAGCCATCGACCGCCTCAAGGAGCTCCGGACCGCCCTCATCTCCGCCGCGGTGGCGGGCAAGATCGACGTATGCCAGGAGGTCGCATGAGCCCCGAGATCTCCGAGCGCTCCTTCGAGGAGGCGATCGAGTGCGGGCTGCTCCAGTACGGCCCGGACGCCTGCGTGGGCGAGCCGCGCGCCGCCCACGAGACGCCGCCACCCTACGGCGAGTCGCCGCCCGGCGGTTACCGCAAGCGACGGCCGGAGGACTACGACCGCACGCTGTGCCTGCTGCCTCGTGATGTGGTGGACTTCGTGCTTGCTACCCAGCCCAAGGAATGGACGAAGCTCGAGCAGCACTACGGCGCGCCCGTCAAGGAGCAGTTCCTCAAGCGCCTGGCATCCGAGATCGAGCGGCGCGGGGCGCTCGACGTATTGCGGAACGGCATCAAGGACTCAGGGGTCAAGTTCCGGCTCGCCTACTTCCGCCCGGCGAGTGGCCTCAACGAGGAGACGCGGCGGCTCCACGCCGCCAACCTGTTCTCCGTGGTCCGCCAGGTGCGCTACAGCACGAAGAACGAGAACTGCCTCGACCTCGTGTTGTTCCTGAACGGCATCCCGATCTTCACCGCCGAGCTCAAGAACCTGCTCACAGGCCAGGATGTCGAGGACGCGATCCGCCAGTACAAGACTAACCGCGACCCGCGGGAGCCGCTCCTCGCCCACGGCCGCTGCCTCGCGCACTTCGCCGTGGACCCGGACCTGGTCTACGTCACGACCCAGCTCGCCGGGCCGAACACGCGTTTCCTGCCCTTCAACCAGGGCAAGTTCGGCGGGGCGGGTAACCCGCCGGTACCGCCCACGCGCCTCGGCTACGCGACCGCCTACCTGTGGGACGAGACCTGGGCGCGTGACAGCGTGCTCGACCTGGTCCGGCAGTTCATCCACGAAGTGGAGGAAGAAGACGAGAACGGGCGCAAGACCGGCAGGCGCTCCCTGATCTTCCCGCGCTACCAGCAGCTCGACTGCGTGCGCCGGCTCGTCACCGACGCGCGCATGACGGGCACCGGGCAGCGCTACCTGATCCAGCACTCGGCGGGGAGCGGCAAGAGCTTCACCATCGCCTGGCTCGCCCACCAGCTCTCGACGCTCCACGACATCAACGACCGGCGCGTCTTCGACTCGATCGTGGTCGTCACCGACCGGCGCGTGTTGGACCGCCAGCTCCAGACCACTATGCGCCAGTTCGAGCAGACGCTTGGCGTGGTGGAGAACATTGATACCACCAGCCGCCAGCTCAAGGAGGCGCTCGAGTCCGGCAAGACGATCATCGTCACCACGCTCCAGAAGTTTCCGGTGATCGCCAAGGAGATCGGGGAGCTGCCGGGCAAGCGGTTCGCGCTGATCGTGGACGAAGCGCACTCGTCGCAGTCGGGCGAGAGCACGAAGAGCCTCAAGGCCGTCCTGGCATCAGGTTCGCTCGATGAGGCCGAGGCAGAGGAGGCCATGGCTGAGTCGCCCGAAGAGGAGCTCGAGGGGACGATTCTGGCCGAGATGGAGCGGCGCGGGCGGCTGCCAAACCTGTCGACGTTTGCCTTTACCGCGACGCCCAAGCCCAAGACGCTCGAGCTGTTCGGCACGAAGCGCCCCGACGCGAAGTTCGCGCCCTTCCACCTCTACAGCATGCGCCAGGCCATCGAGGAGGGGTTCATCCTCGACGTGCTCGCGAACTACACGACGTACAAGGCCTACTGGCGGCTGCTCAAGAAAGTCGAGAACGACCCGCACTACGACAAAGAAAAGGCCAAGTACCTGATCAAGTCCTTCGTGGAGCTGCACCCCCACGCCATCGGCGACAAGGTGAGGATCTGTGTGGAGCATTTCGCGGCGCAGGTCCAGGGCGAGATTGGCGGCAAGGCCAAGGCGATGATCGTCACCAGGTCTAGGCTTCACGCCGTGCGCTACAGGCTGGCGGTGGACAAGTACCTTGCGGAGCGCGGCTACCCATTCCGGGCCCTGGTCGCCTTCTCAGGGACGGTCCAGGACGGCGGCCAGGCCTACACCGAATCCAACATGAACGGCCTCCCCGAGGCGCAGACGGCCAGGACCTTCGAGCAGCCCGAGTACCGCTTCCTTATCGTGGCCAACAAGTTCCAGACCGGCTTCGATCAGCCGCTGCTGCACACGATGTACGTCGATAAGAAGCTCGGCGGTGTGAACGCGGTGCAGACGCTCTCGCGCCTGAACCGCACGCACCCGGAGAAGAAGGGCACGATGGTGCTCGACTTCGCCAACGAGGCCGACGACATCAAGGCCGCCTTCGAGCCCTACTACGAGACGACGCTCCTCTCCGAGGCGACCGACCCCAACCTCCTGTATGAGATCCAAGCGCGACTGCTCGGGTTCCCCGCGTACACCGAGACAGACGTAGACGCCTTTGCCAAGGTGTACTTCGATTCGAAGGCGACGCAGGACCGGCTTTACGCCGTCCTCGCGCCGGTGGTCGAGCGGTTCACGGTCCTCACCGACCAGGAACGCCACGATTTCCGGGGCCAGCTCACCGATTACGTAAGGCTCTACGCCTTCCTTGCCCAGATCCTGCCGTTCGCGGATATGGACCTGGAGAAGCTCTACGTCTTCGCCCGACACCTGCGGCGACTCCTCCCGGCGGACCGCGGCGAGCTGCCGCGCGAGGTACAGCGAAACATCGACATGGAGTCTTACCGAATCCAGCAAACCGGGAGCGGCAGAATCCCGCTGGAGCGGCGGCCGGGTGTGCTCGATCCAGTGAGCAGCAAAGGCGGGCACGGTGTGGATGCGGGAGAATTGGAGGCCCTGTCGCGCATCATCGCCGAGCTCAACGAGCGCTTCGGCCTGAATCTGGGCCCCGAGCATCGGGTGACGCTTGGCCAGATGATGGACAAGCTCGACGACGACGCGGCGCTCGACGCGGCCGCCCGGGTCAACACGCGGGAGAACGTGCGGCTCACCTTCGACCAGAAGGTCGAGCACGTGATTCAGGAGATCGTGGACTCCAACTTCGAGCTCTATAAGCGCATCACCGACGACCGCGCCTTCGGCGAAGCGATCAAGAACTTCCTCTTCGACCAGTACCTGCGCGCGCACCGGAACGCCGAGGAGCTGATCAAGCGTGGAGAGTCCAAGACTCTGGAGTTCAAGTCCACCCTCCGCTGGAACCTGAAGGAGGATCGGCAGGATGACAAACTGGTCACGCACGCCGTCCTCAAGACGATCGCGGCGTTCCTCAACACCGAAGGAGGCGACCTCCTGATCGGTGTGGCGGATGATGGAGCGATCGTTGGGATCGAGCACGACCGGCTCGACACCGATGACAAGTTCATGCGACACCTGGCGCAGGTCGTGCGCAATGGACTCGGGGATCGGGCGGGAACCTGCATCGATCCCAAGACGCAGATCGTGGACGGCAAGGCGGTCTGCGTTGTGAGCTGCCAGCGGAGTCCGGAGCCCGTGTTTGTCAAGTGGAAGGGGCTGGAGTCGGCGCCCGAGGGCGACTTCTTCGTGCGGAGCGGACCCGGGACGGTCAAGCTGGCTCCGGAGAGCGCGAAGGAGTACATCCGGACGCGCTTCGTATACCCAGGTCGAGACGTTCCGAATGCGTGATGGACGGGGCTGTCTTAGGCGGCGGCGTTGCGCATCGTCATGCCAACGATGCCACTAAAGAAGGCGAAGTCCACCATCGCTGCCTTGGCCGCGCTCGCGGCCACCGTTGTGGCCCCGATCGTTTGGGACTGGTACGCCCAGCGGGTCGCTCTCGAGCTGCAGCTCTTGGCTCAATCCGTGCTCGTGGAACGAACTGGTGACATGGATAAACTTAACGTCACCTACGACGGCATTACCGTCCCTGGCCTCTCCCGGGTTGAAGTCGCCTTGGTCAATACAGGGCGCAAGCCGATTCGGTCCACCGACGTTCTGTCTCCCGTCACGATCACGATCGATTCTGGCCAGGTCCTAGACGTGCGAGCAGAGCAGCTTCTCCCGACTGATCTGGAGTTGGGCTTCCGCGTCGACTCTTCTCGGCACTCAGTCGTCCTCACTGCCCCCTTGCTCAATCCTGGGGACGCAGCTCGCTTCACGTTGCTTGTTGCGCTTACCCGTCCCCCAGAGGTCTCTGCCTCGGCTCGAATCGCCGGCTTGCGAACCCTGCGACTGACCGATCGCCGCCCTGAGAGTCGCCCTTTCTGGCGTGCGTTGTCGTGGCCGGTCTACCTCGCCTCCGTAGGGACGAGCGTCGCGTTCGTCGCCTTGGCATTGTTCCTGTATGGAATCGGGTACACGCGACGAGAACGACACTACTGGAGGGCCCGCTCCTACCACCTCCCACGGCCGCCGTCGCCCGAGCAGTACCGGTCGGTGATTTCGCTGATTCTCGGCCCCGACGCCGTTGAGCAGAAAGAGGTGCGCCGCATTCTCGAGAGCGCTATCCCCAACCGACCGTTGACCGAGGACCAGAAAGACGGGATAACGCGCGCTATTGAACACGACCTTAGGCAGGCCCGCGTTGTCGGGCACTGGACAGCCGTCCTTCTCTTCATCTTCTTCGTCGTTGGCCTTGGGTACATGGTGTACTCGCTGATACGCGTAGCACGTGGCGGTGCCTGACGGGAGGGGAGCCGAGCGTCCGTCCGCGTCGGCGACACCCGCCTGAGCAAGCCGTAATCCGGACTCCAGGTGTGGCTGTACGACGACGCCAACCGGGGCCGATCCGCCAGCCCGGCACCGAAGCACCGGCATGAAATGCGTAGCCGCGCTCGATGGGTTTTTGACGGCGGCGCTCGCCTGAGCCACGCGCGTATCCCTCCTGCCGATGCATTAGATTCATCCCGAGCGCGGAGAACGCCCCCTTCAACGGAGACACGCGGTGTCCAAGAGATCGAAGACCGACGAGCAGAAACTGGCCGCCCTGGTGAGGAAGAACGCGGCCAAGGCGGCAAAGGTCAAAGGGAAGGCGCCGCGTCGGTACGACCCCACGCTCCCTCCCGAAACCACGGATGCGGACCTGGAACGGCGCGATTTCTTCTCGGAGATGAAGAAGCGCGAGTTCTGAGGCTCACGACGGAGGGCTCCATGACCAAGCGCTTGCAGGTCTACGAGGCTCCGGAGATCACGGTCACCTTCGATCCCAACGTCTGCATCCATTCGGGGGAGTGCGTCAGCGGCCTGCCGCTGGTGTTCGACGTCGGGCGCAAACGGTGGGTGCGGCCCGAGCTGGCCCCCGCCGACCAAGTGGCGGCCCAAGTGGCCCGCTGTCCTTCCGGCGCCCTGCAGTCCATCCTGAAGACCAAACCTCCGGTGCCAGGGCCGCGGCCGAGCGCCGAGGGCGCAGCCTGACCCTGCCGGAGCGCTCATGCTCTACATGATCATCGAGCACTTCCGCGCCGGCGACGCGGTGCCCGTGTACCGCCGCTTTCGCGATCGCGGCCGCATGACGCCCGACGGGCTGCGCTACGTGGCCAGTTGGGTCACAGAGGATTTCGGTCACTGTTATCAGGTCATGGAGTGCGATGATCCCCGGCTCATCGAATCGTGGACGGCCCGCTGGCAGGATCTGGTCGAGTTCGAGGTCATCCCCGTGCGGACGTCGGCCGAGGCGGTCGCCGTGATCGCCCCCCGGCTGTAGCGTCGAGGAGGCTCCGATGAGCGAGGCGAGGAACCGCGCGGCGATCGAGGCCCTCGTCGTGGCGATCAACG
>Ga0247727_10009198_pt1 | contig 18022 bp, 12 predicted proteins | sample WisWelCaveWW1625_FD_202498 | JGI IMG/M metagenome (GOLD analysis project Ga0247727, IMG submission 202498) | Biofilm microbial communities from Wishing Well Cave, Virginia, United States - WW16-25 | ecosystem: Environmental > Aquatic > Deep subsurface > Groundwater > Cave microbial mat | place...
GGGCCTGGTGCGGATGCTTCTCACCGGCGTACACCTTGAGCTTCCGGTAGAGGGCATCCCCTAACTTGCTCTTGGGAAGCATGCCCCGGACCGCACGCTGGATCAGGCGCTCAGGATGCTTCTTCAGCAGGTCACCCGCGGCCGTCGCCTTCAGCCCTCCGGGGTACCGCGAGGAATGGTAATAGATCTTCTGCCGTAATTTCTTGCCGGTGAGCAGGATCTTCTGGGCGTTGACGACGATCACAAAGTCCCCGGCGTCCACATGAGGGGTGAACTGGGGCTTCCGCTTGCCCCGAAGGACCATTGCCACCTCGCTGGCAAGCCGCCCCAAGACCTTGCCCTGCGCGTCCACGATATACCAGTGCCGTTCGACCTCACCCGGCTTCGCACTATACGTCCGTCCCGCCAACATCCGAATGCCCCCTTTGGCCTCCCGAAAAACCGATGTATTATACCACTATTTCTTCCTCAGTCAACCCAATGCTTCAATCAAGATAGAGCTCCCACTTGACCTGAGCAATGACGCCGTTGTGTATGACGAAACGGACGGTATCTGTTTCACCGGAATACGAGTAAACATCTCCCTTGATTTCGTCCGGTTCCCCGAGGACGCGTTCCAGCTCGGCACCTGGGGTGCCTATATCTAGACCGTGTTTGATCTTAAATCTCGGGCTCGTTATCTCGACCTCCTCAAGGAAGAGGCGCTTGTGATCCTTTGCTGGGAAATACGCCCTGACGTACAGCCCGTCGTAATACAGCTCACGAACCTCGTCAATTTGGTTTTCGACATGGGGGTTCCTCACCGTTGAAATGACTTCGCGCTCGATCCTTCCAACCGCCTTGAGATCCATGAGAGATGTTCCCAAGTCGAACGCCCAGCCCTGAGTCACAAATTCGTTAATCGTTTCAAATAACCTTGGATCCCGCTCCCCTGCCGACGCGGTGACAGGAAGTGCCAGAGCAATAAGAGTAGCCAGCTCTCTCACTCGCGCATCACCCCTTCATCTTCGGAACGCCTCTGATCAAATCGAGCACATACAAGCAGGACAATCCACCGCCAAGAGCAGATTGAAGACACCAACCCCTTTTCCGCCTCTGTAAACCCTCATGCGTGTACCTCCACGGTTCCCACGCCAGCCATCTAGGCTGCGCTCACAAGGTGGCGGTCCAGCGTTGACCGTGCCTATTTCGGAAAGTCGGAGTCACAGCCACGACTGAGTGAAGGGACGCTAAGGTCCTTCACCAGTGCGGCGTCTGCAGCTTCGCAGCCCGGTCAATAAAAAAGGTTCCTGTCTGGGCTCAAGATCCTAGTGCAACACTTGTATCCTGGTCGATCCAGGAGTCAAGGAGTTGCACATGGGACGGTATCGACGTTTGAGCCTCATGGAACGCGAGGAATTGAGTCGCATGTTGGCGGCTGGCTCTAGTCTCCGAGCCACCGCCCAAGCACTGAAGCGGGCCCCGAGCACCCTGTCACGCGAGCTCACCCGCCATCGGACCACGCCGGCGACCTATCGGGCGGTGCCGGCCCATCAACGCGCCCAACGTTGGGCGCACCAGCCGCGGAGACCCAGAAAACTGGCGGTCCAACCTCGCTTGCGTACGGCGGTCTTGCGCCTGCTGGCGCAGCGCTGGTCCCCGGAACAGATTGCGCACGGCTTGCCGCAGCGGTATCCTAACGAGCCAACGATGCGGATCTCGCACGAAGCCATCTACACCTATCTCTACGTGCTGCCCCGGGGGGCGTTCAAGCGAGAGCTCATCCGCTACCTCCGCCGCCGACACCGGTTTCGTCGCCCCCACAAGGTGCGGCGCACCTCGCGCCCGGTCCAGGACATCATTAGCATTGACGAGCGGCCCGCGGAGGTGGCGAGTCGCACGGTCCCGGGACACTGGGAGGGCGACTTGCTGGTCGGCCATGCCAATGCATCGGCGCTCGGGACCCTCGTGGAGCGGACCACGCGATTGACACTGCTGGTGCCGCTGAAGGCGAAGGACGCGGCCGCCGTACGGCAAGCCTTTGCGCGCGAACTGCGCACGCTGCCGGCTCAACTCCGGCGCTCGCTGACGTACGACCAGGGCCAAGAAATGCGCGAGCATCGCCTCTTTACCAAGCAGACGAAGATGCGCGTCTATTTTGCCCACCCGCATTGTCCCTGGGAGCGGGGCACGAACGAGAACACCAACGGCCTGCTGCGCCAGTTTTTTCCCAAAGGCACGCGGTTCACTCAGCTCTCGCGAAGAGAGATCAAGCGGGTACAAGCCATGTTCAACGATCGGCCCCGGAAAATCCTCAACTGGCATAGTCCAGCATATGCGTTTCACCAACTGTTGCGCTAGGACCTTGAATGCACACTGACACCTTTTTGCAGCCCTATCAGTCTAGTCTTGGTCCATTAATGCCTCAGCGCGCCCAACGCTGACGCTCGGCTCGAAAATCTCTCACCACCTTGCGCCCTATAGGGAACAGCAAATTTGGAGACAACCGGTACAGCCACCAAAGAAGTCGAGCGAATAAAGGAAACACAATTATGGCGTGGTCACGCTCCACGCCGCGCAGAATGAGTTGTGCTGCCCGATGGATACCTATCAGTTGGAAACGGCGCTGCTCGATACCGTGTACGGGACCCGGACATACAACACTCACCTTAACACCCAATTCTGCCGCTTCAATCCGCAACGAAACGGAGAGGCCGACCACTGCGGATTTCGTAGCAGCATACGGGATGCTCGTTGGAAAACCGACCAGACCGGCCAAGGCAGCGGTATTAACGATGTGTCCGAAGCCTTGCCGCACCATGAACGAGTAGGCAGCGATCGTGCCGTGCACGACGCCGAGCAGGTTCACGTCGATGGCGCGGTACCAAGGTTCAAGCGTCAGATCGCGTAGTTCACCCCGGGTGGCGGCAGCCGCCGCGTTGTTGAACATGTAGTCGAGGCGTCCATATTCAGAGGTCGTGTTGGATACGAGCCGTTCCACGAATTCCAGGTTAGCGACATCCACGTGCGCGGCGTGTGCCCGACCACCATTTGCAGATAGGGCCGACGCCAGTTGTTGCGCCCGTGCCACATCAATGTCCGCCACGATGACATGGGCGCCACGTTGGCACAACACCTCGCACAAACCTTGTCCGATCCCAGAGGCGCCACCGGTAACGATCGCCACCTTGTCTTTGAATTGATCCGCCATGTATCTCTGGGCTCGGTAATTTAATAGATTGCTACGTGATCGCCAAGTACCACACCCGGTCCCTCGGCGGCGAGGCGCCGCGCGGCGCCGCGGCCGGAGACAAAACAGTCACGGCGCAAGGTTCCACAGAGCCTTCGCCACGCGACGGTCGATCCACCGATCCGGCAGTATCCGCATCAGCCGCGTAGCCAGCGGTCGCCGCGCCACCAGCATGCGGGTAGGTGGGCGTGACATGGCGAGTGCGGTCAGGACGGCTACCGCCACCCGGTCCGCGGGCAGGCTGTGCTGTCCCGACTTGATCGTCCGCTCCCGGACGATCGGTAGGAGCGGCGCGTAAGGAGTGTCCCGGTACTGGTGTAGGTCGATACCGGCGACCTTGTCCCATATCGGCGTGGCGACGGACCCCGGTTGAATCAGCACGACGCGGATGCCGGAGGGGAGCAGCTCGCGTCGGAGGCTGTCTGAGATCGCCTCCACGGCAAATTTCGACGCGGCGTAGGGCCCCGAGAACGGCATGGCCACGCGGCCGGAGACTGAGCCGATGTTGATCAGGTGCCCGCGTGACCGCCGGAGGGCTGGCAGGAACGCTTGGGTCACGGCCACCAGGCCCACGACGTTGACCTCGAGCACGCGCCGCAGCTCGTCCAATGGGAGGTGCTCCAGGGGACCCGCCGCAGTGATACCGGCGTTGTTCACCACGCCAACCAGTGGCTCGGTGCCCAGCTGGCGCTCGATCTCGTTTCGCGCGGCGCGAATGCTCTCGCCATCGGTGACGTCCATGCGCACCGCCACGGCTCCAAGTCGCTCGAGGCCAGCGGCGTCGCCCGGGCGGCGCACCGTGCCGAACACGCGGTAGCCCGCCTCGCTGAGGCGGCCCGCGATGGCTGCGCCGATACCGGTCGAGGCCCCGGTGACAACAATGCTGCCCCTCATTTCATTTCCTCCTCCCCCGCATACTCTGGAAGGCTGAGCTTTGCAGCCGCCCGGCAGATTGGACGGACCGAGACGGACAGGCGGACGGTAACCTGAGACGTCGCGCGGTTGTCGACCTCCAGGGCGCGTATCGGCGCACGATCGAGAGCGATTTGTGATTTATCGACTCGGCGATTGCAAAGAGCGACGCGCCCTGCTGCGCGACCCACGAGGCGTGGGTGTGCATCAACGTATGAACAGTCGCCCCCGAAATCATCGCGTCGCGCAGCGCGCCGTGGTATATCACGAGAGCTTCTTCAGTCCGAAGAAACCACATTCCGGGCCAATATCCATCACTTAACTAAAACTCAAAACTCTGTCAAGCCTTTCCCCCCCCCAACACTGCAAATGTCACAGTATATCAATCAAAAAGGTTCCTGACACCTTTTTCCCGGCCCAACCCATCATAATAAAGCTCTCGGACTTCGTCGATCTGGTTCTTGACATGCGCGTTCTTCACCGTTAAAACGACCTCGCGCTGGACCTTTCCAACCGCCTGAAGGTCCGCGAGAGATGCTCCCAACTCGAAAGCCCAGCCCCAAGTCACAAATTCGTTAATCGTTTCAAATAACTTTGGATCCCGCTCCCCTGCCGACGCGGTGACGGGAAGTGCTAAAGTAATCAGGGCAGCTAGGGCTCTCATTCGTGCATCACCTCGAGATCGGCCCCGATACGCGACCATGAGTATCAACAGCCCCCACACGATAGCGATGGGGATCGCCCCGAGGAGCATAAACGTGAACCGATCGATACCGCGCGCGAGTGTGTGATTGCAAGACCCACCAGGACTGCATCAAGTGTGAAGCGGTGCGGTGGTGTCAACATCGATCTGTTGCTCACCTGGAGCTGACCGATCTGCCGCCGTCGGCCCAACGTCTTGGTGAACGGCGGGCCGGCGCGATGCTTAATGATGGCGCGGTGCTGGCGGCCCGTCCGTTCGACCTAGAGTTAGGCGACGCGACAAGAACCACGCGGCGATTCCCGGGAAAACGCACAGGATGACCTCAGTCGCAAATGCAGAAAACGATTTTGGAACGCAGCATGCTCGTCCGAGCAAGTCAGGCCACAGCGAGTCCAAATCGCCGGCGAGTACGGGAGTTGCGCATTCCACAGCTGCGCAGTTCGAATGAAAGATTGTCCACAACAGTGCCCAAGCCGTAAGTGAAACGCCAACTGAAAGCAGAAACCGTCGCATTCGAAGCATCCGAGATTGTGGCGCCTAACCATTGAGTAGATTGGTCAGCCTATCTCCACTGATGAGTTTTGCAGTTACGGCAAATCCTGTAAGCCTTCTCGGCACTTAGCAAGATATTTTCAGTCCCCTGGAGCATGGCAAACACTGCATGTCTTGTCAGCCTATTCCGGTGTACCTAAACGGCTCTCCAGTCCCAATCAGAGGCGATCGGCCGGGCTGTGGACTCCCCGACCGCCCCTGTTCGAGACATGGGTGTAAATCATCGTCGTGGTCACGTCTTTGTGGCCCAGGAGCTCCTCGAGGGTCCGAACGTCATAGCCATCCTCGACCAAGCACATAGCAACGGGGGTCGATGCGCTGGACCGTCTCGGACTCCGCTAGGATCAGATGGGCCAGGCACCCTCTCTGAGATGTGGGGGAAAAGGTTCCTGACACCTTTTCTCCTTTTCCACCTTTTCTCCTTTTAGCGGTTGCGGTCGTAGACGATCTGGAGGCCCTTGAGGGTGAGGAAGGCGTCAATGTGCTGGACCGTCTCGGACTCAGTTAGGATCAGATGGGCCAGGCCGCCCGTGCCGATGACCGCCGGTTCCCGCTCCATCTCCTGGACCATCCGGCGCACAATCCCGTCCACGAGACCGAGATATCCGTAGAACAGGCCCGACTGCATGCTGCCCACGGTATTCTTCCCAATGACCGCTTTGGGGCGCACGATTTCAACCCGCGGCAACTTGGCGGCCCGCTCAAAGAGGGCCTCGGCCGATATCCCGATTCCGGGCGCGATCACGCCCCCGAGATACTCTCCCTTTGCGGAGATCGCATCGAACGTGGTGGCCGTGCCAAAATCGACCACGATCGCCGGGCCGCCGTACGTCTCATAGGCCGCGACCGCATTCACGATGCGGTCCGCCCCCACCTCGCGCGGATTGTCGTAGAGGATGGGCATCCCGGTCCGGATCCCGGGTCCCACCACGACCGGAGCCAAGCGGAAGTGGGCGTTGGTCAACTCTTCAAAGACGGGCTGGAGCGGCGGGACCACCGATGCGATGATCACGCCGCTCACTGCGGAGGGATGGATCCCTGCCACCTCGAAGAGATTCTTGAGAAGAATCCCGTACTCGTCGGCTGTGCCGTCCCGCCGCGTGCCGACGCGCCAATGGTGCAAGAGCTCCCGCTCCCGAAAGAGCCCGAGCACGATGTTGGTGTTGCCGATGTCGATCGCCAGTAGCATCGTTCAGGGTTCAGGGTTCATGGTTCAGGGTGCCTGCTGCAGGGTACCTGGTCCATAGTTCACAGTTGACAGTTCATGAGCTGAGCCTCTAGGGTTTACCATGAACCACGAACTATGAACGATGAACCCTGGCGCGCAGGCGGCTACCGTTCATCGCGCAGCATGCCGAGGTGCCTCGCAAGTTTCTCCGAGGCCTCCCCCAACTCCCGCTGGGTCTCCCGTTCCTTTGTCACCACCTCTGCCGGTGCTCGGGCGAGAAAGTCTCTGTTGCTGAGCTTGCGGTTCACCCGCTCGAGCTCGTGCGCCACCTTCTGGAGCTCCCGGTCGACGCGCTGCGCCTCCGCCGCGATATCGATCAGCCCCTCGAGGGGGATGTAGATTTCCATCCCGGCAGTCACGGCTACCGCTGAACGGCGGGGCCGCTTGAGGGTCCGCCCGACCCGCACCTCCCTCGCCCGGGCTAACTGCCGAACGTAGGTCTCAGCGCTTGCGAGGAGTGACGCATCCTCCTCTTGCCCGATCTTCACCAGCACCGTCGGCGAGGCATTGGGTGGAATTCGCACCTCGGATCGGATGTTCCGGATGGCCCGGATCACGGCCATGACCCGGTCCATCTTCCGCACGGCCTCGGGATCAACACGGGACGGCTCTGACACGGGCCAGGGGGCGATCATCACGCTCGAGGGTGCTCCCGGCGCATGGGGCAAATACTGCCAGATCTCCTCGGTGATAAAGGGCATGATGGGATGCAGCAGCCTGAGCGACACCTCCAGCACATGGGCCAGGAGGAGACGGCCGGTCCTGGCCGCTCCCTGGTCTCCGTCCGTGGTGAGCCTGGCCTTGACGAACTCCAGATACCAGTCGCAGTACTCGTGCCAGAGGAACTGATAGAGGTGGGAGGTGGCATCGCTGAACCGGAAGGTCTCAAGCGCCAGGGTCACCGACGCAATCACCTCCTGCAGACGGCTCACGATCCACCGATCGGCGAGGTCCGCGGGTGGCGGCGGCCCTTCCCTCCCGAGCGCCTCGGCATCGTCCAGACTGAGATGCAGCCCCACGAAGCGAAAGGCGTTCCAGATCTTGTTGCAGAAGTGCCGGTAGCCCTCGATCCGTTCTTCCGAGAGCCTGACATCTCGTCCCTGGGCAATCAGGGCGGTGAGGGTACATCGCAGGGCGTCGGCGCCGTACCGCTCGATCACAACGAGGGGATCGATGACGTTCCCCTTGGACTTTGACATCTTCTGCCCCTCCGGATCCCGGACCAGGGCGTGGATATAGACCTGGTGGAAGGGGACCTCCCCCATGCATTTCAGCCCCATCATTATCATCCGCGCGACCCAGAAGAAGATGATGTCAAAGGCGGTGACCAGAACGGTCGTGGGGTAAAAAACCTCAAGGACCTTGCTCTGCTCTGGCCACCCCAAGGTGGAGAAAGGCCAGAGGGCGGAGCTGAACCAGGTGTCGAGGACATCGGGGTCTTGCACGAGCTCCTGGCTCCCGCAGCGCGGACACCCTGTCGGCCTCTCCCGCGCCACGATCGGCCGGGCGTCACGGCCGATGGTATATCCCGCCTCTGCCGCCCGAACGATATTCCCGACATCGCACGACCCGCAGTACCAGGCCGGAATCTGGTGCCCCCACCAGATCTGCCGGGAGATGCACCAGTCCTTGATGTTCTGCATCCACTCGAAGTAGTTTTTTTCCCACTGCGGAGGGATGATGCGGACGCGCCCCTCCTCCACGACCCGGATGGCCGGCGCGGCCAGCGGCTTCGTCCGGACGAACCATTGCGGGGTGAGGAAAGGCTCGACATCGGTCTGGCACCGATAGCACCGGCCCAACGCGTACCGGTACGGCTCCTCCTTGACCAGAAAGCCCTCTCGGCGGAGATCATCAAGCACCTTCCGGCGGACTTCGAAGCGGTCCAGACCGATCAGCGACTGTAGTCGTTGGCGCCCCTCCTCAGTCGCATCCCCCAGAAAGTCCTCTTTGAGCGTCCCGTTCGGAAAGAACGTCGCGATCGTCGAGAGGCCATGGTGCTGGCCGATCTCGAAGTCGTTGAAGTCGTGGCCGGGCGTGATCTTGAGAGCTCCGGTCCCGAACTCGCGCGACACATAGGGATCCGCGATCACGGGCAGCTTCCGGCCCACCAGGGGGAGGATGACGTGCTTGCCGACGGCCTTCGCATAGCGGGGGTCCTCCGGGTGCACCGCGACGCCCGTGTCCGCCAGCATCGTCTCGGGCCGCGTGGTGGCGACCACTACTCCACTCTTGGGATCCCCCGCGAACGGATACCGGATGTGCCACAGGGTGCCGTCGATCTCCTCATGCACGACCTCGATATCGGCCAGTGCGGTTTCGCAGCGCGGGCACCAGTTCACCAGCCGCTCCGCCCGGTACAAGAGCCCATCCTCCCAGAGACGGGCAAAGACTTCCAGCACCGCCTTCTGGCGTGGCCCATCCATGGTAAAGGCTTCGCGGACCCAGTCGCAGGAGGCCCCCAGCTTCTTGAGCTGGTTGATGATGGTCCCTCCCGACTGCTCCCGCCACCGCCAGACCCGGGCGACGAAGGCCTCCCGCCCGATCTGCTGTCGGGTGAGCCCCTCGGCGAGCAGCTGACGCTCCACCACGTTCTGGGTCGCGATGCCCGCATGATCCGTCCCGGGCATCCAGAGGGTGTTATCGCCCGCCATTCTGCGCCACCGGATGAGAACATCCTGGAGGGTATTGTTCAGCGCGTGCCCCATGTGGAGGGAGCCCGTGATGTTCGGAGGGGGGATGACGATGGTATAGGGAGGCCGTGCGGAGCCAGGATCGGCGTGGAAGAAGCCCTGACGCTCCCAGAGGGCGTACCAGCGGGGCTCCACATTGCGAGGATCGTAGCCGTGGCCACTCCGCTCGCTCACTCGAGCCTCCAAACAAAAAACGGGGTGCGAGGGGATCTCCCTCCCACCCCGGAACGGTCGCGCTGCTTACTGCTTCCCTTCGACCAGCTCCCGGATCCGCTGGAGTTCCTGGCTGATCAACTGCTCGGCCAGGTCAGGGATCACCTCCCAGAGGACCTTATTCACCCGGTCGAGGAGGTCTGCCCTGAGCTCCCGGACCAAAAGGGTGGCGACCCGCTCCGCCACCTCGCGGGCTAACGTCTTGACCAACTCGGGCGGGACGGCCAGGGTCTGGGGGCCCGCTGGCATCGCCGGTGCCTCCCGGCCCGTCTGCGCCCTCCCCGCTGGCTCTCCCGGCCGCTCGTCTCGAGTGCGCACCCCGGGTCTCCCGACCCCCACAGCGGCTGCCATATCCTCGAATCTGATGTCCCTAACCCCGGAGGTGAGCACCGACTGCGTATCCTCGAGGACCGGCCTCCCCAGCGTAAGCTCTTCCCCTTCTGCCAGAGGCAGCTCGTAAGTGGGGATGGATTCGTCCGACGGTGCCATCACATCGGCCGGAAGCCTGATCTCCTCGCCCAACATCTCTGGAGGCTCGACGTCAAGGGCTTCTGGTCCGGGTGCCCTCTCCGTCCTCAGGCCCGCATCGTCCTGGGGAGCGGCGCCAAGCAGGAATTGCTTTACCTTCCCAATGAGGGTCTGGGAGTCAAAGGGTTTGGTCACGACGTCACTGGCCCCGGCCCGCTGGACCGCCGCCGCGTCAACGGGACTCGAGGCCCCCGCCATCAAGATGATCGGAACCCCTTTCAATTTGGGGTCCTTCCTGAACGTCGCGCAGAGGTCCTGGCCTGACCGATCCGGCATGGAATGGTCAATCAGCATCAGGTCGGGCTTCACGTCCCTGACCTTGCGCATGGCTTCCTCAGCGCTTCGGGCCTGGACAAGCTCGACCCCGACGCGACTAAGCGCGAGCTCTACCACCTTCTGCATCGTGGCGCTATCGTCGGCAACGAGGATCCGGGCTTTCATGGGGCACTCCTTTTCGCGCCGTGGACGCTGTTACGAATTCCCCCTGCACCCCTGCAAGCCGCGTTCCAACGTGCGGAATTTATTGACGACACGCTAGCGTCCTCCCCCCCTCTTGTCAAGGGCTTTTTGGCACTGTCGACCCCAAGAGACCTCCGACGCCCGGGCAGCGTCACAATTCAGTTGACTTCCCCCCTGCACCCTCGCTACCTTCTTTGCTACGCGCTGTATCGCCGTTCGGAGAGCCGAGGAAGCTGCCTATGGCGCCTTTTGCCCATATCAACAACCAGTTCGTCCCGCTCGACGAAGCCAAGATCAGCATTCGCACCAATGCCCTCCACTATGGGACCGGGATCTTCGAAGGCATCCGCGCATACTGGAACGCCCGCCGGACGCAGCTCTTTGTCTTCAAGATGGCCGAGCACTACGAACGACTGCTCCGCAATTGTCGGGTCCTCCGCCTTCGGGTGGGAAAGGATGTCAAGGAGCTCTGCGACATCACGCTGGAACTGCTCCGGAAGAACCAGCATCGGGAGGATGCGTACATTCGACCCCTGGCGTACGTCAGCTCGGAAGGCCTGGGACCCAAGCTCGTCGGGTACGAGACCGGTTTCGCTATCTATACGATTCCTCTGGGGGATTATCTCGACACCTCCACGGGGATCAAGGTGGGCGTCAGCTCGTGGCGGCGGATCAGCGACAATAGCATTCCGGCCAGGTGCAAGGTGACCGGCGGGTACGTCAATTCCGCCCTGGCAAAGACGGAGGCGATCGAGCAGGGCTTTGATGAGGCCATCTTCTTGACCCAGGACGGGTATGTCTCCGAAGGATCGGCCGAGAACATCTTCCTGATCCGGGGCGGCACGCTGATCACGCCGGATCTCTCCGCCGATATCCTCGAGGGGATCACGCGGCAGGTCCTCATGGAATTGTCTCGTGAGGAGCTCGGTCTGGAGGTGATTGAACGTTCCGTGGGTCGGTCAGAGCTCTATCTCTGTGACGAGGCGTTCCTCTGCGGAACCGGGGCCCAGGTCTCGCCCATCATCGAGGTGGATCGGCGCCCCCTGTCGAACGGCAAGATCGGTCCCCTCACGGCCAAGATCCAGCAGCTCTACTTTCAGGTCGTCAAGGCCGAGCACGAGAAATACCAGCACTGGTGCACGCCCGTCTATTAGTTCAGGGGCTACGGCGAGCCCTTCGACACGCTCAGGGCGGTGAGCAACGTCGAACCGCTCAGCCGAGCCGTTCACGGTTCATCGTTCACGGATAAAGACGGAACCCTGTACTTCCTTCCAAGCCTGGCGCCGCGAACGTCTTGCGCGTCAGCTTCGCGAATGCGAAAAAGTTGAAGTCCCCCTTTTTCCCAACCCGAAGGTTACCAGGACCACTTCAAAAAGAAGTCCTCTCCTTTCTTCGCGTTCCGTATTATCCATTTCAGTTCGAGATGATCGGGCGACTCTTCTATCTCAGGAGCCCCAATGGGCGTCTTCGGCATTGTTGCAGTCCTTTTGTACGCTTCTAGAGCCTGGTATGGTTTATTGTCAGGGAAGTGAATTCGAATCTCCGTTAGTTGAGTATCCTCGGTATAAGACCGTCCCATCCACTCAAACGTGGGGCCTTGAAATGCGTTATAGTATCTCAGCTTGTATACAATCTCCTGACCCTTACTAGTTATGGGGACCGTCATATAGTAGGTCCTCATCTTACCTTCTCGGGCAAGGAGTTCCTTGAACCCTTTCACGCCGCGGAGAAGATCTACGAAGGGGCTTAAAATTTCCTGTTCTCCTGGGTCTACTATTCTCCATCTGTAGGCCCCAGGCATATCGATGGGTTCAATTGCGTAGCCGGATGTTGCATGCCGGAAGTGTACCTCAGTCTTCCCAGGCTGAACTACGTTAATCACCTTCCTAATAAACCAGTAACTTTCGCTCAGTTCTCCTCCGAAGTAGCCGACAGGACCAATTTGCTTTCGGTGCCTCAAATCAATCTGTAAGTATTCTTCCGAAATGGTAGCGCCTTGTTCCAGATGGCCGGTACGCTCAACTTGCGCATCCGAGCGTTTAACAGCCCTTGTATGACCGATAGCCCCACTCTCAGCAGTGCACGCGGGAATAATAACAAGCGCTAACCCAAACCCTATGAGGGTGTACGGGCGTACACTCTCTAGCACTGGGATGTTAGCGAGGCCAAAAATGCGCACGAAGGTTGCAGCCGCTCCTATGCTCACAAGCACGACGCCGACCGCTTCCAGCACTAGCAGTAGCGCTCCCCACATAGTAGGTGAGAGGGTTTCCATGTTGGCCTATGGTTTGTAGAGTTCTCTGGCTCTACCGCGGGAGCGAAGGCGAACTAGCCGCCTCCGTCTTGTGTCTTTCAATGCCAGAAGTCGCCCACATGCATAGGACTGATATTGGGATCAACCAACAGCCGTCTGCTAACTTCGGGTATATCAGCGACGCTTATGCTCTGACAGTGCATGGACTCCGAGAGTGCCTGAATATACTCTAGACCGTGGTGCAGATACTACATCGATAGGAACCATCTCCGTGTGAATTAAAGTGTCTATTAAGAAAGAGCGCGAGCTGCCTTCCAAGACTGCCGAGGCCTACTTCGAATTCATCCTTAAACTGGGCAAGGTAGTTGGAAAGATCAAAGACTTCAATGGCATGATTCAGTAATTGCTCCTGATAGAGTGTCGGATATTTCCTGCCCTCCGCCGGTATCTCTGCAATAGAGATAGGCGTGTCTGTCACACCTTGGTAAGAAGGAGAGGAAAACATTTTGGTGTTGCCGACATAGAACAGCAGTTCCCACTCGCCGATGCTATCCGCCAGAAACCCTGCAATAGAACCAAGGCGATAGGTCGGAGCGTCTCCTATGAGACCCTCCGTAAGGTTCACACGCTCGAATTGCGCTTGATTAAGGAGCGTTACCCACGCATCGATAGTCGTACCGCTGACTGGCACCAGTTGTGCAGTTGTTCTTCGCATCCATGACGTAGGAACCGGGAGGCCGTTTACCGGGATGAGCTAGAGGGTCTCTCCGTGGCGCAACATAGTCGGCGACCTTCAGTCTCGCAATGTCCACCGTGTTCGCACCTCATCATATTTTTTCACGGATGCAGTCAACTATCAGCACCATCAGTAACTTAACGACGTCGCTTTCCCTGTACCAGCTTACCGAGTTTGTTTATCTTATCCCGCGCATCCATAATACCCATCACAATTGCTGGCAATGCGCCATAGCCTAGCATGAGAATAAAAAAGGCCTGCCAGGCATGAGGCACTACTGCTTTTGGTGTCTGCTGCCACATCAGAGCGATCATTGCGACTACCAGCGGGTACAAACCGACGATTAGAATTATCCCAACACCGAGAGGTCTCTGCAATATCCCCCCGCCAAATGACCCAGGCACGAACACGTTCCTCGTTTCCTGCCGATCTAGCCAGTCCCATACTCGACCGACATAGTAAGACCAGAGTAATCCAAATCCAATCGGGATTACGGCTCCAAGGATAAGGAAGCCGATGAAGCGCAACCACGATTCATCTAAAGTCACGACCTGTGATATAGCCAGTTTCCCAAGGAAGCCAACAAATGCCAACAGGTAGCCCACCCCCTCCAATACGGGAATCTCCATTATTGGTACGTAAACTGACTTTTCACTCATTTCCGCCAGCGGTCCCGCCATTGCGTAGATGATGAGTCCCACACTCATAAAAGTCATCATTCTGAGGAAAGCCAAGAGCTCGACGCGACGTCGGCGTGCCGGCCGCAAGCGGTCAAGCCTGTCTGAATCTTCCTGAGTAAATCTGATTGCGCTCCCTGGAGGTACAATCTCACGCACGACTAGTGATGTGAATTCATCCACGTTGTGCCAGTACGTCGTATGGTCACGAAATGGTCTCATGAAATTGACCACTTCATATGCATTTAGCCCGGGAACTTCCCCGAGCGGTCCATTGGGAACAATATCCGAGCTGGCGTAAATGTCGGTCCACCGAAGTGTTGGTCTATACGGCTGAAGTGTTAACTCTTTGATCAGATCCGGCAATTGTTTCCAGCAAACAATAGCCACTGCAGCCGCAATTAGTAGGAAAGCAAAGGGAAGTCCGAAAGCAAAAGGAAGTCCAGGGTTATAGAAAAAGAAAAGCAACGAAAGCGGATATAAAGGAACCGTATAACGAGCCAAGAAAGACGTACCACGGCCTTCGGCATTGACCCACCGCAGCGCTTCTAATTTGGACAATCCGGATCCGAAGGTCAGTAAACACTCAACGTTATCAGGTTCTTTTGTCTTCATCGCCTCATGCGCAATCGCACAACCCTGAGAGTGAGCGACAACGACTACCTTTTCACATAAGGTCGAGGCCCACTTAAGGTCCCTTCTTACGTGCTCAACACCAGCAGCCCGTTGGAGCGGGCTACTTACAAGGACGTAACTATCCCCAAGGGTTCCTGTCATCTTCAGAAGCAGGCCAGAAAGCGCGAAACGCCATCTTGGTATAGGCACAATCGCCAGGAATGCGAGCATTCCCACGCCCAATTGTAGAAGAGTCACCAAAGGGCCGACGGTCGCCACGATGGCCAAGGCTTTCAGTAATTGCATCACTTCACGACCAGGCAGGGTCGCCGCCTTTACGGCGTGTGACAGAACCAGGTAGGCTCCCACTGTGACCATCCACCGCGCTAGTTCTCCGAAAGGTGGCCTCGTGAACTCTTCGGCCCACCAACTCTCAGCTAGGAGCCAGGCCTCGGGTTTCGCCATATCTCGCATGCTGATCTCAAACACTGCATGTGATGGAACCCCTGGCTCAAGCGCAGATGCTCGGAGGGCCGATCTGACAATCCGAGTCGCCCCTCCTCTAGGCTCGACCCAACGTCTCACCCAATCCAGTAGTGGATCGCCGAATCTCACCAACGTGTCGCCCTGTGGCTGTTCCCCAATTCCGTGACAAAGCAGTACACCGAGTTTGTAAGGCTTAGGCTGGCACATGTGTACTATCCACCCTCTAGCATTCTGATCGGCGGAGCGTTGTTGACCGTCTTTACAAACAGGTATCCGCTGCTCCTTCCGATGTTTGTCACTTTATATCGCTTTGACTCAGCCTCGAGGGCCTTCGCCGCTTGATCAATTACGATTGGGAGAGCCACTGCTGCAGCCGCGCCAATGAGGGGTGCGGCCTCACCTCCATTTTTTCAGTGAAATCCACGCAACAGGTGATCGGGTGATCGTGTCAGGCTTGACACTCGGGAAACTATGCCCTATCTTTCGCCGATGCCTCGCGCGCTCCCGATCCACTTCCCCGGCGCCCTCTTTCACGCCCTGGCTCACGGCAATGGCCGACAGAGGACGTCAGGAAGCGGAAAAGACAAACGCCCTCCGGGCTGTGCTCCGCCCGAAGGGCGTCTGAATGTTTGGTGCGCCTTCGTTTGTGCCAGAGGTGGGCGGGATGAATATCGCTACCCCGGCTCCATCATCGTCCCCAAGGGCACTCCGTCCTCGACGACAGGTTGCCCCGCTAAGTGAATGTACTCATAACCTTTTCCCCGGCCCACTGTCAAGCAGAAACATCGTTTTGTAATGCCCTATGGCTTCGGCTTCGAGGGGGCCGGCCGCTCCCGGCAATGTCCCTCGGGCCCTGCAGGTGCTGCCTCAGCAAGCACGACGGGTGTCTGCGGGAGGGCGAGGGGAGCTGGGCCTGGACCCGGCGGAACCTGGTTTGCGGTCGGCCGGGGTCCCCCGGATAGGCCAACGGGTGGCGGAGGCCGGGCGCCCATCCGCCCGGAGGAGAATTTCGCCACCGCTTTTTATTTCTTGATGGAATGGTGCGTGAAGTCTCCGAGGATGGATGGGGTGGCCGACGACAGGACCCGTTGGCGAAGGCCCAGGTGGGGGTAATATCGCGTTGACCGCGGACCGATCACCGATGACAGAAAGAACCTCTTCGTTTTGACGGTCGTCGGTCATCCGTCATCGGTCAGCGGGTCCGGAGCGAGGGGCCGAGGGCGCTGCTGTCCGCCCGAGCCAGTGAGCCGAGAAGCGACAGGACCCGCTGCCCCGCTACTTGGTCGTGGAGGACCAGCCGGCCCAGAAGACCCCAAAGACCCCCGCCCAGAAGATGATGCCGCCCAGGGTGGGCGAGATGGGAATGAGGATCGTCCCCGCGACGAATCCGCTATATCCGATCAGCAGGGCCAGAACAGTCGCGCGCTCTCGCCGCCGATCCCGGGAGACGTCACCCCTCGCCACGGCCGACAATCCCCCGCTCGGTCATCCGCCAGGGATCCAGAATCCGGTTCAACTCTTCCTCGGGCAGGATCCGGTGCTCGAGGGCCACCTGCCGTACCGTCTTGCCGGTTTCATGGCTCTCTTTGGCGATCTTTGCGGCGGCGTCATAGCCGATAACCGGGGCCAGCGCCGTGCACATCGCGAGGGACTGCTCGATCAGCTCGGCACAGCGCGCCTCATCGGCACGGACTCCCGTGAGACACTTATCCACAAAAACCCGTGAGACGCTCGCGAGGAGCGCAATAGATTGCAAGAGGTTATAGGCCGTGACCGGCATCATCACGTTGAGTTCAAAGTATCCTCCCTGGCCTCCCATGGTGATGCAGGCGTCGTTGCTGATCACCTGGGCTGCGACCTGGATGACGGCCTCAGGGATGACCGGATTGACCTTGCCCGGCATAATCGAGGAGCCCGGCTGAATGGCGGGGAGCACAATCTCGCCGATGCCGCACCGCGGACCCGATCCAAGCCACCGGATGTCATTGGCAATCTTCGTCAGGCTCACCGCGACCGTCTTGAGTGCTCCGCTGGCCTCGACGACCGCATCCAGACTCGCCTGGGCCGCAAAATGATCCTTGGCTTCAGTGAGGGGCAGCCCGGTCATCTTGGCCAGCTGCTGGATGACCCGGGGTGGAAACTCCACGTGGGTGTTGATACCGGTGCCCACGGCGGTACCGCCCAACGCCAGTTCCTGGAGTGACGGGCGGGTCCGTTCGATCCGCAGGATGCCGAGCTCCACCTGCCTGGCATAGCCTCCGAATTCCTGTCCCAGCCGAACGGGGGTCGCATCCTGCAGGTGCGTTCGGCCAACCTTGACGATCCGGTCAAAGGCTTGCGCCTTGTCGCGGAGCACCTGATGCAGCCGGCGCAGCGCAGGAAGGAGGTCCCTCTCCACCTCCTGGAGGGCAGCCAGATGGATGGCGGTCGGGATCACATCGTTCGACGACTGTCCCAGGTTCACATGGTCATTTGGATGGACCGGCTGTTTGCTACCGATCTGCCCCCCCAAGAGCTCGATGGCCCGATTCGCAATCACCTCGTTGGCATTCATGTTTGTCGAGGTGCCGGAGCCGGTCTGAAAGATGTCCAAAACGAACTCCCTATGGTGCTTCCCGTCCACGACTTCCTGGGCAGCTTGGACGATGGCGTCGGCGATCTTTCGATCCAAAAGCCCGAGTTCAACGTTCACCCGCGCCGAACACAGTTTGATCATGCCCATCGCGCGAATGAAGCT
>Ga0247727_10009199_pt1 | contig 18021 bp, 15 predicted proteins | sample WisWelCaveWW1625_FD_202498 | JGI IMG/M metagenome (GOLD analysis project Ga0247727, IMG submission 202498) | Biofilm microbial communities from Wishing Well Cave, Virginia, United States - WW16-25 | ecosystem: Environmental > Aquatic > Deep subsurface > Groundwater > Cave microbial mat | place...
ATCGTGTACCGTGGCGCCCCACCCACCATTCCCGCGGCCGCGCTGCGGGGGCTCTGGGAAGCCTGGCGGGCGGACGTGGCCGAGGAGCGGCAGCTCGAGGCGGCGGGAGACGCCCGGCTGCAGGAGACTGTCGTGGTCGACTGCATGGGCACCACGGACACGCGGCGCCGCGCGTGGCTGTCCCGGCAGCGTCGCTGGGGCAGCCGCTACCCGGGCTTCGCTCGGCACGGGCTGGCGCGCTGCCGCGACCTGGCTGTCCTGCAGCGCGTGCTGTTGACCGAGGCCGAGATCGACCAGCTCATCCTGGCCGCCGACGCGCGCTGGATCGAGGTGCTCGCCGGCAAGATGCGGCCGCTGCTCGAGAAGGCTCACAAGCTGGCCGGCAAGGACATTGCCTCCGAGGTCGGCGTCGAGTTCCCCGACGCCGTGGACCCGCGCGTCCTCGTGCGAATCGCCAACCGAGTCGCCAAGGTGGCGGAGGGCAGCCTGTCGGTCGTAGCCCAGCGCCTCCGGAGCGAGATGCTGGCCACGATCGCCGAGACAGGCACCACCGGAACGCTGCAGTCGATCATCGGCGACAGCCTGGTCGAGCTGCGCGCCACCGTCGGCCACGTGTTCAACACGAGCGCCGCGCGCGCCGGCCTCATCGCGCGGCAGGAGGTTGGCACGGCCGTCTCGCAGGTGCGGCACGACGAGCTCGTCGTGGCCGAGGACACGGGTGTGCTCAAGGCCCGCGAGTGGGTGACGTCGGGTCGCGGGCCCGAGAGCGCCGGCGGCACCGTGCGCGAGAGCCACTTCGCCATGGAGGGCCAGCAGCGCCAGGCGGGCGTGCCGTTCACCACGGGCGCCGGCGTGAACCTCGACCACCCGCTGGACCCGGACGGTCCGCCCGAGGAGATCATCGGCTGCCAGTGCGTCGAGCGCGGCCTCGTGAAGGAAGGCGACGAGGAGTGACCGGCGAGCCCAACCAGATCCCCGACGAGCTGCCCGCCACTGGCCTCCGTGAGGCGGGCGCGCGCCCGGAGCCCGACCTCGTCAACAAGATCGCCAAGGAGGGCGCGCTCGCGTTCTCCCATGGCCTGCGCGACGCCATGCGCGGCGTCTCGCGTGTCCGCAACCCCTATCCCCCAGGAACCCTCGACTCGAAGGCGTGGGCCGCCGGCTGGTTCCTGATCCACGAGCGCGGCCCACCGGAGGATCCGTCATGACGTTGCGTGAACTCGAGCTGAAGATCGCCGCCGGCACAGCCACCGAGGCGGACTTCTCCGCCTTCTCCCGCGAGGACGTGCTGCGGATCAAGAGCGAGCTGCCGGTGCTGTTCCGCGCCGCGGCGCCGCTCGGCGTCAACGACGTCGTCGATGTGGCCAGCATCGTCGTGCCAGCCAACCCCGAGGAGCGCGTCATCGAGCTGGTGGCCAACGTGCAGCTCGTCGACCGCATGGGCGACCTGATCGTGAGCAACCCGGCCGATGCCGAGAAGTTCGGCGGGACCGGCTGGGAGCTGACGCACTTCATGGCCGCGGGCGGCCCCTATCTGTGGAGCCACGACCCCGGCCTGCCCGCCGTGGGCAAGGTCGTCGAGACGGCGGTGAAGCGCGTCCCGTGCGACGTCGAGGGTGAGGGCCAGGTGCGCGCGTGGGCCCTCGTGTGCCGCGTGCAGTTCTTCGCGGACGCGCGGTTCGGCGACCTCGCCATCCCGGCCTACCTGCTCACGCGCGCGGGCATCACGGCCAGCAGCGTGGGCTTCCTGGCTAAGGTGTTCCACCGCATCGACGACGAGAAGGAGCGCAGCAAGCTGGGGCTCGGGCCGTGGGGCGCGGTGCTGCCGCGCAACGAGCTGCTCGAGCTCTCCAAGGCGCAGGTGCCGGCCAACCCGTGGTCCGTGGGCACGGGCAAGGCGGCCGGCGAGGCTGACCGGCGCATCGTGGAGACGCTGAAGCGCTGGGTTGATCAGGGCACGCTGGCCGAGAGCTTGGCCGGCGACTTCGTGAAGCAGTTCCCGCTGGGCGAGCGCGACGCGGCAGACCGGCTGGCGGCGAAGGTGCGCGGCTTCGTGCCGGCGGCGACGGCCGCGCGCGGGAAGGCCTGCGAGGGGCTGGAGTGCCTGGTGGCGCCGGAGCCGGTCCGCATCGCGATCGACACGGACAAGCTGGCCGCGGCCGACCGCGCTCGTCGGACGCTGGACGAGAGGGCGGCCAAGGCGGACTGCGGCTGCGGCGCCAAGACCATGCAGGCCGAACTCGACGGCCTGCGTGCCGAGCGAGCCCTGCTGCGCGAGCTGGCCGGCGCCAGCGACGTCAGCCTCGACAGCCCCGGCGCGGACAGCGCACTGCTGCGGGCAGTCAACGCTGCGATCCACCGCGCGGACGACGAGGTCCCGGCCCGGAGCATGAAGCGCATCCGCCGGGCGCTCGAGCGCGCCTCCGAGGCCGTCGAGGATCTGGCCATCGTGGTGGACGACGAGGCCGGCCAGGAGGACGGGGGGCAAAAGTCTCCCGTCTTGCCGTCGGAGTTAGCAGTGGTTCCGGCCAGCATGGCCGACGACCTGAGCGCGGTGCTGGCAGACCCCGGCCTCACGGGGCTGGTCGCCAACATGCTCCGCGCGCTGGTCGGGAAGCCACTCGGTGGCGGCAAGGCGCCGCCCATCGCCGCGGTGGCGCACGGCGCGGCGGGCTCTGACGCGGGCCCGGCCGTCGCGGCGCTGCAGGGCCTCCGCCAGGAGATCGCGCAGGCCGCGAGCTGAGCGGCTGATCCCGGCCCCACGGGGCTTCCTCGATCGGTGCGCGCGGCGCCTTGGCGCGTCGCCCACCGACACGAGAGGAGCCTCCCGTGGACCCCGAGCTCAAGAAGGCGCTGGACGAAGTCCGCGCCACGTTCCTGGAGAAGTTCAAGGCCTTCGATGTCTCGACCAAGGACGCCACCGACCGCGTGGCCGTCATCGAGGCGCAGATGAAGCTGGAGCGCGAGGCGCGCACGGCCGAGGTCAACGCCCTGCAGAAGGCGCTGGAGGCCAAGGCCGGCATGCCCGGCTACAAGGCCGTCGGCAATCCGGAGAAGGACTTCTCCCTGCTCCGCGCCATCGGCGGCCACTTCAAGAAGTGGGGCGACGGCACCAAGCAGTACCCCGAGTACGAGCTGGTGCACGAGTTCGCCAAGCTGAAGGCGCAGACCGGCGACGTCGCCTCCGAGGGTGGCTTCCTCGTGTCGGTCCAGATGCTGGACCGCCTCATCGAGGAGCTGCGACCCGAAAGCGTCGCGCTCACGGCCGGCGTCGAGTTCCTCACGGGCCTCTCCGGCAACGACGTCACCATCCCGAAGGAGCTGGGCGGCATCACGGTGGCGCGCGACGGCGAGGTCGCCACCATCTCCGAGACCAACCAGGCCTACGGCGACTTCACGCTGAAGCGCAAGCGCGCGACGGCCTACACCACGATCTCGCTCTCGCTGCTGCGGCAGACGGCGGGCAAGGTGCAGGGCTACGTCGAGCGCAAGATGGCCAAGGAGATGGGCCTGCGCTTCGACCTGGACTTCTTCCTCGGCGCCGGCGCCGCCAACGTCCCGCTCGGCATCCTGCTCGCGCCCAACGTGGGCACGGTGGACTTCAACTCGCCGGCGATCGACTACGCCGGCGCGGACCAGAACGTGACCGACAAGCTGGACGCGCTCATCTACAAGCTCAAGGTCGCCAACGCGTACCGCGGGCGCGTGGTCTTCTTCTGCCACCCCGGTGCCAGCCAGAAGCTCCGCACGGTCAAGGACGCGAACGGCAACCCGATCCTCGTGATGGTCCCGGATCCCATGGGCCAGAACGGCGGCAACAGCCAGCGGCTGTGGGGTCACCCGCTCTTCGAGACGACGCAGCTCACCGGCTCGGGCGCCGGCAGCCACCTGATCTGCTGCAACGTGGACCAGTGCGTCATGTCGCTCTGGGACACGGTCGAGATCGTGTCCAGCGAGCACGTGGAGTTCAAGACGGGCAAGATCGGCGTGCGCGCGATCGCCTTCCAGGACTCGGGCGTGTTCAAGGGCGAGGCCGTCGCGCAGGCCACCAACTGGACCATCTGACCGGCGGCGCTCAGCTGACGGCCACCCACCAACCACGTTCGGAAAGGACACGCTCATGCAGAACATCAACCCGGAGTCCGCGACCAAGGTGGTCGAGCTCCTGTCCGCTGTCTCGCGCGGCGCGGGAACGGTCAACGGCACGGCGGGCGACTTCAAGGGCTGCGGCGACATCCTCGTCGTGCTCATGGCCGGCACCAACCAGGCCACTGGCACGCACGACGTCAAGCTGCAGGACTCGGCCGACAACTCCACCTTCGCCGACATCACCAACGCCGCCTTCGTGCAGGTCACGACCTCGAATGACGAGCAGTCGTTCAAGGGCATCCTGCGCAAGGGCACCTACCGGCGGCACGTGCGCGCGATGTCGGTCGTCGCCACGGCGGCCTGCGTCGCGGGCGTCACGGCCGTGGCCATGTCGCCGCAGGACAGCGCCCTGGCCGACGGTGGCTCGGCGTACGCCTTCAAGGTCTGAAGCCAGCTTGCGCTGGTCTCCGAGGGACTGTCGGGGCGGCGTCGGTCGCAAGGCCGCGTCGCCCCGGCTTTCCCTCGGTGTGTGAGAACCACCACAGCCTCCATCCCTCGGAGAACGTGTCATGCCTCGCAAGAAGACGGACGAGCAGCCGTCCGCCGCGCCGCGGCCGGTCGAGCTGCTCACCCCCATGGCCGGCACCGGCCTCATCTGGCCCTTCCACGGCGGCTCGCTGCGTGGCTACGTGGACACCGTGGTCCGCGCCGACGACCCGCTGCTGGACACCGGCGCGCTCGACCCGCAGATCGTGCGCGAGTTCGGGCTCATCCAGAACTGCCGTCAGCGCGACCGGATGATGGCCGCGCCCGCCGGCGCCACGGTGACTCCGCACTCGAACGCCCACGCGGCGCGCCTCTACGCGCGACTGGGCTACGACGGCGCGCCGTACGAGGGCGCTCAGCCGGTCGTCACGCCCCCGCAGCCCAAGCCCGAGATCCGCAAGGAGCCCGAGCAGGAGCTGGGCGGCGACGACCTCGAGGTGCCGACGCGCGACGACGTCAGCGTGAGCTGAGCCACCAGGAGGCCCCATGACGCTCCTGGTCCTGACCAACGTCCAGCGGGTGCGGGACCTCATGTCGGCCAGCGAGGCGCTGCCCGCCAACGCCAGCCTGGACACCGTCATCGGCCGGCTCGTGCAGGGCGTCTCGGCCGAGGTCGAGCGCTACCTCGACCGCGGCCTCAACCTGGAGGCCCGCACCGAGCAGTTCTCGCCGAAGCGATTCCAGCGCACGGTGCACCTACAGGCCTACCCGGTGGCGGCGTCTCCTGCGGCCGTGGTCAAGATTGCGAGCAACCGCGACTTCGCCGCGGCCACGGCCACAGCCACGACGGACTACTTCCTCGACGCGCCGCGCGGGCTGGTGAAGTTCGACGACCCGCTCGACGAGGGCAACGGCACGGTGCAGGTCGTGTACACCGGCGGGCTCGCGACGCAGGCGGCGAACGACGCCCACCTCCCGGGGCTCGAGGCTGCCTACCCGGACATCGTCCTGGGCGCCACGCTGTGGGCCAAGGTGCTCTATGACGCGCGGCACCGCGTCGGCGCCAGCAGCAAGGGCGTGAAGGGAACGTTCATCGCGACGGCCGGCATCGGGCATCCGCCGCCCGAGGTCAAGCAGCTGCTGGAGTCCCACCGGAGGCTCCGTCTTGGCTGAGCCGTCGATCCGCACGAACATCCAGGAGCTGCGCGACCGTGTCGTGGGGCACCTCGAGGCGATCGAGGGCCACGCCACGACGGCCACGCGCGACACGCTGCGCGCGCACGGCGAGCGCTGGAAGAGCGCGATGATCGACCGCTTCCAGCCCTGGACGCGCGGCTTCCGGCACGGCGGCGACTCGGCCATCCGCCGGCGCAGCAGCGCGCTCGCGCGCAGCATGTCGGTGCAGGTCGTCGGATCGACGCTCGACGACCTGAAGCTCATCGAGTCCGCGGGCGGCACCGAGGCTGCGCCCCACGCGCCGACGCAGGAGTTCGGCGCCGAGATCACTCCGAAGAGCGGGAAGTGGTTGGCGATCCCGATGGAGGCCGCGCTCACCGGATCCGGACAGCCGCGGCGCGGCTACGAGTCGCCGCGCGACGTCCCCGAGCTGCACTTCTTCCAGTCGCCGAAGGACAAGGCGAAGAACCGCGCATGGCTCGTACGACCGACGACGAGCAGGATCCAGGCTCTCCACAGCGACGGCGAGGCCCTGGGGCGTACGCGCCGTCGCAAGGGCTCCAAGGCACCGAAGGACGCCAAGCTGGAGTTCCTGTACATGCTCGTGAAGAAGGCGACGATCCCGCCGCGCCTCGGCATGCGCGACACCGAGGCGCGCCTCGCGCCCGAGCGCGTCGTCGACTTCTGGAACCACCTGCGCCGGGCCATGGCGCGTCCGCCGGGCGCACCGGCCGGCCCCGCGCCGGCCCTGGGGACCTGACGTGGCCCTGGTCAACGGCGTCTACACCTTCGACTTCGCCGGGGGCGATGGGAACGGCGAGAGCTATGCGCCGCCGGAGCTCGTCGGCTACGCGAAAGAGAAGCTCAAGGTCGCGCTGCCTGACCCGAGCAAGTTCCCCAAGCCGCCGACCGGCTACCCGTGGGTGCTGCGGCTCGACTTCAGCGGCTTCACGCTCTCGAACATGCTGGCGACGATCGGGACGGGGCTGCCGTTCGAGTTCGGCCTGCTCAACGACTACGGCACCGCGGTCGTCTACACGACGTGCGTGCGCACGATCGCGAGCGGCGCGACCGAGGTGCCCGGCAACGCACTCTTCTGGCCGGAGGATTACGTGCCGGCGGGCTGGACAGGACCGCTGCCACCCGGGCGCACACTCTCGCGCCCGATGCCGGAGCGCGACGTCGAGTTCGCCGTGCAGTACGTGCGCGCCAACGCGCGTCGCTTCGGCCTGAACCCGTACCAGGCAGGCTTCCGCGGCGACTCGGCTGGCAGCCAGGCCGGCGCGCGCGCCGTCTTCGGCCGCGACCGGAAGTACGCGCACGGGCACAAGGGGCAGCACGTCTTCAGCACGCGGTTCCAAGCGGCCTTCTGCGCCCATGTGCAGCTCTACTGGCCCGTGTTCCTGTCTACGGTCGTCGCGAAGCACTGGGCGTCGGTCGGCGGCGCCCCGAGCTTCGAGACGCCGTGCACGAACCTCGGCGACGCCTTCACCGAGGCGAAGGACGGCGCCTCGGCCGCCCTGTTCTGGGACCAGGCGGCCAACGCGCTCATGCCGGTGCTGCTGTGGCACGACACCATCCCGGTCACCGCCGACTTCACGATCCCCCATGCGGCCACCGAGAGCACGCCGCATACGGCCTTCCACGGGTACATGGCGCACCCGAAATTCCCCAAGTGGACGCTGGCCGTCACGGCCGCGGTCAACGCCGCGGTCACCACCGCGCCGCTCGCGCCCGACGTCATCGTCGAGGCCAGCGCGATCGAGGCCTACGCCGCGGGCTGGATGGCCGCCAACCTCAAGCCGGCCTATCCCTTCGAGGTCTTCGACCTGCTCTCCGAGGAGCCCAGCGGCCGGATCACGACGCGGCGCGCGATCCGCGAGCCATCGGACTTCGGTCCGCGGTTCGTGCGCCAGGCTGACCACCGGCCGATCCGCACCTACGACGTCACGATCCGGCACGCCCAGCCGCTGGAGCGCCAGCGCCTGCAGGCACTGTGGAGCAAGACGCGCTTCGGCACGTCGCCGATGCTCCTGCCGCACAAGGACGACGGCTTCGTGCCGGTCGTCTTCGACGAGCCCGAGCTGCGCTACCGGCAGCTCAACGCGCGCGCGACGGACGTGCGCGTGCGCTTGCGGGAGGTCATCGGGGTATGACGCTCCTCAGCCCGCACGCCTCGTTCAACCGCGTGAGCTACGCCGGCGAAGCCGTCGTGGCCGCAGGCGCCGCGCACGACATCCTGCGGCTCTCCTTCTGGCCCGGCACGAACCCCAACGGCCGCGTCGTGATCATCCCCTTCTACAGCGGCATCCGCTGGACGGGTCTGCCGTCGACGTTGGACACGACGAGCCCGGGGCCCGACCCGGAGAAGGTCGCCGTCGACCTCATCGCCCGCGGCTACGGCGTCGTCGTGCCGTCGCTGCCGGTCGCGCGCGGGTACGCGCGCACGCTGCCAGGCGATGCCAACCAGGTCGAGTTCATCGGCACCTTGGCCCTGACGAACGTGGGCGCCGTGACCATCAACAGCGCCAGCCTGACGGGCGGCGGCAGCTACGTGGTCACCGTGCTGCAGCAGGGCAGTGCGAGCCAGAACGAGAAGGTCGAGATATCCGCCAGCGGCACGGTGACCGGCGGCACATTCACCATCACCTTCGGCGCATCGACGACGGCCCCGATCGCCTACAACGCCCAGGTCGCGACGGTCCAGGCGGCGCTCCACGCGCTCGCCAGCATCGGCACCGGCAACTCCCTCGTCACCAGCGGCACGAGCGGCAAGGAGACGGGCAACCCGGTCTCGGATCCGATCTTCAACATCGACTTCAAGCAGGAGGCGGACGGCACCCCGCACTACGGCCCGGCCTACGACGGCAACGGGATGATCGTGCCGGCGCCCAACGACCTCTTCGGCAGCCTGCCGACGAGCTACACGGCGACGCCGCTCAACGGCTCGGTCCCGCACCCGATCCAGGACCCGCGCCGCCTCAACATGTGCATGGCCATCTCGATGGCGGTGCAGTTCATCATCAAGAACGCGGTCGCGATGGGCCTCAACACCGGCGATCCGTATTGGCTCGGCGGCTACGGCGGCTCGGGCGCGGCGGATGCGCTGGCCTGGGTCTTCTTCGGCCCGAACCGCGGCGCCTACCACTTCCCCAGCGCCACGGCGCTCCAGCAGGACGGCATCGACACCAAGGGCGCCATCAAGTGGTGCGCCCTGCACTACTGGCAGTCGAAGCTCAACGCGCTCCCCTTGACGATGTACATCTCGTCGATCGCGAAGCGGCCGGCCGTGGGTGGCACCACCCACTACGACACCCAGTCGGTCACCATCGACGAGGCCGGCAGCGCGCAGCCGGGAGCCTGGGGCGCGCTGTACTACGGCGGCCAGCCGGCCGTGCTCGCCAACAACCAGGCGCGGCCGACGCACCTGGCCGCCGAGGACGTGGGCGGGCAAGGCGCGCCATTCGACGACACGACGACCGAGCGGCTGTGCACCGTGCACGACATCTGGTTCTGCGCGGCGATGGCCAAGCTGCTCGAGCCCGCGGGCACGGGTAAGGTCGAGCTGCTCCATGGCGCGGCCACGGCGGCCTCGTTCATCGACGAGGCGGAAGACGCGGGCATCGTCTTCGATGGGTCGTACGCCAGCAACGACGACCTGCGGGCCCAGCTCATGGCCTGGCTGGCGGAGGCCACGGCCCTGCCCGAGCCGATCGAGGAGCAGGTCATCCGGCAGGTCGAGACCGCCCTGCGGGCTATCACGTCGGCGGCCGGCTACCGGACGCAGGTGAACCTCGTCCAGCGGTGGGAGAGCTGGAACGAGGAGGCCGGGGTCTACCCGGCCATCCTGGTCGAGGCGCTGGGCGCGGCCTACGACGACGCCTCCTTCCACCCCCACGTGCAGGGAGCGCTCACGCTCGCGCTGGGGCTGCTGCTGGAGGGGCACGTCGACCGCACCGCGCGCGTCAGCCGTTTCATCGCGGACGTGCGCAAGGGCCTGCAGGCCGCATTCCTGGCGGATCAGTTCGCGCAGTTAGCAGTGGACCTGCACATCATCGGCAGCCAGCGGCTGACGACCGACGTGGCCGAGCAGCCCGTGTGCGGCGCCGTCCTGACCGTCGAGGTGAGCTACCGCAACCGGCTCGAGAACACCTACGCGCAGTAGGCCAAGGAGGCAGAGATGGGTCTGAGCATGAAGACGCAGGTGCTGGCCAAGGTCGAGGACTACGAGGGCGTCGCGATGACGCTCACGGCGTCCGACATCCTGCAGGCCGTGCTCGCCGGCCCGTCGCCGGAGGAGGACGACAACCTCATCGACCGCGACCTGGCGCGCCAGAGTCTGACGCATGCCGTCTCGCTGCCCGGGCTGCGCGGATCGCGCTTCCAGTTCCAGCAGGAGCTGGTGGGCCCCTCCTCGGGCTTCCCGACCACGCCGGCACCGGTCGCGACGGGCCTCCGCGCAGCGGGCATGAAGCAGCTCGGGCTGCGGCGCATGACGATCGCGGCCTCCTGGTCGGCCGGCACCGCGGTCAACGACGGCGAGACCTTCACCGCGGCGCCGTCGGGCGCGACTGGCTCGGTCTGGGCCGACTGGCAGGTCGGCGATGCGTACATCGTCCTCGACGTGCTCACGGGCATCGTCGCGGCGGGCGACACCCTGACCTTCTCCGGCGGCGCGATCGTGCCGGTCAACGCGTCCTTCGTGACGCAGGCCATGATCGGGTGGCGCCCCGAAGACACCATGCTGAGCCAGATCAGCCTGGCGTCGGTGGCCAGCGGCCCGATCGCTGCGCGGGACGAGCTGCTCGGTGCGACCTCCGGCGCGCGCGCCGTCTGCGCCGTCTCGACCTCCGGCTCGGGCGCGCAGACCCTCTACTTCGAGCGCATGCTCAACGGCGGGCACTTCATCGCCGGCGAGACCATCAACGTCGTCGGCGGCTCGGCGTCGGGCGTCGTGTCGGGGGGCGTCATCGAGACGCAGTCCCAGATCCCCAGCCTGAGTCTCGGCGCGTTCCACGACGGCGTCATCAAGCAGGCGCTCAAGGGCTCGCGCGGCAGCTGGTCGGCCCGGCTGCGGAACGGCGAGCGCGGCGTCGTGACCTTCGACTTCCGCGGCTGCGGCATCAAGCCCGTCGACGCGCCGCTGCTGACCTGGCCGGGCACCCTGACGAAGACGCCGCCGGTCGTGCACGGCGGGCTCTTCTCGATCGACAAGGCATTCCTGCCCAACTTCAGCGAGCTCACGCTGGACAAGGCCAACGAGGTCGTCCTGCGGGAGTCGCCCAACGAGTCCACGGGCACCGGTTACGAGTCGGCGCACATCGTGGCGCGCCGGCCGACGGGCTCGATCGACCCCGAGGTCGTGCGCGAGGCCATCAAGCCGCTCTTCGGCAACGCCTGGGACAAGATCACGTTCCGGCTCGTCGCGCGCATCGGCACCGGTGCCGCCGACGGCAACACGTTCGAGTTCCGCTGCCGCAAGACGCAGGCGCGCATGCCGCGCGTCGGCGAGCGCAACCGCATCCGCGCGTACACGTACCCGCTGCTGTTCAACGGCGACGGGGACGACGAGATCATCATCTTCGAGTGGTGACGCGCGCGCCCACGACCCACCCCACGGAGAGCGTCCCATGGTCAAGCCGATCGACCCGGCCCGCGCGGTCGACTACATCCACCCCACCGACCGCGAAGGCGGCACGCCGGATGGCGCACCGCGCGCCGACGCGACCGCCTTCCGCGTCCGGGCCCTCACCAAGCGCCAGCGCGCGGAGCTGCTCGATGCCATGGGTGGCACGGCGTCCGGCGCCAACATCGGGTCATCGAGGCATCAGACGGTGCGCTGGGGCCTGGCCGGTGTGGAGCACTACGACATCGCCTTCACGACCGAGGACGACAAGTCCGCCGTGGGCGGCAAGGCGCCGACCGAAGCCTTCCTCGACACGATCCCCGACGAGGTGTTCCGTGACCTGGCCGCCAAGATCCAGAGCCTCAGCAAGCTCACGGAGGACGACGCGGGAAAATCCTCGCGGCCGTCCACCTGATCTTCGACAGGAGCCTGGCGCCCACCTGCAAGGTCTGCCGGCTGGCCGGCAACGCCGAGCTGCGGAAGCGCTGGGGCTGCGACGGGCCGGCGGCCGCCACGGTGTGGAAGTCGACGTGTCCGCGCTGCGGTGGGTCGGCGGACCCCTCCTGCGAGCGGTGCGGCGGCCGCGGCGAGGCCGAATGGGACCGGTGCCCGGCGAGCGTCTCGAAGGGGACGCGGGAGTTCGTGGACGCGGCGGTCGTGCTCGAGCGGGACGGCCTCGCCCCGGCGCCGGGTGCTGGCGGGGACCAGGCGGCGTGGTTCATGGACGCGCTCGGCGTGTGGCACGGCGAGCGCGCAGCGATCGAGCGGCGGCGGCGGGCCGCTGAGGAGGCCTGACGGTGGCGATGCGCAGCGACAAGGTCACGCTCGAGGTCGAGGCCAAGGACCTGCTGTCGGGGCCCTTCGGGGACATGGTGCGGGAGGTCGAGGCCGACGTGGGGCGGCTCAAGGACGCCTTCGGGGACCTCGACAACCAGCTCGGCGAGTCCCAGGCGATGCTGCACGAGCGCGCCACGGGGAACAAGGAGGTCAACGAGACGCTCGAGGAGCAGGCGGCGCGGGCGCGCGAGCTCTACGAGCTGGAGATCGACCTTGGCAGCCGGGCTGCCGCGACCGAGGAGGAACGGCTGCAGCTGAAGCGCGAGTCGCTGCTGCTGGAGCTCGACGCGACCGTGGCGCGCGCCCAGGAGCTCGGCGCAACGGATGCGCAGATCGGGAAGATCACCGAGCTGTTCATCGCCATGGACAGGCAGATCGACGTTCAGCTCGAGGCGACACGCGCCGCGAAGGCCGGCGCCGTGGCGACGACGGAGATCTCCGTAGCCGCGCGTGCCGCGGCGTTCGCCGGCGGCGTCCTCGAGAGGGCGTGGGTGTCGCTAAAGCGAGCCCTCTTCGTGGCTCCGCTGGTCGCTGGCGTCACCCTGCTGGTCAGCGCCCTCGCCGATGCCGCATCCGAACTCGTCGACTTCGGGTCGGATGTCGACTTGGCGGCTGACCGCCTCAAGCGGCTTGAGGACGCGGCGCAGTCGGTCGCAACGACCGTGCGAAGCCTCACCGCCAATCGATCGCTGGCGGCGTTGTTCCCTGGCGCCTTTGGCGTAGACGAGATGGAGGCAGCTCGCGAGCGTCTCGCGGCGATGAAGGTGCTGCTCACGGAGCTCGTGCAGAGTCCGACTGGCCAAGGGCCCGTGAGCGAGGAGCAGGGCGGCGCCTTGCGTGCGCTGGGTCTTAAGTACACGCCCGGCATGTCGGAGCAGAGCGCCTTGTTAGCGGTTGGCCGTGCGGTCGAACAGCAGCGGGCGCTGGTCGACACGCTGAAGCGGCAGCACGAGGCTGGCGAAGCTGCGGCCAAGTCGATGGAACGGCTGACCCAAGCACAGCAGCAGGCTGCGCAGTCCGCGGCCGCATTTCTCCGCAACGCGCAGGGCGACGCCCGCTTCGCAGGTCTCTCCGAGGCTGATGTCGAACGCTTGCGGTTCCAGCAGCAGGCGCAGGGCCTGTCGAACTCCGCCGGGTTCCAGGGCGACGACTTCGTCCTGGCAGCGATAGAGGCCTACGACACGACGGTGCAGTGGGCTGAGCTGACCAAGCGCGCGGCCGAGTACCGCAAGGAGGCTGCGGCGGCCGCCGAGCTGGAGGCCAAGGCCACGCGCGACGCTGCCATCGCCTACGACGCGTTCCGTGCGGCCTCCGAAGAGCAGGCTCGACTCGACGAGATGCAGTGGCGCGAGCAGTTCCGCCTCGACTTCGACAAGGAGCGGCTGGCGATCATGCAGCAGCTGGAGTTGTCCGAGGAGGAGCAGCTCGACCTGCTGCGCATGCAGACCGACGCGCAGCGGGAGGCCATCAGCAACGCGGCGGCCATGAAGTTCATCACCGACGAGCAGGCTGAGTCGCTGCTGGCGCTGATCGACCGCGTTGAGGCACAGGGCGCCGGGATGATCTCTGGTGCGGCGACACCGACCGCGTCGTTCGACCTCGTGAAGACCGCAGAGCAGCAATACCGGGCGAGCGTTGAGTCGCTCGACGACACCGTCGTCTCGCAGTTCAGCAGCACGCTCATCACGCTGGCCAACGACTTCGACAATGCCGGCGAGGCCGCCATCCAGTTCGCGTTGAACATCATTCGTGCGCTGGAGCAGATCTACGCCCAGCAGCTCGCGCTCCAGATCTTCCAATGGCTGCCGGTGTTCGGCGGCGGCGGTCCTGGCGGCCAGCCGAACCCCGGCGGCGGCGCCGGCGCGGGCCCGGAGTCCGGCGGCGGCTTCGGCGCGACGGAGGGCGGTGGAGGCTTCGGCGGCGGCTCCGGCTTCATGGGCGGCAGCTACGGGTCGAGCTACGGCGGCGCAAGCAGCGGCAGCAGCGGCGTCACGATCAACGTGCACGTCAACATGCCGATCCAGGCCATCGACGTGAAGGACTTCAAGGCCAAGGTGGCCGAGAACTCGCGCTTCGTGGGCGACCTGGTGGCGCGCGAGCTGGACACCAACGCTGGCCTCAAGCACGCGACCCGCAAGATCGCGCGGAGCGCCGGCTGATGGCGCAGCTCTGGCCCGCGCTCGACACCTTCGCGCACGGCAGCCCGGTCTACGGCACGAACGTCATCGGCTACCTCGGGTGCGTCGCGGGCGCCAGCCACCAGGCGGGCCGGATCCACGACGGCTACGGGCCCGGCACGGCCTCCGCGCGCGCGCAGAACCAGTCCGACACGACCGGCGACTCGGTCGGCTTCCTGCGCCGGCAGGCCTTCCCCGCGCCCGTGCGGGCGAAGCTCGTCTCGCGCAAGCACGCGGTCAACGGCGTCGCGGATGCCACGCACCTCAAGCGGCACCAGGTCCTGGCGCGCGTCACGGCGGGCACGCTCGCCGGCAACGGCACCGATCACGTCCGCCTGGAGAACGTCACCGGTTACGCCTTCAAGGTCGAGTGGATCTCCCCCGACAACCTGCTGCGCTTCCGCCTGCAGCGCTTCGACGCGGGCGTGGCCACGGTGCTGGCCACGGTCGATGACCTGGCCGGGCTCGTCGGCAACTTCCTGACCGACGTCGAGCTGACGCTCGAGGTGACCACGAACGGCAGCGGCAACGTCGAGCTGAAGGGCTACGCCAAGAACCTGGCCACGGGCCCCGAGATCGCCACGGTCGTCTACCAGCCTGGCGGCCACGGCGGCAAGACGATCTCGACGCAGTCGAGCCCGCACGCGGGCGTGCCCCTGTCCCAGCCGACCGGCAAGCACGCCATCCCTGGCGCCAGCCTCAATAGCGCGGTGTTGCTCATCTCCGCCACCGACAGCTCGGCCAGCAAGATCACGGCCGGCGGCCGCTGCGGCTTCGCGCTCGACCCCGAGCGCGTCATCACGGTTCCGGCGGCGGCCAACGTCGTGAGCCTGGCCAGCCTGTTCGAGGTGGCGGACCTGACCGTCGTGGCCGCGCCGGTGGTCGTGTGGCGCGACGAGTTCTCGCGCGCGGCGCCGGCGCTGTGCCAGGCCATGACCGACCGCTTCGGCACCGCCGGCCACAACCTGGCCAGCGACTACGCTGGCGACCAGGCCAGCACCGAAACGACCAACTTCCTGAAGCGGTCCACGGCCGACGAGTCCGCCGAGTCGCCACTTACCTTCGACGACGGCCAGGCCACGCTGCTCGACGGTGTCGATGACCAGCTCGAGCTCAGCACCCCCATCGGGACGTTCAACCCGCAGCCCGTGACGTCCGCCGCGCTGGAGATCACGATCGGGGTCTGGGCGCGCATCGACGAGAACCGCGACGGGAACGAGCTGTACGCGGCCATCGCCCACCTGACGTCGCCCAGCGACGGCTTCGCCTTCGGCTGGCGCACCGGCGCGGCTGGCAACTTCAAGCTGCAGGCGCGCCTCGGCAAGGGGAACGCCGGTGGGATCACCACGCTCATCAGCCCCGAGCGGCTGGCGTCCAGCCACCTCGGCCAGGCGTGGCTGTACTCGATCACGTACAAGGCCAACAGCAACCCCAGCACGGGCGAGGGGCGCTTGCGCTTCTACGTGGGCCGGCTGGGCGTGTCCACGCTGCTGGGCGAGGTGGTGGTGCCGGCCACCACACGGCCCAACTGGCCGCTCGACCTGACGCACTACCTCGGTTTCCGCGACGGCTTCATCGGGACGGCGCCGGAGAAGTTCCTGAAGGGCGCGCTCGACGAGGTGCACGTCTTCTACAGCGAGCTCGACCTCACCGAGATCTCGCAGCTGGCCAACCCGGCGACGGACCCCGCGGCCGTCTACCCTGGCCTGTCGCTGGCCGGCGGCTGGCACCTCGACACCTTCCAGAACGTGTCGGGGCAGAACCGCTCGCCGCCGTGGTTCGTGGGCGTGCCCGCTGGCATCCCGACCGACACGACCCGCTGGATGCGCCTCGTGGGCGCGACGATCCTGACCTCCGGGCTCGTGCCCCTGAGCCCGACGACGACCTTCGTCGCGCTGGCCCAGCGCGGCGCCGACAGCCCCACGATCCAGCACCGCTCGGCGCTGGTTCGGCTCGCCAGCGACACCAGCGTCGGTGGGATCATCGTGCGCGGCGCGCCCGGCCCCACGGCGGCACAGTGGAGCGGCTACCGCCTGCACGTTGCGGCCGGCAACCCCGCTCCCATCGCCCTGTACCGGGTCGTCGCCGGCCAGGCCAGCAAGATGGCCCACCAGAATCCCTCGGGCGGCACGGTCGGCGTCACCTCGGGCGTCTACGTGGCCGCGGCGCTGCAGGTCGACCAGCAAGTCTCCGGGGACACGCTCGGGCCCGTGAAGCTGATCGTGCGCGTCAGCGGGATCATCGTGCCCATGGTCAGCGTGGACCCGGCCAACGTCCTCGTGGACCTGGCGGGGAACGTCGTCGACGTAGCCGACGACCGGATCCTCAGCGGGCCGCTGGAGGGCGTCTGGGGCGTCGTCGACGGCCTCCAGAGCCGCTTCGACGACTTCACGGTGGGGGCGCTCTCCGGCCCGACCGCGGCCGACGCGTCGGACTCCTGGCCGTTCCCGGAGGAGGCCGGTGGCTCCGTCGGTGACCTCGAGGGCGTGCTCACGCCGGACTGGTCGCTGGACCGCCGGATCCCGGCGCCGCGCGACGAGCTGGAGTTCGACTCCGGCCACCGGCAGCGCCTGCCACAGGACGGCTACGAGCGGCGCCGCTTCGCCCTCCGGAAGCGCGGCGTCACACAGGCCGAGTACGACGCGCTGGTCACCTTCTTCGAGGACCACAAGGGCTCCGAGATCCCCTTCGAGTGGGACCCGTCCGCCTTCCTCGTGGAGGAGCAGGCGGGTCACTGGCGCTTCGTTGCGGGCTCCGTGCGCGACGGCTGGGACGGCAACCAGCGCACGCTCGACTTCGAGCTGGAGGAGGTGCGTGCCCCTTCCCCATCCTGACGCTTTCACCGAGCTCAAGAACCGGCTCATCAGCAGCGACGAGTGGATCTGGCTCTTCGAGATCACCTCGCCGACGGGCGGCGCACTCCTCGGTCCGAAGGGCGAGGAGTTCGTGCCGCGCGTCACGCCGCACACCGTGCCGGTGATCTACGGCACGCTCTCCTCAGGCGAGCCGAAGGAGTGGATGCCCTGGCCGTGCCGCCTCGAGGAGTGGAGCCAGGACAGCAAGGGCAACGTCAACGAGATGCGGGTCGTCTTCGCCAACATCCTGGCCACCGCCAACCAGCTCCTCGTGCTCAACGACTACCTCCGCAACCACAAGGTGATCGTCCGGGTGACGCACGTAACGCTGCTGGACCAGCCGCAGGCGCACTTCACCATGCGCATGACCGTGGTCGAGGCGACGGTCAGTTGGGAGGCGGTTGCGCTGACGCTGTCGGCCTTCGCCTTCATGGATTTCAGCGTCCCGCAGCAGCTCGTGACGCCCATCTGCCCTTGGAAGTACCGCGGCAAGGGTTGCGCCTTCATCGGTGACCCAGCGAGCACGCTGGGCGACTGCGCGAAGTCGATCGAGGCCTGCCGGCTGCGCGGAGCGTGGGAGCTGGCCAACGGCCTGCCCAAGCTGCACCCAAAGAACTTCGGAGGGTTCCTCGGCGTCGCCAAGGGCCCGGTGCCGGTGCCACAGGCATGACCACGGCCACGCTCACCCGCCTCGACGTGCAGGACCTGCTACTGCGGGTGCCGCGCATCCCATGGGTGGCCGGCGGCATGGACCCGGAGACCGGCCTGGACTGCT
>Ga0247727_10009200_pt1 | contig 18017 bp, 19 predicted proteins | sample WisWelCaveWW1625_FD_202498 | JGI IMG/M metagenome (GOLD analysis project Ga0247727, IMG submission 202498) | Biofilm microbial communities from Wishing Well Cave, Virginia, United States - WW16-25 | ecosystem: Environmental > Aquatic > Deep subsurface > Groundwater > Cave microbial mat | place...
GCGTTCACGGAGGTCATCGAGGCGCTCCGCACCGAGCAGGAGCTCGACGCGCCCCTGGGGCTCGCGGAGCGCGCTGCCACGGCGGCGCTCGCACGCCTGCGGGTGGTCGAGATCCGCCCGGCTCTCGTGCTGCCGCCCTGGCTCCACGCGGCCGCCGCGGGATTCGCGCTCATCGCGCTCGGAGCGACACTCGCCGTGGTCGGCCCCGAGCGGCCGAGCCGCGCCGCGCAGCGCCTGGTAGGGCAGACGGTGAGCGCCGGCAGCAGCCTGATGGAGCGCAAGAACCGGTTGCTGGATGACGTTCGCCTGTTCGGCGTCGTGCTCGGCACGGCTTTCGAGGGCCGCGTCGAGAAGGTGGGCGAGCGCGTCCTCGACTACAAGCGGCTGCTCGAACGCCGCAAGGCGATGCCGCAGGGCGACCACAAGCAGGGCCGCGAAACCCGGTCCCGCGCGGTGCAGGTGGCGGAAGGTTTCCGAACCGGCTCGGCCGAAGGCTCGTAGCTGGATGAGGAACACAAGGAGAAGATGACGATGAGCAGCCAGCCGTTCGATTCCCAGGGCGCCCCGGTCTCGCCGGCGGCGCCGCCCGCCTTGCCCCCCGGCCAAGCTCAAGGGCCGTACGTCCGGCTGCCCAAGAGCCCGGGGCTCGCCGCCTTCCTGTCGCTCTTCCCGGGCCTGGGCCAGGTGTACAACGGGCGCATCGCGCGCGCGTTCGTGTTCTTCTTCGCCTGGGTCGGCAGCATCTACCTCACGGCGAGCGGGCACGAGTTCCCGTTCGCGTTCATGATCCCGTTCGTGTACCTGTTCAACATCATCGACGCCTGGAAGGGTGCGAACGCCGCCAACGCGCGCTTCCTCGGCGGGCGCAGCGAGCCGGAGGAGCAGGCGGAGATCGAATCGCCGGTGTGGGGCGGCTCGCTCGCGCTCTTCGGCGTGCTGATCCTCTTCAACAACCTCGGCTGGCTGGACCTCGAGCGCCTGGCGCGCTGGTGGCCGCTGCTGCTGATCGCCGTCGGCGGCTACTTCGTCTACGCCTCGCTCGAGGCGCGCAACGCGGGAGGGCTCGCCCCCGGTAGCCAGCCAGCACATCCGCGGGGGCTCGCCCCCGATCGCCAGCCAGCACATCCGCGGGAGTCCGGCGATGAGCCGCCCCGCCTTTAGCCCCGAGGGCGTGACGTTCGGCGTCTGCCTGGTGGCGCTCGGCGTCATGGGGACGCTCGCCAACCTTGGACGCCTCGAGCTGCTTCCGCTGCTGCGCACCTGGTGGCCGCTGGCGCTCGTGGTGTGGGGCGTGCTCGAGCTCGTGGACCTCTGGGTCCGACGCTCATCGCCCGGGAGGTCCTGACGTGAACGCACGCAAGATCGCGCTTTTGGTCCTGATCGTGGCTTTCGCCGCGAGCGTCGAGACCGCCTGGAACGTCGGCGGGGACATGAGCCTCGGGCCCGAAGGCTGCCGCGTGATGGGTGGCCGTTTCTACGGACCGTCGTGGGCGTTCGAGACGACGGCCGAGCGCGAAATCACGGCCGGCGTGGCACCGCGGCTCGAGATCGAGAACTCGTTCGGGGCCGTTCGCGTCGGCAAGGGGGCGCCCGGGGTCGTGAAGGTCAGGCTGCGCAAGGTGGTGTTCCTCCCGACCGAGGAGAAGGCGAGCGCCTTCGCGGAGCGCATCGAGCTGCGGCTGACCGGCGACGGCGAGCGGGTGCGCGTCTCCACGAACCGCGCCGAGCTGGGCCGCGGCGAGCAGACCGGCTTCGAGACGCACCTCGAGATCGAAGCGCCGGCCGAGACCGTGGCCGAGGTGCGCAACGAGCACGGGCGGGTCGAGCTCACGGGTCTCGCGGGGGCGGACGTGGCGTCCTCGTTCGAGGGCGTGGAGATCGCGGGGGTGGCGGGAGACGTCAAGCTCGAGGCCCGGCACGGCGGCGTGAGCGTGGAGCGCGTCGGCGGAGGGCTGCAGCTGAGCGTGCGCCACGGGGACGTGTCGGTCTCCGAGGTCGTGGGATCCTCGAAGCTCGATGTGAAGCACGGCAGCCTCGGCACGCGGTCGACCGCATCGCTGGAGATCGAGCTCGCCCACGGCGAGCTTACCGCGGCGAGCGTCGGCGGCGACCTCGTCGTGCGCAGCCAGCACGCTCCCGTGAGCGCGTCCGACGTGACCGGCCGGACCGACATCGAAACCTCGTTCGGCGACGTGCGGCTCGAGCGGGTGGGTGGAGACGTCCACACCCGCGTCCAGCACGGCAAGCTCACGGCGAGTGACGTGTCCGGCGGCCTGAACGCCGAGACGACCCACGACGGTGTCGAGCTCGAGCGCGTGCTCGGCCCGGTGGAAGTCAAGGTGCAACACGGCGGCCTCGAGGCGAAGGGGCTCGCGGCGGGCGCTCGTGTCCAGGCGTCGGGAGCCGACGTCGCGATCGACGGCTTCGCGGGAAAGGTCGACGTCGAGGTCGAGCGCGGCAGCGCCCGGCTGGCGCCGGGGGGGGTGCTGGCCGCCGAGCTGATCGCACGAGCGACTCACGGCGACATCGAGCTCGACGTCCCCGAAGGCAGGGGCTTCGAGCTCGAAGCCGAGTCGCGGCGGGGCCAGGTGAACGCCCCGCTCCAGGGCCTCGACTCGTCGGACGACGACCGCCGGCGCGGACAGCGCGTCGTGGGCCGGCACGGCACCGGCGGCCCGAGCGTGCGCCTCACGGCCGATGGCGACGTGACGCTCGAGCCGCGCCCTGTGCGTTCGCTCACCCTGAGCGCCGTGCAGAAGCCGCGGGCGGCAGCGAACACCACTCCCGAGGAGCCTGCCGCTCCCATGAGCCCCAAGCCAGTCGTGAAGCCGAGCCCGGCGCTTCCCGCCGAGCCAAAAGCGCCGCCCCAGCCCGAGGCGCCCCCGGAAGATCCCGGCAAGCCCGGCCACACTCGATAGCTCTCGCGAACAGAACGCGATCGCGGGCGGGCGCGGAAGCGTCCGCCCGCGCGCCGCTCATGTGCTTTTCACCCTTGCCTCGCGCTTCGCGATTCCTGTAGACTTCCCGCCCTCTGACGGCCACCCCCGGCAAAAAGATCGATGCCCGTCGACACGAATGCGCCCCCGTTGCTGGAAACATGGCTCCCGGGCGTCACGCTCTGGAAGCGGGGCAAGGTGCGCGACGTCTACGACCTGGGAGACCGCCTGCTGGTGGTCGCGACCGATCGCCTCAGCGCGTTCGACGTCGTGCTGCCGACGGGGATCCCCGGCAAGGGCATCTTGCTCACGCAGATGTCGCTCGTCTGGTTCGAGCTGCTGAAGGACGTCGTCCCGCATCACGTCGTGAGCGCCGACGTCGCCCTGTATCCGGCCGAGCTGCGGGGCTTCCGTGACCAGCTCGAAGGCCGCTCGATGCTGGTCACGAAGACGGACGTGCTGCCGGTCGAGTGCGTCGTGAGGGGATACATCACGGGCTCGGGGTGGAAGGACTACCAGAGGACCGGGGCCGTCTGCGGCATCACGCTCGCCGCGGGGCTCCGCGAGTCGGACCGGCTGCAGCCGGCGATCTTCACGCCCGCGACGAAGGCGGAGACCGGCCACGACGAGAACATCTCCTACGACGAGATGGTGTCGACAGTGGGACTGGAGCGCGCGGCCGAAGCGCGCCGGGTGAGCCTCGAGCTGTACGAGAGGGCCCGCGCGCACGCCGAGGCGAGGGGGATCATTCTGGCGGACACCAAGTTCGAGTTCGGTGTCCGGGACGGGCGCCTCATCTGGATCGACGAGGCCCTGACGCCGGACTCGTCGCGCTTCTGGCCGCGCGACGCGTACGCGCCGGGCCGGTCGCAGCCAAGCTTCGACAAGCAGTTCGTGCGCGACTACCTCGAGACCCTCGACTGGGACAAAAAGCCGCCGGGCCCCGAGCTCCCTCCGGAAGTCGTCGCGCGCACCGTGGAGAAGTACGTGGAGGCTTTCGAACGCCTCCGGGGGGAGGCCCGCTAAGAGTCGGCGGTACCCCGGGCCCGCTCGGCCCGGTCGCCCATAGGGAGCTCGTTTCGTGAGGCAACAGTTGGAAGCGCTCGTCGTCGAGATGGTCGACAAGGGGATCCGGTTCGCCGAGGCGAAGCGGGAGTTCGAGAAGCGGTTCATCACGCGCGTGCTGCAGCAGCACCGCGGCAACCTCTCGCGCGCCGCGAAAGACCTCCGCATCCACAGGAACACCCTCGGCAAGAAGATCGAAGAGTACAAACTGCAGCAGTAGGTCGGCCGCGCAGTCTTGGCAGTCGCCTTGACAGAGTGCCAAAGGGCCTCTTATACTCGTTGGCAGTCAACGTTTGCGAGTGCCAATGGTCCGGACGGCCGGCATCCACGGGGCCCACATGGCAACAGCGAATCGGCACTCCGGCGTTGCGGGTTCCGCGTACCGCGGACAGGGAGAGGAGACAAAGATGGCGAAGGTGCGTCCGCTTCACGACCGCCTGTTGGTGAAGCGCATCGAAGAGGCGGAAACGATCAAGGGCGGCATCATCATCCCCGACACGGCGAAGGAGAAGCCCCAGGAGGGCGAGGTCATCGCCGTGGGCAACGGCAAGATCCTGGAAAACGGCACGAAGATCGCGCTGGACGTCAAGGCCGGCGACAAGATCCTCTTCGGCAAGTACTCCGGCACCGAGATCAAGATCGACGGCCAGGAGTACCTCATCCTCCGTGAGGACGAAGTCCTCGCGGTCATCGGCTAAAGGACCGGGGAAGAAAAAATGGCGAAGCAGATCACATACGGAAACGACTCGCGTCAGGCGGTGCTCCGCGGCGTGAACCGGCTGGCCGACGCCGTCAAGGTGACACTCGGTCCCAAGGGCCGCAACGTCGTCCTCGACAAGAAGTTCGGCTCCCCGGTCATCACCAAGGACGGCGTGACGGTGGCGAAGGAGATCGACCTCAAGGACCCGCTCGAGAACATGGGCGCGCAGATGGTGCGAGAGGTCGCGTCGAAGACCTCCGACGTGGCCGGCGACGGCACCACCACCGCGACCGTGCTCGCGCAGGCGATCTACCGCGAGGGGATCAAGAACGTGACCGCCGGCGCCAACCCGATGGACATCAAGCGCGGCATCGAGAAAGCGGTTGCGGCCGTCGTCGAGGAGCTGAAGAAGCTCAGCAAGCCGGTCAAGGGCAAGATGATCGCCCAGGTCGGCACGATCTCGGCGAACAACGACCAGACGATCGGCGGAATCATCGCCGAAGCGATGGAGAAGGTCGGCAAAGACGGCGTCATCACCGTCGAAGAGGCCAAGACGCTCGAGACCTCGCTCGACGTGGTCGAGGGCATGCAGTTCGACCGCGGCTACCTCTCGCCCTACTTCGTGACCGACCCGGAGCGCATGGAAGTGGCGCTCGAGAACGCCCTCGTGCTGATCCACGAAAAGAAGATCTCGAGCATGAAGGACCTGCTGCCCGTGCTCGAGCAGGTGGCCAAGCTCGGCAAGCCGCTGCTGATCATCGCCGAAGAGGTCGAGGGTGAGGCCCTCGCCACGCTGGTGGTGAACAAGCTGCGCGGCACGCTGCAGGTCGCGGCCGTCAAGGCCCCGGGCTACGGCGACCGCAGGAAGGCCATGCTCGAGGACATCGCGATCCTCACCGGCGGCAAGGCGATCACCGAGGACCTCGGCATCAAGCTCGAGAACCTCAAGCTCGACGACCTCGGCAAGGCGAAGAAGATCACCATCGACAAGGACAACACCACGATCATCGAGGGCGGCGGCACGGCCAAGACGATCGAGGGCCGGGTCAAGCAGATCCGCACCCAGGTCGAGGAGACGACCTCCGACTACGACCGCGAGAAGCTGCAGGAGCGGCTCGCCAAGCTAGTCGGCGGCGTCGCGGTGATCAAGGTCGGGGCCGCTACCGAGACCGAGATGAAGGAGAAGAAGGCGCGCGTCGAGGACGCGATGCACGCGACCAAGGCTGCGGTCGAGGAGGGCATCGTTCCCGGCGGCGGCGTCGCGCTGCTGCGCGCCCAGAAGGCGATCGAGTCGCTCAAGGCCACGGGCGACGAGGCCGTCGGCGTCACGATCGTGCGCCGCTCGCTCGAGGAACCGCTCCGGCAGATCGCCGGCAACGCGGGCTTCGAGGGCGCGGTCGTGGTGGCGAAGGTGCGCGAGATGAAGGCCGAAGAGGGCTTCAACGCGCTCACCGACGAGTACGAGAACCTGGTCGAGGCGGGCGTGATCGACCCGACCAAGGTCGTCCGCTCGGCGCTGCAGAACGCCGCGTCGATCGCATCGCTCCTCCTCACCACCGAGGCTCTCGTGTCCGAGATCCCGGAGGACAAGGAAGAGAAGGCCCCGATGGGCGGCGGCATGCCCGGCGGCGGGTTCTAGGCAGTCTTTTATCTGGGGGGTGCTGCGTCGCTCCCCCCAGACCCCCCGCTTCGCTCGGGGGAATGAATCCCACCTCGCTCCGCAGCCCGTTGCTTTCTGCCGTGCTGCGTCGCTCCCCCCAGACCCCCCGCTTCGCTCGGGGGAATGAATCCCACCTCGCTCCGCAGCCCGTTGCTTTCTGCCGTGCTGCGTCGCACCCCCCAGACCCCCCCCGCCACTCCGCCGAGGTGAACTCGGCTCCGCGGCGAGCCCGTTGTTCGTGGGCAGGTGCTGCCGCCCCCTTTTCTTCGTGCGCGTTCAGCCGGTGTTCTTGAAGTTGAGCACGATCCGCAGCCAGACCCTCACCGCGACGCCCTGCTTCGTAGCGGGACGGTACTTGCGGCCGCGCGCGTGGCGCTCTGCTTCCGCCTCGAAACGGTAGCCGGGCCGACTGGAGCGGACGATGGCCACCTCGGCCACGTTGCCGATCTCGTCGACGAGCGCTTTCACCTCGACGACACCGTCCGCCCGCGCCGCGAGGGCGATTGCCGGATAGGCGAGCCTTGGCTGGCGTAGCAGCACCGGGGGCGTGACCGCCGGATCGGTGATGTCCACGAGCTCGCCGCGGCGCACGCTGGGCGTGGTCGCCGGCCCTGCTGGGGCGACGGGGGCCAGTGTCGGAGTCGCGACCTGCGCCTGGGGGGTGGCAACGGCGGGCTCGGCGGAGGGGCCCGGTGTCGAGACGGTGGGCAGCGTGCCGGCGGGCGGGATCGGAGTCGGCGACAGCTGAGCCGCCTGCGAGGCTTGGATGGCCGGCGCCAGCGGAGTGGAGGACGATGGCGCCGGGGTCGGTGGGGTCACGGCAACCGGTGTCGGCACAGGAGTGGGCGCCGGTGTCGCAAGGGCCGCGGCGGCGGCGACCGCGAGACGCTGCTCCTCGGCCCGCTTCTCGTCGGCCAGCCGCTTCAGCTCTTCCTGCTGCTTGCGCTCCTGCTCCGTGCGCGCCCGCTGACGCGCCTCCTGCTGTGCCTGTGCGATCGCCGCGGGGTCGGCGGGCCGTCCCCCGGCTGCGGCCCGCTGCTCCACCGCGCGGCCGGCCTCTTCTGCCGCGCGGGTCTCGGCCTCGGCCTTCTCGCGCTCGAGCTGTGCGATGCGCGCCTCGAGCTCGCGGACGCGCGCGTCGGCCGCGGCCTGCTCCGCGCTCGGCGCGGCGGGCGAGGGCGCCGACCGGCGCTGCGTCACGAAGTAGATGAAGCCCACGCCACCTCCCAGGACGACGGCCACGACCAGTCCCAGTCCCAGCCACAGGCTGCGGCTCATGCCCGGGCGCCGGGCCGGGGCGCCGCCGAGCGACAGGCGCGCCGCCGCGTCTCGCACGCCCGCCTCGCGCGAGACGCGTTGGATGCGCGCCTGCGAGGCGTCGGGCCCCGGGGCGGGCCTCGAGGGAGGAGCCGGCAGGGCGTCGGTCGGATGCAACGGCTCCGGCGGCGTGGGAGCAGGCACCTCGGTCGGCAGACTCACGAGCGCGTCCGTGGCCTCCGGCGCGGGCGATCGCGCGTCGACAGGCTCTGTGAAGGGTGGCGGGGGCGAAGGCGCTTTCGGGACCTCCTCCGCCAGGAACTCCCGATAGTCCGCGGCGCGCGCCTCCTCTTGCGCCCGGGTGTCGCGCTCGACCTCGTCGCGGAACAGCGTGTGCATGAAGAAGGCGAGATCGAAGGTCGTGGGCGTGAAGTCGCCGGAGAACAGCAGCGCGTCGATCGCCCTGCGCATCTCCGCCATGCCCGCAAAGCGCAGGGCGGGCTCGCGGCCGAGCGCCATGCGCAGCAGGTCGGCGAGCGGCTTGGGCAGCGGCGCGGGCTCGCCCCCCGGGCTCGCCATCCGGGCCCCGGCGATCCGCGCGACCGGATCGCCGCCGTCCGGGGGCTGCCCGGAGAGCGCCTCGAGCAGCACCAGCCCGAGCGCGAAGACGTCGGAGCGCGGTTCGCCGTTTCCCGCCGACTGCTCCGGGGCCAGGTAGGCGCGTTCCCCGGGCGCGAGCAAGTCAGTCGCGCCGAGGGCCGGCCACAGGCCGAGGCCCTTGATCTTGACCTCGCCGTCGAACGCCACCACGAGCTGGCTGGGCGACACGAGCCCGTGCACGAGCGCGCGTCCGGACTCGTCCTTCCGCGCGTGCAGGAGCTCGAGCCCGGCGGCCGCGCGGCTCGCGATCATCAGTACATGATCGGCGCCGAACGGGAAGCCCTCTTCGCCGCACAAGGCGAGGATGGTGCGGACCGTGCGGCCTTCGATGAGTTCGGTCGAGACGTAGAACGACTGGTTGACGCGGCCCACGCCCAGCACGCGCACGAGGCCCGGGTTGTGGATCTGGGCCACGACCCTGGCCTCTTCCACCAGCCGCTTCGACGCCTCCGCGTGTCCGGAAACGGCGGGCGAGAAGCGCAGGACGCTGACGAGGCGATCGAAGCCGGACGGGCCGAGACGGGCGGCGCGGTACTCGTTGCCGAGCGGGCCGGAATCCGTCTGCTGGAGGAGGACGAGCCTGCCGAACTTCTCCCGAAGGACCATGCGGTCTCGCCGCGAAATGCCTGCGGACGATAGCACACTAGGGCGCGGGCGGCCGGAGGCCGAAGTCGCCGCGACGAGCTCAGGGCAGGCTGAGCCGCTCCTCGCCGCCGTCCTTCCGGCGCACGAGGACTCCCTCTTCGTCCACCTCCAGCACCGTGACGCCGGCCGCCGTCTCGCCCGGTCCGGCCAGCACGACGTCGCCGTCCACGGCGAAGGCGGCCAAGAGCCGCCCCTGGCGGCGGACGAGCCCCACCAGTCGCGGCAGGTCGGGCGCAGGCGACGGGAGGACGGCTGCTGGGGCCTTTGCCGAGCGCGCGAGCGCGAGCGTCGCCTCCGGTGCCGGGCGCTCGGCAAAGCGCAAAACGTCGCGGATCTCCGCCGGATCGACCGGCGCTTCGGAGCCCTCGCCTCGCGACGCCGGTCTTTCGGCGCCCGGACCCGTGGTGGACGGGGGCGCATTCGCCCGTGGCTTCTGCGCCATCACGAGCGCCGCTGTGGCGACCGCCACGGCGGCGAGCAGGAACAAGCCCCGCCGCGTCACGACCCGGCCCTCAGGCTGATCGTCTCGACCTCGAGCCGATGTGTCCCGGGGCCTGCGATCAGTCGGACAAGCTCCAGCACCACGCCCGAGGCCGGCTCGGCCAGCCGGCCGGCCACGCGCAGCAGGTTGGCCTGCGTGCCGGCGGCGGTCAGCCGGCCGCGAGCAGCGACGCCGGCGCGCGGGTCGGCTTGGGCTGCGATCTGGACCTCACGGACCGGGAGTCCGCGCGTGGCCCGGAGCAGCGACTGGCGCAGGGCGCGCGCGGCCGCGGTAGCTTCCCCGGGAGCCTGCGTTCGCGCCGTGGGCGCCCGGCGCTCGAGCCGCGCCACGTCGGCCCGCAGCCGCTCGCGCTCCTCGCGCTTGCGCGCGAACGCCTCGCGCGCCTCGTCGCGTGCGCGCCGTGCGGGCAGGGTGACGCCGACGTGGATCACGGCGGCCGCGACCAGGAGAGCGAGCCCGAAGCTCCTTCGCGTCATGGGGAAACCGGAGCCCAGCGTGCCCTGACCAGGCTGCGCACCTCGGCCGCGCGCGCCTCGGGCCCGGGCTCGACCTCGCGGAAGTGGGGCGCCCGCTCCAGTCGCTCCAGCAGGAGGTCCCAGGCCTCGGCGTCGCGGGCCACCACCATTAGCTCGAGCGCGCCGCCGCGCGGGTAGTCGATCGCCAGCCGGTCCAGGCGCACGTCGGCCGGCAGCACCGCGGCCACGTCGGCGACGATTCGGGCCGGGGGCGCGTCCTCGGCGAGCAGCGCCTGCCCGCCCGCGAACAGCACGAGCGCCTCGAGGGCCTGGCGTCGTGCGGCGGCCGCGGCGACCTCGCGGCTCACGTCGGCCAGGCGTGCCGCGGCTGCGCGCGCTTCCTCCCGCGCGCGAAGGGCAAGCGCCATCGCGAAGAGCGCAGCGACCGCGCAGGCCAGGAGCGCCACTCGCTCCCACGACGGTGTGCGCGCCGCGCGCGAGGTGGTCGAGAAATCGGGCTGACGCTTCACGCGAGCAGGCTCCCGAGCCAACCGGCCTCGGCGCCGCTCGGCAGTGCCGCAGGCGGAAGCCTCGGCGCCGGGCCCCCACCGAGCTCGGGGAGCAGGCGGGAGGCATCCGAGCCGCTCGCCACCAGGTCCACGCGCGCCTGGCCGTTGCCGGCCACGGACGAAAGCCGCCGCATCTCCTCGCGCAGGCGGGAGGCTTCGCCGGGCGAACGGTCGCGGCGGCGGCAGCGCAGTGCCACCAGTGCTCCGTCCCGTAGAAGAGCGAGGCAGAGGGCGACGTCGCCGAGCAACGCATGAACCGCGTCGCGACGGCGCGCTCGCAGCAGGCCTGCAAGCGCCATCAGCGGAGCGAGGTGCACACGCTCGAGCTGTGCTCCCGCCGCCCGAGCCACCTGCTCGTATTCCGCAACGGTCGTGCGCCTCAAGGCGGCGCCGACCACGCGACCCGGCCCGGCCTCGAGCGTGTCGACGCTGGCCTCGGCCGCGGGCCAGGGCAGTGATCCCGCGAGTCGGAAGCGAACGTACTCGCGCGGATCCGTGCCACCCGGCGGCTCGACCAGGACTAGGCGGGCGATCCCGTCGGGCAGCACGAGCGTGACGTGGTCGCGGCCGACCACGTCGAGCACGCGGCCGAGCGCCACGCGTACCGCGTCGGGGTCCACCAGGTTCGCGCCCGCGGCGCCGGGCACGAGGAGGGAGGCCGCGAGCGGCTCGCGGGCGACGCTGCCGAGCCGCCGGCCCTTGACCCCTTCCAAGACCACGGCGGCCGTCACCGCCGACGCATCGGCGGCCAGGTAGATCCTCGTCCCGCGCAGCGCCACGCCCCCATGTTAACGCCGATGTATGATCCGAGCCGCATCCGGAGGGCCTTGATCATGAAGGTGTATGACGCCCCGAGCATCCGCAACGTGGCCATCGTGGGCCACGGCGGCTGTGGAAAGACCGCTCTCGCCTCCGCCCTGCTGTTCGACGCCGGCGCCGTGAACCGGCTCGGGCGGGTGGACGACGGCACGACCGTCACCGACTTCGACCCCGACGAGATCGAACGCAAGATCAGCCTGCTCGCGGCGCTCGCCTTCGCCGAGTGGAAGAAGACCAAGATCAACCTGATCGACGCGCCGGGATACGCCAACTTCCTGTCCGAGGCGCGCTCTGCGCTGCGCGTGGCCGACGCCGCGATCGTCGTGGTCGACGCTGTGGCGGGGGTCGAGGTGCAGACCGAAAAGGTCTGGGGCTACGCCGAGGAGGGCGGCCTGGCACGACTCGTCGTCGTCAACCGCATGGACCGCGACAACGCGTCGTTCGAGCGCGCGCTCGAGGGGATCCAGAAGGCGTTCGGGCGCGCGGTGGTCCCGCTCGCGGTGCCGATCGGCGAAGGCAAGGCGTTCAAGGGCATCGTCGACCTGGTCGCGGAGAAGGCCCAGCTCTACACGGACGACGCGAGCGGCAAGCTGCAACTCGCCGAAGTGCCCGCCGCCCAGCAGGAGGCCGCCAAGGCCTGGCGCGAGAAGCTTGTCGAGATGGTGGCCGAGAGCAACGAGGAGCTGATGGAGGAGTTCTTCGAGAAGGGCACGCTGTCGGAGCCGCAGCTCGCGAAAGGGCTCCGGCAGGCAGTTTCTGCCTCTAGGATCTACCCGGTGCTGCCGGCCTCGTCGCTGCTGAACGTGGCGGTCCCCACGATCCTCGATGCGATCGTCGACCTCTTGCCCTCACCCGCGGACCGCGGCGAGGCGAAGGGAAACGGCGCTTTGAAGACGGAATCGACCCGCAAGCCCGCGGCGGACGCGCCGCTCTCGGCTTTCGTTTGGAAGACGCTCGTCGACCCGCACGCGGGCCGCATCAGCCTGTTCCGCGTGTACTCGGGCACCCTCAAGTCCGACTCGGCGCTCCACAATGCGAGCCGCGACACGGCCGAGCGCATCGGCTCGCTGCTGCTGCTGCAGGGCAAGACCCAGACCCAGGTGCCCGAGATCCAGGCGGGTGACATCGGCGCCGTGGCCAAGCTCAAGGACACGCAGACGGGCGACACGCTCGCCGACAAGGCCCACCCGATCGTCTTCCCGCCGGTCGTCTTCCCGGAGCCCGCGACTACCTTCGCAATCGAGCCCAAGACGCGCGGCGACGACGACAAGATCTCGACCGCGCTCCAGCGGCTGCTGGAGGAGGACCCGGTTCTGCGCGTCTCGCGCGACGCGCAGACCCACGAGATGCTTCTCTCGGGAGTGGGCCAGCTCCACATCGAGGTAGTCGTCGCCCGCCTGCGCAAGCGCTACAAGGTCGAGGTCAACCTCAAGAAGCCGAAGATCCCGTACCGCGAGACGATCAAGGCTTCGGCCGAGGCCCACGGCCGGCACAAGAAGCAGACCGGAGGCCACGGGCAGTTCGGCGACTGCCGGATCCGGCTGAAGCCGCTGCCGCGCGGCGCCGACTTCAAGTTCGTCGACGACGTCTTCGGCGGCTCGATCCCCAGGAACTTCATCCCGGCCGTCGAGAAGGGCATCCAGGAGGCGCGCCTCAAGGGCTTCCTGGCCGGCTACCCGATGGTGGACTTCCAGGTCGAGCTCTACGACGGCCAGTACCACGACGTCGACAGCTCCGAGATGTCGTTCAAGATCGCCGGCTCGCTCGCGTTCAAGGACGGGATCCCGAAGTGCCGCCCCACGATCCTCGAGCCGATCATGAACGTCGAGATCGCGGTGCCCGACGAGTACGCGGGCGCCGTGATGGGCGACCTCTCGAGCCGCCGCGGCCGGCCGCAGGGGATGGAGCCCAAGGGCTCGCTGCAGCTGATCAAGGCCGAGGTCCCGCTCGCCGAGATGCTCTCGTACGACGCCGAGCTCACCTCGATGACGGGCGGACGCGGCTCATACCACATGGAGATGGACCACTACGACGAGGTCCCGGGGCACCTGCAGGAGAAGGTCATCGCGGCGGCGAAGACCGAGCGGGGCGAGGTGAAGGAAGAGCAGTAGCTGGCGTAGACTCTGAGCATGAGCCTGAAGCACCCCCTCGCCTTTGCCCTGCTGCTGGCGCTCTGCGGCGGAGCTCCGCTCCCCGCGCAGGAAGAGCCGCTCACGGCGGGAGGCGAGGGCGTCCCCGTCCCGAAGAAGACGAAGCACGTCCAGCCCGTCTACCCGGGAGAGGCGCTCGCCCAGGGCATCCGGGGCATCGTGATCCTGGACATCGTGATCGACGCGCGCGGCAAGGTCGCCTCGACGAGCGTCCTGCGCAGCGTGCCGGGACTCGACGAGGCCGCGATCGCCGCGGCGCGCCAGTGGGAATACGAGCCGACGAAGATCGACGGCAAGCCGGTGAGCGTCCGGCTCACGGTGCCGATCACGTTCTCGCTGGCGTTGCCGAGGCTGACGCGCCAGGCGGGCGTCCCCGAGCTGCGCCAGGGGGCCGCCCCGGGCTTCCCGGCGGGCGCGTCGGGCCGCGGGACCGCCACCGCCGAGGTCACCCTGGAGCCAGACGGCCGCATTGCCGCACTGAACCTGCTCGCGGGCGAGTCGCCCTGGTCCGAGGCGCTCCTCGCGGCCCTCAAGACGTGGCGTTTCGCTCCGCCGCCGGACGACGCGGTGCTCTCGTTCCGTGTGGAAGCCGTCTTCGTGAAGCCGAGCGGCTCCGACCCGAGCACGGTGCAGCTCCGGGCCACCGGCCTGCAAAGGTCGGAACTCCTAGCGGAATCGTCGGCGCCCGCGCCTGCCGCTGCGCCGCCTCAGGCCCCTGCACAGGCGCCGCCGCCCGCGCCGGCTCCCCAGGCTGCGATTCCCGCCGTCGCCTCGCCGGAGGCTTCGAAGCCGAGGCCGCCTACGGTCGAGGCAGCGGCGGCCGCACCCGCCGCTGCTCCGCCGGCGGGCGCGGCGCCTGGTCCGAGCGCGCCCACTCTCGCCGCGTCAGTGCCGCCGGCCGGCCAGACGGCGACGGCACCGCCGCCCGTCGAAGTCATCACGGCGCCGCCGCCGCCGCCGCCGCCCGAGAACGGCGTGTCCGCGGTCCGCGACGTGACGCTCGAGCCCGGCGTGCCGGATCTCGCCAGGGGACGGCGACCGGTCGCCCCGCCGTTTGCCCGCATGAGCGCCACCACGGGGACAGTCGAGGTGTCGTTCTCGGTGGGCGCCGGGGGTACCACGGCCCTGCAAACGGCCAGCGGGCCCGACCTGCTGCGTTACGCCGCCGAGCAGACCGTGGCCTCCTGGGTGTTCACGCGTGCGCGCGCCGATCGCACGTACCTGACCGCGATCTTCAGCTACGGGCCCGACAAGGGAACCGCCGTCGTCAGGCCACAGCTCGCGCCGCCTTTGGCCAAGGCGCCCGAGGCGCCACCCGCGACGCCAGCGGCGACGCCACCCGCCCCGCAACCCCCGCCGTCTCAACAGTAGGCATGAGGCCGCTGCGACGCAGCACCGGCAACAGGCAACGGGCTCGCCGCGGAGCCGGACTCTACTTGGCCTCTGCCGACTTCTTCTTCGCGGGCTTCTTCAGGTCGGCCTTCGGCGCCGCTTCCTTCTTCTCGTCCTTCCCGCCGTCCTTCTTCGCAGCCTTGTCGGCCTTGCCTGCCGGCTTGTACTCGTAGCCGACGAGCTCGAGGTACGCCATCTCGGCGCCGTCGCCCTGGCGCGTGCCGAGGCGCAGGATCCGGGTGTAGCCGCCGGGGCGGCTCGCGTAGCGAGCGCCGATCGTGTCGAAGAGCTTCTTGACGACCTTTGGGTCCTGGATGTGGCGGGCGGCCTGGCGGCGGGCGTGAAGCCGGTCGTCCTCACGCTTGGCGAGCGTGATCAGCTTCTCGGCGAACGGACGCAGCTCCTTGGCCTTGGGCAGCGTGGTGCGGATGCGCTCCCGCTCGAAGAGCGCCGTCGCCAGGTTGCGCAGAAGCGCCGTCCGGTGAGGTGTCGTCCGCCCCAGCTTGCGATGTGCGACGCGGTGTCTCATTGGCCTGCTCCCCGGGGCGGCCCGTTACTTCTGGGCCTGCGGCCAGTCGTCGAGCTTCATCCCGAGCGAGAGCCCCATCGTCCCGAGGATCTCCTTGATCTCGTTGAGCGACTTGCGGCCGAAGTTCTTGGTCTTGAGCATCTCGACCTCGGTCTTCTGCACGAGCTCGCCGATGGTCCGGATGTTCGCGTTCTTGAGGCAGTTGTAAGAGCGCACCGACAGCTCCATCTCGTCAACGCTCTTGGCCAGCCGCTCGTAGAGGACGCCCTTCTCCTCGTCGGAGACCTCGACCGGCACGCTCGGCTCGCCATCTTCCTCGTCCTCTTCCTCGAGGTTGATGAAGATCTGCAGGTGGTCCTTCATCAGCTTGGCGGCGAGGCCCACCGCGTCGCGCGACGACACGGCGCCGTTGGTCCAGACCTCTAGCGTCAGCTTCTCGTAGTCGGTCGCCTGTCCGACGCGGGCCTGCTCGACGAAGTAGTTCACCTTCTTGACCGGCGAGTGGACCGAGTCGAGCGGGATCCAGCCGATCGAGAGGTCCTCGTCGAAGTTCTTGTCGGCCGAGACGTAGCCGCGGCCGTGCTTGACGCGCATCTCGACGGAGAGCGTCGAGCCCGCGCCGAGCGTCGCGATGTACGCCTCGGGATCGAGCACCTCGATGTCCGCGTCGGGGGTGACGTGCTTCGCGCGCACCTCGCCCGGCTCGGAGGTGCGCAGCGTCAGCAGCTTGGGATGATCGACGTGCATCTTGAGCGGCACGCGCTTCAGGTTGAGGATCAGGTCGGTGGTGTCCTCCATCGCGCCGGGGATCGGCGAGAACTCGTGGAGCACCCCCTCGACGCGCACGGCGGTGACCGCCGCACCCTCGATGCCCGACAGCAGCACGCGCCGCAGCGCGTTGCCGACCGTCGTCGCAAACCCACGCTCGAACGGCTGGGCAGAGAAGCGCCCGTACTGGTCGGTCGCGGTGTCGCGGTCCGCCTCGAGCCGCTTCGGCTTCTGGAAACCCTTCCAAAGCATGTCTTCAAGTCCTCCGGGACCGGGAACGTCTCCGGCCGCCTATTCCTACTTCGAGTACAGCTCGACGATCAGTTGCTCCTGGATCGGGAAGCTCACGTCGTCACGAGCCGGAAGCGCCAGCACCTTGCCGCCCAGGTTGGCGGCGTCGAGCTCGAGCCAGCGCGGCACGCCGCGGCCCTTCACGGCCTCCACCGAGGCCTGCACCAGGGCGTTCTTGGTGGCGCGCGGCGCGAGCGTGATCAGGTCGCCCACCTTCACCTGGTAGGACGGGATGTCGATCTTGTGACCGTTCACCAGCACGTGGCCGTGCCTGACGAGCTGGCGGCCCTGGGCCTGCGAGCTGCCGAGGCCGAGCCGGTACACCACGTTCGAGAGCCGGCGTTCGAGCTTTTGCAGCAGCAGCTCGCCCGAGACGCCCTTCTCGTGGCTGGCGCGCTCGAAGGTCAGCGCGAACTGCCCCTCGAGCATGCCGTAGAGGCGCTTCACCTTCTGCTTCTCGCGCAGCTGCAGGCCGTAGCCCTGCACCTGCTTCTTGATGCGCCCGCCCTTGCCGTGCTGGCCCGGGGCGTAGTTGCGCTTCTCGATCGCGCACTTCTCGGTGAAGCAGCGGTCGGCCTTCAGGAACAGCTTCATCCCCTCGCGACGGCAGAGGCGACAGACGGAACCGGTGTATCGTGCCACGAGCTTCGACTCCTTAGACCCGGCGCCGCTTGGGGGGGCGGCAGCCGTTGTGGGGGATGGGGGTCACGTCGCGGATCGACTTGATCTCGATCCCGGCGGCCTGCAGCGCGCGGATCGCGGACTCGCGGCCGCTGCCCGGCCCCTTGACCCGGATGTCGATCGAGCGCAGCCCGTGCTCGCGCGCGTTAGAGGCGGCCGTCGTCGCCGCCTGCTGCGCCGCGAAGGGTGTCCCCTTGCGCGAGCCCTTGAAGCCGAGCGTTCCCGCGCTCGACCACGACACCACGTTGCCCTCGAGATCGGTGATGGTCACGATCGTGTTGTTGAAGGAGGCGTGCACGTGCGCGATGCCGTGCGCCACGTGCTTCTTCTCCTTCTTTCCTTTTCTGGCTCCGACGACCTTCGTGTTCATCTTCCGGCTCCTAGGCCTTCTTGGCGCGGATCATCGCGCGCCGCGGCCCCTTGCGGGTGCGGGCGTTCGTGTGGGTGCGCTGGCCCCGCACGGGCAGGTTCCTGCGGTGGCGGCCGCCACGGTAGGACCCGATCTCCATCAGGCGCTTGATGTTCATGGCGGTGTCCTTGCGGAGATCGCCCTCTACGCTCCCCTCGCCGTCGAGGATCTTGGCGATGCGGCTCACTTCCTCCTCGGACAGGTCCTTGACCCGTACCGCCCGCTCGATCCCGGCCTGCTGGAGGACCCGGTTCGAGCGGGTGACGCCGATCCCGTAGATGTAGGTGAGCGCGATCTCGACCCGCTTCTGCCGCGGAAGGTCGATGCCTGCAATGCGAGCCATCTGCTACCCCTGCCTCTGCTTGTGCTTCTGGTTCGGACAGATGATCCTCACCACCCCGTGGCGGCGGACCACCTTGCATTTCACGCAGATCTTCTTGACCGACGACCTTACTTTCACTGTCTCATTCCCCTGGACGTCACCGCCGCCTCACGATGCGGCCGCGCCCCGCGTCGTAGGGCGCGATCT
>Ga0247727_10009201_pt1 | contig 18017 bp, 23 predicted proteins | sample WisWelCaveWW1625_FD_202498 | JGI IMG/M metagenome (GOLD analysis project Ga0247727, IMG submission 202498) | Biofilm microbial communities from Wishing Well Cave, Virginia, United States - WW16-25 | ecosystem: Environmental > Aquatic > Deep subsurface > Groundwater > Cave microbial mat | place...
CTCCTTCGGGAACTGGTGGTACAGAACCCGGAAAGCTACGCCGCCCGCATCACGTTTCCACACCTTCCGACGCTACCTCCTGTTGCTCAGGATGCTGTCACCGGCTCATGGCCAGCCGCGGGGCAGCCGGGTTGTGGGCCGGTGCAACTGCAGACCGAGCAGCACGGCGTTACCCTCACCGCAACCGTGTCTGCCGTCGTCGCAGATCGTGATGGCCAACTGCTGCGTGTCGTCACACTTTCCCAAGTTGGCAGGCGCGACGGGGGCGGCGAGATTCTCTCAGTAGGCACGGCGAGCCCCGGGGTCAACGATGCTTGGCCATTCGGTGCTGGCTCGGGCAAGTGGCTGGCAACGGTGCGGCCCAAGGGCAGCCTGACCTGGGGGCTCGTCGGGACCGCAGAAGACCTCGTGATCAACGTCAAGCATGAGTAGCGCTTGCCTAACTGGCCGCTGGTGTGCCTTGAAAGGTCCTGAGAACTTGCCGGTGGAAGTCCGGCCGTGGTAACTGCCAGAAGGCCACGTAGCAGACTCCCGCTGCCTTGGGGCGACCCGGGGTGGCGAAGCGGAGTGTCCCCTCGCGAAGAGGGAGCAAGACAGCAGTCCGTACCATGAAGGGAATCCTGCAGCGTCGACACGTTAGCCCCGCGAGGGGAACAAGAGAGAGCCGAGCGTCTCAACGGATCGCGAAGGCCATGGAAGGGGTGAAGCCTCTGGAAGCGCAGCCCCGAAGAACTCTCCGGCGTAGGGGGAGCGGAATGCTGTCACAGTCCTCAGGGCAACAAGGGAGATCTCGTCCGGTCGCAGGCCCCGGCGCCTGCGAAAGCCGCGACATGAGCAGGAATGTGAAAGTCGTGGCGATGCCGGACGAGAAGTCGGAGGGGGCCGTCGTACTGTCGATGGCGCGGCAGGACAACCGCGTCGGAGGGAAGGGCCCCTGCTTCCATCGTGTCCAGCGGGGAGGTAAGTGACGGTGCATGCCCGACAGGGCCAATCCCACCCGACCGATCCGGTCGCAAGCTCACGACAACTCCAGCGCAGACTGTTTCTTGCGGCCAAGAAGAGTGCGAACCGGCGGTTTCATGCCTTGCATGACCGCCTCGTCCGTCCCGACATCCTGCGTCGGGCGTGGAGCGAAGTGCGTGCGAACGGAGGCGCGGCCGGCATCGACGGCGTGTCGATCGAAGCGATCGAGCGGGCCGGTGTCGAGGCGTTTCTCTCCGAGCTGTCAGCCGACCTGAAGGCGGATCGGTACCGACCGCGGCCCGTGCGGCGCGTGTCGATCCCGAAGCCGGACGGTCGGTCCCGGCCGCTGGGCATCCCGACGGTGAAGGACCGCGTGGTGCAGCAGGCGTGCCGGCTGGTCATCGAGCCGATCTTCGAGGCCAGCTTCTGCGAGTCGTCGTTCGGCTTCCGCCCCAGGCGGAGCGCGGTGCAGGCGGTGAGGACCGTGAGGTCGGCGCTGGTGGGCGGGCGGTACGTCGTGGAGGCGGACATCCGGTCCTTCTTCGACACGCTCGATCACGGGCTGCTGCTCGAGCTGGTCCGGCGTCGCATCAGCGACCGGCGCATCGTGAAGCTGATCCGGCACTGGCTGACCGCCGGTGCCGTCGTGGACGGCCGGTGGGAGCCGACGGCGCAGGGCGTGCCGCAGGGAGGCGTGATCAGTCCGCTCTTGGCGAACATCGACCTCCACATGCTGGATCGGATCTGGCAACTGCAGCACGCCCACGTCGGGCAGTTCGTGCGCTACGCGGATGACTTCGTGATCGTCTGTCGCCGGCCCGAGCAGGCGGCGCAGGCGCGCGCGATCATCGGCGGGATCCTCGGACGCCTGAAGCTGACGCTGCACCCGGACAAGACCCGCGTGGTCGATCTGGACGGCGCCGGCTTCGACTTCCTTGGATTCCACTTCCACAAGCTGCCGTCCCGACGGACGGGCCGCTTGGCTCCCTACGCGTGGCCGAGCCAGCGCGCGCTGGCGCACGTGCGGGAGAAGCTGCGCCAGCTGACACGCCGGATGCGGCTGCACGTGGAGTTGCCGGAGCTGGTGCTTGGGCTGAACCGGATCATCCGTGGCTGGCGGGCGTACTTCCACGAGGGGAACGCCACCCGGCAGCTTGCGGGTCTGGATCGGTTTCTGGGCGCCCGGCTGTGGCGCTTCCTCGGCAGTCGGCGCAGCCGCGGAACCTTGCAGGTCGCGGCCTTCCGGGCGTGGCTGGCGCGCAGTGGGCTCGACGCGTTCTATCCCCGTGGACGAGGAAGCTTGCAGCTTTGCACGCCGTGAGAGGAAGATGGTCGGAAAGCCGTATGAGGGAGAACCTCACGTACGGTTTGATGCGGCAGGAGGTGGAGACCAGGATGCGTGCCCATGACCCGTCTCAGGCGCCACCTCTTGACCCTACCAGCCGACCGCCTTCAGCGGCGGCTGAGCGGCAAGGCGTTAGGCGACAATGATGACAAGCGGTTTCATCCAGCGGCGGCCGACAGCGAAACTCCAAACCAGCCCGCAAGGCGAACCCATAGAGGGGGGACAAGGATGAACCTGCTGGATGCGAAGCGTGCCCGGTTCGTGGCCAGGGTGGCGGAGTGTTGTACCTCATCATTATCGCCCTCGGCGCGCTAGGCGAGGCCGTGGTCAGGGGTAGCATCGTCGTACCAGGCAATGCGACAGCCACGGCCGCCAACCTGCGATCGATGGAGTGGCTCTGGCGTCTTGCGGTCGCCGGAGAAGTCATGCTCCTGACGTGCGCGACTGCCCTGGCGCTGATCCTTTACATTCTGCTGCGCCGCGTCAGCCACGATCTTGCGCTGGCGGCCGTCTTCTTTAATCTCGTGTGCATCGCGATCGAAGGGGTCGCCGCGGTTTCTCTGGCTGCGGCGCTCTTTCCCCTGGCGAGCGCCCCATACTTGAATGCATTGGCGCCGGAGCAGATCAACGCCATGGCGATGCTGTCGGTCCGGTCGCACACCGCCGGATTCGGCATCGCGCTCATCTTTTTTGGGGTCGAGTGCGTCATACTTGGCTACCTGATCTACCGGTCGGGCTACATGCCGAGGTCCATTGGTGTCCTCATGGAGATCGCGGGCGTCTGTTATGTCATCAACAGCTTCGCGCTGCTACTGTCACCGCCGCTCTCGAGTCGGCTCTTTCCCGCGATTCTCATCCCATCGTTGATTGCCGAGCTGTCGCTCGCTCTGTGGCTTCTCGTGAAGGGGGTGAACGCCGAGAGGTGGGACCAACACGTCCACAGTGCCGAGCTCGCGAGCGCGTAGGATCCCTCGCCGTCGACCGCTCAAGGAAGCAGGGTGGCACTTTCGGGCGCTACGATTCCGAGGGTAGCCGCCCAACAATGGCATGCAGCGGACGGCGCTTCGCGCCGCCGCTGATGCTGGGCGTTAGGAACGTGGAAGTGAAGCTGCCTGACGTATTGCTGCACCAGGCCGGCCGTGCGCAGCGCAAGCGCGAGCTGCCATGCAGCTCGTGGCGGCCAGCTGTTGAGCAGCACGTCGTCAGGCGGTTCAAGGCAAGCCAATGCGGAAGATGACCCTGATCATCATCGCCGTCGTGTCGCTCTCCTGCCTCGCTGTGCTGGGAATGCGATACGGGAAGCCGTTCGTTGCGCGGGTCTCGCTCACGTCCGGGGGGCCGTCGTTCGAGGTGCACGTCGAAAAGCCCCTCCTTGCGCGGCCGATCTACGAAGTCCATGCCGCCATGTTCGGTTCCCGTGACGACGAGCTGCGGTTCGATCACACGAGCAGCGGCGCCCGGATCGGCGCCGTCGGACTCGACCGCGTCGAGCTCGGTGCCGACGGCTGGCACGTCCTGATCGAGACCGACAGCGAAGGGCGAATCGCTCCAGGGACGCGCCTCGAGTTCCCGTTGGAGCTTGGGGGCAGGCAGCCGAGCCTGCGATGCCGACCCGCAGAACGCGCCGATGGCTATCTCCGCGCCACCAGGTCCGCTGACTCCGACGAACTCGACGGCGAGTTCTTTGCGGAGTTCGAATCCTGCGAGCTTGCCGAGACGGGCAAGGCGATGGACTGGCGGTTTCCAGTCACCGTCCGCGGACGATTCGTGCGGCTATCGCCTCGGCCGCGTCGGAATCCGCGGCGCAACTGGCGCGTGCAGGCGACCACCGCGAGTGATGCGGTTGCCGCGACGGTGGAGTCTTCCCCGCGCGGCGCCGCCTGATGCGCAGGCGTTCCGCGGCGTACCCCTCCTGGGATCGTGGTACCGCCGTCGATTCCAAGGGCGCCACCTGCGTCCTGACCCGGCATCGGGCGCAGGCCTCCTCCGGAAGTCCTTGCCTACGTTGCTGCAATCTCGTGTTCGTGTCCTTCGATCCGGCGACGGCTGCCGCTCACTTGAGGGAGCTTGCCGAATCGGTTCGCAGGGCGGCCGAGGGTGCTTGCTGGCCAGTGGCCGTGCACGAGTGTCGGGTCGGATGGTGACCGGCGGCAGATCGGCCGGTCGACAAGGAGGGCTGAATGAGGCTGCAAAACCTGGTCTCCTCGACCGCCAAGGTCGCGACCCGCACCTTCCAGGGCGCCGCGCGCCTCGCAAAGCTCGAACGCGTCCTGGCCTTCGTCTGCCTGTTCATCCCGGCCCTCCTGGTCTGGTTCGACGATGGCCCGGTCCGCGAGAGCATCAGCGCCTACTACGCGATGGAACAGGGCCAGGTCTACTACTTCCCGCTGACCGCGGCGTCGATGCTGTTCGTCGTCAACGGCGTGGTGAAGAAGAAGCGGTCCTACAACACCGCCCTGGGCGCGATGCTGGCGGGCGTGATCCTCTTCAATCACGACGACTTCGAAGGGCTCCACACCGCCTGCGCCGTGGCGTTCTTCGGCGGGAACGCCGTGGTGATGTACTGGTTCTCCCCGCGGAAGGAGCTGTGGTTCAAGGCGTTGCTGGTCGCGGGCATCGCGCTGTCCATGGTGGGCTGCTTCTACCTGCAGTGGTTCACGCTCTTCTGGGCGGAGTGGCTGTCCTTTGCGATCATCGCGCTGCACTACATCCTCGAGTCCTGGGGCCTGATCGATTGAACCGCGTTGGCGGCAGGGCCCGCGCTGGGGCACCGGGCTGGGTGGTGGGTGACGCCGCATCGGATCCAACCGGGACAACCTCGTGACGCTTCACAGGCACCTCATCGTGCTGCTCATCGGACTCCTCGGCGGCTGCGCAAGTCCCTCCGCGCGCGTCGGGAACCCGGCCCTGCCACTCGTCATCGGCGACACCCTCACGATCGACTCGGCAGGGCTCGGCGAGATTCGCCGCATCAACGTCTACCCGCCTCCCGGCTACGCGGAATCCCCCGACGCCTCCTTCCCCGTCCTCTACCTGCCCGACGGCGGCCTTGCCGAGGACTTTCTCCACGTCGCCGGGCTCGTTCAGGTCTCGGTCGGCAATGGGACGATGCGCCCATTCCTGCTCGTCGGCATCGAGAACACGCAGCGTCGCCGCGACATGACCGGTCCGACCGGGAACGCGCAGGACCGGACGATCGCCCCGCTGGTCGGGGGCTCCGCCGGCTTTCGGGCGTTCATCCGTGACGAGCTCATGCCGGAGATCCGGCGCCGGTACCGGACGACGGACGAAACCGCGATCGTGGGTGAATCGCTGGCCGGGCTGTTCGTGGTGGAGACGTTCCTGCTGGAGCCCGAGCTGTTCGACACGTACATCGCGATCGACCCGAGCGTCTGGTGGAACGACGGGAAGCTGATCGATGCTGCGGCGGAGCGACTGCGTGCCCGACCCGGCCTGGCGAAGACCGTGTACCTTGCGAACGGCATGGACGAGGGCGGAGTGACGGAGCGCCTGGCGAAAGCACTGGCCGCGAGCGCCCCGCCGGGTGTCCGATGGCACCACCAGCCCATGTCCGCTGAGACGCACGCGACGATCTACCATCCCGCGGCGCTGCTCGCCTTCCGCACCGTGTTCAAGCCGCAAGGCGGCGCTGACCATTGAGCCGGGGGCGACGCCTGGGCGCGGGAGCTGACCTCACCCCTGCGCCAGCCGCGCCGCCTTGAGCGTCAGGTAGTTGCGCTCGGCAAGGTTGGCGGTGCCGGCGGCCGCTGCCCGGAAGTGGCGCAGCGCCAGCTCCCGCTCGCCCGCAAGCTCGTGCAGGTGTGCCCGGGCAGCGTCGAGACGGTACTGCTGGCTGGATAGCCGGGCATCGTGCTCGAGCGCCGCCAATGCCTCGAGCCCGGCGGCGGGCCCGTGCACCATCGCCGTCGCGATGCTGCGGTTGAGCGCGACCAGCGGGTTGTCGGACAGGCGTTCCAGCCACACGTACAACGCAAGGATCTGCGGCCAGTCGGTCTCGTCCATGCTCGGTGCCTCGTCGTGCAGCGCCGCGATCGCGGCCTGCACCTGGTAGCTGCCGGCCTGTCCCCGGGACCACGCCGCGGATATCAGCGCCTTGCCCTCCGCGATGGACGCGCGATCCCAGAGTCTTCGGTCCTGTTCGTGCAGCGGGATCAGCTCGCCGCCTGATCCCGTGCGCGCCGCCCGCCGGGCGTCGGTGAGCAGCAAGAGCGCCAGCAGCCCGATCGTCTCGGCGTGATCGGGAACGAGCCGGTGGAGCAGGCGCGTGAGACGCATGGCCTCGGCTGACAGCTCGACGCGCAGCAGGTGCGCGCCGGCCCGGCTCACGTAGCCCTCGTTGAACATGAGGTACAGCACGTGCAGCAGCGCGCCGAGGCGCCGCTCGCGCTCGGCCGCATCCGGCAGCGCGAAGGTCGCGCCCGCCTCCCGGATCGCGCGCTTCGCGCGGCTGATGCGCTGCGCCAGCGTGGCCTCGGGCACGAGGAAGGCTCCGGCGATCTCGGCCGTGGTGAGGCCGCCCACCGCGCGCAGCGTCAACGCGACGGCCGAGGCGGGACCCAGCGCCGGGTGGCAGCACATGAACAGCAGGACCAGCGTGTCGTCCTCGACGGCGGCGAATCCGCTTTCGTCGTCCGGAGGCGGCGTGGCGGCCGCCGCATCCGCCGGCACCGCCGCCGCCGCCTCGCGCCGACGCCGGGCGCGCTCCGCGTCCTGCTGGTCCGCCAGCCGCCGGCAGGCGACGTGGAACAGCCAGCCGCCCGGGTTGTCGGGCCGGCCGCGCTGCGGCCAGTCCTGCGTGGCGGCGAGCAGCGCGTCCTGCACGGCGTCCTCCGCGGCGGCGAAGTCGCCGCAGCGGCGGACGACGGCGCCGACCACCTGCGGCACCAGCTCGCGCAGCCGGTCCGCGAACCCGTCGAGGTCGCCACGGCCGGAGCCGGGAGGCGCGCCGGCCGGGTCCCCGCTCACCCCTCAAACCTCCGGCGCGCTCATCACCTGCCGCACCTCGATCGGAATCCCCATCGGCTTCCCGCCCGGCCCCGGTGCCGTGGACGCCCGCGCCGCGATCTCGTGCGCCCGCTGCGCCGACGGCACCTGCACGATCCAGAAGCCCGCGAGGAACTCCTTGCTCTCCGCGAACGGCCCGTCCGTGACCAGCGGCCGTTCCGGCTGCGTCGCCGTCACGACCCTGGTCTTGTCCGGCATGTCCAGACCCTCGGCCATGACCAGCTCGCCGGAGGCGGTGAGGTCCTGGGCCAGCTTGATCATGAACTCGATGTGGGCCTTGAACTCGGCCTGCGACCACTGCGACAGCACCTCGGCGCAGTTGCCGCGGCTGTGCATCATCAGCATGAACTTCATCGCTCGGTGTCCTTGTAGGGTGAAGGTGCCAGGGGGGCCCGGGCCCGGGATCTCAGCGTGCCGCCGGCGGCCCCTCGCGCCGGCGCTGGCTCGCGTCGCCGTCGAACTCCTTGCGTGGCGCGGCCTGGTCTGGCCCGACGCGCCCGGCGCGGATCTCCGCGCGCGCATAGCTCTCCGGCCGCACCGGCGCGCCGGCGAGGCCGCGCAGGAAGGCGAGCTGTCCGACATGAGTCAGCGCGTCGGCAATGGGCCCCTGCAGGATCTGCTCGATGACCTGCTGGCCCGGCGGCGCGGCGGCCAGCGCGTCGTCCAGCGCGTGGAGGCCGCGGAAGAAGCGCTCGGTCGCCGTGTCCCAGCCGCCCGCTGGCGCGGGCTCCCAGCGCTCGGCGCCGCGCGCGAGGGTCGTGGCCCACTCCATGAGGTCACCGAGGTGGTCCAGCAGCTCGAGCGGCGTGCGCGCCGCGGCCGCGACGCGCACGCCGGCGGAGTCGGGCGGGAAGCCCCGCAGCACCTTGCCCGCACGGTAGGCCAGGGCGGCCACGGCATGGCGCAGCAGGGGCGTCTGGTCAGCAGCCGTCATGGGCCTCCTTCAGCTTGGCGATGTCCAGCTTGCCCATGCCCATCATGGCCTGACCCACGCGTGCGGCGCGCGCGGGGTCCTTGTCGCCCAGCATCTCGCCGAGGCAGGACGGGATGACCTGCCACGACAGGCCCCAGCGGTCCTTCAGCCAGCCGCACTGGCCGGGCTCGCCGCCGCCGGCCGTGAGCTTGGCCCACAACTCGTCCACCTCGGCCTGCGTCGCGCAGTCGACGAAGAGCGAGATGGCCTCGGTGAAGCGGTACATCGGCCCGCCGTTCAGCGCCATGAACTCCTGGCCGGCGAGCTGGAAGCGCGCGGACATCAGCGTGCCGGCGGGCACCGGCCCGCCCGGGCCCCAGCGCGACTCGGAGAGCATCTTCGAGTCGGGGAAGATCGAGACGTAGAAGCGGATGGCCTCCTCGGCGTCGTCGTCGAACCAGAGGAAGGGCGTGATCTTGGGCGTCGAGGGCATGGGGGCCTCGGGGCTGGGGCCTGGCGCGGGGGCGAAGGCGGCCGTGGCGAGCAGGAGGGCGGCCGCGAGCAGGGCGGGGGTCGTCTTCATGGGGGCTCCGGGGATCAGGGGGGTGCCGTGTGGGGTCGCGATCATGCCCAAGTCGGAGCGGGGCGGGGAGCTTCGACATGAGGGGGCGCTCGAGAGAGCCCGGCGAGCCGGCGCGGCGGCCTGCCCAGCGGTCGCTCCACCCGGGCCGCAGGCCCTGCAACTGGCAGCCATCAATCCTCGCAACCGGCCGAATTCCGGACCTGCCTCCGGCGCGCACGCCAGTCCGCTGGACTACCATGGCTGCGCTCGCGGAGACCGCAACATGCGCCGATGGCCAGCCGCTGCCGTGCGCCTCGTCCCCGGCTTGCGGGTCATGTCCGTGCTCGCCCTCGCAGCCTGGCTGCCTGCTTGCGGCGAGGAGCCGGCCAGTTCCGCACCTCCGGCCGCGCTGGCCGCGGAGACTCCTGCTGCCGCGCCCGCGCCGCTCGCGGCGCCGCCAGCGCAGGCGGTCGCCGACGAGGCCGCGCCGGCGGCCGCCCAAGCGCCCGCCCCCGCCACCGGCGGCGGCATCGTGCTGAGCACCGGGCCCGGCGCCCGCGTCCAGATCAACGTCTCCGGCACCACGATCACGCGCGCGGGCGCGCCAGACATGCAGGGCTGGAGCGCCCTGAACGTCACGCTGCCGGGCAGCCCGCCGCTGGCCCTGCGCCTCGAGCTGGCGCCGGGGCTGGCTCCCGGCCTGTTCCAGGAGCTGGTGACCGCGAGCAATGCCGGGCAGGCGCGCAGCTTCGCCGTGAAGGAGATGTCGGACGCGCACCTGGTGGCCGACCTGGTGCTCGGCGGAGCCACGGTGCGCCTCGCCGGCCGCGACTTCGACTTCTCCGGTGCAGCCCTGCAGATCGAGGGCCGCGCGCTGGGAACGCTGGCGCAGCGTGACGTGCTGAGGCTGTCCGCGGACGGCGTGCGCGTGGGTGACGCGCATCGCGGGCCGCTGCCGGCGGGCGACTGAGGCGGTCGGGCCGGTTCGCCGCGGCGGGAGCGGCCCGGATTGACCCTGCTCACGCTCCTGAGCAAGCATCCTGTCCGACTCGCTGGCGCCAAGGGCCATGCGCTTCATCGCCGAGCGGCAGTCCCTGCACCAGGCCGAGCTCCTCGAGGACTGTAACCTGGCCGCGAGCCAGCAGCCGCTGATCGAGGACGGCGGCCCTTGTCCACAACTGCAGGGGTCATGTAACGCGCAACACTGCGGTCCGTCTTCCCTTGTGCCGCCCCGTCCGCCGCCAAACCAAGGCGTCAGAAGTGGCGCCCAAGGTCCGACGACATGCAACGCGCGCTCCAGATTCCGCCGACTCCCCCTCCGTCTGGGGGCCTTCGTCCTTTGTGGCGCGCGGTCGTTGCCGAAACTGTCGGTACACCCGTCGCCTTTGCCGACGTTTCCGGGGCCTGATGGCAGCCCGACCCCGGCCACGCGGTCTCCGGCATGGCCCCGCAAGGCCCAGCGCCCTTTGTCCAGGCCCCGTTCCGGGTGTTACAAATCCTCGGCACTTGTCAACAACTGCCGAGGAATTGTGACACCCCCCAAGCTCTCTGACACGGCCCTCCGGACGCTTCAACGGCTGGGTCTCGCCCGGACGCGCGATCTGGACCGGGCGGGCGTCACGCGCACCCAGCTTCGCCGGCTTCTGGACCGCGGCCAGGTCGAGCGGGTAGCGCGTGGCCTCTATTCCCTGCCAGGTTCCCGGCGGACGGAGCGCAGCGACCTGGCAGAGGCTGCGCGCCGCGTGCCCGCGGGCGTCATCTGCCTGCTGTCCGCGTTGCGCTTCCACGGCCTCACCACGCAAAACCCCTTTGAGGTCTGGATGGCGATCGACCGCAAGGCCTGGCGGCCCAAGGTCGAGCACCCGCCCATGCGACTGGTCTACCTCTCGGGTCTCGCGCTGCGCGAGGGCGTGGAGGAGCACGACGTCGGCGGCGTGAAGGTGCGCGTCTTCAGCGCGGCCAAGACCGTGGCCGACTGCTTCAAGTTCCGCAACCGCATCGGCAGCGACGTCGCGGTGGAGGCCCTGCGCGACTACCGTCGCCGGCACCCCAAGCGACTCGGGGACGTGTGGCGCTGCGCGGAGGCGGACCGGGTGGGTCGCGTCGTGCGGCCGTACCTGGAGAGCCTCGGGTGACCCCCGCGCGGCGGCCGACCAACCTGGCGGCCTCGGTCCGCGCGCGGCTGACCGACCTGGCGCGCCGGCAGGGTCTCGAGTTCCAGCTCGTGCTCTCCGACTTCGCCATCGAGCGGCTGCTCTACCGGCTCGGCGCCTCCCGCCACGCCGACCGCTTCGTGCTCAAGGGCGCCAAGCTCTTCAAGCTGTGGTCGGGCGACCGCCGTCGCGCTACGTGGGACCTCGACCTCCTCGGGCGGGGCGCCAGCGCCATCGCACCGGTCGTCGAAGTCATCCGCGAGCTGGGCGCGATGCCCGGAGAGGATGGCATCGCCTTCGACCTCGACTCCATTCGCGGCGAGCAGATCCGGGCGGACGAGGAATATGCCGGCGTGCGCGTGCGCCTCGAGGCGCACCTCGCCGAGGCGCGCATCCCGCTGCAGGTGGACGTCGGCTTCGGCGATGTGGTCGTCCCCGCACCCGTGCCCGTGGACTACCCGACCCTGCTGGATCACCCCGCGCCGCGCATCCTGGCGTACCCGCGCGAAGCCGTCGTGGCCGAGAAGTTCGAGGCGCTGATCGCGCTGGGCGTGACGAACAGCCGAATGAAGGACTTCCACGACGTGCACGTCCTCGCCTCGACCCTCGCCTTCCGGGGAGCAAGTCTCGCCGCCGCGATCCGTGCAACTTTCGAGCGGCGCGGGACGCGGCTGCCCGAGGGCGAGCCGTTCGTCCTCTCGCGGGCCTTCCTCGGCGCACCCGAACGGCTGGCCCAGTGGCGCGCCTTCCTTCGCCGCGCGCGGTTGGACGGTCCCGACGATGCGGGGGCCCTGGCCGAGTCCTTGCTGCGATTCCTTGGCCCGGTCGTGTCGGCTGTGGCGCGTGGCCATGCGTTCGAGGCGGAGTGGTCTCCGCCAGGTCCGTGGTCCGATCATCCCCGGAGCCCCGCATGACCCGCCCCGAACCCGACGCCTTCCCGCCCGAGGTTGCGCGCCAACTCAAGGCCTACGTCTACCGGCTCATCGACCCGCGCGACGGCGAGACCTTCTACGTCGGCAAGGGCCGTGGCGGCCGTGTCTTCGCGCACGTGCGCGACGAGCTGGGGAGCGCAGGCGAGGAGCTGAGCGACAAGCTGGAGCGGATCCGCGAGATCCGCGTGGCCGGCTTCGACGTGGGCCACGTCATCCACCGCCACGGCCTCGACGACCGCACGGCCTTCGAGGTGGAGGCCGCGCTCATCGACGCCTACCCCGGTAACCTTGGCCAGCAGGACGGCCACGACCAGGAGCGCGGCGTCATGCACGCGCGCGAGATCCTCGCCCGCTACGCCGCCGAGCCGGCCGTCTTCCGCCACCGCGCGCTGCTCATCAGCGTCAACCGCAGCGTGCAGAACCGCTCGCTGTATGACGCGACGCGCTACGCGTGGAAGATCGACCCGCGCAAGGCGCGCCGGGCCGAGGTGGTGCTGGCCACGCAGCAGGGCCTGATCGTCGGCGCCTTCATCGCGGACGCCTGGCTCGAGGCCACGCCGGAGAACTTCCCCGGCCGGGCCGGCGCGCCGGGACGCTGGGGCTTCGTCGGGCGCGAGGCGCCGGAGGAGCGGCGCCGCGAATACGTCGGCAAGCGCGTGCCGGACGAGTTCAGGAAGCCGGGGGCGGCGAACCCGATCAAGTACGCGTGGCGGTAGGATCCGCCTCGGGCGCGGGCGCGTTACAACTCCCGCATGTCCCGTGAAGCCGACGCGGTCCGGCGTGCCTGCGATGCCTTGGCACGTCACGACCGCAAGTCAGCGGCCTCGCTGCTGGTCGTGCAGATCCCGTTCCGCCCGATCAGGCCCTCCCGCCGCTCCACGAATCCCGACGCCGCCCTGCGCGTTTTCCTGCGCGACGGCTTCCTCGACCGCTACTCCGGCGAGCAGCTGGTGTTCCCCGGCGTCCTGCGCCTGCTCTCGCACCTGTTTCCCGAGGTGGTCCCGTACCACCCCAACGGGAAGGCCGGCGCGACGCACCCGATCTACTGGTCCCTGCAGCCGACGCTGGACCACGTCCTCCCGCTGGCCCGCGGCGGCCAGGACGAGCCGGCAAACCTTGTGACGACCTCGATGCTGCGCAACGCCATCAAGGGTCAGTGGACGCTCGAGGAACTCGGCTGGGAACTGCGCGCTCCCGGCGCGCTCGCGGCGTGGGACGGCCTCATGGGCTGGTTCTGCGACCACGCGCGCGGGACGGGGGATGGGCTCGGGGTTCCGGCCGTCAAGCGCTGGTATCTTGCCGCCGTGCGAGCGGGAGGCACCCGTGAGCAGGCGGTCTGAGGCCGACTCGCACGCTCCTTGCAGGCGAGGAAACCATGAGTGCGACGACACCGGGCTTCGGGGAAGCCCCGTTCTGGCTGGCCGTGCGGCAGCGAGTTGCCACGGTTGCCATCGGGGCGTCGACGCTTCGCAACGTAGGCGCGCCGGGAGTGGTTGCCGCGGCGCGACAGCACCTGGCAACCGTCGACCTGCGACCGTTCACGGTGCACACGGCGGGAGGGTTCCGCGCGGCGCTGGATCGGTCGACGCAGGACCTCATGCAGGCACTACCCGACGGGACTCGGTTCTGGGGCGTGGCGCGCAAGGGGCTCAACATCTTCCTGCGTGACGCGTTCTACAACTGGTACCTGCGGTCGCAGCTCGACCTGTCCGTCGCCGAGCCATTCTTCGAGACACCGCTGGATGGAATCGTGGCCAAGCGGTTGCGTGACGAGCCCGGCGGCAACGACTTGCCGGCGTGGCCGGGCGTCAAGCACCTCGACCCGACAGCAAGCGACGCCTTCCAGGACTTCTCGAGCCGTCTTGCTCGAAAGCACGGTACGCAGCGCGTCCATTGGACCTGTTCCTGTGGCATCCGGGCACGACCTGAGCCGGGGATTCGATGACCATCCACTTCCGCATCCCCGAGTACCGCTCGCCGCGCAACCTCTGGCGCCGCCAGATCCACACCGCCGCGCTGGCCGCGCGCCGGCGCACCGGCATCCGCTACGCCGCAGCCGACCGCCTCGCGATCGAGGTGCGCCTGTACCTCACCGGCCGCGCGCTGCACTGGAACGACGTCGACAACCGCCTGAAGGACGTGCTCGACGCGCTGCAGGGCCGCGCCGGCGGACCCAAGTCCGTGCGCAGTCTGTCGCCCGTGATCCCCAACGACCGGCAGGTCTTCCGGGTCGTGATCGAGAAGCGCGCGCCGCCGAAGCAGAGCCTCGGCAGCGGCCACGTGACCGTGCGCCGGCTATGAGCCCGGCAGGCCTGACGTCGAGCGGCGATCGTTGCGCCGGAGTTCCTGTACGAGCAAGGCTGCGCGGCGCACTGACCAGCCGCGCCAGTCAACTCTTCTGCTCCCGCGCTGCCCACGCTGCGGACCCCCCAATCCAGCTCGCGGCCGCCTGACGGCCCTCGCCGTCGCGCCGCCTGCCGTACCATCGACGCCTCCGGCCCGCCGAGGACCTCGTGCCATGCCCGCGCTCCCCGCCACGACCGCGACCCTCTACCCCAGCCTCTACTGCGACGACGCCGCCGCAGCCATCGACTTCCTCGAGTGTGCGTTCGGCTTCCGGCGCCGGCTCGTGGTGCCCGGCCCGGACGGCAGGGTCGCGCACAGCGAGCTGACGCTGGGCGAGGCCGTGGTCATGCTGGGCAGCAGCCGCCCCGAACGCGGCTGCCTCAGCCCGCGGCGCCTCGGCGGCACGAGCCAGGGGCTGTCGGTGTTCATCGAGGACCCCGACACGCACTGCGCCCGGGCGCGCGCCGCCGGCGCCGAGATCGTGCAGGCTCCGCGCGACGAGGAGTACGGCGCGCGCGGCTACATGGCTCGCGACCCCGAGGGCCACCTGTGGTGGTTCGGGACGTACCGGCCGGGGGCGTACTGGAACGAGGGCTGATGGCGTGCCTGACGCGGCGCCCGGGGTGACGTCGCCATCACGGACAACGGCACCACGGCCTTTGCCGAGGCGGTCTTCCAGACGCTGCCGTGACGCGGGCCTGGCGTCCGGCGGGGCGCACGCGCACGCCTGCGGCGGTTCGGCCGCGTGCGCGACGGACGTGGGCGCGCTCGGCGGGGGCCACCCGAGGCCGACGGATTGCGATGAGCGCCGTCAGGCGCGCTCGACCGCCTCGCGCCAGCGCTCCAGCAACGGCTGCTCGGTTGCCACCTCGAACTCCCGCAGCGTCTTCTCGACGTACTTCCGGTCGAGTTGCGGCTGCCGGACGACGATCGAGCGCACGTCCTCCAGGTCGCGCGGCCGCCCGGCGACGACCTTGTGCACGACCAGGTCCTCCGGCGTCACGACGCGCACGTCGGCCGCGCCGATGCGCACGATCGCGGCGCGCTGGATCGCGCGCCGCTCCCAGGCGGACTCCGAGAGCACGAGGTCCACGCGCACTCCCGAGGCGGCATCCGCGCACGGCAGGACCAGGGTCTCGCGCGCGAAGGGCTCCGGGTCGACCAGCGGCTTCAGGCCGGCCGCGCCGGCGGCGGCGACCACCTCCGTGAGCCGGTCGAGCGAGACGCCCAGGGTGATGTCGATGTCGCGCGTGAGGCGCGGCTCGCCGTGGACCAGCACGGCCTGGCCGCCGATCAGCATGTACGGGATGCGCGCGGCTGCGAGCGCCGCCGCGACGCGCTCCAGGACTTCAGAGAGCACGGAAAGTCCGCGCCCGCCGGAGGTCCTCCTCGATCCCGTCCAGCGGGTCCTTGAGCGGGATGACGCCGAGCTGCCGGGCCTCGGCCAGCATGCCGTCGTAGATCCGGAGCTTCTGCTCCAGCGTCAGCGGCTGGCGGAGCTGCTCGCGCTCGAAGTCGTCCAGGAGTTGCGTGCGCCGGATCATGCGTCGGCACTCTAGCATGCGATACGGCCCCGAGAGCGCCGGCGGGGCACCGGACCGAGGGCGCTTGCCGCAGCCCGGCGCGCATGTGGTATGGAGCACGAGCACGAACCCGCGGGAGGCGCCGCCGTGACCGATCCCGAGCAGCCCGCAGCCGACAAATCTGCCACCGCCAGGCCCGCCGGCTCCCTGTCCGAGACGTGGCCGCAGCGGCCGCACGTCGTCGACCGCCACAGGCGCAAGGGCGTGCTCGACCCGCGGGCCGTGCGCCTCGCCTCGTTCAGCATCATCGTCCTCGGGCTGTTCGCGACGTCGCTGCTGTGCGTCCTGGCCATCTGGGACTACACGTCGCACGACACGGCCTGGCGCGCGCTGTCCACGCTGGGCGTGGTCGCGCTGACCATGGTCGTCTTCACGGTCATCAACGAGATGTTCGGCACGCGGCTGGAGCCGTGAGGCCGGGCGCGGCCGGCATCAGGCTGCCGGCTGCCCGACGCGCAGCGCCCGGGCGCGCTCGAAGCCCTCGAGGCCCAGCATGAGGATGGCCAGCTCGTGCGCCTCTTCGAGCCAGCGGAGCTTCTCGTCCAACGGCAGGCGGGCCATGAACTCGGCCTGAGCGGCGGCGTGACCGTCCCAGCCGCACTCCCAGTCTCCGTCAGCTCGCTGCGGGAGGTCGCCTGTCTTGTCCATGCGGCATCCGTTTCAGGTGGGCGATGTCGTCGAGGTCGAGCGGGCGCGCCGCCGCGGCCTTCAAGGCCAGCAGGTCTTCGAGGCCGACGAAGCTGGCCTCCACGCCCGGGACGATCTCCAGCCGGTCCGCGGCCGTGGAGGCGCGCTCGAAGTCGAACGGGCATTTCACGAAGAGGTCGATCACCGTCGCCTGGTGCTCCGGGCTCCAGACTGAGAAGACCTTCATGTTCTTCTCGCGCATCCACAGCTCTCGCGCGGCAGGGTCCGCGTACTCCTCGAAGCGTACCGGCACTCGCGGCCGGTAGCCGAGTGTCTGCAGCGCCCGGATGGCCCTGTGCAGGTTGTCCGGCAGCATGTCGAGCACGAGGTCGATGTCCGCGGTGAAGCGCACGTGACCGTGATGGACGACTGCCAGGCCGCCGACGATCAGGTAGCGCACGCGCTCGGCCTGCAGCGCCGCGAGGATGGCGAGGATGCTGCTCCTGTTCATGCGTCCCGCCTCACGCCCGGAACACCCCGAGGTCCGCCGCCGTCACCTTCAGCCCGAGCTGGTGCCGCGCCGCGCGGCCGGTCGCGGCGGCCTCCTCCTCCAGCCACTCGCCGTCCACGCCCAGCACGTGGAAGGTCTGGCGCCAGGTGGCGTAGACCGTGAACAGCCGGCCGTCGAGGTGGCGCAGCAGGCGGCGCAGGTTTTCCAGATCGGCGGGCGTGGCGTGCAGCATGCCGAACAGGCGCCCCAGCGGCTCGTGCACGCGGGCGTCGGCGGCGCGGCCGGCCAGCGGGCGGGCGTGCGGGCCGGCCACCTCCGCGACCAGGCGCGCGGGCAGCGCGGAGAGCTCGCCCAGCGTGGCGTAGCCGGTGGCGATCAGCGACGGTACGTGGCCCGAGGCCAGCACCTCGGACAGCGGCGCCTCGAAGTCGGACAGCGCCTCGTCGGCGGCCAGGCGCTCGAGCGCGGCGGCGCCGGCCTCCGCGGCCAGCGCGTCGCGCAGGCCGACGGCGCGCGCGGAGTGCTCGCGCAGCGTGGCCTCCCAGGTCGGTTCGGCCGTGCGCACGGCCAGCTCGTCCAGCGTCAGGGCGAGGTGTCCGGACAGCCGCGCCAGCAGCGCCCAGACGTCGCGCTGGCACTCGGGCGCGTCGGGCGTCAGGAAGCCGAGGTCCTTCCAGTGGGGCTGGGGCATCGGCGCCCATGCTAGCCCGCGTTTCTCACGACGTTCTACTGCGGCCGCGGCAAGTCGGCCCGGGCTGCGTTGTTGCGCCGCGCTCGATCCTCAGCGGCCTCACGAGGCCGCACCCCAAGTCGGACGACCCATTCGGGGTCGTCCTTTGTTGGGGCCCTGGTCGATCGCACCGCAACGCCTTGCGCGGGCTCGACTTGACGCGGCCTCGCGACGATCGTCGTGAGAAAAGCGGGCTAGGAGTCTGCGCCACAGATCGGCAGCGACCCTTTGCGATGCCCTTCTTTCCTTGCGGGAAGCCGGCTTCCCGCGACGAAACACGGCCTTCGGTGACGCCTCACGCGATCTATGGCGCAGACTCCTAGCGCC
>Ga0247727_10009202_pt1 | contig 18015 bp, 7 predicted proteins | sample WisWelCaveWW1625_FD_202498 | JGI IMG/M metagenome (GOLD analysis project Ga0247727, IMG submission 202498) | Biofilm microbial communities from Wishing Well Cave, Virginia, United States - WW16-25 | ecosystem: Environmental > Aquatic > Deep subsurface > Groundwater > Cave microbial mat | place...
GGGTGAAAGCACCGGCTCGGCTTTTTCGAGTCCCTTTTTCCAACTCAACACCATCGGCGCGCAGCCGTCCACTTGAATCGGCACAAGCGCGGGGATGCGGTCAATCAGCCCAAGTTCCTTCAACTCGCGGAAACCTTTGTAAACGCCCAGCGGTCCCATGCCGCCGCTGATCGCCTGGACATACCAATCGGGCGTGCGCCATTTGGGTTTTTCCTTCGTCGAGCCCGGCGCGGGTCCCTGCGCCGTGGTGAGTTGTTCGGCGATCTCGAAGGCGAGCGTCTTCATCGCTTCCACCGCCGTGACGGTGCGCGCGCCCATATCCTGATACAACCCACGCTGGCGCGCAAACTCCGCCGCGACCTGTTTTGCCTCGTCGTACGAACCGGTGATCTTCACCACCTGGCTCCCGTATAAGGCGATCTCACGCATCTTGACTCCGGGGACGAGGCTGGTGACAAAAGCCCAAAGTTTGATCCCAGCCCGCGCCGCGTACGCGGAGAGCGCGATCGCCACGTTACCTGTGGAGGCGGCGACCATTTCCGTGATGCCGCCTTCCTTGAGCGCTGAAATCGTGACCGCCGCCTGGCGATCTTTGAACGAGGAGGTGGGTCCTTGTCGTTCATCCTTGATGAACAAATTTTGCATACCGAGCATCATCCCCATATTTGCGGCCTGGATCAGCGGCGTGCCGCCTTCGCCGAGTTTCAATGTGGGATTCGGGTTGCGGATCGGCAACAACTCGCGGTAGCGCCACAGATCGAACGGGCGATCTTTGATCTCCGACGGGAAAGTTTTGGCGACGTCAGCCATATCGTATTGGGCTTCGCGCCATTGACTGTTGCACTGCGGGCAGTGCATGGAGCTGGGTATGAACGGGGCGGCATGGCCGCAATCCAGGCATTTGATGACAAAAGACATGGGTATCTTCCCTCTTGCAGTAATTTATGGATGACTTTACGCGGATCGAATCTTTGCCGCGAATTCTTCAAAAGCACTAGCGGAGATTTGCGAAGATTGGCGGACAATATTTTGGGCCTGGTTACCCGATTCGTTTCAACGCGTCTTCGATGCTCTCGAGCAACTCGTTTTCCTTGAGCGAGCCCTTGGTGATCAGCCTCTTCCCGTAATCGGCGAGTTGCTGGTGTTGTTCGTTCGTCAAGCCGCCGCCGCTCACGACCAGCACCGGGATCTGCCTGAGGGTTGGGTTCTCGTGGAGTTTCTCCAATATTGTAAACCCATCCATCTCAGGCATGAAGATGTCGAGGATGATGGCGTGAGGCGGTTTGGCGTTGAGGGCTTCCCAGCCGGCGCGCCCGCCTTCGGCGAGGATGGGTTTGTATTGCCCATCCTCGCTGAGAATCTTTTCGATCAGGCGCAGATCGTTGGGGTCGTCGTCAATGACGAGAATCTCGTGGATGTCGCCATTCTTGTTCAACTTGTGGATCGCGCCGACCAGATCTTCTTCGAGGACGGGTTTGACGAGATAGTCGGACGCGCCGAGGTTGAAGCCCTTGTCGGTCTGTTCGATGATGGAACAGATGACGACGGGGTAATGCCGGGTTTCAGGATCAGATTTGAGCGCGGTCAGGACCGACCAGCCGTCTATGTTGGGCATCATGATGTCGAGGGTCACCGCGTAGGGTTTGATCTCCAAAATCTTTTCTTTGGCTTTGGATGGATCGGTGAGCGGCACAACGTAATAGCCCTGCGAGTTGAGATAGCGCTCGTAGAGGCTGATCACCTGCGGGTCGTCGTCAATAGCGAGGATGACTTTTTTATCGGCGGGGATTTCCTCCACCGGTTGGTGATAGAGCGGGAGGGTAATCCAGAAAGTGGAGCCTTTGCCTTCCGCGCTGGTTACGCCGATGCGCCCGCCGTGCAGTTGAATGAGGTTGGCGCAAATGGACAAACCCAAACCTGAACCGCCGGATTTGCGCGTGGCGGAGCCATCCACTTGGGAGAAGGCCTTGAAGAGTTTTGCCTGACCTTCCTCGGTGATGCCGGGACCGGTATCAACGACGTTGATGAGGGCCTCGGGTCTGCCGTTGGGTCCGGTTTGCAGCATCGCTTCAACTGTAATAGAACCCTCATCCGTAAATTTGGAGGCGTTGGAGAGCAGGTTGATCAAGACCTGCCGCACGCGCATGGTGTCGCCGCGCACGGTGGGCATGTCCGCCGGAATCTTTGGAATGAGGTGAATTGGTTTTTCCTTTACGAGACCTTTTGCTGTGGAGAGGACGCTGTTGACCATTTCAGGGAGTTTGACTTCCTCGAAGTTGAGTTCCATTTTTCCGGCTTCGATGCGGGCGAGGTCGAGGATGTCGTTGATCAAGCCGAGCAGGTGCTGGCCGGAGTTGTAAATGGCGGTCAGGTCCTGGTGCTGCATCTCGGTGGTGGGCCCGTCAATGCCTTTGAGGATGACGCGCGAGAAACCGATGATGGAGTTCAAAGGCGTCCGCAATTCGTGACTCATGTTGGCGAGGAACTGGCTTTTGAGCTGGTCGAGTTCCTGCAACTCTTTGATCAATTCCTGCGAACGCTCGTAGGAGGCGGCGTTGTCAATGGCGATGGCGACTTGATCCGCCAGGGATTGCAACACCGAAATATCGTCCTGCGAGAAGGCGTTCAGGTCCCTGGATTGAATATCAATCACGCCGATCCTGCGTTCGCCTACCCCCAGCGGGATCACGGCTTCGGACTGTGTATCCAGCAACAAGGGGTTGGGTTGGTATAACGGTTCAAGGATGATGTTGTTTGCGACCCTGGCTTCGCCCGTGTCCGCCGCCTGCCCGACCATGGTTTGCGAGCCAATGGCGACAGTGTACCTTTGCGACTTCATCTTTTCGCCAGACTCGCCTTTCGCCTCGCGCAAGACGGCATGAAAACCGGATTCGTCAATGATATAAATCGCCGTAAAATAAAAACCGAATCGTTCGCTGATCAGGCTCACGGTGCGGGTGGAGATCGTGTTCAGGTCCAGCGTCGAAGTCACCAGCCGTCCAATATCGGCGGAGGCGGCGAGATAGGTGTTGCGTCGTTGGAGGGCCTCTCTCGCCTGCAGGCGTTCGAGCGCGGCGGTCGTCTGCGCGGCGAGAACGATCAGGATTTCCTTATGCCGTTCGGTGATGCGGATGGAGGGATCGTAGGATTGAACGGCGATGACGCCTTTGACGCCGCCTTCGCTTCGCAACGGGACCCCGAGCCAGTCCACACTGCGAGCGCCGCCCAGCGCCAACTCGCCGGATTCTTCGAGTTCCTCGTATATTTCCGGCGTAACGCGCAAGGGCTTTCCGGCGCGGATCACGTAACTGACGAGTCCCTTCCCGAGTTTTTGCGGCGGCATGGGCGCGTCGTTTATGTCAACATAATATGGGAAGGTCAGCCAGTCCGCGGCGGAGTCGTACATCGCCACATAGAAATTTTGAGCCGGTATCAGGACGCCGACCGCCTCATGGATGGATTTGCTCAACTCTTCAACGGTCGAGGCGGTAAGCGCGGCGTCTGAGATTTGGGTGATGGCGCCTTGCACCAGTTCGTTGGTCTTGCGTTCGGTGATATCCTGCGATGAACCGGCAACCTTGACCGGCGCGCCGGCTGAGTCGTATTCAACCTTGTAGGTTGAACTGACCCAGATGATCCTGCCGTCGGCGGTTTTGTAGCGCACCTCGGACGAAACGTCGCTCCGGTCTGATTTCGATTCAACCGCTTCGTTAATCGCTTTGACGACGACCGGAATATCCTCCGCCGCGACGAACTTTTGCAGGGTTTGCTCCACTGGGAACTGATGCCCGCCTTCCTTTTCGGCCGAGGAGTTCAGCAGGGAGAGCAATTCGTTTGTGAGGGTAACAATCTGCGATTTCCAATCAATTTCAAAGTAACCAATGCGGGCGATACGGAGGGCTTCGGAAAGCTGTCCCTGACTTTCGATCAAAATCGCCAGCAGATCGCGGTTTTCGACTTCAGCCTTTCGGCGTTGCAGCGCGCCGGTCAGGATTTCGCCCACGAGGCGGAGCATGTTGATATCCTGGTCGTTCCAGTTCTTGGGTTGTTTTACGGAATCGAAACCGATAAAGCCTTGTGTTTTGCCGCGCACGATGATCGGCGCGCAGATAATGGATAGAATCTTCTCCCTAAGCAGTTCGGTTCTATCCACGGAGGCTTCATCGGGCAGATCCTTCACGCTCGGCGCGTAAAAAATTCTCCTTTGTTGGATGTGTTCCAGCATGTAGGGGAGTACGTCGGTCGGCACATTGCGGAAGTCATTAATATATGAATTAATGCCCTCATCAACCCATTCGTGGGTGTTGTCCATGGTTTTGCCGTCGTCCGCGAATTGGAAGAGATACGCGCGGTCAATATGCGAGAATTCGCCGATTTTTTGCAGGGCAAGGTTGATCTGCGCGTCCACTTCATCCGCGCCCACATTTACGAAACTGGATGATATCTGGCTGATCAAGCCTTCGATTGCGGCGTTGTATTGCGCGTTTTGAAAGAGGCTGGCGTTTTGAATGGCAATGGCGGTCTGCCGCGAGAGGCTGGTCAAAAAGTCCAACTCGGTGGTCGTGAATTCGCGCCTTTCCCCGGTGCGCCATACCGCCAGCAGACCCGTCACCTGGCTGCCTGAAAGCACAGGCACGCCCATCAAGTGTTCGTGTTCGTCCACGCGGTCTGTGCCGGAAATGGTGATTGCGCCCGGCGTCTTATCCACATTGTTTATGATTTCGCCGTTTTGCTGTAATACGATCTTCCCCAGAATCCCTTCGCCGCGATTTACAGGATCGCCCTTGATCTCGACCGCGTCAATACCGACCGCGGCGATGGCGCTCCACACCTCGCCCTTATCATCCGGCAGATATGCGGCGGCGGACGCGGCGTTCAAAAGCTCGAAGGCGTACGATGAAATTCGTTCAAGGACTTTTTCGAGTTCCAGCGTGGCTGAGATTTCGCGTCCCACTTCCGCGAGCGCCGCGGTCTCCTGCGCGCGGCGCTGGGCTTCTTCAAACAGGCGGGCGTTCTCCACCGCAATGGCCGCCTGGCTGGCGATGGAAGTGAGGAGTCCGCGATCGTGATCGTCGTACATATTCGGCTGGGTTGTGCTTTGTACGGCGATCACGCCCAGAATCCGATTGCCGATCAGCATCGGGACGCCCAGCCAGGATTGCGAAGGAGTGTCATCCTCGCTTAATGCGACGAAATCAATCCCGAGTCTTTTCATGTGACCCGGCACGTCGTTGGGCGCGAAGACGGTCTTCTTATTCCTGATAATATGATCGGTAAAGCCTCTGCCGGTCACTTTCCCGGTATTTAACTGAATTTGCCCTCCTTCTTCATAGGCCAGCGGGTACGACTTCTCGTCGGTCTTTTCATCATACAAAGCCACATAGAAGTTTTTGGCGTCCATCAACATGGAGGTGTACGTGTAAACGACATTGGCTATCCCCTCAACGTTTAGTTGGGTGGATAGTTCGTTGCCCATGGCGTTGAGAAGAACCAATTCCTCCGCGCGCGCTTGAGTCTCCTGAAAGAGGCGCGCATTTTCAAGCGCGAGCGAAAGTTGATCCGCCACTTGCTTGACGAGCAGTTGATCGTCGGCGCTCCACTTGCGTTCCTCGGTTTCATCCGCCACTTCCAGGACCGCCCAGTTGTTTTGCCCGGCCTCGAACGGCAATGATATGACCGTGTCTGTTTGCGCGCGGATCGGCGCCCTCGTTTCAACGGGATGGGAGGCGGCGCGTTTTACAACCGGCTTTATCTCCGGCGGGGGGGCGGGCGGCTGTTCTTGCGCGGCGGGTTGGCGCGGGCGCGGTTTTGCCTCCGCGCTCGGCTCGGCGCGCCGGATATCGTCGAACAGCTTATCGAGCCGTTTGGCGATTGGCTTCTTCTTTGGCATATTCGATCAACTCCTGGGCGAGAACGCGGTACTGTTGCGAGCCGCGGCTGTTTGACTTGTACTGCGTGATTGGCACGCCCGCGATGGGACTTTCACGCAACTTGGTGTCAATTTCGATCACGCTTGTGAAAACGCCCTGTCCGAACGTGGTCTGCAATTGTTCGAAAATATTCCGGTGCGTCCGGTTCCGGCGGTCGAGCAGCGTAACCAGGATGCGGTACGCGAGACCCGGGTTCACTTCCTGTCGTATCCGGCGGATGGCGCCCATCATGTTTCGCAAGGCGTAGGCGGAGAAATATTCCGCCTGGGTTGGAATGATCAGCAGGTCGGCTGAGGAGAGCGCGTTGAGGGTGATTGCCCCAAGCGCGGGTGGGCAATCGAGCAGGATATAGTCGTAAGGAAGCGGATCAGACTCAAGGGCGTTGCGAAGCGTGGTGAGATAATTTGTCCGCATGGGAAGGAACTGCTCGGCGCTCTCGATCCGAAAACTGGAGGGGAGCAGGTCGAGATTGGGGATATCCGACTTGCGGATCGCGGATCGAAGCTCGGCATTTTCAAGCAGCACGCTGGCGGAGGTGAGGTTCGATTCGCCGGTTTCCAGTCCAAGCGCAAGGGAAAGGTTTGCCTGCGGATCCAAATCCAGCAGCAGGACGCGGTAGTTCAACTCGACGAGAGCCGCCCCCAGCGACAGCGTTGACGTCGTTTTGGCGACGCCGCCTTTTTCATTGGACATTGCGATTGTATACGTCATGTCAGCACCTCACTCTTTTGCCTTGGAATCGCCCTTGGTATTTTTGGAGATCACTTCCACGCGGCTGGCGCCCAACGCGCTGCGGAGTTCGTCAATGGCGGTTTGGATCATGGATTGCGAATCGGTCTGGCTTCTGATCTTGCCGGTGATGTCTGAAACGAGTCTTTCGCGGTCTGCGCGCGCGGTTGTCTCTTCGAAGAGGCGCGCGTTTTCAGCCGATAACGCGACGCGCTCGGCGACAGCCTTGATGAGATCAAGTTGATCCTCGTTCCAGGCGCTTCCCGACGATGATTGGATGATGAGTTTGCCGATGGATTCGCCGCGCAACGCGATCGAGACAACGGTCTGGCTGGATTCCGCCTGCCGATCTTTTTCTTCGCCTGAATCTGTCGCGGCAATTTTGACTGGCTCTTTGAGCGGCGCCGCTCCGGTCAGGTTATAACGATAGCCGAGCAGTCTCTGTTGTTTGGGGAGCCGCGCCCACGCCTCGCGTATGGCTGAACGGCTTGCCATTTCAGATTCTGCCAGCGCTTTGCGCGTCTCGGCAAACAGACGGGCATTTTCAATCGCCAGGCTTACCTGGTCGGCGAGCAGGCTTAACATCTGAATGTCTTCGTTTGAGAACGCGGCTACTTCAGCGCTTTGCACGTCCAATACGCCGACGATGATGTTTTTGCTGATCAACGGCAGGGCGGTTTCAGAGTGGGTGCCGGGCATGTCGGGGTTGTTGAAATAGATGGCATCCTTGCCGACGTCCAGAGCGATGCGCGGTTTTGCGGTGGACGCGGCGTAGCCTACAATGCCCTCCTCTCCGACCCGCAGGCGGTGGTTTCTAGCCAGCATTCGCCTGCCGCCTTCGCTGTTTGCGGCAATCAAGACCGCGTATTCGTTGATTTCGTCGAGCAGAAAGATGCCTACGTGATAAAAACCGAATTTCTCGCTGATGACCTCGGCGATATGAGGCAGGAGTTCCTGGAGGTCGCGGATGGAAGTGATGCTGCGCGTCACCTGCGCCAGCGCTTCGAATTGGGCGGCGCGGCGGTGGATCCGCACATTGGCAGTTTCGAGTTCTGTGGAGCGCGCGGCGAGCTCCTGCGCGCGTTCCTCCACGCGATTTTCCAAATCGCCCTGCAGTTCCGTTAATTGCTGATTGCTGACTCGCAGTTCGTTGGCGTTTGCCCGCGCCCTTTTTACCGCGTTTTGAAAACTACTGATGATCAGGTACAGGAAAATGGCGCCGAAGGCAAACAGCACGGTACCTTCGATGGTAACGCTTATCGCCGAACCAGGCGTATATTCGATGATTCCGGCGTTTTCCGCGTTCGCGAGTCCGAATGCGGCGAGAACGCTGAGGGCCGTAAACCCAAGCGCGGGTTTCCAGCCGAGCAATAAGCCGGCCATGAGCATGACAACGAAATAACTTGTGAAGGCGGTGCCGCGAATCCCATTGCCCTGCAATGCAATCATGGTGCTTGCAAGCCAGATTGTGATAATGTGCAAATACCCGGCCGCGCGGACGCGCCCGCTCTTCATCAGGAACCAGACAACGACGAGGATCGCGGCGATGGCCGCCAGGATCATGTTTGCGACGCCAAACAAAGACGCTCCTGTGGCTGTGCGAACAACGATAAAGGACAGCAGGATCGGGATGTTGCTTAGAACAATGATATTAATGAAGTTTGCCGCGCGCGTTTTTTCCTCGTCTTCGGCGAAAACGGGGGAGGTGAATAGTTTCGTACGCGGTGTTTGTCTGCTCATAGGACCTCCGGCTTACGTGGCGCCGTCATTCTTTTCGCTCTCGAATTGGATCACCACTTCTGCGCCGGGCAACGCGCGCCCGAGTTCTTCGACGGCGATCTGCAACACATTACGCATGTTGATCGACGCGCCGATGCGCGCGGTGACTTCGCCGATCTTGGCTTCCTTGGCGGCGCGGCGTTGGGATTCCTGCAGCAGGCGGGCGTTATCGAGCGCGAGGGCAAGGCGATCGGAGATTGCCTGCGCCAGGTTGATCTCGTCCTGGAGCCATTTGCGGTTTTTGGGCGCCCGGATGTTAAGTACGCCAATGGTCTGACCGCGCAACTTTATGGGGACCGCCAGGGACGAAGGCGACTTTACGTCTTTGCCGTCAAATACCGCGACCTTGCCATTTTCGAGGGCTTGACGGATATCCTCCGATTGGACCGGCGCCTGTAGCGCTCTTCCGCCGACGATGGACTGCCGATACCCGACGCTCTCCTTCTGTTGCAGGAAGGTGTTCCATTCGGTCCGCAGGAATTGATTGTAGAGCGTTTCAGCCTCCTCGCGCGCCTGTAGTGTTTCACCAAATAGGCGGGCGTTTTCAATGGCGATGGCGATCTGGTCGGCGAGGATGCTGAGAGTGTTGGCGTCGCTTTCGGTGAAGGCGCCCGGTTTTCTGCTTTGCACATCCAGTATGCCGATTGTGTCCTCCCGGAAAATAAGCGGGAGCGCCATTTCGGAACGAGTCCCCGGGAGGTCGGGGTTGTCGAAGTAAATCGAATCAGTCCCCACGTCGAGGGCGATACGAGGTTTTCCTGTTTGGGCGACCGCGCCGACGATTCCCGTCAAACCGACTTCCAGGCGATGACCGCGCTCCAGCATCCGCTTTCCGCCTTCGCTGTTTGCCGCCTGAAGTACGGCGAATTGTTTCGTCGGGTCCACGAAAAAGATGCCGACATGGTAAAAGTCGAATCGTTCGCTTACAAGACGGGTGATGAGGGGCAGGAGGATATCCAGCCGTTGCTCGGTGGAAATGGTGCGTGAAACTTCGCTGATGGCCTGAAGGTCCTGCGCGCGGCGTTCGCTGATTAAGCGGGATAACTCCAGATCGGCGGTGCGTTCGGCAACGCGTCTTTCCAGCCCGCCCAATGTGTCCCGGAGGCGGCTGGTCATGCGATTAAACGCATTGGCAAGCCCGCCGATCTCGTCCTGTGTCTGGATCTGCGCCCGAATGGAAAGATCGCCTTCCGAGATTTTTCTTGCAACATCGGTGAGGGTAAGGATGGGCGCGGCGAGCCTTTGAGAGGCGTAGTAGCCCAGAAAGCCGACGAGCGCCGCGATCATGACCGCGACGAGCGTTATGGCGCGAGTCTGTTGTTGGACCGGCTGGAGGGCTTCATTCAGATCCTGATACACAATTACGCTCCAGCCCAGTTGCGTGACCGCGTCCTTGGCGGAACTGTCTGCGGAAGAGAACACGCGCTGTTGGCTGACCAGACTCAGTTTGCCTTTGTAGGGAATTTCTCCAAAACTTCCCATGACGGCGCTCAACCCAGGCAGTTCGTTTTGAGCAAGAGTCTCCCCGGTCAATAACGCGTTGTTTGCCACGCGCAAATCAATTTCGGTTGTGCGGCCCAGTGTGCCTTGCTGTACATTAGTGATTAGCGCGGTGACGTCCAGCGTGCTTCGCAAAATGCCTGCAACCTCTCCCTGATGGGATACCGGGATGGCGATGTTGACAGCGTACGTCTGACTGCTCTCATCGAATTCCGGCTGCCCGATGTATACCGCGCCTCTGCCCAGTCTGTATGCCGTCTTCCACCAGTCTTCGTCCGCCTGGTAATAGTCGGATGTTCGGTTGGTCGCCGCGATATTTGCTCCATACCTGTCGGTCAGGAATAATTCAACGTGGCTGGGAAATGCCTCCTGGAGTTCACGCAATTCATCGGCAGTTTCGTTGCCGACTACATTCTGGATCAACGCGCTTGCGTCCGTTGCGGCGCGCCACCTTTGATCCAATACAAGAATTCGACGGACAATCTCAGCCGCTTCCCCGATGTATTCTTCATTGGCGGCGGCGGTAAGTTCCTCGAATTGCGTGGCCGCGGCTTGAAGGATTTCCACCTGCGCCTCGAGTTCCTTGCCGGTTTCGAAGGCGAGTCTTTGAGCAAGACTTTGTTGCCTCGCGCCGACCTGCTGTGAGATTTCGCTTCGGGTTAAGACGCTTGTTACGACCGCCACCGCCCCGACCGAGAAAACTGCAACGATGATAAGAACGAGAATGAGTTTTGCGCGAAACGTGTAACCGGAGAATTGGGCAAACGTTGTGTAGGCGAGGGTTAGCGCCAGAATGATGGAGATGGCGCCGGCCGTGAGTACATCCTGTTCAAGCGCGGGAACCCGCGTTCCTTCCCAGAAGGCGTCAAGAAGAATGACGCCCATCGCTCCCACAATACCAATCCCAAGCGATAACGACGCGCTTTGTCCCTTGAGCGTTTGGAAGGGAATGTACAGGGTGACCGCGAGAACGATGAACGCGGACGGGAAGCCGAATCCCTCCGCCTGTGTTACGGTAACTACCAGCCCAATGAGCGTTCCAAGTTGAATGAGCCATGATCCCGCCGATACACGACCGCCAATCATCAACCCCGAACTGATGAAAGCCACAAGCGAGAGTATAAATGGGACGACATTCACAAGCGCATATTGCGGATTTGGCGCGGCGATGAGCGTGTCTACCAGCGTGCCGGCAAACACGGCAAAGAAGATCGCGATGACAAGCGCGATCCAGACCGCCCGCCTCTCCAGTTTTGTCAACGCTTGATACTTGTTTCTAAACATGGATTTCTCTTCTAGTCTTCTGCGCCATCCGGCGATTTGGCCGCTTGAAGTTGCACCAGCACTTCGGAACCGCCTAATGCAAGGCTGAGTTCCTCGGCGGCGGTACGCAGAATGGAGTCAAACTGGGTGGTGGCGCCGAGTTTGCTCGATATATCGGCTGTGATGCGTTCGATCTCCGCGCGCCGTTGCGTGGATTTCAACAGAAGCGCTGATTCAAGTTCCAGCGACAAACGTTCCGCGACCGCCTCGACCAGATCCACTTCATCTGTATCCCATTGATGTTCCTCAGGCGCTCGAATATCCATGACGCCGATCACTTCGCCGCGCAGGCGGATGGGAACCGCAAGCGCCGCCCTTTCTCCGTTCTCCATGACGGTCTGTTTGCTCGCGATCGCCCTTTTGGTTTGCGGGGATTCCAAAAGCCTGCTCATCGGTCTCAATCTATTGTCAGAGACTTCATATCCAATGCTTTCTTCGCCGGCTTGCAACACGCGCCAGGATTCGCGCAGGATAGAGCCGGAGGCGCGTTGCGCCTCCTTCAAAAGTTCCTGCGTTGTTTCGTATGAATGGGCGTTCTGGATCGCAAGGGCGACTTGATCCGCCAGCGTGGAAAGCGCTTCGATATCCTCCTCCTGGAACGCGGTGACGGCGACGCTTTGCACGTCCAGTACGCCGATGATTTGGTCAGCCGCGCGCAGGGGGAGCGCCATTTCAGAGCGGGTGTCCGGGAGGTCGGGGTTGTCGAAGAACACCGCGTCGTCTCCCACGTTCAGAGCGATGCGCGCCCGTCCGGTCCCGGAGACGAAGCCCACGATGCCGCTTTGCCCAATTCCGAGTTTGTGACCGCGTGCCAACATGCGCTTGCCGCCCTCGCTGTTTGCGGCGCGTAATTCCGCGAACTCCCTGTTCTCATCCATAAGGAAGATGCCGGTGTGATAAAAATCGAAATGCCGGCTGATGAGTTCCGCCAGGCTTGGGAGCAGGGTTTCAAGGTTTTGATTCGCGGCCGTGGCGCGCGCCACGCGCGCGACGGCTTCGAATTGCCGGGCGCGGCGCTCGTTATGTTGATTGGATAAGTTGAGTTCGACAGTGCGCTCCTGGATGCGCTGTTCCAGAGAAATACGCAGCGCTTCCAGTTCCTGGTTTGATTTTTTCGATTCCTCCAGTAGGGATTGAGACAATCTTGAAGCGCGTTGCAATATGGTTGTGGCGTAATAGATCATGGCGGCGATCACCACGAACATGATTGACAGGTCTCGCGCGTAATTCATCGGCGTATCGAGGCCGGGCGTTATGACGCCGGAGGATTGAAGCAGAGCCAGCGACCAGATTGCGCCGAAACTGAGAGCCAGCATGACCGCGGCCGCCTGAATGCTGATGGTAAGACTGGCGAGCATCGCGATTGCGAGATAGGCTATCAGAATCACATCGCGAACGCCGTCTGCGGTAAACGCCTGAACGGTTATCACGACCCATGCCATGATCGCCACCATAACTGCCGCGGCGTTGACCCTTCGTTTCTTGAGGAAGAATAACGCGATTGAAAATACGACGAAAATCCCCGCAAGCGCATACAGCGTGAAATCGGCGTATCCCGACAGGGCGATGATGGGCGCGGTGGCAAGCAGGAGTCCCATGACGACCCACGCCAGGCCGTTCAGGATTCTGGCTTTTGTATTGCTCTCCATATCGTCAAATTGCGGCGGACTGAGAAATTTCCGGATCATTCGGTCTCTTCCTTGTGATACTGAATGGCGATCTGCATCCCCGGCAGGACGCGTCCGAGTTCCTGCGCGGCGGTCTTGATCAAATCGTCCATGTCGGTTTGCGCGCTGATCTTTGCCGAGATCTCGCCAATCGCGCGTTCCCTGGCGGCGAGGCTCTGGCTTTCGGCAAGCAGCCTGGCGTTTTCCATGGCGATTGCAGAACGCTCGATGATGGATACGACGATGTCCAATTCATCCTGATCCCATTGACGGTTTTCAGGCGAGCGGACATCCACTGTGCCGATGACCTCGCCGCGTAATTTCACCGGGAGGGATAATACTGCGCCTCTACCCCTGGGCTTGAGCTGGTTTCTGTCCGAGGCGTCTTCCGCTTCGCCGTTGCCGGGTTTTCTGTAGAGCAGGGTTGATTTCGCGCCGGTGTGATGGACGCCTTCGAGTTTGCGCGTGCGTGTAAAACGGTTCCAACCGGTTTGAATGAATTGTTTTGAAAGCGACTCGGATTCCGCCAACGCCCGGCGCGTTTCCTCGAATTGAAGCGCGTTCTGAATGGCGATGCTCACCTGGTCCGCCAGCGTGCCGAGCGTGCGGACATCCTCCTCGTCGAACGCCTCCAGTTCGACGCTTTGCGCGTCGAGCGCGCCGATGATCTCATTGCCGATGCGAAGCGGCAGGGCAATCTCTGAATGTGTTTCGGGCAGGTCGGGATTATCAAAGTATGCGGCGTCCGCGCCGGTATCCAGAGCCACGCGCGGTTTGCCTGTGCCGGTTACAAAGCCAACGATGCCCTTCTCTCCGACTCTGAGGCGGTGTCCTCGTTCCAACATTCTCCTGCCCTCGGCGCTATTCGAGGCGCTTAGTACGGCGTACTCCTTGGCGGTATCCAGAAGAAATATGCCGATATGGTAGAAACCGAATTCGCGATGGATCACTTCGGTAATTTGGACCAGCAGGCTGTCCAGATCGCGCGTGGAACTGATGGCGCGCGACGCTTGGGCGATCGCTTCGAATTGCTTCGCGCGGCGCGCGTTGCGCCGGTTTGACGAATCAAGTTCGGCGGTGCGTTCTTCCACGCGTTGCTCGAGTTCATTCTTTAATGTCATCAACTCGTTATTTGCAGATTCTTGCGCTAGACCAAATAATTCTGCCTCTTGGATGCTTTCCGTAAGGCGTTGAATAATGACGCGTAGCACTATGGCGGTGACGAAAAATAATGTTGTTGCGACAGCTATGTCGTCATAACCAGTTCTGCTAAATTCAGAAAATGGATTCAGTCCGTTTATGTCTGCATACCCAATAATTCCCGCGGCAATGGACGCGAAGGCGGCAAATATGAAGGAGCCGCGTATACCAAGTAACAACCCAGCTAAAACAATGATTACCGGAAAACCCGACATTGCGATGTGGTATAAGCCGCCGCGCGTGAATGCGATGAACCCGGCGGCGAATATTAATATCCCGGGAACCAGCGTTCTTCCCGGCAAGGTAATGCCGCGCGCCGCCAGAAGGATACCAACAATATCAATTATTGTCGCAATAACCAATATCCATACAGTTAGTGGGTTATCGCCCCCAAAGCCTACAGCAATAGTAATGACAATCATCGCGATGGCCGCGCTGACAAGAATATTTACGACCATCCTATCGCTGGTCAAAAAATTTGATTGTTTGTTCGAGGCTGGTTTGGAATTCACGCTTTCTCCTCGCTCTTGAACCGGATCAGAACTTCCGAGCCGCCGAGCACGCGTTCCAATTCCTGCGCGGTGATCTGGAGGATGTTTTCGACATTGAGGGCGCCGCTGATTTTTGACGCGGCTTCCGAGATCAGGCGTTCCTTGGCCGCGCGGCGGCGGGCATCCTGGAACAGGCGCGCATTTTCGAGGGCGAACGCCGCGCGGTCGGCGACCGCCTCAATCAGGCTGACCTCGTCCCCCTGCCATACTTTGGACGGATCGTTGGACTCGATCTGGATGACTCCGATGACCTCGCCGCGCAGTTTTACCGGGACGGCGATGGTCCCCCGCGTCCCGTTCGAACCTTCAACCTGGTTGCTGGAGGCCGCGCGTGTTTGCACGGCTGAAACAATCTCGGGCGAGCTCATGGAATTTTCGATCATTTCGATGCGCCCATTCTGGTAACGGAAGCCCGCCTGTTCCGCTTTCACTGCCGCGCGGCTCCATTCTGCGCGGGTGAACTCATCATACACTTCCTGCACCTGCTTGAGCGCGCCGCGCGTTTGGGTCAACAGCCGGGCGTTTTCTAGCGCAATGGATACCTGGTTGGCAAGTGTTGTTAACACCTGTAGATCTTCGTTGGAGAACGCGCCAGCCTCAACGCTTTGGACGTCCAATATGCCGATGGTTTCGCCGCGCGATTTCATGGGCAGGGCGGCTTCGGAGCGGGTGTTGGGGAGGTCGGGGTTGTCGAAGTAAACCGCGTCAGCCCCAACGTTGAGGGCGATGCGGGGGAGTCCGGTTTGGGCGGAGTAACCCACGACGCCCGTCCCAAGTTTGAGTCGGTGACCGCGCGCCAGCATCCGTCTTCCGCCTTCGCTGTTGGCGGCTTGCATGATCGCGTATTCGCGTTCGTTATCAATAAGGAAAATACCCACGTGGTAAAAACCAAAGCGTTCGCTGATGCGGTTGACGAGAGAGTGGAATAGCTCCCCCAAATCCTGGAACTGCGCGATGGATTCCGAAAGCTCGGTGACCGCCTGTAATTGCGCGGCGCGGCGCGCGGTTTGCCGGTTGGCCGATTCAAGTTCCGCGGTGCGTTCCTTGACGCGGCTCTCAAGGCTGCTTTTGATATCTTCAAGTTCGCGGTTTACCTCGCGCGCTTCCGCCAGACGATCCCTCTCGACCCGGTTGCGAAAGATATACGCCCCAATCAGGATCAGCCCAATGGACATGAAGACGCCGGATTCACGGAAGTAGCCGGATTCGATCAGGATGGGGATCTGCGAATAGAAAGGCGCGGCAAATGTGGCCGCGACAGCCAGCGCAACTAGGATGATAAAACCCCTGAGCGGCAGCAGTATGCTCGCCACGATTATCGAGACATGCCCGATACTTGTCATTGAGGACTCAAAGGCGGTGGCTATGCCGAGGTACAGGGACAGGTATGTTAACGCCGTAAACGCGTACGTGAAAAAGTAGGAGCCTATGCTGTAATAGCGCGTGCGGCTCACGGTATAGGTGAGCAGGGTAATGATGAATAACGCGACGAACGTTCCGTATGTGGTCGGGCTTGATAAAATACCCGAACTGAAGGAGACCGTGAGGATCAGGGAGATTATGGAAAGCAACTGCGCGCGGCGACGCTCGCCAGCTTCCTGCACAGAAGGATGCGGACGGGTGAGGAATTGCCAGGCGCGGGCAACCATGTTTTTGCGCGGTTTTGTTTTAGGCGTCTCGTTGCTCGTCATTGTCTCTCTCCGGTTTCTTTCTTCCATTCGAATCGTTATCTGCGTCCATGCTTGGCGGCGCGGAAGGGTTTACAAGTTGGAAGGATACTGTGGAACCCTTCAAGGTCTGCCCAAGTTCCTCCACTGTGTCGCGCAAGATCGAATCCAACTGGAATGACGCGCCGAGTTTTGCGCCGATCTCCGATAGGAAGGTCTCACGCGCGGCGCGCTTTTGGGCTTCATCCAGCAGGCGCGCGCCTTCCAGGGCAATCGCCACGCGTTCCGCAGCGGATTCGATGATGGCGCGCTCGTCGTCCGTCCATTGACGCTTCGCGTCGGACGCCCTCAACTTCAGGCGCCCAATGGTCTGCCCGCGCAATTGGACGGGCGCCGCCAGGATATCTTTTTCCTCAGCCGGATTTCCCGCTTCCCTCAACGGTTCATGCCTGATTCCGTCGAAGCGGTAGCCTCTCGCCCGAACCTTTTCCGAAGCTCCTCGCCAGGCTTCTGCAAGCAACTGACTGGAGGCGGCTTCCGCCTCGAGCAAGGCGCGTTGCGCCTGTTCCAGCGATTGTACGTTTTGAATCGCCACCGAGATTTGATCCGCCAATATCGAGAAGATGCCCACATCTTCCTGGGAGAAGGCGTCTGGTTTTGTGGATTGAATGTCAAGCGCGCCGATGATCTCTTTGCCAAATTTGAGAGGCAACGCGACCTCCGAATGAGTATCAGGCAAATCCGGGTTGTTAAAGTACACTGCCTCTTCGCCCACATCCAGGGCGACGCGCGCCTGCCCTCTGAAGGTTACGAACCCTACGATACCCTGCTCGCCGACTTTCAAGCGGTGGCCGCGCGTCAGCATTCTCCTTCCACCTTCGCTGTTTGCGGCGCGCAGGTTGGCGAATTCCCTGCTTGCATCGAGCAGGAATATGCCGACATGATAGAAGCCGAATCGCTCGCTGGCCAGTTTGGCGATTTCAGAGAGCAACGGGTCCAGTTCTAGAATCGCGGCGACTGAATGCGCCACCTCCGCAATGGCTTCCAGTTGATCGGAGCGGCTTTTCAACGCCTGTGTGCGTTCTTCCACGCGTTGTTCGAGTCCAAGCAGGGTTTGGTTTAATTCTTCTGTCATGCGGTTGAAAGCGCCTGCCAACGCGCCGATTTCATCCTGCGTTTGGACAAGCGCGCGGGATGACCGATCTCCCGAGGCGATGCTGTTGGCGGTTTTCGTCAACGCGACCAGCGGGCTGGTCAGGGTTCGCGAGGTGAAGACCGCCAGCGTGGCTACGATGAGTCCCAGCCCAATCAGAATGACAAGGCCCGTACGCGCCTGCCTTTGCACATCTTGAAACAACAGGTCGCGCGGCTGGCTGATGGCCACGATCCATGGCTGGTTATCCATGCGCGCAATCGCCATGGTCTGCAAACCCGCATCGCCCTCAAGGAGGTTAACGTCGAAGAACGGGACTTGATCCGCATTATTCAAGGCGGATTCGAAATCCTGATTGTCTGTGGCCTGTTCGCGCGCGGGGACATCGCCCAGAAGCCGCCCTTCAGCGACCGCCGCCGAAAACGATTCATTATTTAAAGGCGCCGCCGATTTTTGGAGCAAATTGACATCGGCAGTATCCGCCAGGCGGATATGATATTCATCGAGAACCATCAC
>Ga0247727_10009203_pt1 | contig 18014 bp, 15 predicted proteins | sample WisWelCaveWW1625_FD_202498 | JGI IMG/M metagenome (GOLD analysis project Ga0247727, IMG submission 202498) | Biofilm microbial communities from Wishing Well Cave, Virginia, United States - WW16-25 | ecosystem: Environmental > Aquatic > Deep subsurface > Groundwater > Cave microbial mat | place...
TCCACATCGATCAGCAGCCGGCTTTTTTTGCGCGCGTCGAGCGTATCGATCCGGATTATAAACGCGGTTGGTGGCACGTCAAAATCTTTGTTTTAGCTTTGCCGATGCAGGTGCTCACGTGGATCATTGACGATGAGCAAATCCGGGGCGCTGATTTTACCATGGGCGGCGTGCCCATTCGCATTGAAAGAGTCGAACCGCCGGCAGAATCGCAGGCCGACGGAGCGGAGCTAGAAGATTCATCCGCCAATGTCGACGTGCCCAAAAAGCAAGCGCGTATTTTGACGTTGGGAAAAAAGCCGGCGGAATAAATTACCGCGCTGTACGACAAGGATGAATGTCCTTTTTAAGGAGAATAATAGACGGCTGGCTGGCCACGTGAAGTTCATCTTTGGATGAGAGAAGACTTGCGGTGGTGAACCAGGCCGGCATCAAAGCAGGAGGCGTGGAGCGAACCGTTGAAGATTTTTCGGGAGAGTGTAGAGTATGCGAGCATCCGGCTTGGTGCTAGCGGGCCTGATTACGCTGACGTCGGCCGCGCTAATTTATCACCGTGCCAATCCATCCGTGAAAACCCAAATCGTCCAGTATCAAAGCGGCGATGAAACCGTCAGCGGCTTTCTCGCCCTTCCCGAGGGCAAAGGCCCTTTTCCAGCCGTTATAATTATTCACGAATGGTGGGGCTTGAATAATTGGATCAAAGAAAACGCCAAAAAATTTGCCGACAAAGGTTACATGACGTTGGCCGTCGATCTTTATCGCGGGCAGGTGGCGGCGGACCAAGACGCGGCGCACGAGCTGATGCGCGGCTTGCCGGAGGATCGCGCCACCCGCGATTTGCAAGCGGCGTTTGCTTATTTGGTCTCGCGCCCGGAGGTTAAACACGACAAGATCGGCAGCCTCGGCTGGTGCATGGGCGGCGGCTATGCGTTGCAAGCCGCGCTCAATATTCCGGAGCTATCCGCTTGCGTGATTAACTATGGCCGCTTGGTGACCGACGCCGATCTCATCGACAAAATCAATTGCCCGGTGCTCGGCATTTTCGGCGCGAAAGACCGGGGCATTCCGGTCAAAGACATTGCGGCGTTTAAACGGGCGTGTGAGAAGGCGGGCAAAAATATTGCCATCCAGATTTACGATAAATCGGGGCATGCCTTTATGAACGAAAATATTGCCAAGAGCTACAACGCCAAAGACGCGAAAAACGCGTGGGAAAAAACGTTTGCTTTTTTTGAGAAAAATTTGAAAAAATAATCCTTGCCGCGATCTGAATCGTTTAGGTCGTCGGGCACGCCAAGAAAGTTGTAAATATCGTCAAGACAGGTTTGCAACCTTTATCAGGTTCGGCCTGTCTTATTTTTTGATAAAAACGAATCAAGAATTAATGAAAAAGTTTGCGTGGCGTTATGGCGCGGTGATCGCATGGGCCGCGCTCTTGTTTATTCTCTCATCGTTCTCGGATTTAACGTTTCCCGTGCAAGTTTTCAGTTGGGATGACAAAATTCAGCATGCGTTGGCGTATATGCCGCTGGGCTGGCTGCTCATGCACGCGCTGGTATGGAAAAATACGGCGCGGCCGCGCGACTTGGGGCTGGCGCTGATTATCGGCAGCCTTTATGGCGTGAGCGATGAAATTCACCAGCACTTTGTGCCGGGGCGTTATATGGATTGGACCGATGCGGCTGCGGATGCGATGGGGATAATTTTAGGAAGCGGAATTTTCTATCTGTGGCGTTTACCCCGCGAGACGCGGCCAGACGAGAATAGCGTTTCCGCGGAAACTGCCGATTGACCATCAGCCCGTTTTACACCAATGCAAAAGATTTTGCCGCTCCATTTTTGCCGTCGTTGATTGGACGTGCGTATGCGTCGCGGTGGCATATAATAAAACCAAGACGCCGATAAACAATGCCACGCGCCAGCGGCGCCGCCAGATTTGCAACAGCGGCTTTAAAAACGGCGCTTGCCATAAAACCACCGTGGTGGCGAGCAGAAGAGCGATTGCCGTTGAATTCATAATAATCCTGGTGTAAAACGTATTTCCTGGCCGTCGACTAGCCGGATTAATTTTTTTCTTTTGCTTTTGTTATTTAGACACCACAAAACCTCAAAAGGTTGCAACTAAAATCAATTTCGGAGGACGAGGTGAAAATTAAACTGATCACGAGTGTTCTTTTGTTCTGGGCAACACTGGGCGCCGCTCAGCCTTTTAGCGGCGGGCGCGATCGCTTGATCGTCGGCGGCAATATCGGCGTTTTTCGCATTAGTTTTGACAGCTTCAAGCGCGTGTTCGACGAACGCAGCGGCATGACCACCGGCGCGGTCGCTTTTTTAAAAATCCGGCCACCGTATTATGCCGCGGTGAAATATCACCGTTTTGAAAAAAATAAAAATCTCACGATTGCAAATATCACCCAAGCGCAAACGTGGGAAGAACAATGGTACAGCGTCGGCGTGCGCTACACGACGTATGGCGAGCGCCGCGTGGTCAATCATCTCGGCTTCGGGTTGGCGTTTTATAATATTAAAGAAACCGGCGCCATCAGCGTGTTTGGCCAGACGCCGGGCAAACGCAGCGCCAGCGGTTTCTATTTGGACACCGGCATTGAGTATCGTTTTATCAAATATGCGTCGCTGGATTTTGGGATTGAGATCACCTCGGCCGGCATTGAAGGGAAAAGCGGCTTTGAAGGCTCGAGCGTGGGAGGGTTTGTTTTTGAAGCCGGCTTGAATTTGTTTTTATTCTAAAGGCTTCATCGCCAGCAGCGCGTCGCGAAATTCCGTGGCGGATTGATAGCGTTCTTCCGGTTGTTTGGCAAGCGCGCGGCCGATAACGTCGTCGAGATCGAGCGGCAGCTCGACATTTTGCAGGCTCGGCGGAATGTGCATTTTGTGGACGATTTTGTAGGCGAGCGCCGCCAAGGTTTCGCCGCTGAACGGGCGATTGCCGGTGATCAACTCATAAAAAACCACGCCGAGCGAAAAGATATCGGCGCGGCCGTCCAGCTCATGGCCTTCGAATTGTTCCGGCGCCATGTAGCTCGGCGTGCCGAGCACGTGGCCGGGCAGCGTCAGCGCGAAGTTGTCCGTAATTTTCGCAATGCCGAAATCCGTGACCTTCGCTTTGTCATCCGGCAGCAGCATGATGTTCGACGGCTTGATGTCGCGATGAATGATGCCGGCTTGATGCGCGCATTCCAACGCGCTGCAAACTTGCGCCATAATTTTTGCCGCGCGCATATAATCGAAACGCCGCTCGCTCTTGAGCGTCTGCCGCAAATCCCGCCCTTCGATGTGTTCCATCACGATGTAAGACAACTCTTTGTCGTCCTCAACGTCATAAACCACGACGATATTGGGATGCCCCAATTTCGCAATCGCCCGCGCTTCGCGATACACGCGATCTTTGAGCGTCGCCGTATCCACTTCGCTCGTCGCCAAATTAAAGCAAACCGTTTTGATCACGACGCGGCGATCGAGCTTCGGGTCAAGCGCCAAATAAATATTGCCCATCGCCCCTTTCCCGATCTCGCCTTCGATTTGATAACGCCCGAGCGTTTTAATGAACGGCTTGGCGGCATCTGCCGTTTGCCCCGATTTTCCTTCGATATTTTTTATAAAACTATCGGGGCCGTTTGTAGCCTGCCGTTTATTGGCGTCAGTCAAGTCGAGCTTTTGGCTCGTCGAGTCCCGTCCTCGGGACGCGGCTGATGCGGGAAATTCCTTAGACGTTGACGCGCGAACCGGTTCCGTTTCACCCGGGGGCGCTTGGGCATCATCATTTTCTAAATGGTTTTGCACGACATTCGATGCGGCGAAATCATCCTCCAATGAAGCAGGAGACGGCTCCGTTAATATTTTGGCGTGGCCATTTTGTTCGGCTTGATCTTCACTGAATGCGGGCAATCCAGTCGACACCGAACTCTGTAATGCCTCAGTGACGGGGTGTAGCGCAAATATCTTGTCCTCAGGCGGGGACGTCTGCGCTACGTTTTCCCCCGTGAGTGGGGTATTACCCGAAGTCTCTTCATCGCCATTGAGTTTTACAGCCTCCTCCTCGATGATCATCCCCGTTGGGGGTCGTGCTTCAACCTCACTCGCGAGAATTTCCTCCAATAGTTTTTCTTTCGTCGCGTCAAACTCATCGATGTCGGGTTCCGCCGCAATCATCTCGGCGAAAAACGCTTGCGTTTGCAGCGAAGGTTGGCGCGGCTCGAATGCCTCTGCTTCGATTTCGGGCGCCGCAGCGGCTACCGCGCTCGGCAATAATTTTTCTTGGTTTTTATGAACGCCATTGGTGCCGGCCATCAGCAGCCGTTTTGCATCCAAAATCGCGACGGCGGAAATCGCCGGCGCGGTTTTGAGTTGTAGCCAAACCCGGTTCAAGCGCCGGCGTTGCGTGAAGACGAATACGCCGAAGAGCACCGCGCCCAAAGCATAGACGTACGGCCAGAGCGAAGACTTTGAGACGCGCGGCGTTCTCACGACCGGCGAGGTATTCGTATTCGCAAAACTTGGCGAAGGCGCCACCACGCTGCCAATGGCGGAGAGGGATGACGAGCTTTGCGGCAAAACCTTTAGTGAACTCAGCGAGTCTTTTTTTGCCAAGTTTGCCGACGAAACCGCCGGAGAAGTTTTGGTTTTTACCGCGTTATTGGCGCTAGACTCGCGTTGCGGTGGCGCAGATTTGGCATGGCGCGCGACTTGTTCTTTGGACGTTTTGGGTGCGACCGCAATATTTTTGTCAACCGGTGTTTTGGATTTCTGCGCCGCGAGATCGGATTTTTTATCTTTAGCCGGTTTATCTTTTGTCACCGGTTTTTTTATCAACGCCAAAAGCGAGTCCGCGGCTCTCGCCGCCAAGCGCGCCGAATCGGCGGCAGCTTTTTTTCTCTCAGCGGTTGCGGCAGTTTTTGTTTTCCCCAGTTTTTCCCGGGCGCGCAGCAGATTCTTTTGTGCCGCTGCCAATCGCGCCTCCAGCTCTAAAGCATGTAGATAGGCTTTGACCGCCGCGGCAAAATCGCCTTTAGCTTCGTAGGCCGCGCCGAGATTGTTGTAAAGTTGCGCGCTCGGTTGTCTCGGCAAAACGCGATGATAGGCCGAGACCGCGGCGTCATATTTTCGCTGTTGAAAATAAACCAAGCCCAACGTCACCCGCGCCGGCAGAAATGTCGAATCGCTGCGAACCGCCGCGAAGATCGCCTGGTGCGCCGCCTCGATTTTGCCTTGTGAAATATGCTGCAGCGTCAAGGCGTTTTGCGACTGCGCTAGCGCCCGGCGAAACTCGACGTTTCCCGGCTCCAGCGCGGCGGATTTTTCGAAATAAGAAACGGCGAGCGGCCACTTGGCTTGTTGATAAAATTCTCGTCCGAGGCGCGCATAAATGTTCGCCGGCAGTGGTCGCCACCTCGGCGGCAGATTGAGCAGTTGGGACGTTTCGGCGGGAAATAATTGCGCGGCCTTTTGCAAAAGCTGAATGCGATCTTTCGCGTTTTTGTTTTGCAAAGCTTTCTCATAAAACTCTTGCGCCCGGCGAAAATTATCCGGGTTTTGCGCGTGCAGCGAAGTCAACAGCGCCAGGAGAATGAAAAATAGAATTCCCGCGCCGCGGCGCCTGCCGTTTTTTGCCGGGCTTGGCAGAGCGTGAAGAAAACGAAATTGTCCCGTGGCGCATTCTCGCTGAGGCTGAGCCTCGGCAGCAAATCCATGCTGTCGAACGCGCAACGCGCGGAAGTCTGTTGGCATTGTTTACCGCAACAAAATGAGTTTGCGGCTCGCCGAGAAATGGGCGGTTTCGAGCCGATAGAGGTAAATTCCCGCCGGGACGGCGCGACCAATATTGTCGCGGCCATCCCATTGCATTTCGTGATAACCGGCGGCCAAGTTTTTTCCGGCAAGCAGCGCGCGCACTTCGCGACCGACCACGTCAAAAATCGTCACGCGCACCGTGCTTGCCGCGGGCAAGCCAAAACGAATCACGCCGACTTCGGCGCGTCCGTTAAGCTGCAACGGATTCGGATAACTTGGCGCCAGCTCGAAAGCGGCAGGGACAATATCTTCTAACGCTCCCATCTCAGCCAACTGCGCCGGTTTTCCGGCCCACCAAACCAAATTTCGCGGTTGCGGCGTGGCGCGGAAAACGTAACGGTTGCCATCTCCATCACGGGTCTTTTCGGGTTGATATTGGCGTTTGAGGTTGCCGTCAATATCCTGGAGAACGAAAATCCAATCCGTGGGCAGCTCTCCAAAAAAATCCCAAGATAGTTCTACCGGCAAACCCGGTCGACTGGCGACAACCGTGAACGGCCATTTTTGTATTTCATAATTAAGAGGACGAAAATCGCTGGTGAAAACTCCGGCATAGCGCGGCCAATCGTACCGCGCAAAATGCAGGCTGACGTAATCGCCAATCGTTGGCGGCTCCGAAAGATCGAGCGGATCCCACGTTTCGTGCGCTCGCGTCGTGGCGCCGATAAAATTCGCGTCGTCGGAAAATTCGCCGTCCGAAACGCGCAATTGCATTTGCCAAATAATTTCCGGCGCCGGTGATTTGTTGATCGTCGCTGCCGCCACCGGCGCGATGCTGATGACTTGCGGCTGCGCTTCTAAATTGCGCACGAAGTAACCTTGCCAGGGCTGCAAGGTTTCTTGTTGACCGAGATATTTCGTGCCGTCAAACCCCCACAAATTATTTTCAACGCTTTCAGGGCGCTGCACCGCGGACCACGCGGTTGGAAAATCAAACGGTGTGGCGATGAGATTCCATCCGGGTTGCAGCGTGAGCGCAAACGGCTCATTCGAGCGCAACGAATGTCCCGCGCCGACGTCGAAGTTTTGCGGCTGCGAGGTGATCAACCAATACGCGCGCCCCGGCGCGAAATTTTCGAGATGCGGTTTGCCAAATTCAACATTGCCTTCGCCCGGTTGATAGCGAAAGAGCCGCCAACTCGCCGGATCGTAACTGCCCCAATCATCCTCGAATAATTTTGCCGGCGACTCTTCGCGCAAGCGATACGGCGCTGAAAAAATTTGATAGCGCTTCGCTGCGAATGCAATCGGCGCGTTGATATTTGCCGAGGTCACCATCACCGACTGAAACTGTGCCGGCGCGTTGACCGGCCATGGCGTGCGATTGCCTGCCGAGTCCGCCGCTTCGAGATAGTATTCCAACCCTTGGGCGGCAACTTCGGCGGCGTCAACTTGCGTGGTAAATAAATTTTCCGCAGCCGTTAAATTTTTGCTGCGATACAATTTTTTCCCGGCGGCGCGATAATACAAGCGCGTTTCGCGAACGCCTGCAGACGCATCGCTTGCCTGCATCGAGACCACAAGAGGGGTTGACGCCGAGGCCGTGTCAATTGCCGTGTGACTGAGCCGCGGCGCCTGGCGATCGACTTGAAACGAGGCGGCCACCCACTTGCTGAGATTGCCGGCGCTGTCTTCGGCCATGAACGTCCATTCATGTTTTTGCTCTGCGAGCTGCAGAATCAACATGAACTCGCTCGTGTTACCGGCAAAAAATCCAAAAAATTTCCCGTCAAGAAAAAAGTGATAACGCCGCAGGCCGCTCATCGCATCGGTTGACGGCGTCCATTGCAGCCGCACGCTGTCGCCGCGCGTCCACTGCCGATTGGGCGCAAGATTTTGCGGCGGCGGGGGTGGCGTGGCATCGTAGCGATAAAACGTATTCGCCGCGCTGCGAAAATCCACATTACCGCGGCCATCGATCAACCAAAGATAAATTTGTGATTGCCCTTCCTGTTTGACGAGTGCCTCGATTTGCGTGAGCGAAGCGCCGCCGGTGCCGCTCACCAATTCGCCGTCGCGATCATGCAATGGCGGCGCGCCGATTTTATAATACGCGCTGGTGATGCGGCTCGGATCAAAAGGATTTTGCCAAGTGAGCGTAAACTTCTGGCTCGCGCTCCATTGCGCCGGTTGAATCTGCAACGCTTGCGGCGCCATTGGCGCGGTCACATCAAGAATGTTGCCGGGAATAATGCGCAATCGAAACGTTTGCTCGACCGCCGCATTCGCTAAATCTTTGGCGAGCAGCGTCACGGAAAAAGTTGCGCCAATCAATGGCGCGCCCGGCCGACCTTGCAAAGTTCGCGTCGCCGCATTCCAAATTAACCAACTTGGGCCAGAGCTTTTAGAAATTTGCACGACATCGCCGCGGTCGGCATCGGCAACATTGACGCGATAACTGTACAGCGAATCCGCAAAAGCAATCGTGTCCGGCTGGCTGACAAAGGCCGGCGCATCGTTCACATTCTTGACGCGCACCGAAAATCTTTGGATGGCCGTCGCGCCTTGTTTGTCCACCGCGCGCAGCGTTACGAGATGGCTGCCGACCTGCTCGTTTTTCGGCGTGCCGGAAATAACGCCGGTGTCGTCCAGTTTTAACCACGCTGGCGGCAAATCTATGAAGAACGTTAACGCATCACCGGCGTCGGGATCAGCCGCAAAAATTTTATACGAGTACAGTTGATCTTCCAGCGTCACCGTATCCGGCTGGCTGGCGATGACCGGCAGATCATTCACATTCTTCACACGCAATGAGAATTGTTGTGTCACCGTCAAACCTTGTTTGTCAGAAACACGCACGGTAACAGCGTAGCGTCCAACATTTTCATTGGCCGGCGTGCCGGAAATTCTTCCATCATTCGCGAGCTTCAACCACGTCGCCTCCGTTTCCAATGATCGCGTGAGAATATCTCCCGCGTCCGGATCCGTGGCGATGATTTGATAAAAGTATAACAGATCTTCGGTCGCTAAAGTATCCGGCTTCGAGGTAATTTGCGGCGGGCGATTGTTGTTGATGACTGTGAGCGTGAAGCTTTGGGTCGCTTGCGCGCCGAGCTTGTCTTTTATTGTCAAAGTAATTGCAACTTCACCGGCAGCGTTTGCCGGCGGCGTGCCCAACAATTTCAATTGCGCGTTATCGACTTGCAGCCAAGTTGCATTCGGCGCCGCCACAAAACTGAGACTCAGCGGATCGACGGAATCAAAATCATGCGCTTGCACTTTATATGAATACGCTTGGCCGGCCGGCGCTTCCGTCACCGGGGAGGAAGTGATCGACGGCGGCACATTCGCCAGCGCGCCGTCGCCTTTGAGCGCTTGCACAAAAATATCGGAATCGTCGCGGCGGCTATCATCCCATGCCACCAAGCTTCCGCCTTCACCGAGAAAAGCATCGGGCAGCGCTAAAACCGCCGGTTGCTGTTTGGCGCCGCTGTCGTTGGTGATGAAAATGCCGTTCGTCGCCCACAGCGCTTTCCCGGTTTTATCCAAACGCTGTGCGGCGATGTTGGTGCCGGAGCCGCGCTCATCCGTCCATACGCAAATTAAACCGCCGCTGCCGTCTGCGACCGCGCGCGGCTCAAATTGCTCCTGGCTCGTCGCGGCAATGGCAACGCCGTCGGTTTGCCAACGCGCTTGCCCGGCCGCGGTGAGCGCTTGCGCATACACATCCGGTTTGCCGGAACGTTTGTCTTCCCAAACCACCAGCATGCCGTCGCTGCCGTCACTGAAAATTTGTTGGGCGTATTGATCGTTCGTCGCTTTACAAACGGCGACGCCGGGAAGCCCCCACTGCAAAATTCCGGCGGCATCGATTTTTTGCGCGTAAAGATCAAACGTGCGATTGCGATCGTCGCCCCAAATCACGAACGTGTTGTCGTTGGAAAAATAAATCGCCGGCGTGAGCGGCGTGCTGCGCACATTCGTGACGAACACGCTCGCGTTCCATTTCGGATTCGCCTGCGCATCAAAACGCAGCGCCGCCACGCGGTCGAGGCCGCTGCTGTTGTCGCTCCAGGCAACGACCACGCCGCCGTCCGTCGTCGCGGCCGCTTCGCCTAAAATTTGATTGCCGCTGCCTTGCGCCACGGCGCGGCCGGTCGTGGCGAGCAGAATTTTTCCAGCGCCATCGACGCGCTGCAAGAAAACATCTTCGTTGCCGGTTTTATATTCGCGCCACAACACCAACGCGCCATCGACACCATCGCTCACGGCTTGCGGCTCGGCTTGTTTGCCGCTGAGACGAACGATCGAGGCGCCGCCCACACCCCACAACAAATTGCCGGAAGCGTCGAGGCGTTGGCCGAAGATATCGCCGTCGTCGTTACGCAAATCTTGCCAAAAAATTAAAATACCGCCGTTGCCATCGGAAATCGCGGTTGGCGCAATCTGATCTTTCGTTGCCGTCGCGACGAGAATGCCGTTCGGCTTCCACGCCGGCTGGCTGAGCGCGTTGAGATGCTGCGCATAAATCGCCCAATGATTATCGCGCTCATCTTGCCAAACGACAAAAGCGCCCTGCTTGCCAGCGCTGACGAGCCGCGGCACATTTTGCTCGCCGGAGGTCACGATCAGCGGTAAATTATAAGCGATCGCTTGACTGAAGAGGTGAGTTGGGAAAAGCGTGGTCGAGGTGATAATCGCGAGAATGGAAGCACGCCGCCAAACACTACCCAACACCGACTTCATCACGAATTGCGGCTTCATCCGAAAAATGGTTAGCAAAAAATCTTGTATTAAAGCGCTTTTGCTGCGAGCGCCACGAGCGTCAAAATGGAAAACAGATCCAACTTGTCGCATTGTCGTGCCATGTTGCATGTTGACATCTCCCCGGCCTGGATGGGTTGTTTCATCGTCCTTTGAATTGTTGCTCTCCTTAGCTGTTTCCCCATCATCTTTCCATGATGTTAATTAATTGCCCCGTTGCTCCCTGTGGGCATCGCGCGCGTGGCACGGCCTTCCTCTTTCGCCTAACGTACTTTTAATCTTTTTTTCTTTTTATCTGTTTGTCTTTTTTCTTTTTATCTTTTTATTTCGGCGGGTCCGGCGGCTCCGGCAATAATGTCTTGCCCGAGGTCGTCGCTTTCGTCGAATTTTTTAGCAGAAACGCCGCGGAACCGCCACTCACCAGCGCCGCGCCGGTAACATACCAGAGCCAACTGCGGCGGCGCGGCATTTGCGTTGGCGGCGGCAAAATGAGATTGGCTTCTTGAACCATCAAACTGTCCGGCGCCGCGGCAATGATTTCCGGCGCCGGCTCATCTAAAAGCGAGGCGTCCAGTGACACGCTTTCAACCGGCACGATGATCTCCGGCGACTGCAATAAATTTTGCAGCAGCTCGCGTAAGGGAAAAACGTGCGGTTGATGAAGATCGCCGGCACATTCTTGCGAATAAATTTTTGTCATTTGCCCGGACGCGCCGTCGAGCCAACGTAAAGTCAGTTGCCATGAATTTTCCGCTGCGGCAACTTTCTCAACTGCGAAAACGATGACATAGTCGAGCGCCAGATTTTGACAAAACACCAGCGCGCTGTCGGCAATCGCCGGCGAAAAATCATGCCGCTTTTTCAGATAAGCCGCGAGCGAAGTTTCCGAGACGAGCGCGTACGGCGTTTCTTGCTGGCAGACTTGCGCCAGCGCTTGCACGAAAGCCTGGCTCTGTTTGCGCGCGAGCACTTTGCCGGAGAGGTCGAGAATCGCGAGGCGCTCCGGCGAAGTTTGCGCGGTCTGCGCCAATAATGGCAACGCCAAGCATAAACTTAAACCGCCGGCCCAGAACATATTTTGATAGGGCTTTGTTTTAAAATTGCGCCAGCTCATATCGTTCGACAATTTAAATAAACGTTCATAACTTTTCGCGCGGCATTTGTTGAACGTGAGAGAAACAACAAATCTGGTGCCAGAAGGAAGTTACAGATTCGGCGGAAAAACTTTGAGTTTAAATCACGGAAGACGAGAGCGCCTGATCGGATGGTTTCAATTCCGTATATGTCAAATGAGTTTGTTCGATGCTGAAACAGTTGGGCTAAATAAAATAAGGGGACAATAAAATTCTTTCTTAAAATTTCCCTTGACAACGCCATCAGTTTTTTCGTATCTTGAAATAGGACTAAAAAAGTCGGATTTAAGAACCAGAACGATATGTTGAAACTGTCACGAAAATCTGAGTACGGCATCATTGCGCTGAAGCATATTTTGAATAAGCGTCTTGGCCAAACCTCCAGCGCGCGTGAAATTGCCGAGCAATACCATATTCCGGTGGAGTTGATGGCGAAGGTTTTGCAGAAACTGGCGAAGGATGGCCTCTTGCAAAGCGTGCAAGGCATCAACGGCGGTTATGCGCTGGCCCTGTCGCCTAAAAAAATTTCCATTGCCGATGTGGTGGAAAGCATCGATGGGCCGATTGGCATTGTCGAATGTGTGACGAGCGAGGAGGAGTGCAAGTGTGTTCAATATACGACGGGCGTGTGCAATATCAGCGACCCGTTCATGCAAATTCAAGGCAAGTTTAAAAATTTTCTCAGCGGCATTTCGCTCGCTGATTTAAACGCGCCGCAACCCGAACTGGTGAGATTATCGTAACGCCCCGCCTGGCGGGGCAAACTAAAAAATCTACGGACGCAGTCTTTGCGGCCGGGATAGTTTTTACGGAATAACACAATAAAATTTTTCAGGAGATTCGCCATGATTACGATTACCGCAAAAGCAGCAACCGAAATTCAAAAAATCATCGCGCAAGAAAACAGCGGCGCTTTGGCGCTGCGCGTCGGCGTGCAGGGCGGCGGCTGCTCCGGCTTGAGTTATTTTCTGTCGTTGGACAAAGACGCCCGCCCGGATGACAAAGTCTTCGAAACGAGCGGCGTGAAAGTGTATTTGGATTCGAAGAGCGCCTTGTATTTGGAAGACACCCAGGTGGATTTCACCGACGGCCTGCAAGGCTCCGGCTTTACCTTCAATAATCCGCAAGCGGTTCGCACCTGCGGCTGCGGCAATTCGTTCTCGGCGTAGCCGGCGGCAAAGAGCAAACGGCAAAAAGCAAATGGCTCCGACTTCCTTTTAAAAAGTTGAAAGGAAAATCGGTGTAACTTGCTTGAACTGGATGATTTTGTTATGATCAAAACCAACGGACAATATCGTCACAGCAAACAACGCGTGCGGATTCTCGAGTTGCTGCACCATACCAAGAGTCATCCGACGGCGATTATGATCTTCGAGGAACTACGCCGCGAGATTCCCTCGCTCAGCTTGGGAAATGTTTATCGCAATCTCAACATCCTCGTCGAGCAAAGCTTGATTCGCGAGCTTAAAATGGGCAGCACGTATGATCGCTATGACGGGACAGTGGCGCCGCACTATCATTTTATCTGCGAAACCTGCGGCGAAGTTTCCGATCTCGAGCTGCCGCACGACGCCGCGTTGAATGGCAAAGTGCAAAAGCTCACCAAAGGCCGCGTCAATTATCATCGCCTAGAGTTTTACGGCGCGTGCGCCAAATGTTTGTCGACGCGACAAGAATATTCACGCATGGAAACGAGATTAAATTAATGAGCACCGAATTAACCGCGATCGAACGGCTCACGAAGAGCGAGTACAAATACGGCTTCACCACCGATGTCGCCACCGACGTCGCTCCCAAAGGCTTGAATGAAGACATCGTTCGTTTGATCTCTTCAAAAAAGCACGAGCCGGAATTTATGCTGGCTTGGCGGTTGAAGGCTTTTCGTTATTGGCAGAAAATGACGGAACCGCAATGGCCGAATGTGCATTATCCGCCGATCGATTATCAGAACACGATTTATTACGCCGCGCCGAAACCCAGCAAAAAGCTTGAGAGTCTGGATCAAGTAGATCCCGAAGTGCGAGCCACTTTTGAAAAGCTGGGCATTTCGCTGGATGAGCAAAAGCGTCTTTCCGGCGTGGCGGTTGATGCGGTAATGGATAGTGTTTCCGTTGCCACCACTTTTAAAAAGGAACTGGCGCAGCTCGGCATCATCTTTTGCTCCTTTTCAGACGCCGTGCAAAATCATCCGGAGTTGGTGAAAGAATATCTCGGCTCCGTGGTGCCGTATACGGATAATTATTTTGCCGCGTTGAATTCGGCGGTTTTTAGCGATGGCTCGTTTTGCTACATTCCCAAAGGCGTGCGTTGTCCGATGGAGTTGTCGACTTATTTCCGGATCAATACCGCAAACACCGGCCAATTCGAGCGCACGTTGATCGTTGCAGAAGAGGGCAGTTACGTCAGCTATCTGGAGGGTTGCACCGCGCCGATGCGTGACGAAAACCAATTGCACGCCGCCGTGGTGGAGTTGGTGGCGCATAAAAATGCCCAGATCAAATACTCCACCGTGCAGAATTGGTATCCCGGCGATGTCAACGGCAAAGGCGGCATTTATAATTTCGTCACCAAGCGCGGCATTTGTTTGGAAGAAAATGCCAAGATTTCGTGGACGCAAGTCGAAACCGGTTCAGCGATTACCTGGAAATATCCCGGCGTCATCTTGAAGGGAGACAATTCCGTCGGTGAGTTTTATTCGGTGGCGGTGACCAACAATCGCCAACAGGCGGATACCGGAACGAAGATGATTCACCTCGGCAAAAATACCAGGAGCACCATTGTTTCAAAAGGCATCTCGGCCGGCCGGGGCAACAACTCTTATCGCGGCCTGGTTAAAGTCAGCCCCAAAGCCGACGGCGCGAGAAATTTTTCCCAATGCGATTCGCTGTTGATCGGCGATAAATGCGGCGCGCACACGTTTCCCTATTTGGAAGTCGCCAATAAGACGGCAAAAATCGAGCACGAAGCGACGACTTCAAAAATCGGCGAAGATCAATTGTTCTATTGCAAACAGCGGGGCATTTCCACCGAAGACGCGATCGGCCTGATCGTCAATGGTTATTGCAAAGAAGTCTTCCGCGAATTGCCGATGGAGTTTGCCGTCGAAGCGCAGAAATTGTTGGCGATAAGCTTGGAAGGCAGCGTCGGGTAAAAACGGAGTGCAAACTTTAGTTTGCAGCCATGCGTTCGGTTTTGCAACTTATTTTGCCAAAATCTAAACGGAGTGCAAGACTTAAGTTTTGCAGCAATGCTAAAGCATTGCACTCCGCGAAATGAGAAAGTGAAGATATGTTAGAAATCAGAGGATTGGAAGTATCAGTCGCAGGTCAAAAGATTCTTCGCGGTGTCGATCTAAAAGTCAAAGCTGGCGAGGTGCATGCGATTATGGGGCCGAACGGCTCCGGAAAAAGTACGCTGGCCAATGTGCTCGCCGGCAGAGCAGGATATGAGGTCGATGCCGGTGAAATTATTTATGCAGGCAAAAACCTTTTGGAAATGTCGCCCGAAGATCGCGCCCGCGAAGGCGTCTTTATGGCCTTTCAATATCCCGTCGAGATTCCCGGGGTGAGCATTGCCAACTTTCTCAAGGCCGCTTTCAATGCGATCCGAGAGCATCGCGGGCAGGAAAAGATCGATACGATGGAATTTCTCACGTTGATGAAAGAGAAGATGCGCTTCGTCGGCATGGAGGAAAAGCTGTTGAGCCGCGCGGTCAACGCGGGTTTTTCCGGCGGCGAAAAGAAAAGAAACGAAATCTTTCAAATGGCCTTGCTGTCCCCCAGGTTGGCGATTTTAGATGAAACCGATTCCGGCCTCGATATTGACGCCTTGCGGGTTGTTGCCAACGGCGTGAATAAGCTAAGCAGCAAAGAGAATGCGGTTATCGTCGTTACGCACTATCAACGGTTATTGAATCATATTGTCCCGGATTACGTCCACGTTCTCGTTAAAGGACAAATCGTTGAGTCTGGCGATAAAGAATTGGCTTTAAAGCTGGAAGAGCACGGCTACGATTGGGTAAAAGATGAGTTCGCGGCGCGGGCGGCGGCGTGATTTTGCATCATGGCAAATTATTGATAACCATTTTATTTTTTCGTTTTTGATGCTATATTGAGAAAAGAATTTACCCTTCAAAACATGCTCAAGAAATGAAAAACAAGGAATTCTCCAATGAATTACAAAGCAGATAAAACAGCAATTCGTAAAACGGTTCTCCAGGCATTCGAATTATATAATGAGAATGTCATTGATAAAGAAATTTTTAGAACCGTTGCTGCATCAGCATTGGCTTGGGAAATTACAATGAGCTTGCAAAAGAAGATATTTTCCAAGCAAATGAAAAATGCTCATAAGGACGAACCTGATACAGAAGTCGCTTTGTTTTGAGCCTAAACAAGTGGATGATCGAAATGAATGCAAATGATAAATCCAATGAAAGCAAGATGGCTTCTGTTCCGTCAGGTAATAAAGATTTACCGGATGCTAACAACCCAAAAGAAACTTCTGAAGCCGAACTAACGGCTGATGTGCAAGATATGCCGCCTGAGGTAAGAAGGCAATTTCAAGCAATTTTGGCCATGTTCCAAGCACAAAGGCCAATGTCTAACCCATTGCTGAGCAAATTCAATGAGACTCATATAGACAAATATTTGGATTACCTTCAAAGAGACGATGATAATGCGCATGAATTGAAAAAAAGCAATAGATGGTTTTATCTGGCATACTTTACTCTATCTTTGATTGCGTTGGGTGCTGCAATAGTTTATCTTTTGCCAAATAATAAGGATTTTTTAGAAACAATATTACAAATTCTAATTGCATTGGCAGGTGGAATCGGGGCTGGTTATGGTTTACAATTGCACAAAAAAGGCTAAGTTTATCACACTCAAATTCGCGCCGAACTGAGTTGTCTTATGCGACACGTGATTGAGCTTTAACTTAGGCGAACGAAGGATCCCAGAATCATGGCTTTCAGCGACTACAGAAACATCTCTCAGGTTCAGAAAGAGTTCAGGATTAGATACCGCGAAGAGAAGTTCATAACGGCTCAAGATATCGAACCCCCGACATTCTTTCTGAAAGAATTCCAGTTTAGTCTGGAAAATATAGATGTGTATACCTCGGAAGCGTCACGCGCGGAGGCGATTATTTTCCCGATCATGAGGGAAGTGTATAAGAGCTATCACGACAAGTACTCGCTCTGGATTCAAAAAGCCCTGACTTACAATGACAAGCTCAGTGGCACGCCTGACTACCTTATCGCTGCCAAATCAGCCCTTGGGAAAACAGTCTTGGAAGTGCCGTTAGTGATCATAGCAGAGGCCAAGAAAAATGACTTTGAGCAAGGCTGGGGACAGTGCTTGGTGGAATTGGTCGCGGCGCAGAAAATCAATGGCGAGGCGAATTTGGCGGTGCATGGAATAGTTACCGATGGAAAACTCTGGGAATTTGGCAAGTTGCTGGGAGACACCTTCACGAAGAATATCGAAGGATTTACCGTTGACAACTTGGCTAGACTATTTGGGGTATTGAACTTTATTTTTCAGTCAATTTCGCGAGGCAACGAAGTCGGGATGGCCTAACACAATTCGGTGAAAGTTGAAACACAATGGTGTAGTTTATGACGAAAGAAGGTTACGCTAATTTGACTCTTACGCTCTCCATTATTGCAGCCATTCTGGCATTCTGCGCTGCTCTTGTTGGGTATGTCCGACATGGAGAGATTAGAATTTTTTTAATTGCAGCAGGGATATTTCTGCTTGCGTTTGGTTTCGGGGCAAAGAGCAGAATGATGCCCAGCAAGTAATTTGCTCAACGTGGTGCGTCGTTGGCATTTTAGAAATTTGCAATTTTAAATTGAGGAACAGCGTGAGTGCTCAACATTCCAAGCGGGAAGCCAATACGCCAGGGCGCCGGGCCGATCCATTGCCGGACGGGGGGCTGGAGTCGCGGGCGAGGAAGAAACGCACAGTTCTCTTGCACACTGGCGACCTCTTCCATGTGGCCACGCGGTATCCGCGAAAACCCAAGATGGCAAAGGTTGATCGTCTGGCGGGTATTTTACGCCAAGGCTTGGTCGCGCCGGCCTGCTGCGAGGACGGGTCGGTCTATTCGGATCTCAACATAGTGGTAACCGGCGCTCCGGTGCCATACGACAGCTTGGTCTTTCTGCATCGGTGTGGCCCTGAATCCTCTCTCTATACGATTATTGAGCCAGGCCGATTTATGGTTTTCGTTGATCCGTCGATTCCAGTGTTGACGCCCAAAGAGATGGGGCGCAATTGGGCGATCTTATGCCGGGACGAAGTCTACGTGCGGGATCGTATTGCGCCGGAGAGCTTGACCGGTGTTGCCGTGCATCCCGCGGAT
>Ga0247727_10009204_pt1 | contig 18011 bp, 21 predicted proteins | sample WisWelCaveWW1625_FD_202498 | JGI IMG/M metagenome (GOLD analysis project Ga0247727, IMG submission 202498) | Biofilm microbial communities from Wishing Well Cave, Virginia, United States - WW16-25 | ecosystem: Environmental > Aquatic > Deep subsurface > Groundwater > Cave microbial mat | place...
GCGGCGCAGGGCATGAATGCCGACATCGAGGAGATGGACCAGGTGATCGGGCAGTTTCTCGATTTCGCGCGCGGCGACGGCGAGGCGCGCGAACAGGTGGAGGTGGACGCGCTGGCCGACGAGGTGGCCGCGCATTTCGCGAAGCTCGGCAAGCCCGTGCGGCGCGCGGGCGCGAGCGGCGCGACACTCTCCGCGGCGCGCATGGCGCTGCACCGGGCGCTCATGAACCTGGTGGACAATGCGCTGCGCTACGCCGGAGGAGAAATCGAGGTGGGCGCCTCGAGACACGACGGCAACGTGGTGCTGGAAGTGCTCGACCGAGGTCCAGGCGTACCCGCTGACGAAGTCCAGCGCCTGAAGCGGCCTTTCACCAGGCTCGACGAGGCCCGCAGCGGCCGGGGCGGCGCAGGTCTCGGACTGGCGATCGTAGAGCGCGTGGCGCGGGCCCATGGCGGGCGCTTCGAATTGGCTGCCCGGGACGGTGGCGGGCTGGCTGCCCGGCTCGTCTTGCCAGGCTAGGAGAGCGCGAAGCGCTCGAGCACCTCGTAGCTCGGGCCTTCAGGCGCGAGCTGCGAGTTCACCAGCACGAACTCCGTTACCGGCCATTCGAGCGGCGGCAGCGCAGGCAGCCGCTTCGGCGCGCGCGCCTTGCGGATCAGCGTGACGTGGCCGGCAAGCTCGCGCGTTTCCCCCAAGGCGCGGGCGAGCGCCGCCAGCTCCACCGGGATCTGATCGGGCCCGGCCCAGACAATGCGGTTGTGGTTCCAGTAACGTGCGACTTCAATATGCAACGAAATGCTGCGCCCGCGCACCGCGCGCCCTGTCGCGATCGCCCCCTGGGCATCTGTATCGCCCAGGAATGCGAGCGTCAGGTGGATCATGTCTTCGCGCGTGGCGCGGCCGGCGCAATCCCGCTGCGCCTCGCGCGCCCAGGCAGCAAGCGAGCGCGCGACCACCGGCGGCGGCCAGGAGGCGAAGAACAGGCGCATGCGCGCCGCGCCTTCACTCCTCGGCCAGGTGCCTGCGCGTGAGCGCGGCGAGCGCGCGGACCGAAACGTCGCCAGATTTGTCCAGCTCCGCGGCGATCAGCTCCTGCTCGCGCCGGCCGCGGTTCTGCGACAGCTTCCAGCGCGTCTCGAGCCGCGTCACGGCGATGTCGAAGTTGACGATGCCGTTCAGCATGTTCTCGACGTACTCGGGACGCAGGGCATCGAATTTCGGCAGCCATTGCGGGTCGAGCTCGGCGACCAGCGCGCGCTGCGCGGCGTGCTTCACCGCGCGGTCCCCGCTGAGCGTCACCTTGCCGTAGGCGTGCACGGCTGCGTAGTTCCAAGTCGGTACACGCTCCTGGTCCATATACCAGCGCGGCGAGACGTAGGCGTGCGGACCGGCGAACACCAGCATCACCTCGTCGTCGAAGAATTCCTGCCACTGCGGATTGTTCTTGGCCATGTGCGAGTGGATCACGATGCCCGCCGTGCTGTCGGCGACCGTCACCGGCAGGTGCGAGGCCAGCGGCGTGCCGCCGGTGGCCGTGACCAGGAGGGCAAAGCTGTTGGCGCGCATGAATTCCAGCAGCTCCTTGCGGTCCTCGATGCGGTTGTAAGGCGGCGAATACATGTCAGGCGCTCTCGATCAATGCCACCGCCATCGCGGCGATGCCTTCGCCGCGGCCGGTGAAGCCCAGGCCCTCGGTGGTGGTGGCCTTGAGGTTGACCGCGGACGGGGCGACCGACAGATCCGCTGCGATGTTTGCAGTCATGGCGGGGAAATGCGGCGCCATGCGCGGCGCCTGCGCGATGACGGTGGCATCCACGTTGACGACGCGGACCTTGAGCGCGGCGAGCTTGGCGGCCACGTCGCGCAGCAGCCTGCGGCTGTCGATTTCCGAGTACTGCGCGTCGTTGTCCGGATAGTGCCGGCCGATATCGCCCAGGCCCGCCGCGCCGAGCAGGGCGTCGCAGATCGCGTGCAGCAGCACGTCCGCATCGGAATGCCCTTCCAGCCCGAGGTGGAAGGGAATGTGCACGCCGCCGATCACCAGCTTCCTGCCGGGGACCAGAGCGTGCACGTCGAAACCCTGGCCGATTCTCATGTCATCGCCTCGAGAGAATCTCCTGGGCGATGGCGAGATCTTCAGGCCAGGTCACCTTCAGGTTCTCGCGGCTGCCAGGCACCAGGCGCGGCTTCAAGCCCAACTGCTCCACCGCGCTCGACTCGTCGGTCACCGCGCCCGTCGCCTGGCGCAGCGCCTGCACCAGCAGCCCGGCGCGGAACATCTGCGGCGTCTGCGCCAGCCACAATTGGTTGCGCTCCTCGGTGCCGGCAATCCGCTGGGCGCCGGTCTCATCCTTGCCCACGCGCTTCACCGTGTCCGCGGCGGGCAACGCGAGGATGCCGCCGATCTCGTCGTTGCGGCAATCTTCATAGAGCCGCTGCAGGTCGGCGCTCGGCAGGCAGGGCCGCGCCGCGTCGTGCACCAGCACCCAATCGTCGGCTTGCACTGCCGCCATCGCCGCCACCAGCCCGTTGTACACGGAGTCGCGCCGCGACTCGCCGCCGCAGTACAGCGGCTCGATCCTGCCGGCGAAGGCGCTCCAGTCGTAGTCGGCAAAGGTTTTGTCCCCAGGCGCGAGCACCACGAACACCATCTCCACCGGCGGCCGGCACAGGGCCGCTACGGCGTGCCACAGCATCGGTTTGCCTGCGAGGGCGAGGTATTGCTTGGGCTGCGCGGCCGCGAAGCGGCTGCCGCTGCCCGCCGCCGGGATCAGGGCATAGCAGGTCAACGCAAAAGCTCCATATATTCAAGCAAGTATAATTGCTTTCGGCATGCTCCGCGACCCGCTCCCCGGAACGCCGCACGACGCCTGGTTCGCCGGCTCGGCGGATGCGCTCGGCCTGTGCCGGATCGCCGCCGTGTCGCGCCCTCTCGCCGTGGTCAGCGCAACCGCGCTCGATGCGCAGCGGCTGGTCGAGGAACTCGCCTGGTTCGCGCCGCAGTTGCGCGTTTGCCAACTGCCCGACTGGGAGACGCTGCCCTACGACTCGTTTTCGCCGCACCAGGACCTGGTCTCCGAGCGCCTGTCGACGCTCTACCGGATCCAGCGCGGCGAATTCGACATTGCGGTCGTGCCCGCGCAAACGGCGCTGGTGCGCCTGTGCCCGCCGTCCTACCTCGCCGCGCGCACTTTCTTCCTCGAGCAGGGCAAGCCGCTCGACCTCGAGGCGCTGCGAGCGCAGCTTGCGGTAGCCGGCTACCACCACGTCACCCAGGTCGTGGCCCCCGGCGAATTCTGCATCCGCGGCGGACTGATCGATCTCTTTCCCGCGGGCAGCCAGCTGCCCTACCGACTGGACCTGGACGACGAAGTCATCGAGACGATCCGCACTTTCGACGTGGACACGCAGCGCACGCTGTACGCGGTGAAGGAAGTGCGCATGCTGCCGGCGCGCGAGTTCCCGCTGGATGACGCCGGTCGCGCGAAATTCCGCAGCCGCTTCCGGGAGATGTTCGAAGGCGACCCGTCCAAGAAGGGCTTGTACCGCGACGTCTCCAACGGCATTGCCGCCGCGGGCATCGAGTATTACCTGCCGCTTTTCTTCGACACGGTGGCAACGATCTTCGACTACCTGCCGCAGGACGCGACCTTGGTGCGGCACGGTGACGTGCCGGCCGCGGTGGAAACGTTCTGGCGTGACACGCAATCGCGCTACAGATTGCTCGGCGGCGAGCGCGAGCGGCCGCTGCTGCCGCCCGCGCAGATCTTCGTGCCGGCGGAAGAGTTCCACCTGGCGGCGAAGCGCTTCCCGCGCGCCGAGCTCGAGCAAAGCCTGGCCAGCGAGGCCCTGCCCGCGCTCGCGGTGGACCGGCGCGCGCAGGACCCGCTCGCCGCTTTCAAGCATTTCCTCGCCGGCTGCGGCCTGCGCGTGCTGGTCACCGCCGAATCCGCCGGGCGGCGCGAGACCATGCTCGGCAACTTCGCCGATTACGGGCTGCGGCCCGCGCCCTGCGCGAACTTCGAAGCATGGCTGCGCGCGAGCGATCACCTGGCCATCACCGTGGCGCCGCTCGGCGCCGGGTTCGCGCTGCGCGCGGAAGGCTGGTGCGTGGTCACCGAAGCAGAGCTCTACGCCGGCACGGTGCGGCGCCGCGCGAGGGATGCGCAGAAGAAAAGCTCCGTCGAGGGCATGTTGCGCGATCTGTCGGAGCTGCGCATCGGCGACCCGGTGGTGCACGCGCAGCACGGCATCGGCCGCTACCAGGGGCTCACCGGCATGGACCTGGGCGAAGGGCCGACCGAGTTCCTGCACCTGCAATACGAGGGCGGCGACAAGCTCTACGTGCCGGTGTCGCAGCTGTCGGTGATTTCGCGCTACTCCGGCGCCGAGGCCGAAGCCGCACCGCTGCACAAGCTGGGCAGCGGGCAATGGGACAAGGCGAAGGCGCGCGCAGCAAAGCAGGTGCGCGACACGGCCGCCGAACTGCTCGCGCTCTACGCCAGGCGCGCGGCGCGCCAGGGCCATGCCTTCCGCGTCCAGGCACACGACCTGGACGCCTTCGCCGACGGATTCGGCTTCGAGGAGACGCCCGACCAGGCCGGCGCCATCCAGGCGGTGGTAGAGGACATGGGCACGGGCAAGCCGATGGACCGGCTGATCTGCGGCGACGTCGGCTTCGGCAAGACCGAGGTGGCGCTGCGCGCGGCCTTCGTCGCGGTCGCCGACAAGAAGCAAGTGGCGATCCTCTGCCCCACCACGCTGCTGGTGGAGCAGCACTTCCAGACTTTCTCCGACCGCTTCGCCGACTGGCCGGTGAAGATCGCCGAGTTGTCGCGCTTCAGGACCGGCAAGCAGGCCGCGGACACGCTCGAGGCGCTGGCCGCGGGCGAAGTGGACATCCTCATCGGCACGCACAAGCTGCTGTCGAAAGACGTGAAGTTCGAGCGCCTCGGCCTGGCCATCATCGACGAAGAGCACCGCTTCGGTGTGCGCCAGAAGGAGGCGCTGAAGGCGCTGCGAGCGGAAGTGGACGTGCTCACGCTCACCGCCACGCCGATTCCCAGGACGCTGGCGATGTCGCTCGAGGGGCTGCGCGATTTCTCCGTCATCGCCACCGCGCCGCAGAAGCGCCTCGCCATCAAGACCTTCGCCGCGCCTTTCTCCGAGGGCCTGATCCGCGAGGCGGCGCTGCGGGAATTGAAGCGCGGCGGCCAGGTGTACGTCCTGCACAACGAGGTGGACACCATCGAGCGCATGCATGAACGCCTGGCGAAGCTGCTGCCAGAGGCGCGCATCGCGGTGGCGCACGGCCAGATGCGCGAGCGCGACCTGGAACGCGTGATGCGGGATTTCTACGCCCAGCGCTCGAGCCTGCTGCTTTGCACCACCATCATCGAGACCGGCATCGACGTGCCCACAGCCAACACCATCGTCATCCACCGCGCGGACAAGTTCGGGCTCGCGCAACTGCATCAGCTGCGCGGGCGCGTCGGCCGCTCGCACCACCAGGCCTACGCCTACCTGCTCACGCCGCCCGAGGAAGCGATCGGCGCGCAGGCGAAGAAGCGCCTGGAGGCGATCCAGCAGATGGAAGAGCTCGGCTCGGGTTTCTACCTCGCCATGCACGACCTGGAGATCCGCGGCGCGGGCGAAGTGCTGGGCGAATCGCAGTCGGGCGAGATCCAGGAAGTGGGCTTTAACCTGTACACGCAGATGTTGGAACGTGCCGTACGGGCTCTCAAGTCAGGGCGCCATGTCGACCTCGAGCAGCCGCTGGACATCGCCACCGAGATCAACCTGCACACCCCCGCGCTGCTGCCCGCGGCCTATTGCAGCGACGTGCACGAGCGGCTCACGCTGTACAAGCGCATGGCGAACTGCGAAGCGCGCGAGCAGCTCGACGAACTGCGCGAGGAGCTGGTCGACCGCTTCGGCAGCCTGCCCGAGGCGGCGCAGGCCCTGCTCGAGTGCCACGCGCTGCGCATCGCGGCGAAGCCGGTGGGCGTGGCGCGCGTGGACGCGACGCACGAGGCGGTGCAATTGCAGTTCGTGAAGAATCCGCCCATCGACGGCGCAAAAATCATTTCCATGGTCGAGCGGCGCAAGGACCTGCGCCTGTCGGGTCCCGAGAAGCTGCGCCTGGAGGCGAAGATGCCCGGCTGGCCCGAGCGGGCCCAGGCGGTGAAAGACCTGCTCGTGCAGCTCGCCGCGTGAACCTCGTCGTGCAGGGGCCCGGGGTCACGACCGCGCAGGCCTCCGAGCTCGCGCGCCTTTGCGGCGCGCGGGCGTTCGAGCAAATCGGCGCGACGGCGTACCGCCTGCGCGGTGCGTCCGCCAACCCGGCAGTCGCCGCCTTCTGCTTCGAGCACAAGCTCGACTGCGCGTGCGTGCCCGAGGGCCTGCGTTTCGCCGACCTTAAGCTGCTCGCGCTGGACATGGATTCGACGCTGATCACCATCGAGTGCATCGACGAGATCGGGGACATGGCCGGCAAGAAAGCGCAGATCGCGGAGATCACCGCGCGGGCGATGCGTGGCGAGATCGCCTACCCGGAGAGCCTGCAGCGGCGCGTCGGGCTGCTCGCGGGACTGGGGATCGAGGCGTTGCAGCGTGTCTATGACGAACGGCTCAGGCTGTCGCCGGGGGCGGAACAGCTTATCGACGCCTGCAAAAAGCACGGCGTTAAGCTGCTGCTGGTGTCCGGGGGATTCACCTTCTTCACCGACCGGCTGAAACAGCGCCTGGGGCTGGACTTCACCCTCTCCAACCAGTTGGAGATCGACGAGGGAAGGCTGACGGGGAGACTGGTCGGGCGGATCGTGGATGCCAAAGCGAAAGCGGCGCGCTTTCGCGAATTAGCGCATGCGCTGGGCGCGTCGCGCGGGCAGACGGTGGCGATCGGCGACGGGGCGAACGACCTCCCGCTGCTCGGGGAAGCAGGGACTTCGGTGGCCTACCGGGCGAAGCCCCTGGTCCAGGCGAAAGCAGGATGTGCGCTAAACTACTCAGGACTGGACGGGGTGATCCACCTGTTCGAGTGACTGCATGGACATTCTACGCCTCCTTGCCGTTCCTATCCTCCTGGCTGCCGGTTGCTCGACCCTGCCCGCTCCCGCCGGCACGCAGCCTGCGACGATCGAATCCTTCCGCGCCAACCCTGCGCTCTGCGGCCACGCCGGCAGCCCGATCTGCGAGGCGCGCGTCAACCATGTCGAGGGCAGGCCGGTGTTCGTTTTCTCCTCGGCCGTCGAGGTGGCGCCAGGCCTGCGCACGCTCGGCCTGTTTTGCAAGCTGAACCTCAGCATCATGATTGGCGACGCGCAGAGCTTCCAGCGCGAGGTCGAGGTGCTGCTGGCCCCGGGAGGGCGCTACCGCGTGGACGCGCGCATGGAGCCGCGCCCATGCACCATGGTGCTCATCGACGAGGCCTCGGGCAAGACCGCGGGGACGGTGCGCTAGCGATGATCTAGAATAGCGCCGCAGTTCGACCTAACCCGGGAGAATAGAAATGTTCAAGACCGCGTTTGCCCTGCTCCTCGCCCTCGCCGTGACTCCGGCCTTCGCCCAGCAGAAGAACTGCGAAGAGCTCAAGGGCGAGATTGACGCCAAGATCCAGAAGAACGGCGTGAAGGTGTTCTCGCTCACCATCGTCGGATCCGACGCCAAGGAAGACGGCAAGGTCGTCGGCACCTGCGAAGGCGGCAGCAAGAAGATCGTCTACAAGCGCGGGGGATAAACCCCCGGCTTCCCGGGTCGCAGCGGCTACTTCGCCGCGACCACCATGATCTCGACCAGCGCGTTGGGATCGGCCAGTTTTGCCTCCACGCAGGCGCGCACCGGGAGGTTCTTCGCGTCCACCCAGCGCGTCCACACCTCGTTCATCGGCGCGCGGTTGCGGATGTCGGTCACCCAGATGGTGGCCGACAGGACCTTCGACTTGTTCGAGCCGCACTTGGCCAGCAGACGGTCGATGTCCGCCAGCACTTCCTCGGTCTGTCCCTTGACGTCCTTCTTCAGGTCCTTGGCGACGACTCCGGCGAGGTAGACGGTGTCGCCGTGCTCGGCGGCCTGCGACAGGATCGGGCCTGGTTCATGGCGCGTGATGCTCATCTCGCGGTCTCCTTCGGGTTGAGGGAGTCGCGATCATACCCGGCGACGCGCTGGTAGCGGTCCGACATCTCCCGCAGTTCCGCTTCGCCGATCACGTCTTCGATGCGCCCGAACGGCTTGTCGCCCGTGCGCTCGTAGATCTCGCGCAGGATGGCATCCGGCGGGTTGCTCCGGTTCTCCAGCACCACGCTCGAGGTAGGCGCCAGGCGCTTCGCCTCGTACGCCGCGAGCGCCGCGACCGGCTCGTTCCTCGCCAGCTCGTCGGCGAGGACATGCGCGTCGAGGATCGCCTGCCCCGCCCCGTTGGAGCCCCTGGGAACCATCGGGTGCGCGGCGTCGCCCAGCAGCGTGACGCGCCCGAAGCTCCAGCGCGCGAGCGGGTCCTTGTCCACCATCGGGTACTCGAGCACCATGTCCGTTGCGCTGAGCATCGCCGGGATGTCGAGCCAGTCGAAGCGCCAGTCCGCGACGTGCGCAACAAAATCCCCGATGCGCGCCTTGCGGTTCCAGTCCCACTGCTGGTACCGCGGCGTCTCGATCTCGAACACCCAGTTGATGAGCTGCGTGCCGTCGTCATGCGTTCGAATGGGATAGATCACCATCTTGCCGGTGGCCAGCCAGCCAGCGCGCACCATGGTCGCGCCGCCGAGGTAGGGCGGCCAGCGAGTCACGCCGCGCCACATGTTGACGCCCGAGTAGCGCGGCGCTCCGTCCTGCGGGAACAATTGCCTGCGCAGCACCGAGTGAATGCCGTCGCAGCCGACGGCGGCGGTCCCGCGCCCGCTCGAGCCGTCGTCAAAGCGCAGCTTGACGCCCCCCGCGTCCTGCTCGAAGCCCGTGCACTGCTTGCCCAGCTCAACGTTTCCCGCGCGCTCAAGGAGCGCAGCCTGCAGGTCGGCGCGGTGGATGGAAAACTGCGGCCAGCCGAGGCCAGCGCGCCGGCCGAGCGGTTCCTGGTAGATGAGCTGGCCGAAGCGGTTGTAGAAATGCGATTCGGCCGTCTCCACCGCCGCGCGCGCGAGCGCCGGCTCGAGGCCCAGCTCGGCGAGGATCTTCGTGCAATGCGGCAGCAGGTTCACGCCCACACCGACCGCGTTGATTTCCGGCGCGGCTTCGAACACGCGGCAGGCGACGTTGCGGCGGCGCAGCTCGAGCGCGAGCGTCAGGCCGCCGATGCCGCCGCCTACGACTAGTACTTCCTGCATCAGTCGGGCGTGATCCCCGCGGCGCGCACCACCTGCGCCCAACGCTCCGAATCCGCGCGCGTCAGTTGCGCCAGGCGCTCGGGCGTTCCGCCCACCGCCTGCAGGCCCTGCTTGGCGAGCGCCTCGGCAGTGGCGGGCACCTTGAGCAGCGCATTGAGTTCCGCGTTCAGTTTCGTCACTGCCTCCTGCGGCGCTCCCGCGGGCAGGTAGATGCCGAACCAGATGTCGGTGTCGATGTTGCGGATGCCCGATGCCTCTGCCAGTGACGGCACCTGCGGCGCGGCGGGCGAGCGCTCGGTGCCTCCCGCGGCAAGCATCTTCAGCCTGCCCGCCTGCACCAGCGGCAGCACGACGTGCACGGTAAGGAACATCACCTGTATCTGCCCCCCGAGCAGGTCCTGCGTCGCCGGGCCGGTGCCCTTGTAGGGAATGTGCACCATGCGCGTTCCGGTCTGCTGCTTGAACAGCTCCATCGCCAGGTGGTGCGGCGTGCCGTTGCCCGGTGAGCCGTAATCCAAGCGCCCCGGTTTCGCGCGCGCGAGCGCGATCAGCTCCCGCACGCTGTTCGCGGCGACCGAGGGATGCGTCACCAGCGCGAGGCTGCCCACGGCGAGCAGCGCGACCGGCGTGAAATCCTTCACCGGGTCGTAAGGGATGCTCTTGTACAGGCTGCGGTTCATCACCAGCGTGCTCGCGGTGACCAGCGCGGTGTAGCCGTCGGCGGGCGACCTGGCCACCGCCTCGGTGCCGATGTTGCCGCTGGCGCCGGCGCGGTTCTCCACCACCACCGGCACTTTCCAGCGCTCGGAGAGCCCCGGTCCGAGGGTGCGCGCGAGGATGTCCATGCCGGTGCCCGGCGTGAACGGAACGATCAGCTTGATCGGCTTGGAGGGATAGGTCTCCTGCGCCTGCGCCTGTGCGGCGAAGGCAAGGGCCAGCAGCGCGATCTTGAATCTGTGCATCTTCACCCCTTAGTGAATATTGGACCGCCGCAGTATTTCCGCAACCAGCGCCTTGAGCGCTTCGCCTTCCGCGGCGGTGGGCTGCGAGGGCGAGGCGTCCAGCCTTGCCTCCTCGTCCTTCGGCCCCGCCACGCCGAGCGTGCGCCAGCGCGTCCCGCGGAAGGAGCCGTCCGCTTCCAATCGGCCGCCGACGTTCTCCTGGAAGGACACCACATCCTTGCCCAGCTCCGCGCGGTACATCACCATGTCGTTGGCGCTGATCGGCGTGCCTTGCGCATCGAGCACCACCAGCAGGTGGCGCATGCCCTTGCCGGGATCCGTAAGCTCCACCGTGAGCTGCTCCCAACCCGCGATGGCGGCGCCTTCCGGCTTGCCGGTGATTTCGGGCGGCGCCACCGGACGGCGCTTGACGAGGGCGTCGTCCGGCAGCGGCGCGAGGAGCGCGTGCCAGGGCGCGAGGGGTTGCGGGGTCAACGCCCGCTCGCCGATCCCTCAGCCCAGTTTCTGCAGGATGCCGGAAAACTCTTCCTTGTCGAAGGCGCGCAGGGTCTGCCCGCGCAGGTTGCCCGCCATGCTGATGGCGAGCGAGAACGCAGACATGGATTCGCCGTTCGGCGCTTCGAACACCCCGACCAGGTCATAGACGCCCATCGTCCAGTAGATGTTCTTCACGGTAACGCCGAACTTTTTCCCCATTTCCCTGACTGCTTCGGAACGCTTGACGCTGTCCTTGATGCTCTTGATGCCCTGGTCGGTAAAGTTGCCGAGTGTGATGAAAGTAGCCATGACGGTTCCTCCTCCTGTGAAAAATCTCAGCCGCGCGTGACATGCGCAGCCACGCACAGCCAGCGCCCTTGCCGGCGTGCCCAGATGTCGGTGTAGCGCCCGACGCCATCCTTGCCGTCTGATTTCCGAAAGACGGTCTTGGCGTGGATGATCGCAAAGTCGCCCATGAGCCGGATCTTCACCTCGCGCGGCTCGAGGCCCTTGAACGGGACCGGCCTGACGACCTGGGCCAGGAAGCCGGCGCGGTCGACCAGCGTGCCGTCGGGACTGGTATTCTGGAAATCGTCCGCAAGCTGCTGTTCGAACCAATGCACGTCCGAGTTCTGCACCGCGTCCACGTAGCCCTTGTTCAGCTTCTCGAGGACTTGCAGGTCCATCGAATGGATTTCTGCTTGCATGCCCATTTCCCTCCCTCGGCTCAGGATGCAAGCGCTAGGCTAAACGAAAGCGCCGCAGCAAGGGAAGCGGCCGTGCGCTTTAGCGCAAGGGGATCGCGCCATTTGCTTGGATCACACGGTCTCCCTGGGGACTCTGCACGAATTCTAGGAATTTCCTTACGGCGGGCGTCGGCTCTCCCCTGGTGACGAAAAGAAAGTCCCGCGTCAGAAAATAGCGGCCGCTCTTTACATTCTCCGCGGTGGGAGCAATGCCGTTCAGCGCCAAGGCCTTCACCTTGCCTCCGCTTTGCTCCACTACGGTCATGCTCGTCATGCCGAGTGCATGGGGCGTCTGCGCGAGCCCTTTGGCCATGTCGCCACCGCGGGCCATGACCTTTGCCGACTCGAGCTCTTTCAGCGCCTTGAAGCAGCCGAGCTTCGCGCGGATCACCTCGGGGTCCACTTCCGCAGGCGGCCGGGTGAGCACGGTAATGGGACTATCGGGGCCGCCCAGGGGTTGCCAGGTGCGAATCCTGCCGCTGTATGCATCGCAAACCTGCGACTCGGTGATGCTGGCAATGGGGACGCTGGCGTTGACCGCGAACACGATCGCCCCCTTCGCCACCTCGATGACTCTCAGGTTTCCCTTCTGCACATCCTCGGGCTTGATACCGTGGCTGGCCAAGGCGATCTGAATCTTCCCTTCGGCCAGAGCCTGGAGCCTTGCCCCGGTTCCCAGGCCCTTGCCGATGCCGACTTGAGGATCGGAAGAATGCTGTTGATAGGCCGCAGCCAGGGCCTGCGCGAGCGGGAGCATGCCGCTGGAGCCGTCGAGGACGACCTGATCCGCTCCCCAGGCCAACGATGCCACCAGCGCCCACGGCAGGGTGACCGTCCAGCGAGAATGCTTGGACAATGGACGAAGCGTCATGGCTTTTCTCTCAACGCCTCAATCTTGATCGGAGGACCGATGGACCTGGTCATCGTAAAGCCAGGTGACGTGCGCGCAGGCCGTGGATCGCACAGCGCGTCGATCATCGAGTTCTCGTAGTGCGTGCGGCGCCACCAGGTGACGAAGCTGTCGGGCTCGCCATCCCAGCCCTTCTGTTGCAGGAAGGGTGTGACGGCCTCGGTGAGCCCCTTCTGCATATCGACGATGGTCCCGTACTGGTCGAACGCCAGGACCTTGACTTCGCGCTTCAGGATGTCAGGAGTTTCCATTGAAGTCTCCCAATCTTGGACAGGAGGCTCACGCAGGTCCGGCCATCTCTCGCGACGCCTAACGCCCCGCTTCGCCGGCGAGCGCGAGCTTGCTCGCGCGGGTCCAGGTGCAAGCGGAGGTTAGCGTGCCCGTGGCTTCAGGTCACGGCGACTGCACTGCACGCTGACGCACTAGGGCCAAGAGGAAGTACGCCAAGATCACGCCAGCAACCATGAGAGTGACATGAAAGACATATTCGATTGCCAATAAGCCGTTCAGGTTAAGTCCATTAGCGACGTGCAGGCTGTCATGTGGCCACCAGCTGAAGAGTAGCCATGCAATGGAGAAGTGTGCCGCAAGCGTCAACCCCTTCGACGCAGGCAGGACAGTCTGCATCAGAGGGTAGCCGAAGATCAGGAACGAGATGCCGAATCCGAACGCGAGCGATTCGGCCACATTTAGAAGTATGAACAGAGGGAGCTGAGCATCCGTGGGCTGTGGAAAGTCGGCTGACGGGCGCCAAAACCCGCCCAGAGGCCCGTTGGGGCTCGCCAAGAACGCGATGACGGCGAGCACGAGTGTTACGACCGACCATTTGATCCAGTTCCGCCTTGCTCCTTTGCCAAGGCTTTGAGTTTCTGTTGCCATGGATCTTCCTCCTTGCGCGAATGAGGCCGTGGTTGCGTAATGTAATCGTAAAGGGACCGCGCCGTCTGCCATGAATGGCCTCACGTAGGCCTTAACACCCGGATCGCCCGGAAGGGCCACGCCAGTATGCCATACCGGAACTCGGCACAGGCATCTCGCCGCAGGATTTTCCCGCGCTGGGTATGATATAAGGTCATACTGGAGGCTGCACATGGCGAAGACGAAACTGGCAGTCACGCTGGAGACCAGCCTGGTGGGTGAACTGGACCAGCTTGTCTCGAAGCGGCGCTTCGCAAACCGGAGCCAGGCGATCGAGACTGCCGTTGCCGAGAAGCTGGCGCGGATGGCCAGGACCCGCTTGGCCAATGAGTGTGCCAAACTCGACCCACGCGAAGAGCGGGCCCATGCGGAAGAGGGGCTCGCCGGGAGCCGGGATACTTGGCCAGAATACTGAGGGGCGAGATCCGCTGGGCCGATCTGAACCCCGTCCGCGGCCGGGAGCAAGCAGGGCTGCGCCCCGTCCTGATACTCAGCCACGATGTCTTCAACGAGCGCTCGGGTACCGTCATCGCCGTCGCGCTGACCAGCCAGGAACCCCGCGCCGGCTTCCCGCTGACCCTGGTATCCGGCGCCCGTGGCCTGCCGAAGCGCTCATGGATCAAAATCAGCCAGATTCGCACCCTCGCCACGGAGCGGATCGGCCAGCGCATCGCCAGGGCGTCCCCCGAGGAGGTGTCGATGGTTCTCGATGGCCTCAACGAGGTCATCGGCGACTCCTAATTGAATTTACGCCGCTTTCGCGCCCGATTTTCCTTGTCTTGAAACTCCGCGATGTCCGGGCGCGAGCACGTCCTCCAGCTTGACGCCGCGACCCGCCCGGATACTGGCGCGCGCCTGCTCGACGCGCTGCAGAAATCGCGGGTCATTCTCAAGCCGATCGTCAAACCAGTCGTCTTCCGATTTGAACCCGATCAACACCCCGGCTGGCTTGCCGTGGCGCGTGATGACAACCTACTGCGTCTCTGCCTCTCGCAGGAAGCGAGAGAGATCGTCTTTGACCGCGGAGAGAGGGACTTCCTTCATCTTGGGTTTCCGTACCGCGCTAGCCATGACTCGGCCTCCATTTTGGGCATGATCGCCAATACCTCTATCGTCGAGCCCGAAACATCGTAGAACACACGGACCTCATCGACCCGTAGCCGATACTGCGGTCGCGCCATGCCGCGCAAGCGCTTGATCCGGCTCCGACTCGTCTTCTCCTGAACATCCTCAGCCACGGCGAATCCTCGCCCGCCCCATCAGGCGCGCTGCAGCGAACTTCGCAGGAATGGCACGACACGCCCGGCATATGCCTCCCGCTGGTCGCGGTATGCAAAGGTGTGCTCCACGTTCGGCAGCACCCAGAGTTCAGCGTTGGTGCATCCCTCCATGGCACGCAGCATGCGCTCGCCGTGCGCGGGCGGGGTGAACGGGTCCGCATCGCCGTAGACGAGCAGCACGTCGGGACGGCCGACGATGCGGGTCGCTTCCCGCTCCGGGCGCAATTCGCGCTCCATCTTTGGCCAGACGAATTGCGAAGCGCGCAGGCAGGCGTACGCGACGGGGTAGTGTCGCCAGAAATCTGGCAACGACGGGAAGAGTCCCTCGAGCACCGCGGCGCGGTACGGGCTCCCCGCCCGCGCCATCGAGCACATGCCCCAACCCGCACCAAACGAAGCGCCTACGAGGCCGACCGGGAGCGCGGGGTAGCGCGCTTGCGCGAATTGGCCCGCAGCGAGCGCGTCGGAAGGGTAGTCGAACGAGACCGCCTCGCTCTCGCCGAAACCGTTGAAATCAAAGGCGAAGACGTGGAAGCCGGCACGGCGAAAGAGCTCCGCGTGCCCGTACCGAAGCCAGAATCCCTTCGCCGCCTTGCCCATGGGGTGCGCAAGAACTAGCGTGCCCACCGGATTCGCCTCGGCCTCTGCAACGAGCCCGATCAGCGTTGCGCCGGTCGGGCTCGCGAAGGAAACGCGTTGCCACTCACTTTCGCCCACGCCCTCCGGCATGCGCCAGGGGACTTCGAAGCGGCCGAAGAGCGGCTTTCTGAGGAGGCGGTGGGCGAAGGTCATGGTATTCAGGCGGCCCAGCGCTACGCTACCCAAACCCTAGCATTGCGGAACATCCTCATCCACGGCGAATCCTCGCCCGCGCCATCCGGCGCCCAGGACATCTGCACTGTCCTGAACAGCCGTTCCGGATGTTCCATGAGGATGGTGAACCGCCCATCCGCCGTGGTCAGGCCGGTAATTCCCCCAGGCGAGCCATTGGGATTCAACGGATAGGTCTCCGTCACCGCGCCGCGATTGTCGACGAAGCGCGCGGCAACGATCGCCTGCTTGCGATCCGCATCGGAAGCAAACTGCGCCCGCCCCTCGCCATGCGCCGTCACCGCCGGGATGCGGCTCCCCGCCATGCCGCGGAAGGCGATCGAAGGGCTTGCCACGATCTCGACCATGACCATGCGCGCCTCGAACTGTTCCGAGCGGTTGCGCTCGAACGAAGGCCAGTGCTGCGCCCCCGGCACCAGCTCCTTCAGGGCCGCCATCATCTGGCAGCCGTTGCAGATCCCCAATGCAAAGGTGTCGGAACGCGCGAAGAAGGCTTCGAACTCCTTGCGAGCTTTTGCATTGAAGAGGATGGATTTCGCCCAGCCCTGCCCGCCGCCCAGCACGTCGCCGTAGGAAAATCCGCCGCAGGCGGCATATCCCTTGAACGAAGAAAGGGACAGTCGGCCGGAAATGATATCGGACATGTGCACGTCCACCGCCTCGAACCCGGCGCGGTGGAACGCAGCGCCCATCTCCACCTGGCCATTCACGCCTTGCTCACGCAGTATGGCAATGCGCGGGCTCGCGCCCGCATTGACGAAGACTTCCTTCGGATCGTAAGTGAGCGCGACCGACAAGCCAGGGTCTGCAGCGTCGAGAATCCGGTCGTACTCCTCCTGCGCGCACTCCGGGTTGTCGCGCAACTGCTGCATGCGGAAAGTGGTTTCCGACCAGGCGCGCTGCAGGTCGACGCGCTTCTCGGCGAACACCGGCTTGGCGCTGCGCGTGAAACGGATTTCATCCCGCGTGTTCAGCGTGCCGATGAGGTGCGACACCTCGCCCAGGCCCGCCTTGCGCAATTCATCCATGACCCTGGTGCGGTCCGAGGCGCGGATCTGGAACACCGCGCCCAGTTCTTCCGTAAACAGGCACTTCAGGATCTGCTCGCGCACCCGGCCGTGCAACTGTTCCTCGGCGTTCTTGCGGAACCCATCCACATCCTCGGTCAGCGCGTCGAAGGCAACTGCGTCGAGATTCAAGGTGACGCCGCAATGCCCGGCGAAAGCCATCTCGCACACGGTGGCGAAGAGGCCCCCATCCGAACGGTCGTGGTAGGCGATGATGAGTCCGTCCAGCGCGAGCGTCTGTACAACGGAGAAGAGGCCCTGCAACAGCTTCGGCTCATCCAGATCCGGAACCTCCGTCCCGAACTTCGAATGCACCTGCGCGAGGATCGACCCGCCCAGCCGGTTCCTGCCCTGCCCCAGGTCGACCAGCACCAGCTCCGCCTCGCCCGCATCGGTGCGCAGCCGCGGCGTGAGAGTGCCGCGCGCGTCCTCCATCGGCGCAAACGCGGAAACGATGAGTGACACCGGCGCCACCACCTGCTTGTCCCCCCAAGCCGTGCGCATGGAGAGCGAATCCTTCCCCACCGGGATGGCCACCCCGAGCGCCGGACACAGCTCCATCGCCACCGCCTTCACCGTGTCGAACAAAGCAGCGTCTTCCCCCGGTGAACCTGCAGCCGCCATCCAATTGGCGGAAAGCTTTACACAGTCCAGGGATGAAATCCGCGCCGCGGCGAGATTGGTGATCGCCTCACCCACCGCCATCCGGCCCGACGCCGGCGCGTTGACCGAAGCGAGCGGCGTGCGCTCGCCGATGGCGTAAGCCTCGCCGGTCACATTGTCGAAATCGTTCAAGGTGACGGCGCAATCCGCTACCGGCACCTGCCAGGGCCCCACGAATGGATCGCGCGAACACAGTCCGCCCACCGTGCGGTCGCCGATGGCGATGAGGAAGGTCTTGTCCGCGACCGCCGGATGACGCAGTACCCAGTAGGCGCAATCCTTGAGTTCGAGACCGTCCAGCGCGAACTCATCCCCCGTGCGCGCGAAACGGTTCACGTCGCGCAGCATCTTCGGCGGCTTGCCGAGGATCAGCTGCAGGTCCACATCCACCGGAGTCTCGCCGAGCTGGGAGTCTTTCACCATTAAATGGCCGTCCGCCGTCGCGGTGCCCAGCACCGCGAACGGACAGCGCTCCCGCTCGCAGATCGCACGGAAAGCATCGAGCGACTGTGCGGCGATGGCGAGCACGTAGCGCTCCTGCGCCTCGTTGCACCAGATTTCGCGCGGCGACATGCCGGAATCCTCCGAAGGCGCGGCGCGAAGGTCGAGGTGCGCCCCGCGCTGCGCGCCGTACGCAATCTCAGGCACGGCATTGGAGAGACCTCCTGCCCCCACGTCGTGAATCGACAGGATCAGATTTGCGTCACCCAGCTGCCAGCAGCGGTCGATGACCTCCTGCGCGCGGCGCTGGATTTCCGCATTGCCGCGCTGCACGGAATCGAAATCCAGGTCTTCCGTGTTTGCCCCCGAACCCATGGAGGACGCGGCGCCGCCGCCCAT
>Ga0247727_10009205_pt1 | contig 18010 bp, 6 predicted proteins | sample WisWelCaveWW1625_FD_202498 | JGI IMG/M metagenome (GOLD analysis project Ga0247727, IMG submission 202498) | Biofilm microbial communities from Wishing Well Cave, Virginia, United States - WW16-25 | ecosystem: Environmental > Aquatic > Deep subsurface > Groundwater > Cave microbial mat | place...
CGTCAGCCCGAGAACGGCGGTCCAGCCGCCGCCGGTCTGGGCCGCCAGTTCGCTGGGAGTATCAAATATCAGAAACGCAGGCACGACCACCAGGCTCATCGCCAGTAAAGTATAAAACGTCACAGTCTGCGGCGGCATATCGTAGAGCACGCGCTGGTTGATCGGCAGGTGGAGGGCATATAACACGGCCGCCCCGAGCATCATGACCATTCCGGTCAGATCGGGCGCCCCAGAGGGGGACTGGGTGAGCAGGTAAAGGGCGGGCAGGCTGAGCAACAGGCGTACCAAGGTCAGCCTGCCGGGCGCCTGACGATCGAGAGTCAACCAGAAAGCGACGAAGAGCGGATACATGGAGTTGAGCAGCTGGCCGAGACTGGCGTTGATCCGGGCCAGGGAGGAATAGAACAATAAGGACCCGGCTCCATTGATCACGCCGGCCAGCAGGCAGCCCAGCAGACCGGCCGGGTAAATGAACAACGCCGTTCGGCGGGTGAACATGATCAATGCCAGAATCAACAGAGTGGCCAGGGAGGTGCGCAGCGCCACAACCGCCAAGGGTGAAAACCCGAGCAGGATGGCCTGGCGGCCGAAAACCGGAGACAGGCCGAGGAAGAGCGCCGAACCTAAGGCGGCCCGAATGCCGGTTGTACGATTCATTCTAATTCATTGAATCCTGGATCTCGTCCAGCAGGTCGCTGCCCAGGAAATTGCCTTTTTGCATCAGGGATTGGATCCTCCCACTTAATCGCTTGCGTTCCTCCGTGGTGAGATCCTTGGCGGTGACGACGATGACCGGGATATGCTCGGTAGTCTGGTTTTCTTTCAAAAGATCCAAAACGGCGAAGCCATCGAGCTGCGGCATCATCAAATCAAGGATGATCAGATCGGGTTGTTGGCGACCGGCCAGCGAGACAGCCTGCAGTCCGTTTTCGGCCTGGAGGAGTTCGTAGTTTCCCTGGGATTGCAAGATGCGCATGATCAAGCGTCGGGCGTCGGCGTGATCGTCCACAACCAGGATCCGCGGGAACCGATCGTCGGTCACCCGCTGCAGCGCCGCAAGCAGACCTTCTTCCTGAGTAGGCTGGGCCGCCTCCTCCTCGAGGACGACCTCGCGGGTTGAATCGTTGCCGAGGATGTTGGACGAGACCGGCAGGGTATGACCGGTGCAGTTGACCAGAATGACGTCGTCCGCCTTCACTATCCCGCGGCGGACCAGTTTGATCAGCCCGGCAAACCCAACAGCTGCGGCCGGTTCGACGGACATGCCTTCCATCTTGGCAATCAGGTGTAACGCCTGGAACGCCTCCTCATCGCTGACGCTTTCGAAGAGGCTGCGGCCGTCCGGCCTAAGCCGGTTGTAGAGAAGTGTGTATGACCGTCCGGGATCGCCGGTCGCCAGGGTGGCGATATGGGTGCGCGGCGAGACGATCGGTTCGGCGGTGGAACGCCCGGCCTGCCAGGCTTGTACCATCGGGGAGCAGCCCTCGGCCTGGATCAGCGCCATGGCTGGGATGTGGTCGATCAGCCCCATCTGGTGAAGCTCGCGATAGCCCTTATGTACGCCGACCGGTCCGATCCCGCCGCTGACTGCCTGGAAATACCAGTCCGGCGCGCGCCAGGCGCTTGTATTTCCTTTTCTACGCGGCGGCAGGCTGTCGTCAAAATACAGGCTGAGTTGTTCGCTGCTTTCAAAGGCAATCGTCTTCATCGCCTCCACGGATGGAATCGAACGCGTGCCTCGGTCCAGATAAAAACGGCGTTGGCGCGCAAATTCAGCGGCGAGTTGCTTGGCTTGATCGTAAGTGGCAGTGACCTTCACGACCTGGGTCCCATACAAAGCGACCTCGCGCATCTTTTCCGCGGGCACCATGCTGGTTAAAAACGCCCAGCATTTTATCCCCGCCCGGGCGGCGAAAGCCGAATAGGCGATCGCCACATTGCCGGTCGAAGCGATCACGATTTCGGATATCCCGGCTTCTTTGAGAGCGGCGATCGTCAGGGCAGCCTGGCGATCCTTGAAGGAAGCGGTCGGCCCCTGACGTTCATCCTTGATATAGATATTCGGGCAGCCGAGCATCGTGCCAAGGTTGGAGGCCCGGATCAACGGCGTACCGCCGGCCTCCAGCGTGAGGTCGGGCAGCGGAACCCGGATCGGAAGCAGCTCTTCATATCGCCAGAGATTGAAGCGGCGGTAATTCAGACGTTCGAGCAACTGCCCGCGCAGCCGCCCGTAGTCGTAGCGCGCTTCCCGCCATTCACTCTGACAATTCCGGCAGGTGATCTCGAGCGGATCGAATGTGGCCGTATGTCCGCAATCCAGACAGACGACGACGAAAGCGGGCAGACCGGCCATTCAGGATGCCCTCAATTGTGGGCGGGAATGCGGCGGAGGTAATTCAACAGATCGCGTTCGGCTAGAATTGATTTGCGAAGCAAGCCGACCGTGAAGGGTTCGAGTTCCTGGATCTGTTTCTGGTTGAGTTCGTGTTCGGTCAGGAGGATCACCGGGATTTTTCCCAAGGCTGGATCGTCTTTGAGCACGTTCAGGACTTGAAAACCGTCGACCCCGGGCATCTTCACATCCAGAATGATGATATCCGGCCGCTGGGTTTTTAAGATCCTCAAACCGGCCTCGCCGCCCTGAGCAAGCGTGACGCTGTAAAGTTCGCTGGAGAGAAGGATTTTCTCGACCAGGCGCAAATCTTCCTGGCTGTCGTCGATGACGAGCACGTTCCGGCGCACTTCAAACGTGTGCAGGCTGTCGAGAACCTGCGCCAATTCGTCCTCCTGAATCGGTTTGCGTAGGTAAGCGCTGGCGCCCAGCCGCAGCCCCTGGCTCTCATCATCGATGATGGAACAGAACACGATCGGGATGTGGCGGGTTGCGGCGTCGGATTTCAGCCCTTCCAACACCTCCCAACCGTTCATTTTGGGCATCATCACATCCAGAGTGATCGCATACGGTTGAAGCTCGCGCGCCATCTGCAAGGTTCGGCCCGGATCGTTTAAGGGGATGACCTGATAGCCGTGGGGAGTCAGGAAACGACCGTACAATTCCGTAACCCGCGGATCGTCATCGACAGCCAAAATCAACGTGCCGTTCGAGACGGGAGTGTCAGCGATCACCTCAGGTTTGGGCAGGATGATCTCCTCTTCGTAGGGCAATAGGAAGTAAAAAGTGCTGCCCTGACCCACGGCGCTGATCACCCCGATCTCGCCTTGATGCAATTCGACTAAATTCTTGCTGATCGACAGGCCCAACCCCGTCCCGCCGACTTTGCGGGTGGCGGAGGTATCGACCATCGTAAACGGTTGGAACAAGATCGACTGATGTTCAGGGGAGATGCCGATGCCGGTATCCTCGACTCCGACCCTGATCGCCCGGCGCCCGTCTCGGGTCTGACTGCGGACGGCGGTCACGGTGATCGTGCCTTGATCGGTAAATTTCGTCGCATTATTGATCAGGTTGAGCAGCACCTGGCGGACGCGAGTACTGTCGGCGAAGATAACCGGAAGGTCCGGTTCGATGACTTGAACCAGTTCGATTGGTTTTTCCTTCACCAGGCCTCGACCGGTGGCCATCACGCTCGTGATCAACGCCTCGACGTCCAACTCTTCGAAATTGAGTTCCATCTTGCCGGCCTCGATCCGCGAGAGGTCGAGAATATCGTTGATCAAGCCGAGCAGATGACCGCCGGCGTTGTAAATGGCGGTCAGATCCTGCTGCTGCAAGTCGGTTACGGGGCCGTCGATGCCCTTCAGGATCACTCGCGAGAATCCGATGATCGAATTCAACGGGGTGCGGAGTTCGTGGCTCATATTCGCCAGAAATTCGTTTTTCAGCTTATCCAGCTCGCGCAGCTGTTCGGTGGTCTCCAGTTGATCCTGGTAGAGACGGGCGTTTTCCAGGGCGGCCGCAGCCTGGTTGGCAATGGTCATGCCAAGGTTTATCTGTTCGGTGCTGAATAGCCTGGGTTTGTCCCAGGTTTCGATCTCGATCAGACCGAAGCCTTGGCCTTTGACGGCCAGCGGGAGAATCAGAAGCGTTTTCGCGCCGCTGCTGGCCATATAGGCTAGCTCGGCCGGATCTGCTCGAGGATCTTCAGACTGGACAAGCAGCGGCTGCAGCGTCTCGATAACCTTTTGGGAGGCTGGATACTCAGCCAGGACGAAATCCCAGACGCCGGGATCCTCATGCCATTCCAGCTTGCCGTCCACCAGGCGGTATTCGGCGACGGTGCGCATCTGCCCGGATTCCGGTTCGAGGAGGGCCAGGGTGCAGTTCGTCGCCTCGCCCAACACACCTAATATTTTTTCGATGGCGATTTTGGCGATATCGACGGTTTCCAAGGGGGCGGCGCTCAACTCCTGGCTGACATTGAAGAGCGAAGTCAATTCATCGACGCGTTGGCGTGATTCCTGGAAGGCCTGGTTGGCCAGTTCGTAAGTGCGGGCGTTGTCTACCGCCACGGCCAGCTGATCGGCCAGAGTCTGCAGGACGGTGACGTCATCGGCTGAAAATGCATCCCGCAGGTTGGATTGCACGTCCAGCGCGCCGATGACCCGCGCGCCGATCTTGAGCGGAATTCCCAGCTCAGCCTGGGTGTCCGGCAGGAGCGGGTTCGGCCGGTGAATCGGGTCGCTGCTGACATCGTTGATCACCAGGGCCTCCCCGCCTTCGGTCACCTGGCCGACGATCGACTGCGATCCGACCGCCAGGCTGTGCCGGCGGGCGACCATCTCCATGCCCGCTTCGCCAGTGGAAGCCTGGACGATTGCGTTCTGGCGGGTATCATCCAGGAGGAAAATAGAGGCGTGTGAGTACCCGAACCGTTCCCGGACAAAGTCGGCCGCCCGGCGCAGGAGGACCTCCAGATTCAAGGCGCTGGTCGTATCGCGGGCGACCTCGGCCGCGGTCTGAAGCTGGGCGGCGCGCTTGTTGGTCTCTTCGAACAGGCGGATGCTTTGAATGGCGCTGGTAGCCTGCAGGACGATCGTCTCTGCCAGGCGCATCTGTTCGTCATTGAACGGTTCGCTGTCCTCGTAAAGGTCGAGTCCAACCGTGCCGATCACCTGGTTGCGCGCAACCAGAGGCAGGATGGCGACGGATTGGATTTGTCGCCGCCTGAATTCATCATGCAGCACGCTGATGCGCGGATCGTTGCGGGCGTCCTCGATGAAAAGAGTTTTCTGCGTCTCCAGAACCTGCAGCATGGACGGGTTACCGGCGACTGGAATGCGCAACCCGACCGTCGGCGGCTCGGTGGGGGAGGTGTGGTGTTCGGCGACGACCGTCAGGGAGGACTGTTCGGCATTCATCAAGGCAATTCCGACCCGATCGGCGCCGACCGCCAGCGCCAATTCGTCGGCGACGATTTGCAGGCCGGCCTGCAGCGTGCGCTCGCGCGAGACGGATGCCACCACACGATTGACAATCGCCAGCTCCTGGCTGCGCTTCTGGGCTTCGACCGCCCGTTGTTGTGCCAGTTCGAGGTTTTGAATACCCTGGACGGCGACGGCTGCCTGGCCGATGATTGCCATCATCCGCTGAATCTGCGAATCCGGCATGCGCTGTGGCTCGTTGGAATAACTCATAACAAAACCGATCCAACGCTCTCGCACGTTTAGCGGGGCGATCAAACCACTCGCCGCGCCCAGGACTTTGGTGAAATGCATGCGCACGGGATCGTCGGCTGCGAGGGAATCCTCAAATCCTTCAAAAAAGACTGCTTGGTCCGCTTTCAACAGTTTTGTCGGCTCGGGAAAGATCGTCAAGGGGTAACGCAGCTTTAGGCGTTCCGGAGACAATTTTGTATGCCGGGCGATAACCTGGAAAGACCGCGGCTGTCTGTCGGCCGTCCAGGGTCGGTCGAACAAATGAAGGGCGGTGTAAAGGGCGTCCCGACCGATCAACGTATGCCGTTGGAGGGTTGCCAGAATGTCTTCATAACTCTGCGCCCGGTTGAGGGCGGAACTGGCATCGTATAGACTCTCAGCAGCGGAAAGCGCATCCTGGACCTGGTCAAACAGCTGCCGGTTGGCCAGGGTGGCGTTCACCAAGGAGACGATTTGAATCAACAGGTTTTGATCGCGGGGTTGGTAGGCGTTCGGGAGAAAACTGCTGATCCGGACGGTGGCAATCACGGCATTCGCCGCGCTGAAGGGAGCCGTCAAGGACGAACGCAACACCGGGTCGCCCTCGATATCGACGTCGGAGGTTACGACCAGCTCGCGCCGGGAAATCGCCCGCGCTTCGGGGGTATCCCTCAGATCGAACCGCTCCCCGGCAGGCAGATCAAGATGCCGCCCGGCAACGGCGCGCAATTCCGCCTGGCCGTCCGGCAAAACCAACGCCACGGCAGAACGATCCGCTTGAAAGATCTCGATCGCCTTCTCGGCAACAAGCTCAAATACGTGGTCGAGTTCTGAGACTGTGCTGAGCGAGGCGCTCAGGGTATTCAATACCGCCAAACGACGGGCTTGTTCCTCCGAGGCTCGCAAAGACACTTCAACTTGGGAAAACAACTCCGTATTCTGCAAGGCGTTGGCCACCAGGTTGGAAATGGAAACCAGAACGCTTTCGCTGCGCTGGGTATAACGGTTCGGTTTTTCGACGTCCTGGACCGAAATAACGCCGTAGACCTGTTCGCCGAGCAGGATAGGTACCCCGAGCCAGGATTGGGCGCTCTGGCCGGTCGTGCGAAATTGGATCCCAAGCTCGATGCAGCGTTCGGTTACATCGGACTCGATCAACAACGCCTTGCGGGTATTGATGACGTAATCCACCAGACCCTGCCCGCGCGGGAATGGAGAGATCTGCAGCCGTTCGCCGAGTTCGAAGGCGAGCGGGAAAGTCAATCGTTGGTTTTCCTGATCGTAGAGGACCAGAATAATACTGGTGAATTCCATCAATCGCGATGTATAGGTCAGAAGAATATCGGCGATTTGTTCAAGCTCCAATGACGAGGTCAACGCCCGGCCCATTTCGTTGAGGACGGCCAATTCCTGGTTCTGCGATTGGGCTTGGGCGAACAGACTGGCATTCTGAATTGCATTAGCCAGTTGATCAGCCATCGTCTGCAGGGTTGTAACATTCTCGTCGGTAAACGCCGCCCGCCGGACGCTCTGGATGGTCATGGCGCCGATCGTCTGGCCGCGCGAAATGAGAGGAAGCGCCATCTCGGATTGGGTGTCCGGCAGGTCCGGATTCTTGAAGCGCGATTCCACCTCTCCGACGTCGAGGGCGATCGAAGGTTTACCGCCGGCGATCGTCCGGCCGATCATTGAGTCTCCTCCGATCGCCAGGCGATGGCCGCGGGCAAGCTGGCGCCGGCCGGCTTCGCCCGATCCGGCCCTCAAATCCGCCCAGGAGCCTGATTCGTTGAGTAGGAACACTCCCGCATAATAAAGGTCAAACTGCTCGCGGATCAACTCGACGGTTCGGTTGAGAAGTTCGTTCAAGTCCAGGGTCGAACTGGCCGTCCGGGAAACATCGGCGGCGGTTTGCAGCTCACGGGCGCGTTGTTGTTGACGGCTGAACAAACGCGTGTTTTCGACCGCGGTGGCGATCTGGTTGGCCATGGCGCTCATCAGGTCGAGGTCCTGCTCGCCAAACTCGGCGCCTTCCGGCCGATTGCGGGCGCTCAGGACACCGAGGACCTCGCCGCGCGAAAGCAAGGGTACGGCCATCAATGCGCCGTCGGGAGTGGCTGTCGAGCGGGTTTTCCCTTTGCGCGGGCCGGTGGAGGCGGCCTGCTTGTTCAGGAGGATTGGCCGCCGGGCTCGGATCGCTTCGCCGACCGGCCCATCCAGAAGAACTTGGTAAGCCGGAGGCGTCCCGGTTTCCTCGGCCCCCAACCCGGTCGTGTAATGCAGGCTAATGGTCTCGACGGTTTGATCGAAGGTGGAAATCGATATCTGATCGGCCGGCAGGGAGGCGGCAATGGTGTCTGCCACGGATTGCAGCAAGTTCGTTAAATCTTCCAGGGCGATCACGGACCGGCTGACTTGCAGGAGGGCGTCGGTGCGTTGGAGCGAGGTCTGGGTCGCCTCGAACAGACGGGCGTTTTCGACGGCCAGGGCAAGCCGATTGACGATTTGCTCGAGGATCGGGGCGTTTTCCCGGGCTGCTTCCGGGTTATCGAAGCTCAGGTCGAGGGCGCCTAGAGTCTGATCGCGGAGTTGGATCGGAATGGCCAGATCAGGTCGGGCGCCGGTTTGTTCGGGCGTCGGAGTGTGAGTCTCGCTGAATTGCAAGGGGGACCCTTCGTACTTGCGCTCCGCCCGATATTCCATCGATCGCGGTTCAGCCCCGAGGCGCAATTGCCCCGTCGATCGTTGACTTGGGGCGCCGTTTTCTCCGGACTTGCGGCGACGGCTCGGGAGGCCGTCTTTCGCCTGTTGATCGAGGAGTTTGTCAACCGACTCGAGGAACGGCCGCAGCTCCTCCGGGACGTTGTCTACGGTCCCGAAGTGTTTCCTGATTTGAGCGGCCAGCTTCTTATGCACGATCGAGTGCTCCTCGTCAATCCAGCCGGTCTATTCCGGCTGACCGTCCTTGGTCTTGCCGTTCCCGTCATCAGGCGAAGGGGAAGGTTGTTTGCCCATCCGCAAGACAACCTGGCGAATGTTAGGCAGCCTGGCGATTTCAGCGGCGGCGGTTCGTAAGACTTCCTTAAGATCGAGGGAACGGGTGAATTGGGAGGAAATCTGGTTGAGCATCCGCTCGCTCTCGGCCCGGTTCTGGGTTTCGGCCAGAAGATTGGCGTTCTGGATCGCGGCGGCAGCCTGGTTGCCCATTGCGGCAATCAGCTCGGTATCCTCCTGATCGAATTCTTTATGATCCAACCTGTTCGCGACGACCAAAAGCCCGAGCACCTCGGCGCGATACACCAAGGGCACCAAGATCTGGCTTCCGTGCGGTTGGGCTTTTTGTCCCGCCCTGGCAGCCCCATTCTGGCGGCTCTGCCGTCTGCGGGCGGGCACCAGAGTCGGTTCGCGGTCTCTGATCACCCGGCCGGTGATTCCTTTCATTATGTCGGGAAAATCGACCGGCAGCGTCGCTTCTTCACTTCCATTTCGGATGACCTGCAAAACGCGTTCATTGCGTGTGTCGAGGGTAAATAATACGACCTGATCCGCAGGGAGCGTCTCGGCGATCCGGTCCACGACTGCTTGGAGGAGGACGCTCAATTCTTCCACGCCGATCGCCGCCTGGCTGACCTGGAAGAGGGCTTCCGTGCGCGCCAGGGTCCGTTGAGTTTGTTCGAAGCTACGGGCGGACTGCAGGGCAACGGCTGCCTGCTGGAGGATGCCGGTGATGACGTCCCGATCCTCCTGGCGGATGGAAGCATCTCGGGCGGTGTGGTAGAGCTCGATCACTCCCAGTCGCTGGTTGCCGATCGACCAGACCGTACAGAATCGCTCATGGGTCATTCCGTCCGCCCGCAGCTCGGCGGTATAAAGGTCCTGACCGCCTTCAAAGACCTTCAGCAGGTCAGGCCGTTCATCGACGGGAATGGTTTGTCCGATGCTATATTGATCTTCCCCCTCGGCTTCTGGAACGAAGCGAATCTCGAGGCGGAAACCTGACCGGAGCGGATCCCATTCGTATAGATTGATCTGGTCCGGAAAGACGACTTTGTTAACCTCCTCGACGACCAGTTGGCGCATCTCTGCTTCGGATACCATCCGCACCATGGCCGACGAGGCGTTGACGAGCTGCTCGAGCACCCGGCCGCGCTGGCGGGCCAACTCGAGCAGCTCCTGGGTGCGTTCGTACAGCTGCGCGCTTTGCAAGGCGACCGCCGCTTCCCGAACGATGCCTTCGATCAGCTCGCGGTCCTCCGGACGAATGTGGGCGCCGCGGGCGGTATGGAAGATTTCGATCACCCCTTTGCGTTCCGCGCCGAGCGACCAGGTCGTGCAATACCGTTCATGAGTTAGTTGATCGGCGCGTAGTTCTGCTTCATAGCGAGGTTCCCCCGTCTCGAAGACCTGGCGCAGGTCTTCTCGCTTGGCGGCTGGAACCCGCTGGCCTTCGGAATAGTCGTCCTCTTGTCCGCCCGGGGTCAAGCGCAGGTAGATGTGGAAGCTCTCTTGGTCGGGGACCCACTCGTAAAAATTGACTTGATCCGGAACCAGGGCTTGAATGATTTCATCGACGATTAACCGGCGCATCTCGGCTTGAGTAACGATGGAGGTCATCTTTTGAGTCGCCTGGACGAGTTGTTCGAGGACGCGGCCGCGTTGGCGGGTGATCTCCAACAGATCCTGAGTCTGTTGATACAGACGGGCGTTTTGAATGGCGATGGCGAGCTGGTCGGCCATGGTCTGCAAGACGGCCAGGTCTTCGATGCCGAACGCAGCCGGTTGGCGGGATTGAATCGTCAAGGCGCCGATGATCTGACCGCGGGTTGTCAGCGGCAAGGCCATCTCCGATCGCGTTTCCGGCAGATATGGATTATCAAAGCGGACCGCTTCTGCCCCGACATCGAGGGCCACTCGGGGTTCCGCCTTGGCGATTGCTTGTCCGATCATCGACTCGCCGCCGACTTCCAAGCGGTGACTTCGTTCGATCTGGATTCGTCCGGGCTCTCCGGTCCCGGCTTGCAGGACTGCCCAGTGTCCTTCGGGATCGTTGAGAAAGACGCCAACATAATACAGATTGAACCGGTCGGCAATCAGGTTGACGGCGGTTGGCAGTAATTGGTTCAAGTCGAGCTGCGAGTTGGCCGCTTGGGCAATTTCGGCGGAGGTTGCCAGCTGGATCGATCGTCTGCGCGTATCCTGGAACAAGCGGGCGCTTTCCAAAGCCAGACCGAGTTGGTTGGTGTACGCCTCCATCAGATTGATCTCTTCGGGTGTCCAGTCGCTGTCCTGATTGGCTTTCCGAACCCGGATAGTCCCAGCGACATAGTCGCGGATGCGGACCGGGATCCGGAGCTGATTCTGATCGGCCGAGACGACCGGCAGCGACGATTGGCCGGTCTCAACCGCTTCGCCGGCGCTCAGCCGGCCCCATTCCGGCTCCTGCCGGGCCAACGTCCCCCAGGCTTCAGCGCTCAGGTTGCTGTAGGTGCGCCGCACCGTTTCGAGGGCTGACTGGGTTTCAGCCAAGGACTTCTGGTTTTCGGCCAGCAGCCCGGCGTTGTCGATGGCGATCGCTACCTGATCGCACATGGCTTGCAGGATATTCAACGTCTCGCGATCGAAGGCCATGGCGATCCGGCTCTGGACGCTGACCGCCCCGATGACTGTGCCGCGGGCGCGCAATGGCAGAGCGGCCTCTGAACGGGTTTCGGGCAATTCAGGCGTGGTCAGCCGGACGCTATCCGCTTCAGCCTCTTGAGCCACCCGCAATGCTGCATTCTGGATCGCCCAACCGATCATCCCTTCCCCGAGGCGGATGCGGTGACGACGGGCGCGCAAGATCTCGCCCGCCGATCCTGTACCGGCCCGCAGAACCGCCCACAGGCTGCTCTCGTCGACCAGGAACAGACCGACATAGTAAAGGTCGAAACGATCCCGGATCAGGTCCACGACTGTAGTGATCAATTCGTCGACATTCAGGATCGAGCTGGCGGCCCGGCCGACTTCCGACGCGGTCTGCAGTTGGGTGGCGCGCTGAGCCAGCGCTTGGGTGCGGTCCTGGACCTGTTCTTCAAGGCCGCCGATCAGATCACGAAGCTGGGTGGTCATCGAATTGAAGGAGGTCGCTAGATTGCCGATCTCATCCCGGGCGCTGGCATCCGCCATGGCGTTAAAATCTCCCTGGCTGACCTGCTCTGCCACACGGGTCAAATCTTCGAGCGGGCTGGTGATCAAACGCGCCAGGCCGGCGGTCGCGAGAACGGCGAATACCAGAGCGTTCAACGTGGTGATCGCAGCCACGCGGCGGGCGAAGACGATGGACGTAAGAGCCGCTTCGCTCTCCAGGTTCACTACGATCCGCCAGGGGATCCCTTCCAGCTGGCTGCCCGGAATATTTTCTCCAATGGTTGACCAACTCACCACGTTTACGTCTTCGCCGAAAGCGGCGACCGTCCATAGATTCTCACTTTCGGCAGGCGGGTTCCAGCTGAGCGGGATCGTGACCCCTTCCGCGAGATCGTGCTCAAGGGCGACCAAATCGCCGCCTGCATCGAAGAGGTGGATCTGTTCCTGCGCTACGACGCCGTCCTGCATACCTTCGAGCTGCTCGAGGATCCTGACAATCCCGAAGCGGCTGTATAAAGCGCCGATAACAACCGACGATCCTTCGTCTTCGCTGAAAATTGGCAAAGCGAATTCGACGTAGGTATCCCCATTCTCATCCTGCGCCAATTCCTCACTGACATACATTCGCGCCTCAGGTCCGAAGAGCGATTGGAACCAGGCCTCATCGGCATAAAGGTAATCAGCCGGCTGTTGAATGGCCGTGACGACCGCTCCGAATTGGTCGACGACCATCATCTGACTATAAGCGGGAAAATTTTCCTGAAATTGACGTAACTCGGACCGGGCGGATAGGAAGCCGGTCAAGACGTGTTCGGCGAGCATGCTGCCTTCGCCTTCGGTGTGCCATTGACGATCGAGGTCTTCGAGGGCAACACGAATTTCGGCGGGTTCGCGATCCAAATAATCACCGTTTTGAAGCCGAATGGAAGCGCGCAGCGGCGAAGCGCTGCGCAATCGCTGGAGATTTGCCAGTTCGGCAAGCAGTTGATTTCCAAACCCCTTGGCTTCCGATTCCGCAAGCCCGTGCAAGCTGCCGCCCACCTGCTGTAAAGTGTCCCGCTGGAACACGGTCAGGGTTGCCAGCGTGACGATCAGGATGGTCGGCAGCACAACAGTCACAATGATCAGGATCAGCTTGGCGAATACGGAAATATTGCGGAAGCTTTTCAGCAGGACGCGAACATTGAACTCGATCTGGGATCTGCGCACGGCTGCGATCAGGAAACCGGTGAAGAATACCAGGTTGGAGATCAACGTCGACCAGAGGATTGAAATCAGATTCGTCAGCAGAACCTGGCTGATCGAGGCTGTCAAGGTGGCGCCGAACAGGAGCAGGGCGAACTGGCTGATCGCCGGCTGTTTCTTGCGATCGACCCAGGCAACGACACCCATCGGACAGATCATCGCCAAGATCGGGAAGGCGAAGACTCCCACGCGCAGAAAATTACGCAGCAGCCCACCGCTGATCTCCCCCAACGGAACCACGCCACCGGAATAGGTCAACGGATCGGGGCCGGTGTAGAGCAGCGGCTGATTGAGTACCAGCGTGCTCAGGCCGACCCAATCGAGCAGGACGGCCAAGAAAGGCAGCAGGGCATAGACGAGGATCGGGCCATACAACCAGCGGTGTCGCAGCCATGCGGGCCGCAGGAGAAAAACGCTTATCAGATAGACTGCCGGTCCGATCGGATAGGTGAAGGCCGTGAACAGCATCAACCAGGGTCGGGCGTCCGCGGAGGAGATAGTGTTGCCCAGCGCGGCCAGGAGAAGACTGTTAATTGCAAAGAGCCCCAGGAGCGCTGCGACGGCTCGACTGACCGCCTGGCGAGCGCCTAGAAACCAGATATAGAACGCAGCCACTATTTCGAGGGTGCCGACTACGAAGAAAATGATCGGAATCAGTGGACTATTCATCCGGCATCCTTGTCCTGTCCATTATTTGGACTATCGCCTTCCGGAGTTCCCAAAACAAATTCCACATCGGCCAGATTGAGGGCCCGGCGCATTTCCTCCGTGGCCGTCTGCAGGATGGTTTCGAAATCCAGCGTCTCGCGGATACGGGCGGTGCTTTCGCTCAAAACCCGCTCGCGCGAGGCCAGATTCTGGCTATCTTCCAGCAGGCGGGCGTTTTCGAGCGCCAGGCTGAGCTGGCCGGCGACTGCCTCGAGGATCGCCATTTCATCTTCATCCAACTTGGCGTTCTTTGATTTAATTTTCAGTCCGCCGATCGATTCGCCGCGCAGCTGGAGCGGCAGGGTGACAACCGCCAGTCCGTCCTCGGTGGAGATCACCGGGGCGCCGCGTTTGAGCGCTTCAGGAAGCTGGGCCATCTCGATTGCCGCGGCCGGCAGCACCTGGCCGTGCTGGTAGTAGATCCCGCCAGTCTGGGGCTGGATGGTTCGCTTCAAAGTGCTCCGTGGAATCGTCTGTAATCGCCCGGCCTCCGCCAAGGTGCGGCGGGTTTGCTGGAAGAGGCGGGCATTCTCCATGGCGATGGCGACTTGATTGGCCATATGCTGGAGCGTCTCGATGTCGTCGTTGGAGAATGCCGAGGCCGCCTGCGACTGAACATCCAAGGCGCCCAGGATGCGCTCAGCCGAAATCAGGGGCAGAGCAATCTCCGATCGGGTTTCCGGCAAGAATGGGTTGTCGAAACGAATCGGTTCTTCGCCGACATCCAGGGCGATCCGCGCCTGTCCGGTGGCGATCGCCGCGCCGACCATGCTGCGGCCGCCGACCTGCAAACGATGGCCGCGGCCGAGCAAGATTCGGCCGGCTTCGCCTGTGGCGGTCTTCAGGTTCGCCCAGACGCGATTTTCATCCACCAGGAAAATTGCCGCATAATAGTATCCGAAATGCTGACCGATCAAATTCACAACCTGAACGAGCAGCTCGTCCGGGTCGAGGATGGCCGTCGCAGCCCGGCCGACCTCGAGAGTCGCCCGGAGCTGCTCGGTCCGTTGGCGGACGCGTTCCTCCAGGGTCCTTTGGATCGCGGTCAACTCGGCATTCGTTTCGCGCAGAGAGACTTCGCTGTCGCGGGTTTTCCGAACCAGGCCGCTCATTGTCCGGGTGGTTAGGAAAAGCAGCAGCCAGGCAAACAGGTAAATATTGAAATAGCCGATTATCCGCCGGGCAGCAGCTTGGGGACCGCTGGCCATCGGCATAACATCATTGACGTCCAGGATGGCAATAATAGTCACGTAAATCACGCCCAGTAGAGCGAAGGATAGCCCGGCCCGGTTGCCGAGAATGAAGCCGGCCAGTAAAACAACCAGCACGTAACTCGCTAGGAATTGGCTGGTGATGCCATCCGTCAGGAAAACGCCGATGAACATCATCAAGGTAAAAATCGAGGTGGTCAGAAGACCCGACAGGCGTACGTAACCGCGCCTGAGGAGGACAAACCCGCCGAACGCCACAGCCAGCAAAGTCCAGGCGGCGCCGCTGAATAACCGCGATTGATCGGTGGTGAATGGGGCGCTTGCCAGGGCGATGATTAAGAGACCGGCCTGTGCGAAGTAAAGGTAATGCAGAATGCGAGCTTTTTGGAAGTCTTCCGAGGCGCCAGATTCGGGCGGTCGCAACCAGGCAGCGAAGCGTTTCAGCATCGTCGTTTCACCCTCGACCCTGAGAACCGTTCATGCCCGCCGGCTCGCTCTCGACACCCAGTCGAACGCTCGCTTCTTGAATTTCGAGGACGCGGCCCAATTCCACGACCGTGGTTGTCAAAATGCTCTGGATATCCGGCGCCCGCTGAATTCGAGCGGTGATGTCGTTGATCAAGGCTTGTCGTCTGGCCAGGTTCTGGGTCTGGACGAACAGACGGGCGTTTTCGATCGCCACGGTGACTTGATTGGCCAAATTTTGGAGCGTTTGAATATCGTCTTGACTGAATGCCGCTTCTTTGGTCGACTGGACATCCAGGGCGCCCAGCACACGCTCGCCGACCATCAGCGGCAAGGCAATCTCCGAGCGGGTGTCCGGCAGAAGCGGGTTGTCGAAACGAATTGGTTCGGCGCCGACGTCCAATGCGATGCGCGCCTGACGGGTGCTGATCGCCGAACCGACCATCGATCGGCCGCCGACCTGAAGCCGGTGCTGGCGTTCTTTGAGGATCCGGCCAGCCTCGCCGGTTGCTTCGCGCAAATCAGCCCAGCCGCCGCTCTCGTCGAGCAGGAAGATGGCGGCATAATAGAAGCCGAACCGCTCGCTGATCAGCTGAACGACGTGGCGGACCAATTGATCCGGATCCAGGATCGAACTGACCGCCTGGCCGACTTCGTTGGTTGTTTGCAGCTGGGCAGTCCGCTGGCGGACAAGGCCTTCCAGGTTGCGGAGGCTCATCCGCAGCTGACCGGTCATGTCGTTGAAGGTGCGGGCCAGGAGGCCGAGTTCGTCTTCAGTCGAAGCTTCGGCCTGCACATTCAAGTCGCCTTGAGCGACTTTGCGGGCAACATCCGTCAGGGCGGTGATCGGCGCCGCCAGGCTGCGAGCCCCAACGATGGAAGCCAGGACGGCCACGGCGGCGATCAGCAGAGTAAACAGTATGCCCGTGGAAGTCTGTTCCGCAGCGGGCTCGAGGAAGATTTCACGTGGCTGCAGAAATGTCACGATCCAGGGGTAGGTCTGTAGCCGGATCGCGGCGACCTGGTTCACCCGGCTGCCGGTAGGCGGATCCTGAGCGGTAAAGAAGGGCTGCTCGGAAATCCTGCTTAGGCTCTCCTCCAATGCAGGCAGATCGAGGAGAAGATCTTCTACATTGCCCTGCGGGAGGCGCCTGGCTGTCTGCAGTTGTTGCAATCGTTCTAAAGGCAAGAGCGATACAGTCTTGAAAATCAAGGTCGCATCCAGGCCGTGGGCCAGATGGATGTGGTTTTCATCAAAGAGTACGCCGAAGGAACCTTCCCCGGCGAGATCGTTATTCTCGGAAATGATCTCCTGAAGGAAATTGATCCGATAACGGGCGACCAATACGCCTAACGGGCGATTTAATTCATCGGAGACACGGCTGGCGAAGAAAATGCTCGGCTCCTCCCTGCGATCGCCGGCATCGATCGGTGAACTGTAGGGTTCGCCGAGCAGAGCGGGGTTCATGAAGAAGTCTCGCTGGGAATAATCGACGCCGATTAACGGGTTTGATTCCCCGTCCGCGATCTGGGTATTGAAGAGGATGCTGCCATCCCGATCGAGGAGCAGATAGCCCATCAGATAGGGTACGCTGACCGGTTGGTCGCGCAGATGCAGTTGGTGGAGGTTGTATAGAAGTCCGCGCACTTCGGCGTTCAGCATGGCGGAAGGACGTTGGATCGGATCCAGCTGAAGGTACTGGGAAATGACCGGCAGTTGGGCTTCGATCACCAAGGTGGTGCGGGTGGTGAGGATGAAATCGTCGATGCTCGCCCCGGTTTGGGAGGCGACTGCGAAGAGGGACTGTTCGGCGGTTTCGGTCAACGTATCGCGGATGGTGCGGTCGTTCAAGACCGCCAGGCCGATCAGCGGCAGCAAAGTGACGGTCAGAAAGATCAGGGTCAACCTGGACTGGATCGTCAGCCGTCTGAAAACGTTCATAGGCCAGGTTGTCTCCGGCTCACAATTCCCAAACCTCTTCGTTTGCCAGAGCCCGGCGGATCTGGTCCGGAAAGCGGTCTGGATTGAGCGGTTTGCCGATGAAGCCGTCGAAACCGGCTTCGCGGGCTTTCTGCAATTGCTCGCTGCTGGCCTCCGCCGTGACGGCAACCACCCGGGTATTGCGCAGGGAGGGGGAAGTGCGCAATTTGCGCAGGGCGGCGAATCCGTCCTCGTACGGCAGGCGGATATCCATCAGGATCAGGTCCAACCGAGGCAGGGTATCGGCATACTCGACGACCTCGTACCCGGAGGTCTTCCATTCGCAGTGAATCCCCATGAATCCAAGCATGCGGGCGACCAGGACGAAGTTGGAGACGTTGTCCTCGACGACCAGGATCGTCGCGCTTTTGACAGGTGCGCTTTTGCGGGCCGGGTTTTGTTTGAGATCGGGTTCGCGGTCAGCGGGTTTCATGGGTGCCGATCAAGTATTGAGCGATTTTCCAGGGAAAGGTGTCCACGTCGATCGGTTTCTCGATGTACCCATCGCAACCGGCGGCCAGGGTCCGTTCCCGATCGCCTTTCATCACATTGGCGGTCAGGGCGACGACCGGGATATGGCGCAGGCGCGGGCGTTTTTTGAACATCCCGGTGAGCGTATAGCCGTCCAGATCGGGCATATTCATATCGACCAGGATGAGGTCCGGCGTCGTCCGTTCGACCA
>Ga0247727_10009206_pt1 | contig 18009 bp, 18 predicted proteins | sample WisWelCaveWW1625_FD_202498 | JGI IMG/M metagenome (GOLD analysis project Ga0247727, IMG submission 202498) | Biofilm microbial communities from Wishing Well Cave, Virginia, United States - WW16-25 | ecosystem: Environmental > Aquatic > Deep subsurface > Groundwater > Cave microbial mat | place...
TCTCCTGGTTGAGGGTGAAGAGCGGCTGCTTGCTGATGCATAAAAGATAAGCAGCGCAAGGAGATTTCTAGAGTATTTTCTGACGAATGGAGGAATTAAATGCGTTATCTGCTAATTTCGGTTTAAGTAACTTCCCTTGCACCAGGTACAAACTTCAAAACTAATTTTGTTCTGAGCACGAGGGAAGGTCCTTACAGAATGACATCGAGTCGTACAGCCCTCAAGGCTGTCATCCTGTAAGGAACTTCCCTCGCGCTTGATCCAAATCTCAAGACCAACTTTGTTCCGATTCGCGCGCAGCTTCACATCACCAGCCGCACGATGAGCCAGCACCAAACTGCGGCCAAAAGCGCGGCTGCAAGATCGAGCACGACTCCGGTTTTAGCCATGCGTGGAATGGTGATATAGCCGCTGCCGAACACGATGGCATTCGGCGGCGTGCCCGCGGGCAACGCGAAATCGCACGAGCACGCAATCGTGGCCGCGAACAAAACCGTGGTCAACATCTCCGGCGAAACGGCATCTTTCAAAACATTGAGCATCACGGCGATGGTGGCGGTGTTCGAAGCGACTGCGGAGAGCGAGACACTTGCCGTGCTCGCGAGCAAAACTTGCAGAAGCGGTGAAAGGTCGCGCGCCAACGCGAGCTGTGTTCCGAGCCATTCCGACAAACCGCTTTTTTGAATGCCGGCCGCCATCGCGAAACCGCCGCCCAGCAACAGCAAACTCTCCCACGGCACGCCGCGCAATGAGCGCAGCTCGAGCGCTTGCCGGCCTTGCACGCGCCATAATAAAAGCACGAGCGTCGCGCACACTGCGATGCCGCCTTCCACGTGCGCGCTCGTAATTTTTATCGCGGGAAACTGCGCTTGCGCGAAATCCGTGAGCAGCTTGCCGAAGATCCACAACGCCGCCGTGCCGAGAAAGACGATGAGCACGACGATCTCGGATTTTTTGATCGGCCCGAGCTTGCGTAATTCTTCTGCAATCACGGTCGCCGCGAAGCGTTCCGGCAAATGATCTTTGCGGCCGATGCGCCACAGCATGAACCAGATGAGCGGCATGAACATGATGACGAACGGCAAGCCCACGAGCATGAACTGCAAAAAAGAAATCTCGATACCCAAGCCGTGCATGAACCCCGCGAATTGCGCGTTCGGCGCGGTGCCGATCTTCGTGCCGATGCCGCCGAGATTTGAGGCATATGCAATCGCGAGCATCAAAGCGCAACCGTAAAACTCCAAACGCCTGCCGCCGATCTGCGCTTCCAATTGCAAAATCATGGCAAGTCCGATGGGCATCATCATCGTGGCGGTGGCGGTGTTCGATATCCACAACGAGATAAAAGCGGTGGCAATGAGCAAGCCGAGCAGCAAGCGCGCAGGAGCGGTGCCGATTGCGCTCATGATCGTAAGCGCGATACGGCGGTGCAAATGGCATTGTTGCATGGCTGCGGCGATGCACATGCCCCCGGCAAATAAAAAGTTGTAAGGATCGAAATAAGGCGAGACGCTGGCGGAGAGATTGTACGCGAAGCCCGGCCCGAAAACTTCGAACAGAGGAAACAACACAAGCGGTACGCACGCCGTCACGTAAATCGGCAAGGCCTCGGTCAGCCACCAAATCGCCATGAGCGCGGCCACGCCCGCGGCTTTCGCCGGACGGTTGCCGTATTGCGCGTCATGGTGCAGCGGTGAATCTATAAAAAGAAAAAGCAGCAATGCTGCGATGCCGAGCAGAAGTCCGAACTGTTTGCCGCGCGTGAGAGGCATGGCGATTCATTGGAAGCTTTCGGGTCTACCCACGGATCAAAAACGCACGCGGATAAAGCTGTTTTAGCCTGAGTTTTTGATCCGTGTGCTGTCCGCAGGTTTTCGGTTTTCAGAGTATTTGAAATGAGATGAGTTATTTCACATCCAACAACTCGATGTCGAAAATCAATTCGGCGTTGGGCGGAATGACGCCGCCCGCGCCGCGTTCGCCGTAGCCGAGTTGCGGCGGGATAATGAGCTTGCGTTTGCCGCCCACTTTCATGCCGGCAATGCCTTCATCCCAGCCTTTGATCACTTCCGCTTGTCCGAGTCGAAAAGGATAGGCTTGATCGCGATCAACCGAGCTGTCGACCTTCATGCCGTTGGTGAGATAGCCGGTGTAATGCACGACGACTGCTTTGCCGGCCTCAGCAACGGCGCCGCTGCCGACGACGAGGTCGATATACTTCAAACCGCTTGCCGTTGATTCCGGCTGCGCGGAAGTGGCTACGCCGGGGAAACTTGAGGGCGCCGAAGCTTCGGCTTGCGCCATTTCTTTTGGCGGTTCGGATTTTTCACCGCAGCCCGCAAGCATCGTTGCGGCCAGTAAACATGCTACGAATTTAGCGTTCATGAATCCTCCAAGGAGTTTATGTGGAATTGGGGTTGATTGATGAAGCGATAAATCAAAAACCAAAGGCAAAACTATTTCTGACAAAACGATTAAAAGAATAGTTTTGCCGGTAATCGTTTTATCTCATTGGCTCCGGCTCGTTCAGGTTCGGGAATGACCGTATAAAATTTGAACAACCCTACTTCGAAAGAACTTCGAGCAATAAACCGGCAATCTCTTCGATCTGTAATTCACTTGCTTTGAAAACACTTTTGCCTGCGCCCCAAACGCACGTGGGTACTTTGTTGGTCGTGTGCGTCTTCACGCTCATGTCTTCAAAGTTGCCGTGATCGCTGGTCAGCACTACGGTCGTGTCCGTGAGATCGAGCGAGGTGAGCACGACTTCCAACATCGTGTCGAGGCGCGCCACGATCTCTTGCGCTTGCGCCATGTCTCGACTGTGCCCGACGGCATCCGTGAGAATGAATTCGAACAAAGTGAAGTCCGCGGCGCGCGCGAGGTCCGCCAGGATGCGCGCGCTTTCCATGGGCGCGCGTTGCGGCGCGGCAAAGCCCATTTGATTGAGAAACTCATTGGTGAGATCGTGCGAAACCGCGCGGCCGGCGCGCAAGTCTTCCATCGTGAGCCACGGAAAACCGCCGGCCAAGAGCGCGCGCGTGGTTGCCGAAATCCATTCACCGCGATTTTTGAAATATTCTTCCGAAAGCGCGTTGGCAAACACGCCGCGCTTGCCTTGCGCTTGCACGTGTTTGAATAGGCTCGCTTCACTCAAAAGGCGGCGCAGCGTCGGCGTGGGCATGCCGGAAACATGATGTCCCACTTCGCGCGAGGCATTGCGGCCCGTGAACAGGGCGGTTTGCCCGGTCGCGCTTTGCGGCAACCCGGGCATGCCCATATCGACACGCGTGGGAATCACGGTGCCGTCGTATAGAAGAGCAGGAAGCGGCTCATCCGCAAAGATCGATAAAAAGCGCGAAGCGTACCGCGCAAACGGATTGCGCTCAGGGTCGCGCGGGCCGATGCCGATGCCATCGATGAATAGAAGCAGAGTGCGCATAAAAGATCATTGCAAAGAAAGGCTTGTGGTAATCGTTTAAAAGTGTTCGCTTTGCTGTAAAAGTAAAAACCTTGCGGTAAGCGGATTTAACGTATGGAGCGGATAAAGCTGCTTAGAATCCGCTGAATCCGTTAAATCCGCTTACAATATTCTTTTTAGTCGTGGTTCATCCGTGTTGGGAGTTTTGACAAGTTAGAACTGTAGTGTTCAGCCACGGCTTTGCCGTGGCTGATCAAAACATGATTGACGAATTTTGAAAGTAAAAAACTCATAAGCCACGATAACGAACTCGGATTCAACACTGAACTCAATGCTCGTGCCGCTGCGGCCGATGCGCCGAAACGCGCCACGTGACGAACAGCGCGAGCACTGAAGTCACGACGCAGGCAAGGAATACTGTGCGCAGGGCGTGCGCCAAGCCGTGTTGCAATTGCGCGAGCAACTCTGGCGAAATTTTCGTGCGCATTTCACGCAGCAGCAATGAACGAATCTCCGTAATCGCTGCGCCGTTGTTTTGCGGAAAAATTTCTTTGAGATCATCAGCAACGCGCCATGCGAGAATCGCGCCGAGCGTGCCGGTGCCGAGCGCCGCACCCAATGCGCGCGAGAAAATCGTGGAGGCCGTGGCCACGCCCAACTCGTGCTGCGCCACGTTGTTTTGCACGGAGACTGTGATCGCGGTGGTCACCATGCCCATACCGAAACCCGCGAGCAAACACGCTAACGAAACGTCATACAAAGACGCGGTTATTCCCAACGTGCTCTGATAAACAAAACCGCAGATCATGAGCACGGTGCCGAGCACGGCTAAATTGCGATAGCCCAAACGATTCACCAAGTGACCGGAAGACAAGCTGCCGCTCGCCCATCCGAAGCTGAACGGCAAGAGCACGAGTCCGGCATCGGTCGCGGGCCGCAACAACACGCCCTGCACGAACAGCGGCGCAAAGAGAATCAAACTGAACGCGCTGATGCCAGTGCTGAACGTGGCTAAATTCGCTGCAGCAATTTCTCTGCGGCGAAACAAGTTCAAAGGCAAAATGGGCGCGCTCGCCTTGCGCTCGATTTTCATCAACCCCAAAACCGACAAAAGAATACCCCCAACGACGAGCGTGAGCACGGGCGGTGCGAGTTGATCGAAATTCGTGACGAGATAGAGCAGGCTCACGACCGTTAGCGAGAGCACGGTTGCGCCGAGATAATCGCCTTCTTGCTTTTCCACTTCGCGCTCCGGTTCGTGCAAATAGCGGCCGATGAAAACGAGCGCCAAAATTCCGATGGGGAGGTTCAAATAAAAAGTCCAACGCCAAGAAAAATGTTCAACCACATACCCGCCTAACACCGGCCCGATGATGCTGGAGATCGCCCACAGCGAGCTGATGATGCCTTGCACTTTGCCGCGTTGATGCGGGGGATAGAGCACCGCGGTCAAGCCGAGCGACACGGCGAACATTGACCCTGCAGCAAGCCCTTGAGCCACGCGCGCCAAAATCAACCACGTCATGTTCGGCGCGAGGCCGCACAGCATCGAAGCGATCATAAAGGCCGTGATGCTGAAGAGGTAAATGCGCTTGCGGCTGAATTGATCCGAAAGCTTGCCCGCGATCGGCGTGGCGATGGTGCTCGCCATTAAATAGGCCGAGAAGACCCAACTATACCAACGCATGCCGCCGAGCGCGGCCACGACCGTGGGCATGGCGGTGCTAATGATGGTATTATCCAGCGCGGCCAAAAAAACTTGGAGAAAGACCGCGAGCGTCACCAAAAGCAGGGTGCGATTTTTCGGCTCAGTGCTCACGGGTGGATTCAAAATCTTTTTGCTGAGAAGAAGAGTGAGAGGAAGGGAGATCGTTCAATTGACCGTTGGGCGTTGCGAGAGCAGAACCCTGTTCGGCTTCGCTGAGATTGATTTCCTGTTTGTAGTAATAAAAAAGCCCGACCAGCGTGACCGGAATGAAATTGGCGAGGTGCAAGATAACGGCAAAACTCAAAGCCTCGCTCTCAGGCACGTTGAAGAGCAACAAAGCTTGTTTGCAAACCCAATGAAAGGAGCCAACAAAACCGGGCGCGGCCGGCACCATGATGCCGAGGCTGACCATGACCAACACCACGAAGCTCGCGCCGAGCGGCAGATCAAAACTTTTATTGAAGCCAAAGGCTTCGAGCGTGAAGAAGACGATGATGGCGTAGAAGAGCCAGATCACCACGGATTGCCAGGTGATCGTCCAAAAGTGCTCGGATTTTTTGAAGATGGTGAAGCCGTCGAGGAACGAGTGTAAAAGCTTGTGCACCAGATCGCGTGCGCGCTGCGGAAACGGCCGCATGAAGTAATCGACGATTTTGAGCGTGGTGTGCGTGCGCAGCATGAGAAAGACGATGAAAGCCGTGCATCCCAACGTGGCCAAAAAAATCACGACTGCGCCTTTTTCAATCCATACGGGATAGTCGTGAAAGAAAACCGAGAACGCGAGCAGCAACAAGAGCGAGAGCACGTCGATGAGCCGTTCCACGAAGATGGTGGCAAAAGTGGCCATACGCGAAACCCCGGTGGCTTTGGCAAGCGCGTACGGCCGGAGGATTTCACCCAAGCGCAACGGGAAAACGTTATTGGCGTAATAGCCGATCATCACCGCGGAGAAGAGCGTGGGCGTGTCGATTTTTTTGATGGGCGCCATGAAGTAACGCCAGCGCACGGCGCGCAGCCAATGGCTCAAGAACATGAACGCGATGCCGGGAATGAGCAGCCAATAATTGGCTTGCCGCAACGCGTCGAGCATCAAACGATAATCGATGTCGCGAAACGCGAGATAAATGAAAACGCCGCTGATCAACAAACTGAAAATGATTCTGAGACGCATAGGCTGAGAGCGTATTGGGAAAGTAAAGCACCCGGCTATTCTTCCTTACGGATGACGGAACTTTTATTCGTTGCCGGGTTATTCGTTGCGATTCAAGCGTGAAGCATTGGGGTTGTGCTCGTCCTCGTTGCGGTTGTGCGCGAACAAAAAGCCCCACCTTTCTTCACGCGGCATGTTCCAATGAAGAGAGGTGGGGCCTTGCCATACGCGATGCCTCGTTGTTGTGCGCTCAAGTATCGGAGCGCTTGGGCGCGGGCGCGCAGCAATCCATCGTCGTTTTTTCGGTGTCGCAGCTTTGTTCCGTTGGGGCGCAGGATTCGGCTTTGAAGTTTGCCGTGCTGAACCCGAGCTTGGAGATTTCACTTTCCATGGCCGCGACGGTGATGAGGGTGGGATCGTATTTTACGCGTGCGCTGCCGTCTTCGAGATTGACCTCGGCGGCGGCCACGCCGTCCAAGCTTTGCAGCATGGCCGTGATTTTGTCGACAGAGGCTGCGGTGCTCATGTCGGAGATTGCGATCGTGGCGTTGTTCAAGTCGTCAGCGCCGGAAAAAAATGTCGTGGCCACTGCAAAGGTAACTACGACCACGGCGGCAATTCCCAAAAGAGTTTTTTTTCATGGGCATACTCACTGGCTTGGGGTTGGTTAGGCTCGAAAAAGTTGCGGCGAATATAAGGCTTCACGTTTCGATTGTCAACATGGATTTTCGCTTGACTTTCGGAGGGTGCGGCTATATTTTGTGCGCTACAAAATTCGTGAGGAAAGATTGATGCGTGTTTCGCTTTTGGCTTCGAACTGCGGCAAAGCCGGCCTCCTCGCTTTATGTTTCGTCTGGGCCGCGTGCGGCGTCGGCAACGATCCGTACGAAGTTGCCGAGGCTTTTTGCCATCGTTATTTTGTAGAGATGAATCAAGCCCACGCGTTGGAGCTTACCAGTGGCCTCGCGGCAGAAAAGCTGCGCAAAGAAATCGCGCTGCTCAAAGGCGCGGCGCGCGCGTTCGACGGCGGCGAGCGCGAGTTTCATCAGCTCAAGCCGTTCACGGATTACAAAATGACGGCGCGCACCGATAAAGACGCGGAGCACGTGCTCTTCATCTACCGCATCGCGATCGAAGCGCGGCAAGACACTTCCACCATGCAAAGAGAATTGGTCCTCAACGCCGTGCGCGAAAACGGGCGCTGGACCGTGAATAACTTCGACCTCGAAACCCGGTAAGAAAGTTTTGATAGTTTCTGCGTTTAACGTAGCAGCTCATTCACGATATGACACTCGCAAAAATTCCTCTCTCACACTCAGACACGCATCGCTTCGAGACCTATGCCGGGCTTATCGCTATCGCGATCATCTTTCTCATCAGCCTGCTCGTTCCTTCCTTTGAACAAACGCGCTTCACCATTTGCCTATTCAAAAATCTCACCGGCGTGCCGTGCCCCGGTTGCGGCATGACGCGCGCGTTTCTCTTTCTCGGGCACGGGCAAATTCCCAAAGCCGGGACGCTCAATCCTCTCGCGCTGCCCGTGGCGATCTTGCTCTTGCTGCAAGGCGTGCGCTTGCTCCTGCGCCTGGCCACGCAAGCAGATTATCGCTTGCAACTCTCCCCGCTTCTGTTTAGAATCCTCGTCACGATCGCCCTCACCCTCAGCTTGGGACTTTGGCTCCTCCGCATTTTGCCAGAGAGCTTGTTTGAACCGTGAAGGAGAAGCGTCACGCCCGCGCAGGCAGGCCTCCGAAGATCGACTCTTCTCGGGATTTCTGTTTGTGCGAGAACGGCGCGAAAACACGGCTTCTCCAATACTCTCTGGCTTCCACGTCATGCCCTCGCAATGACACGGGAAGAAATTTTTCGGCAGTTCTTGATTGTAACGCCATGCTGCGCGCACCCCGAGCACGGCATCCCAAACCACATCTTTTCTCATACCCTCTGAGAGGAAAGCAACGCGAAGCGCAACCCCGGCTTTGGATTGCAAGGAAGCTACCTTCTCACGAGCAACGTTTCTCATTTTATTTTGAAGGGAGTCACGATGCGCAAACTCCGTATCGGAGTCATCGATCTTGTGACCAAAGCGCCCACCCGCGCCTTGTTCGCCCGGGTCATGAACGCCAATCTCGCGAGCATCATGCCGCAAATCATCGCGCTGTGGTGTGAAGAAGAGGGCCACGACGTCAGCTTCGTGTGCTACACCGGTTTTGAAAATCTGCTCGAGGAATTGCCGGACAAAGTCGATCTTGTATTCATCGGCGCGTTCACGCAGGCCGCGCAACTGGCTTATGCGTTGAGCAATCAATTTCAGCAAAAAGGCGCGATCACCGTGCTCGGCGGCCCGCATGCGCGCTGCTATCCGCAAGACGCGCAAAAGTATTTCGACTACGTGCTCGGCTTTACGGACAAAAAGATTTTGCGCACCGTGCTGCAAGATTGCGCGCGCCATCGCCCGCTCGGCGTGCGTTTGGAATCGCCTCAACAGCCCGCAACTTTGCCCGGCGTGCGCGAGCGTTGGAAGTTCATCGAGCCGACTTTGCGCAAGGCCCCGTTCATCAAGCTCGTGCCTATGATCGGCAGCTTGGGTTGCCCTTACACTTGCAGCTTTTGCATCGACGCTGCGGTGCCGTATCAACCGCTCGACTTCGAGGTTTTAAAAGAAGACCTACGCTTCCTGCTCAAAACCATGAAGCGCCCGGTCGTGGGCTGGCACGATCCCAATTTCGGCGTGCGCTTCAACGATTACATGAACGCCATCGAAGAAGTCGTGCCGCCCAATAGCATCGACTTCATTGCGGAGAGCAGTCTGTCTTTGCTCGCGGAGCCGCACCTCAAGCGCCTCAAGCGCAACGGCTTCAAAGCCATTTTGCCCGGCATCGAGTCTTGGTATGACCTCGGCAACAAATCCAAAACCGGCGCCTCGCAAGGCATGAATAAAGTGCGCCAAGTTTCCGAGCACATCAACATGATCATGCGCTACATTCCTTACCTACAAGCCAACTTCGTGCTCGGCCTCGATTCCGACGAAGGCGCGGAGCCGTTCGAGTTGACCAAAAGATTTGTGGACATGTCGCCCGGCGCTTTCCCCGGCTATTCTCTGCTCTCCGCTTTCGGCCAGGCCGCGCAGCTCAATCTCGATTATCAACGCGAGAATCGCGTGCTGCCGTTTCCGTTTCACTTTTTGAACAATCATCACGCGATGAACGTGAAGCCGAAAAATTATTCGTGGCCGGAGTTTTATGATCACATTGTGGATTTGACTCGCTACACGTTTTCCTGGCGCGCCATCGTCAAACGCTTCACGGGCATGAAAGGCGGCATTCCCAAATGGATGAACGTGGTGCGCGCCGTGTCTTCCGAAGGTTTTGGCCGCATTAAATATCACAGCGCCATGCGCGAGCGTCTTGAAACCGACCGGCCTTTGCGCCGCTTCTTCGAGCAAGAGACCACGGAGATTCCGCAATTCTACATCGACCGCGTCAAACGCGAGCTCGGCCCGTTATGGGATTGGCTGCCCAAAGGCGCGCTGCAACACGACCCCAATGCCTATCTCAAATCGGACTTCTCGCAGATCAAAAGCCCCTCGCAAAACGGCAAGACGCTTCACATGCCGGAGATGCCTGCGCCGTTGGAGTTGGCGGTGAGTTGATTGTTGTAAAAGCCGTGAACGCAGATGGAGAGAAAAAAAGCGTTGATCGCTTTCGACTAACTTTGCAGTGATCACGGCTTTTTTCATATAAATCTGCGTTCGCGTAACTTTACTAAACTTTCAAAGTTTAGTAAAGTTACGGTTTCGTTCATCCGGCTTGCGCCAGGGGAAATCATTCATGCTCTATCTCTTCCTCGATGAACCCGGCAACCTCGGCCATCACTTTCAAAGCACGGGCGTCTCGCGGCATTTTATGATCACGATTTTGGAAGTGCCGGCCCCGGATCATCCCACCACCCAAACCGGGCGGGAAAATTACGAGCTGCTGCTGGCGGAGATGAAGGCCTCAGCATCGTAAACCTTCTCGTGCAATTCAAATCCCGTGGGGATGAAATGTTTATAGCCGGAAATCTGCAAAGCGCTCCCAACGCCGGAGACGTGACATGTCATGCGAAGGTATTGTGCTCGCGCCGATGGTGCAATCACATGCCACGCCTCCGGCGTTTGAAAAATGAAATAAGCCTCAATGCCATAAACATGTCATCCCTTCAGGATTAGAAGCGGGCTTCGCGATTTCGCACTTCATGAGTTTTGCCGAGCGCAACCGAGTGAAGTCCGACTTGGGCGCGGGAAATTTAGAACCTTTACAAAATGCTCTTGCCCAAGTCGGACTTCCTCGAACTTAATAGGAAATTCTTTTTGATACATTCAGCACTTCTTGCTAAATTAGGCTTGATCAAATTCCACAACTTGAGGTGAGCGATGTTTGTCATGAAGCAAATTGGAATAGTGCGCGGCCCATATTCAGAAACCGCGCAAATCCCCAAGGGCCCGGGCGCGCAGCATGAGGCCGAGGGCGTATTGGAAATTCTACCGGAGTTCGAGGCCGGGCTGAAAGATATCGAAGGTTTCTCGCATGTGTTTGTGATTTGGGTTTTCGACCACGCCGAAGGTTTTGACCTCACAGCAATGCCGCCTTCGGACAACCGCCCGCATGGTGTGTTTGCCACGCGCTCGCCGCGGCGGCCAAATCCCATCGGTCTCACGGTGGTGCAATTGCTCGGTCGTGAAGGGGCGCGCTTGCACGTTCGCGGTATTGATATGCTGGACGGCACTCCCATCCTTGACCTCAAACCGTATCTTTCCAGCGTGCCCGCGGAGAAACTGCGGCGCGGATGGTTGGCCGAAGCAGAGGCGCGAAAATAACGAATTGCAGCCCGGCTCCGTAATGGAACATCGAATCGCGCATGAATAGCGGCCCACAAGGGGCCGGGGCTACGAACGCTCACCGATATTTGATAATCAACATTCATCAGAGATTCATCACCTCATCACAGCCATGCACGCCATGCAACCCTCATTCAACACTTCGGCAGTTTTTCTGCTCGTTGCTGCGGCGCAAGGCGTGTTTCTCGCGCTGGTGTTGTGTACGCATCGCCGCGGGAATCGCCGTGCGAATCGCGTGCTGGCGCTGCTCATCTTTTTGTTCTCGTTGCGGCTGCTCGAAACCGTAGGGTATTGGACGAAGTATCTGCTCGTGATTCCGCATGTTTGGCTCACCACTGCAGCACTGCAATTTCTCTTCGGCGTGTTGCTGTATTTCTACGCCAAAATTTTAACCGCCAGGAATTTCAAATTTCAGCCGCGCGCGGTTTGGCATTTGTTGCCGTTCGTGTTGCAGACGGCCTGGCTCACGCGTTTCTATATCCTGCCTCGCGCCACCAAACTTGCCATTTTGGAAAAATATATTTTCGTCGATAATCCGTCTTCGACGTGGTTTTACTTTCTGCTCGCGCTCGCACAAATTCTCCACATGCTGATTTACACCGGCCTCACGTTGCGCGTGCTCTCCGAGCATAGCGCGAAATTCAAAAACGGTGCGATCTCGTTAGAGCGAATCAGTTGGCGCTGGTTACGGCAATTGGCTTTCGGTTTCGGCAGCTTCGTGCTGTTGCTATTGGCGTATGTCATCGCGCTGCAATTGGGCTTTCCCTATAGCCGCACGATTGATGCAATGGTGCTGCTTTGCCTAGGCGGGCTGATTTACGCCATTGGCTACATGACGCTGCGGCGCCCCGAAATTTTTTCCGGAGCCTTGGTTGTGAAAGCCGCACCGAAGTATGAGAAGTCCGCGCTCACGCCGAGCCGCGCGGAAGCCTATCTCGCGAAGCTGCAGCACGTGATGGCCGCCGAAAAGTTATACACGAACAGCGAGCTGAAACTCGCCGATCTCGCGGAAAGGCTCGAGCTCTCGCCGCACCATCTTTCGCAGATCATCAATGAAAAGCTCGGCCAAAATTTTTTCGACTTCATCAATCAACACCGTGTGGCCGAGGCGCAGCAGTGGTTGGATGATCCCGCCAAACAGCATTACACCATTTTGAGTATTGCGCTCGACGTGGGTTTCAATAACAAAGCCTCCTTCAACACCGCCTTCAAGAAACACACCGGCATGACCCCCTCCCAATTCCGCGAAACGCGCGTCAAAGCCGATAAGGTTTGACGTTCAACCCTCTCGGCTGCGACGCTTTTCCCGCGCGGATTGCTTATTCTTTCTTTGATCACACGAAACACACGAAAGGTTTTGTGTGCTCGGTGCGTTTTGTTGAGCCGGGTTATTTCATCTAATCAAGAAAGGGCAACAGGAATATGAAGCCTTCAAAAACCGTGTTCATTTACCTGGCTTGTGTGACCGTGGTGGTAGCGATTGCCTGCTTGTCCGGCCAAACCAGCGAATTCACTGCCGCTCGCGCTGCGCTGTTGGAAACGAGCATGAAGGCCGATAGTGCCGGCCTCGTGCAAACGCGACAGCGTTTCGAGAAGTTGTTGCAAAACGGAGAGGTCGCGCGAAACGACTCGCTCGCCGCGTGGACACATTACTACATCGCTTTCGCAAATTGGCAACTGGCATTCGTGACGTTCGGCAATAGGCAACCGGAGACGATCAAGCTCATGGAAGAGGCGCTGGCGCATTTGGCGGAAACCATGAAGTTGAAGGCGGATCTCGCGGAAGCCTATTCCGTCATGCGGCGTTGCCAGTTTTGGCTGGCAACTCTCGATCGCGGCCGCGGACGAGCGATTTGGGCGGAGAGCAATGCGGCGTTGCAAAAAGCGCAAACGGTCGCACCCGAGCATCCGGTCGTTATGCTCGAAGAGGCCATCAATCTTTTTTATAACCCGCCGCAAGCCGGCGGCGATCAACAAAAAGGCTTGGAACGTTTTCAAGCGGCGCTCCGGCGTTTTGCGTCGCGACCGGCAAAGGATGCAGCTCATGAAAAGTGGTGGCAAGCAACGACACACATGATGTATGGTCAAGCGCATTTGGGTGTGGGCAACATCGAAGCAGCAGAAAAAGATTTTCAAGCAGCTTTAACACTCGAACCGAATTTCGCGTATGTCAAAAACTCGATGCTGCCCATGACGCAGCACGTGCCCGCGCCTGCAATGCGTGATCTCGCACAAGCAACGTGGACAACACTCGCGCAGGATGCCGAAAGCGATGGCAGGAACCCCAACTGGGCCGCAGTCAAAGCGTTGTCTTATTTTTATGATGCGACCGCGGACACGGTTTGGTTCAAACGCGATTTGTCGCGCTTGCCGAATCCGAATGCGTTCGGCATCAATTTGGTTATCGATACGGATGAAGATCAAAGCACCGGCGCGAATTGGTGGGGCGGCAACCGCGCGTTCAAGTATGACCGGCTCGTGACGGTGTGGGTGGTGAAAAACGGCGCAAATGCTTATCGCGGCGCCGTGGGCGTGGGCGATTTTCAGGGTGTGACGGAAGGGCGTTATATCAATCTCTTTCAAAACAACCTGGCGTTCCGCGCGGATAGCGCGCTGAAAACGATGCTGCTCGGAATAAAGAGCAGCGAGTTGGATGATGACGGCGGCATGAACCTCATCGCTGCGGTCGGTTCGAATGCGGGATGGAACGATGACGTGCCGGATTCGAGCTCCGTCCCGCTTGATTTAAACTAGCGCGGCGGCGGCAATTTTGGGGGAAAATAAAAAGGCCCTCGTTTGACGTGCAGTCGAAACGAGGGCCTTTTGCTTTGCATTTCGAGACCACCCGCTTCTGAGGTTGAGGAAGGGAGTAGGCACTTTGTCCTCTGGAAGGAGGTCGGCCGGCTTTCGCAAGCCGGCATCGATCTTTTGTGGGCGTTCTCGTTTTGCGCTGAGTTAGACGCCGGCTCCGAAAAGAATGTTGCAAATTATTTTATACCTGAAAAAATCCATCAGGCTCGCTTTCCCCGGTTGTTATTTAAACGCGCCATACGAATCCTTTGGCCGGGGGCGGCGGTTGAGTTTGATCTTGATTTTTGCCAGTGGAACAAACAGGTGGCTAAGGCGGGTCATCTTTTTTTGTGCTTGTAGTAATGCTTAACGGAGATTATGTTGCGCATGCTTGACGACAACAATGCTGCGCAGAATGGAGATTGACGAATGAAATCCACTCGGCCTTTGGACACCTCCCCGGAAATGGAACGCATGCAAATCGAAATTTATCGCAAAATGTCGCCGGCGAGGCGTTTGCAAGTCGCGATGGAATTGACGCAACTCTCGCGCAAGCTAATGGCCGCGGGCGTGCGCCTTAGGCATCCAGAGTACAACGAAGAGCAAGTTCGCCTTGCGGCCATTCGCCTCACAATATCGGAAAAGTTGTTTCTTGCGGCGTACCCCCACGCGCGGGAGATCGTGCCGTGATCTTGCCAGAAGAAGTGTTGAGCGTGTTTGTCGCACGACTGGAACAATGCGGCATCGACTACATGATCGTTGGCTCCTTTGCGAGCAATTTGCACGGCAAACCTCGGACGACGCACGATGCTGACATCGTCATTGAAATCGATGTTCCGCGCCTGGAAAAATTTGCGCGCGCCTTAGGAGATGATTTTTATTTTGACGTTGACGCTGCCCGCGACGCAATCAAAAAAAATATCATGTGCAATGTTTTACATTATGAAAGCGGTCTTAAAATTGATCTCATCGCGAGGAAAAATCGAGCTTTCAGTCATTCGGAATTTCAACGAAGATTCCTGAATGATTTTTTGGTCCGGCGCTGCTGGTTTGCCACGGCCGAAGATACTCTTCTGGCAAAACTGGAGTGGTCAAAAATAGGCGAGTCGGAGAGGCAATTCCATGACGCCGTTAATATAGCAAAAGTTCAGGGCGAAAAATTGGATGTTGTCTACCTGCGGAAATGGGCCACGGATCTGCAAATTGACGATCTTTTGAATCGGCTGTTGCAGGAGATTGAAAACGGCCCTTAAAATCAAATTGCCGAGTGCGATCCCAATTTCAAAATACTGGCAAGTTTTTCCGCTCTCGTAAGGCCTCAGTCTTGGGTGGAGTCAAGTTGAGCGAAGTCGAAGCATTACGACCCTTCGACTCCCTCAGGGTGACTTCAACGAGTCGTTTCCACCAATAACTGAGGCATTACCCGCTCTCCGAAAAACCGTTTGACTTTACAGCCAAATTTTCTTAAAGTAACGCCGTCAAAATCATCGAGGAAGGAAGGCATTGAACGATACTCTCAGCGATGTGCAACCATTTCGAGGCGCGTGATGAAAAGAACAAACGTATTGGCCGCTTTCGTGCTCGCAGTCGCATTGCCGGCTTTGGCATTCGGACAATTCAAAGAGCAAACCAAGCCGGTTTCCTTCTCGCAGCTTTTAACGCAAGGCTTGTCCGCTCCGAAAGGTTTGATCGGCTTGTTGGGATTAAATCCCAATCGCTTCACGATGCAGCACAGCTACTCACTCTCCTATCTTTCCGCCGGAGATAACGGCTATAGCCAGGGCATGTATCTGAACACGATGAGCTATCGCTTTTCCGATCCGTTGTCGTTCTCGTTACAATGGGGCGTCATGAATCAACCCTTGAGCGGCTCGGGCGCTTCGCCGCTTTATCAAAGCGGATTTTTCTTTTCCGGTGCCAATCTCGAATATAAGCCGAGCGATAAATTTTCCGTGGGCTTGCAAATCAACTCGCTGCCCAGGTCGTCTTATTACGCGCCTTATCGGCTAGGCAGCCCCTATTACAATCGTTTTTTGGATGAACAGCAATAAGAAAACCGATCACCGAAATGACTCGCACATGCGGGTCATTTTTTTTGTGTGTACCTTAGGTAAGGAGTAAAGAGCGTGTCTAATTCTCGCATGGCGACGCCGAGCCGTTCCCGCAAACCCGCCGCAGGTTCGAGTGGCAACTCCCCCATGGGCAAACGCACGAGAGGCAAGGATGCCAAATCGCCGCTCAATTTGAAGCAAGCATTGTTCACGACCGCGCTGTGGGGCTTGGGCATCGTGAACGTCGTGTTGATCGTTTCGTTCGTCAGCCGGCACTTTTTCAACGGTGATCAGCCGGGGTTGAATGCCAACACCGACGTTCCGGCTATTTCTGCAGAGAATCTCAAAATCGAAGTGCTGAACGGTTGCGGTGTCAACGGCTTGGCGCGCAAATATGCCGATTTGCTCAAAGCGAGCGGCTTCGATCCGGTCAAAACGGAAACCTATGAGCGCACCGATATGCCGCGCACCTATATCATCGACCGTGGCTCGGAAAAAATGGCCGTCGGCTTGAAGATGGCCGAAGCACTCGGCCTGCCCAAAGATTATGTCTCCTATCAAGCGGACGCGAAGCGTATGGTGGGAGCGACTTTGATTTTGGGTCTAGATTACAAATCCATTCCTGCCAACCCGAAATAATTTCCACACACTTTTTTCCTGCCGTGCTCTCTTTCATCCAATGGCTGGCGCATGCCGCTGGGAAATTGGCGTGGAGAGCTTTATACAATCTCCTCGTGCTCCCGGTGATGTTCCTCTTTTCTCATCTTCTGGCATTGGCGCCGGCAAAATCCGGAAGCCTGCAAAAAATTCGCAGCGGTGTGCGCGGCCGCAAAGGCTGGTATGAAGATTTGCGCGCGCAGCTTCAGCCTTTCTCTCTGCAACGCCCGCGCGTGTGGATTCATGCCGCGTCCATGGGCGAATGCGAGCAGGCCAAGCCTCTCTTGCGCGAGTTGGGCGCGCGCTTTCCCGAAACTGTGCGCGTGCTCACGATTTTCTCGCCGAGCGCTTATCGCCATATCACGCGGCAAAATTTTCCGGCAGAGGTGATTTGCTATTTGCCTTTCGATACCCTCCGCCAAGCCGGAAAGTTTTATGATTTGGTTCATCCGGTTGCGGGCCTCATCATTCGCCATGACTATTGGCCGAACTTTATATGGCAGGCAAAAGCGCGCGGCATTTTTCTGCTCCTAGCAAATGCGAGCGTGAGCGCGAACGCCAAATCGTTTCGGCACAAACCGCTCGTGCGCCAATTCAATCGCGAAGTGCTCTCGCACTTTGACGTGATTGCCGCGGTCTCGTCTTCTGCCGCGGAAAGTTTGCTGCCCTTGCTGCGCCATCCCGAACGCTTGCGCATTCTCGGCGACACGCGCTTCGAGCAGGTTTTGCATCGCGTCCAAAATGCCGCGCCTCATAAAATTTTGCCGCCCGCGTGGCGCTCTCAAGAGATTCATCTCGTTGCGGGCAGCACGTGGCCTTCGGATGAAGATGTAATCATTCCGGCATTTGCAGCCGCGCGACGAAATCATCCCGAGCTGCGCATGATCCTTGTGCCGCACGAACCTACGGAAGATCACCTTCAAAACGCCGAGCGTTTATTGCAACAACACGACCTCTCTTCTCTTCGACTTTCACAAGCCCGCGTCGAGGAGAGCGCGAATGCAATCCCTCAGTTATCGGAGGAGAAGCGTAGCGCAGACATCTTGTCTGCAGGCGAGATGCCTGCGCTACCACACGTCACCGAGGCATCCGTGGAGAAACGTAGCGCAGACATCTTGTCTGCAGGCAGGATGCCTGCGCTACCACACGTCACTGTGGCATTACGTGCGAACGTATTGTTGGTCGACCGCGTCGGCGTGTTGGCCGAGTTGTATGGCGCCGGCAAAATCGCTTTTGTGGGTGGAAGTTTTGGCCCGGGCGTTCATAGCGTGCTCGAAGCTGCCGCGCACGGCGTGCCGGTTCTGTTCGGGCCGCGACATCATAATTCCGCCGAAGCGCTCGAGATGGCGCGCA